>Ga0180437_10000240_pt1 | contig 111332 bp, 74 predicted proteins | sample SS_ome_4_FD_132410 | JGI IMG/M metagenome (GOLD analysis project Ga0180437, IMG submission 132410) | Hypersaline lake sediment archaeal communities from the Salton Sea, California, USA - SS_3_D_1 metaG | ecosystem: Environmental > Aquatic > Non-marine Saline and Alkaline > Hypersaline >...
AATATTGAATAGTATTGATAAAATATGTAACCCCCAGAGAAGCGGATTGTTTCTATCTGTAGCCCGAGCCCCGGCTGTATCTCCGGCCAAGACCGGGCCTCTGACGGCTCCGAAGAAAAGATTCTCCTGCTTTCCCCCTGTTCTTCCTCTCTGATCACCACTCCGAGGATCCAATACTCTGATCTCACGGATTTGATCATCCTGCAAAAAACAGTTGACTTCCGCCGCAAAACTTTGTATTCTGTAGGCAGCTTGAGCGATTTTGCAGGATGTGGATAACTGACTGATTTTCATTTGATTGTTCCACCAACGGGAGGTGCTGCCGATGAGAATGGGAGAAAAGGAACAGGCCGGCGTGGTGGTGCTCATGCCCAAGGGCAAGATCATGGGAGGGCCGGACGCCGGCGCCGTCAAGGAGCGGCTGCATCAGCTCATTGATGAGTCCAAAAAGAAGGTGGTCGTCGATCTGTCCGGGGTCAGCTGGATGAACAGCTCCGGCCTGGGCATCCTCATCGGCGGACTGACCACCATGCGCAACGCAGGCGGCGACCTGAAGCTGGCCGGCACCACCGACAAAGTCCAGAACCTGCTGATGGTCACCAAACTGATCACCATCTTCGAGTCGTACGACACGGTCGAGGAGGCTGTGGCCAGCTATCTCTAGCGGCGCTCCCCAGGCGAGATCATTCTATTCGGCCGGCGCCGCGAGGTGTCCGGCCGATTTTCCAGAGGCTTTCCATGGATCTTCTCTCCCAGCTCAACCCCGCTCAGCGCGAGGCGGTCACCCAGGTGGATGGCCCGGTGCTGGTCCTGGCCGGCGCCGGCAGCGGCAAGACCCGGGTGCTGACCCACCGCATCGCCTATCTGGTCGGCAAGATGGGCGTCAGTCCGGAGCATGTCCTGGCGGTGACCTTCACCAACAAGGCCGCCGGGGAGATGAAGAACCGCGTCCTGGAGCTGCTCGACCGGGAGGGTGTTGGTATCCAGATGGGCACTTTTCATTCCATCTGTGCGCGGATCCTGCGCCGCGAGGGCCATCGCCTGGGCTATGAGCGCAGCTTCACCATCTATGACGAGGCCGACCAGCTGTCGCTGATCAAGCAGGTCCAGGAGGAGCTGGGCATCCCGGCCGGCCGTTTCTCGCCCAAGGGATTCCGCGCCCGGATCGAGGGGGCCAAGCACAACCTCATGACCCCCGGGATGTTCGAGGAACAAGCCCTGGATGACTACGAGAAGAAGGCGGCCCTGGTCTACCAGCGCTACCAGAAGGCCCTGGAATCACAGAACGCCATGGATTTCGGCGATCTGATCAACAAGGTGGTGTTCCTCTTCCAGATGCATCCCCGCATCCTGGCCCGCTATCAGGAGCGTTTTCAGTACGTCCTGGTGGACGAGTATCAGGATACCAACCACGCCCAGTACATGCTGGTCAACCTGCTGGCCTCCCGCCACCGCAACCTCTGCGTGGTCGGTGACGATGACCAGAGCATCTACGGCTGGCGAGGCGCCGACATCGGCAACATCCTCAGTTTCGAGAAGGATTATCCCGACGCCTGCGTGGTCAAGCTGGAGCAGAACTACCGCTCCACTCAGAACATCCTCACCGCCGCCGGCCATGTGGTAGCCTACAACCGGGGACGCAAGGAGAAAACCCTGTGGACCGAGCAGGGCAGCGGTCAGTCCCTGACCCTGCTGGAGGCTCTGGATGAGCGCACCGAGGCGCTCACCGTGCTGGACAAGATCCAATCGGAACGCTCCGGTCAGGGCCGGGAGCTGGCCGACATGGCCGTGCTCTACCGTATCAACGCCCAGTCGCGCAACTTCGAGGATCAATTGCGACGCGCCGGCCTGCCCTATGTCATCGTCGGCGGGGTCCGATTTTACGAGCGCAAGGAGGTCAAGGACATCCTGGCCTACCTGCGGGTGCTGGCCAATCCGGCCGACGCGATCAGCCTGCGGCGGATCATCAATGTGCCCCGCCGGGGCATCGGGCCGACCAACCTGGGCAAGCTGGAAGATCTGGCCGCCAAGAAGGGGACCAGCCTGCTCCAGGCCGTCCGGATGGCGGCCGATGCGGACGATCTGCCCGCCGGCCTGCGGGGGAAGCTGGCCGAGTTCTATGGGCTGTTCGATTCCCTGGCCGACCGCCTGGACAAGATGGAGGTCTCCGAGGTCGTCCAGGAGGTCATCGACCGCACCGGCTATCTGCAGGAGCTGATCGCCGAGGGCACTGTCGAGGCCCAGACCCGGGCGGAGAACGTCCGCGAGCTGGTGGCAGCGGCCGAGGAATTCGCCATGCGCCACGAGGGAGCCGCGCTGATCGACTTTCTGGAGGAAGTCACCCTGTTGACCAGCGTGGATACCTGGGACACCTCGGCCAATGCGGTCACCCTGATGACCCTGCACAGTGCCAAGGGGCTGGAGTTCCCGGTGGTCTTCATCGTCGGGCTGGAGGAGGGCCTGTTTCCCCTGTCGCGGGCCATGGAGAGCCCCCAGGAGCTGGAGGAGGAACGGCGGCTGATGTATGTCGGCATGACCCGGGCCAAGGAGAAGCTGTATCTCTCCCGGGCCCACTGGCGCCGCCGCTGGGGCGGCGGCATGGGCACCCTTCCGTCGCGGTTCCTGGAGGAAATCCCTCCCGAGTTGATCGAGGCCGAGGGCTACGGGCTGGGCGATCTGGCCGCAGCCGGCAGCGGCCGCACGGCCGGCGAACGTCGAACCACCCGACGGGAGTATGATGAGGACGATGAGTTCGCCCCCCGGGTGTGTATCGGATCGGTGGTCCGCCACCCCACATTCGGTATCGGCCGGGTCATGGAGCTGTCCGGCTACGCCGACGACCTGAAATTGACGATATCCTTCGGCGGCCAGACGCCGAAGAAGATCCTGGCCAAGTACGCCCAGCTGGAGATTTTGCAATAAGGAAAAAGGTAGTGCCGGGGAGCCGTTTGCGGGGGGATGAAATACGGCGCCCGGAACTTTTTCTGGCCCTCTGAATTTCCATGCCAAGATCGGGAAGAAATCAGTTGCGCTCTCCTCTCGGATGTATTACATTGCTCCCATGGGCCGAGGGTCGTCCCCGCACGGACAGGGCGGCCGGGAGCCCCCAGAACAGGATGATGACGCTTCGCTTTCCTGAGCATCCAGGCACATTGACCCCACTGGCAGAACGATACGAGCGATGAAAATGTCTTCCAGGGATGGCGATGGACGAACACGGTGATGGCTCGCTATCACCGTATTTTTATTTTCAGCAAGAATTTAGAGATTTTACTCGATGGTTGAACAGTCCTCCGCCGCGGCCGTGATCCCGGCCAGGTATGGTTCCACCCGGTTCCCGGGCAAGCCGCTGGCTCTGCTGGCCGGCAGGCCCATGATCCGGCATGTCTATGACCGCGTCGGGCAGGCCAAACGGGTCCGGCGGGTGATCGTGGCCACCGATGATGAGCGCATCCTGGAGACGGTCCAGAGTTTCGGCGGCGAGGCCGTGATCACCTCCGGGGAGCACCCCACCGGTACCGACCGGGTGGCCGAGGTGGCCGCCGCACTGGATGAGGACGTCGTCGTCGACGTTCAGGGCGACGAGCCCCTGATCTCGCCGCAAGCCGTGGACGCCGCTATCGAACCGCTCCTTCAGGACCCCGGGCTGCTGATGACCACGCTGGCCCATCATCTGGAGGGCGCCTCCGAGCTGGAGGATCCAGACGTGGTCAAGGTGGTCTGCGACTGCGATGGGTACGCCGTCGATTTCTTCCGGCGGCCGGCGGCGGGTGGCTCGCCGGGGTCGAAGGTGAGTGTCCTCCGGCACGTCGGTCTCTATGGATTCCGGCGCGCCTATCTGCTCAACCTGGCCGCCATGGAGCCCGGCCGCCGTGAACGGGATCTGAGTCTGGAACAGCTTCGTCCGCTGGAAGACGGCTGCCGCATCCGAGTGGTCAAGACAGATTATCGTATCGTGGGCGTGGATCGTCCCGAGGATATCGCCAAGGCCGAACGGCTGTTACTCGCTGAAAAGGAGGCCCTGCCCTGAGCGCAAAGCAGAAGACGATCAAGCATATCTTCGTCACCGGCGGGGTGGTCTCCTCCCTGGGCAAGGGGATTGCCTCGGCTTCCCTGGGAAAACTGCTCCAGGCCCGGGGACTGAAGGTCAACTTACAGAAGCTGGACCCGTACATCAACGTGGATCCCGGGACCATGAATCCTTTTCAGCACGGGGAGGTGTTCGTCACCGACGACGGGGCCGAGACCGATCTTGATCTGGGCCATTATGAACGGTTCGTGGACATCAGCACCGGCAAGGAGAATAACTGCACCACCGGACAGATCTATTACACCGTCATCAAGAAGGAGCGGCGGGGCGATTTTTTGGGCGGCACGGTGCAGGTCATCCCCCACATCACCAACGAGATCAAGGAGCGCATTCGACGGGTGGAGACGATGAACGGCGGCGCCGACGTGGTCATCACCGAGATCGGCGGCACCGTGGGCGATATCGAGAGCCAGCCGTTTCTGGAGGCCATCCGCCAGCTGCGCCTGGAGCTGGGTCATGAGAACGTTCTGTTCATCCATCTCACCCTGGTGCCGTATATCGAGGCCGCCGGCGAGGTCAAGACCAAGCCCACCCAGCATAGCGTCCGGGCCCTGCGGGAAATCGGAATTCAACCCGACCTGCTGTTCTGTCGCACCCAGAGGCGGCTGAACAAGGAGATCAAGGCCAAGATCGGGCTGTTCTGCAATGTGCCTTCTCATGCCGTCATCGAAGCCCTGGATGTCGGCTCCATCTACGAAGTGCCCCTGCTGTTTCGCCGTCAGGAGGTGGACGAGCAGATCCTCCGGCTGCTGCATATCCGGGCCGAGACCATCGATCTCAGCGACTGGCAGCGGATGGTCGAGAAGGTCCGCCGGCCCGCCCACGAGGTGGATGTGGGCCTGTGCGGCAAGTACGTTCACCTGCGCGACGCCTACAAGAGCATCAACGAGGCCTTCGCCCACGCCGGGGTGGCTAACAATGCCCGGGTCACTGTCCATCTGCTCGACTCCGAGAGCATCGAGCAGGACCAGAATGGGGATCCTCTCAAGGATATCGACGGCCTGCTGGTGGCCCCTGGATTCGGCGAGCGGGGGATCGAGGGCAAAATCATGGCCATCCGCCATGCCCGGGAAAGAAAGATCCCCTTCTTCGGCATCTGTCTGGGGATGCAGTGCGCCGTGGTGGAGTTTGCCCGCCATGTCTGCGGCCTCAAAGAGGCCAACAGCTACGAGTTCGATCAGACCACCGAACATCCGGTGATTCACCTGATGCCGGACCAGGAGAACGTCACCGAGATGGGCGGGACCATGCGGCTGGGCGCCTATCCCTGCCATCTGCAGGAGAAGACGCTGGCTTATAAAGCCTACGAGAAGGACAAGATCAGCGAACGGCACCGTCATCGGTATGAATTTTTCAACCGCTACCGGGAGCAGTTCGCCGAGGCCGGAATGATCATCAGCGGACTCTCCCCTGACAAACGCCTGGTCGAGATCATCGAGCTGAAGGATCATCCCTGGTTCGTGGGCTGTCAGTTCCATCCCGAGTTCAAGTCGCGCCCCACCCGGGCGCATCCCCTGTTCCGCGATTTCGTCAAGGCCGCCCGCAAGTATCGCAAAGAACGCCTGGAGAAGGAGAAAGGATCGGCCGCCGGGGGGAGCAACTCGTGAGTGGGACCGTCTCCATAGGTGAGTTCCGCATCGGCCGGGGTCATCCCCTGGTGCTCATCGCCGGCCCCTGCGTGGTGGAGGATGAGGAAACCGTCCTGGAGACCGCCGCCCGGGTTCAGCAAACGGCCGGGCGGTTGAGCATGCCGGTCATCTTCAAGTCCTCCTATGCCAAAGCCAATCGTCTGCGGGGCGATTCCTATACCGGCCCCGGGATGGAGGAGGGGCTGCGCATCCTGGCCCGGGTCAAGGAGCGGGAGGGGCTGCCCATCCTCACCGACGTGCACACGCCCGGGGAGGTCGAGCCTGCCGCAGAGGTGGCCGATATACTCCAGATCCCGGCCTTCCTCTGCCGGCAGACCGAGCTGGCCCGGGCCGTCGGCCGGTCCGGCCGGGCCGTGAACCTGAAAAAAGGGCAGTTCCTGGCGCCTCAGGATATGGCCCATCTGGCCGCCAAGGTGGCCGACACCGGCAACCAGCGGATCCTGCTCACCGAGCGGGGGACCACCTTCGGATACCGCGATCTGGTGGTGGACATGCGCTCGCTGGTGATCATGCGCCAGCTGGGCTATCCGGTGGTCTTCGACGCCACCCACAGCATCCAGCAGCCCGGTGCCGGCGGGGATGTCTCCGGCGGGCAGCCGGGATTCATCCTGCCCCTGGTCCGGGCGGCGGTGGCCGCCGGATGCGATGCCCTGTTCCTGGAGACCCATCCCCGGGTGGAGCAGGCCCGCTGTGATGCGGCCTGTATGCTCCCGCTGGACGATCTCGAGCGGGTACTGAGGACAGCGCAGCGGATCCATCAGGCGGCGCAGGAGATGTGAAAGGAGCTCGCCATCCCCCCGCATGTAGGTCACAAAGCCGCCCGTATCCGGCTGCTCATCCTCGACGTCGACGGCGTCCTCACCGGCGGGGAGGTCATCATGGGCTCCGGGGGGATGGAGCTGAAGCATTATCACACCCTGGACGGGCTGGGTATCGCCATGGCCCGGAGGGCCGGTCTCAGGGTGGCCATCATTACCGCCCGGGACTCCGAGGCGGTGGCTATGCGGGCCGCCGATCTGAAGATCGAGGATTTCGTTCAGGGATGTCTGGACAAACAGCAGGCCTATGATGATTTGCTGAAAAAGTATGATCTCCGGGACGAACAGATAGCCTACCTGGGCGACGATCTCGTCGATCTGCCGGCATTTCGCCGGGCCGGGCTGAAAGTGGCCGTGGCCAATGCCCGAACGGAGCTCAAGCTCATGTCCGATTACGTCACCATCGCCAGCGGCGGCCGGGGTGCGGTCCGGGAGGCGGTGGATTTGCTGCTCGGCTGGAGACCTGAGGGGGAGGCAGGGAGTGGTTCAGAAAAAGAATCCTGACCATCGGAGCCGGAATCGTCCGGAGAAAAAGGGGAAACGTTCTCCCCATGAGGAGGATATTCTTCAGGGCGCCCGGCGGGTGGTCCGTGAGGAGGCCCAGGCCGTTCGTCAGCTGGAGGGCCGCATCGGACCCGAGTTCGAGAAGGCCGTGCGGATCGTTCTGGGATGCCGCGGCCGGGTCATCGTCACCGGGATCGGTAAATCCGGCCTGATCGGCAGAAAGATCGCCGCCACCCTGACCAGCACGGGCACGGCCGCCTTCTTTCTGCATCCCGCCGAGGGCATGCACGGCGATCTGGGCATCGTGCAGCGCAACGACTGTATCATCGCCATCTCCAAGAGCGGCGAGACCGATGAGTTCTCCCTGCTGCTGCCCATCTTCAAGAGGCTGGGGGTGCCCATTGTCGCTCTGACCGGCAACGTGCAGTCTCCCCTGGCCCGGAGCAGTGACGCGGTCCTGGATGTCAGCGTCGACCAGGAGGCCTGCCCGAACAATCTGGCGCCCACCTCCAGCACCACCGCCGCCCTGGTCATGGGCGACGCCCTGGCCGTGGCCCTGCTGCTGAAGAGGGGATTCAGCCAGGACGATTTCGCCTTTCTTCATCCCGGGGGCAACCTGGGCCGGAAACTGATCCTCACGGTGGCCGATGTGATGCACACCGGTGAGGAGATCCCGGTGGTCGTCGAGTCGACCAATTTTAAAGATACCATTCTGGAGATGACCTCCAAACGGCTGGGGGTCACGGCCGTCGTCGACGACGCCGGACGCCTCAGCGGTATCATCACCGATGGGGATCTTCGCCGGCTGGTGGAGCGAACCGACCGGCTCTTTTCCCTGACCGCCCGGGAAGCCATGACGCCGAAGCCCAAGACCATCACCGCGGATGCCATGGCGGCCGAGGCAGTCAACACCATGGAGCGGTACAGCATCACCTCGCTGATCGTCACCGACGGGGACCGCCGGCCGACCGGGATCGTGCATCTTCACGATCTGCTCAAAGCCGGTGTCGTCTGAACGGCGAACCCGGGGAGGATTTCTCTGGCGGCGATGTCGGCCAAAGCCCTTAAAAACTGGCTGATCTACCGGTTTGTCTGGTCATTGAAAACTCTGGCCGGGCGGCTACCCCGGCGGGCCGCGCTGGCCCTGTTCGGCCGCCTGGGACTGCTGGCCTACGGTCTCCTGAGAGCGGCCCGTCGCCGGACGGTAAACAATCTCTCCCGGGCGCTTGGCTGGAAGAAAGATGATCCCCGCCTGCGGCGAACGGCCCGCGAGGTCTTCGTCCAGGCCGGCAAGAACGTGGCCGATCTGATCTGGCTGCCTCGGCTGAAGCAATCGAATATCGAAAGCCTGGTCCGGATCAAGGATGGTCATCTGCTGGACGACGCCCTGGCGCTGGGCCGGGGCGTGGTGGTGATCACCGGTCATATCGGCAACTGGGAATTGCTGGCTGCCGGGTATGCCCTGCGGGGTTATCCGGTCTCGGCGGTGGCCCGGCAGGTCTACGATCCCCGGTTGGACCGGATGATCAACGATCTTCGAAAAAATGCCAGAGTGCGGGGTATTTCGCGAGACAGCGGCCTGCGTGAGATGATTCGGGTGCTGCGCCGGGGTGAGCTGCTGGGCGTGCTCATGGATCAGGATACCCGGGTGCGCGGCGCCTTCGTTCCCTTCTTCGGCCGCCTGGCTCACACGCCGGTCGGCCCGGTGATGCTGGCCATGAAGACCCGGGCGCCGATCATTCCCATGGCCATTCACCGGCAGCCGGATGACACCCATGTGATTACCGTAATGCCTTCTGTCCAATTGAGATACACGGAAGACAGGGAGGCCGACCTGCGGATCAACACGTGGCGCTGCACCCGGGTGCTGGAGGATTTCATCCGCCGGCAGCCAGCCCAGTGGGTATGGATGCACAATCGCTGGAAGAAGCAGCCGACGGAGGCGGATCGGGCTGTCTGGAAGGAGAAAATCGATGTTCCTTAGAGGGGTCTCGCTGGTCTTGGCCTCGTTTTTGCTTTTTTCCCTGTCGGGATGTCAACAGGAGGAGCCGGCTCGTACTGCCGATGACTCTTTCGAGAACATGCCCGAGCAGGTCATTGAAAACATGGAGGTCACCTTCACCGAGGGCGGGCGCCGGACGGGCGTTCTCCGGGCCGATTCGGTGGCCATCTACGAGGGCGGCCGGATCAAGGAGGGCCGCCGGGTCCAGGTCGATTTCTACGACAGCCAGGGAGAGCATATCTCCATCCTGACGGCCCTGGAGGGCAGCTACGATTCCGAGGCCGAAGCGATCCATGCCCGGGGGGAGGTGGTGGTCGTCTCCGACGATGGAACCCGTCTGGAAACGGACGAGCTGTCCTGGGCCAAGGAGACCAACCGGATCACCACCCAGGCCCATGTGACCATCACCAGAGGCCGGGATGAGGTCTCCGGCTACGGATTGAGCACCGATCCTCAGCTGGAGGATTTTCACATCCTCAGGGATGTCACCGGACGGATCGAGGACGTTCGTCGGATCACCGATTGAATCCTGTGCCCGGAAGGACTAGGGGAGGCGGCTCATGGCCTGTCTGCATGCCAGCGATCTGGTCAAGATCTACAGCAAGAGAAGGGTGGTTGACGGCGTCAACCTGGAGGTCAAACAGGGAGAGATCGTCGGACTCTTAGGCCCCAACGGCGCCGGAAAAACGACCACCTTTTACATGATCGTGGGCATGATCCGGCCGAACGAGGGCCGGGTATTTATCGACGACGACGAGCTCACCAACCTGCCCATGTATCAGCGGGCCCGCAAGGGAATCGGATATCTTTCCCAGGAGCCCTCGGTTTTTCGCAAGCTGTCCGTCCAGGATAACATCATGGCCATCCTGGAGACGCTGGACCTCTCCCGTGATGAGCGGGACAAGCGGCTGGCCGCCCTGCTGGACGAGCTGGATCTCACGCCGCTGGCACGCAACAAGGCCTACACCCTGTCCGGCGGGGAGCGCCGGCGGGTGGAGCTGACCCGCGCCCTGGTGACCAATCCCAAGTTTATCCTGCTCGATGAACCGTTCGTGGGCATCGATCCCATCGCCGTGGAGGAGATCCAGCGAATCGTGGCCCAGCTGAAAGACAAGGGCCTGGGAGTGCTGATCACCGACCACAATGTTCGTGAGACCCTGCAGATCACCGATCATGCCTATGTCATCTGCGATGGTAAGATCCTCAAGTCCGGCACCGCTGAATTTCTGGCCAATGATGCCGAGGCCCGAAAGATCTACCTCGGCGAGAGATTCCGTTTGGATTGAGCGACCATGAAACTGACCCTTCAGGCAAAGCTTCAACAGGTTCTGGCGCCGCAGCTGATCCAGTCCCTGCAGCTTCTCCAGGTCCCCGTGCTGGAACTGGAGCAGATCCTCAAGCACGAGCTGCAGGTCAACCCCCTCCTGGAGGAGGTTGAGGAGCTGGAGGAGGAGGAAGAGAAGGAGGAGGAGGAAAAGGAGGAGGAGGAAGAGACGGAGGAAGAGGTCGAGGAGGAGACCGAATCGATCGAGGACAAGATCGACTGGGATGATTATCTCCAGGACGGCTACGACGGGGGATATAACGTCAAGGCCGAGCCGGAGAACGAGGATCTTCCCGAACGGGTCCCGATCTCGCGAATGACCTTCCAGGAACACCTTCTTTCCCAGCTGCGTCTGACCAACCTGAACGACGAAGAGATCCAGATCGGCGAGTTCATCATCGGGAACATCAACGATCGCGGCTACCTGACCATCTCGCTGGAGGAGATCGCCCGGATCCTGGATCAGCCGGAGGAGACATGCCGGCAGGTGCTCGATATCATCCAGACCTTCGAGCCGGTCGGGGTGGGCGCTCGCGATCTGCGCGAGTCTCTTCTCATCCAGCTTCGGGAATGGAAGATCGATGATCCGGTGGCCAAAGTTCTGATCGAAAAACATCTCGAGGATATCGACAAGAAGAGCATCGCCCAGCTGGCCAAAGCTCTGAAGGTCAACGCCTCACAGGTTCAGGAGGCCATGGAGCGGATCAGCAGCCTGTCGCCCAATCCCGGGTTCGGATATGTGGCCTCCGATCCCGAGGTGGTGGTACCTGACCTTCTGGTCGAGAAGGTCGATGACCGTTACGTGGCCGTTCTCAACGACCGCAATATCCCCCGGCTCCGGGTCAGCCCGCTGTACCGGTCCATCCTCAGCCAGTCCGACAGTACCAATACAGAAACCAAGAATTACATCAAGGACAAACTCAATGCCGCCCGGTGGCTGATCAAATCGATCGATCAGCGGCGCTCCACCATGCTCAAGGTGATGAACTATCTCATTTACGCTCAGCGGCAATTCTTCGACAAGGGCATCTCCGAGATGAAACCGATGACCCTTCAGGAGGTGGCCGAAGCCACCGGCCTGCATATCTCCACCATCAGCCGGGTGGTGAACAATAAGTATGTCCAGACCCCCAGAGGCATCTTCGAGCTGAAATACTTCTTCGGCTCCAAGGTAGAGTCGACCGACGGCGAAGAGATTTCATCGAAGAGCGTCAAGGACAAGATCAATAAACTGATCGAGAATGAGGATCCCCGCAAACCCCTCAGCGATCAGAAAATCACCAATCTGCTCAAAGAACAGGGCCTTCAGGTGGCCCGCCGCACGGTGGCCAAGTACCGCGAGCAGCTCAAGATCATGCCGGCACGTTTCCGAAAAAGAGTGTGAACATGGCCCATCGCCCCGTGAATCACGGACAGGCGAAAGACAGATATAATCCCCCCCACGCGATACGACTCCCCAGCTGGTTTGCCCGACCGATCTACGCCAACCGCAATACCCGGACAGTCACCTCCCTTCTGCGCCGCCTCCGCCTCCATACCGTCTGCGAACAGGCCCGCTGCCCCAATAAAGGGGAATGTTTCTCCCACGGCACAGCCACCTTCCTGATACTGGGCCCGGTCTGCACCCGGCATTGCCGTTTCTGCGCCGTGGCAGGAGGCGATCCCCGGCCGGTGGAGTGCGATGAGCCGGAACGCCTGGCTCAGGCGGTCAGGGCCATGGGACTGAGCTATGTGGTGGTCACCTCGGTGACCCGGGACGATCTGGACGACGGCGGCGCGGCCCAGTTCGCGGCCGCCATTCGGGCGCTTCGCCGCCTGTTGCCGATGCCCCGGGTGGAGGTGCTGACACCGGATTTTGCAGGGAACCAGGAGGCCCTGGAGATCGTCGTATATGAGGGGCCCGATGTCTTCAACCACAACGTCGAGACGGTGCCCCGGCTTTACAGCCGCCTGCGGCCGGAGGCCGAATATCATCGTTCGCTCGACCTTTTACGCCGGGCCAAGGAGCTTTCTCCGGCGATGGTGACCAAATCCGGCATCATGGTCGGCCTGGGTGAGCGTGAGGACGAGGTCCGGGCCGTGATGAGCGATCTGCGCCGGGCCGGCTGCGACATTCTGACTATGGGGCAGTATCTGTCCCCGTCACCGGACCATGAACCTGTCAGAGAATATATCAGCCCTGAAACCTTTCAGCGATACGATCGCATAGCCAGGAAGGAGGGTTTTCGATATGTTGCCGCATCCCCGCTGACCAGAAGTTCGTATCAGGCTGCAGATCTGTTTCGCCAGTGCAGAAAAGATTCTCACTTCCAGAGGAGGACACGAAATGAGGATGAACATCACGGCCAGGCATTTCGAGATCGATCGGGCACTGGAAGAGCACATTCACGAACGTCTCATGACCCTGAAGAAGTACTTCGATAAGGTCATCGACGCCCACGTTATCCTCTCGGTGGAGAAGTACCGACATATTGCCGAGATCACCCTGATGGTTTCCGGACTGACTCTGGCCAGCAAGGAAGAGTCGGAGAATATGCGCCTGTCCATCGACCGTGCGGTGAGCAAACTGGAACGTCAGGTGAAGCGGTATAAGGCAAAATTGACCAACCATAAGATAAAGAAGCCTCAGCCGGAGGTCGTCGCCGTCGAGGAGCCGGAGGACTTTCCGGATTTTACCGAACGCGAAGAGGACGAGAATTCATGGCCGGGTTGATCGTTGCCGAGCTGTACAAGGAGAAAAAGGATTCCCTGGAGCTGTTTATCGCCAGCCAGCGGACGGGATTGAAAAGAACCATCGCCGAAAACGGAATCGACCGGCCGGGACTGGCTCTGGCCGGGTTTACCGACCGGTTCTCCTACCGCCGGGTTCAGGTTCTGGGAGAGACCGAGCTGGTCTATCTCAACTCGCTGTCGCCCCAGCGGCGCAAGGCCTCGGTGGAGGGAATGCTGGCCTTCGACATCCCCTGCATCTTCATCACCAAGGGACAGACCGCACCCGCAGAGCTGCTCGAGGTGGCCGACCGCAAGCAGATCGCGGTGATGATCAGCAAGCTGAGCACCACCGAGTTCATCAAGCGGCTGGATATTTTTCTCGACGGCCACTTCGCCCCCACGGTAACCATTCACGGCACGCTGGTCGATGTCTACGGGGTCGGCCTGCTCTATACCGGCAAGAGCGGTATCGGCAAGAGCGAATGCGCCCTGGACCTGGTCGAGCGAGGCCATCGTCTGGTGGCCGACGACATGGTCAAAATCATCCGCCGGTCTCCCCAGATCGTCACCGGATCGGGGGACAATCTGCTGGGTTATCACATGGAGATCCGCGGGGTGGGCATCATCGATATCGAGAAGCTGTTCGGCATCCGGGCCATCCGGCTGCAGAAGCGCATCGAGGTGGAGGTCCGTCTGGTTCTGTGGGACGATCAGAACACCTATGAACGGCTGGGGTTAGAGGACCATTTCACCCAGATTCTGGGCGTGGAGATCCCCCTGGTGACCATTCCCATTTCGCCGGGAAAAAACATCACCGTCATCTCCGAAGTCATCGCCATGAATCACATGCTCAAGGTCTTCGGCACCAATCCGGCACTGGAGTTTCAACAGCGGTTGACCGAGGCCATCCGTCAGAAGAAGGGCGGGCTGCCTCCCAAGAGCCATCTGTTTCACGTCGAGGGAGATTTCGAATGAGGACACGCCCATGTTGAGGAGCATGGAGGCCCGGGTCGGCCTGGTGGTCCTGGTGGCCCTGGCGATCTTTCTGTTCAGTCTGTTCTGGGCTAAGGATTTCAGTCTCAACCGGGGCCGTTATGAGCTGCACATCGTGTTTCCCAACGTGGGCGGACTGTCCGAGGGGGATCCGGTCCAGGTGGCCGGCGTGCAGAAAGGGCGGGTGACCACGATCCAGCTGCAGCCCGATGGTGTCAGGGTGACCATCTCTCTCGATGGAGATGTTCATCTGCCGGCCAATTCCCGCTTCTCCATCCAGAATATGGGGCTGATGGGCGAGAAGTTTGTGGCCATCGAGCCCGGCCCCGGGCTGTACATCCTCACGGGTGAGGACACGGCCGGAACAGCCGCCTCTGATAAGCCAGGCGCGCCACAGGCGATGGCGCCTGGATCGGAGCGGGCCGGAGTCCTTCAGCCCGGCCAGACGCTGAGCGGCAACTACCGCGGCGGCATGTCCGAGATCATGGGCGAGGTGGAGGAGCTTCTCAGGGTGGTCCAGGGGCTGGCCAACACCTTCAACGAGACCATCGGCAATCCTCAGGCCCGGACCTCCATCCAAGAGAGCCTGGAGAACGTCCGCCGGTTCAGCCAGGTGCTGGCCGACCTGGTGGACGAGCAGGGCGGCGAGTTGTCGCTGGCCCTCCAGGATCTGCGCACTGCCTCGGAGGGATTCCGTGAGCTGGTGCAGGACAATCGCACCCAGGTGGACTCCACCCTGGACCAGTTCCACCGGGCTTCGATGGATCTGGAGCAGCTCACCGCGCAGCTCACCGAGGTCTCGTCCACCTTCAAACGGTTGGCCGACAAGGTCGAGCGAGGCGAGGGGACGCTGGGAGAATTCGTCGCCGACGAGACCCTCTACCGGGACATCAAACAGACGGTCAAGAACCTGGATGATCTGATCAAGGAGATCAAGGAGAATCCGCAAAAATATTTAAAGCTGGAGATCTTCTGAGATGGCCAAAACGATTACCCTGGCACTGGGGATCCACAATCACCAGCCGGTGGGGAATTTCGATTTCGTCTTCGAGGACGCCTATCGTCAATCCTACCGGCCTTTTTTAGAGGTCCTCGAGCGGCACCCCGGCGTTCGCCTGGCCCTGCACTATACCGGCCCGCTGCTGCAGTGGCTGCACCGGCATCATCCCGAGACCGTCCGGCAGGTCCGCGGGATGGTCGCCCGGGGGCAGGTGGAGATGCTCACCGGCGGGCTGTACGAGCCCATCTTCTCGATCATCCCCGACCGCGACAAACACCGGCAGATCCGCGGGCTGACCCGGCTGGTGCGGCGCCGTACCGGGTATCGTCCCCAGGGCATGTGGATGGCCGAGCGGGTCTGGGAGCCGCATCTGCCCCTGGCCCTGTCCGGCGCCGGGGTCGAATACGTCATCCTGGACGACTCCCATTTCAAGTATGCCGGCCTGACCGATGAGCAGCTGCTGGGCTATTATCTCACCGAGGAGCAGGGGGCCGGGCTGTGCCTGTTTCCGATCAGCAAGAAGCTGCGCTACACCATACCCTTCCGGGAGCCGGAGGAGACGGTGGAGTACCTCCGGGAGCTGGCCACCGAGGACGGCGGCCGGATCGCCGTCTTCGCAGACGACGGGGAGAAGTTCGGTTCCTGGCCGGACACCTATCAGCACTGCTACCAGAACGGCTGGCTGGAGCGGTTCTTCTCGGCCCTGGAGGCCAATGCCGGATGGCTCCATATCGCCACCTTCGGGGAGCTGATCCGGTCCCATCCGCCGCTGGGGCGGATCTATCTGCCCACCGCCTCCTACGCCGAGATGATGGAATGGGCCCTTCCGGCCGAGGCCATCCCGCCGTTCGAGCAATTTCAGAAGACCCTGGAAGAGTATGACCTGCTGGATCGCTACGGCGTCTATGTGCGGGCCGGATTCTGGCGCAATTTCCTGGCCAAGTATCCGGAATCGAACAACCTGCACAAGAAGATGCTGCTGGTCAGCAACAAGGTCCAGGCCCTCCGGGAGGAACCGGGCCAGGGCAACGCCGCCCGCCGGGCCGAGGATGAACTCTTTCGCGGGCAGTGCAACGACGCCTACTGGCATGGCGTTTTCGGCGGCTTGTATCTGCCCCATCTGCGCTCGGCGATCTATCATCATCTCCTCGCTGCGGAGCGGATCACCGACCGGGCTCTGCATGCCGGCAGGGAGTGGATCGAGGCCCGGACGGTCGATTTCGACGGCGACGGGGAGGAGGAGGTTCTGGTTCACGGCCCGCAGCAGAACCTCTACTTCCATCCCGACCAGGGCGGCAGTCTGTTCGAGCTGGACTATAAGCCGCTGGCCTTCAACCTGCTCGACACCCTGGCCCGGCGCAAGGAGGGCTACCATCACAGACTGACCGATCCGCCGGCTTCATCGCCGGACGGCGACGGCGTGGCCAGCATCCACGACCGGGTGGTGGTCAAGGAAGAGGGTCTTGACCGGCTGCTTCACTACGACTGGCACCGGCGGGTCTCCCTGCTGGACTATTTCCCGGAACAGGACACCACCCTGGAGGATTTTTCTCAGGGACGATACCGGGAGCTGGGCGATTTCGTCGCCGGGGAGTACCGCCACTGGATCCGCCGGGGCCGGGGCAAGCTGACCCTGACGCTCTCCCGGGAGGGGCACCTGTGGTCGGAGGAAGGGTCGGTGCCGGTGACCCTCTCCAAGAAGGTCACCCTGCCGGCCGGGGGCTCCTGGATGGAGGTCCGCTACCGGCTGGAGACCTCTCATCCGGAAGGGTTGTCGTCCCGGTTCGGGGTGGAGCTCAACTATGCCCTGCTGGCCGGCTCGGCGCCGGACCGGTATTACCTGATCGATGGCGTTCGGCCGGAGGATCCCCGGCTGGTCAGCATCGGAGAGAGCCCAGAGGTGAACCGCTTCGGCCTGCGCGACGAGTTCCTCGGCCTGGATATCGCCTTGACCGTGAGCCGGCCGGCTGTGCTGTGGCGCTTTCCCATCGAGACCGTCTCCCAGTCGGAGGGCGGCTTCGAGCGGGTCTATCAGAGCTCGGTGGTCTTTCCCCACTGGACGGTTCGGCTGGAGCCGGGGGAGAGGTGGGAGGTGGTATTGCGGCAGGAGATATACCGGCTATGATGGCCGAATGGTCAGGGGGAGTTTGATATTTACGATTTGCAATTTGATATGAATTCTTACCAGTAAGAACATCTTTCCCGGGCATCGTATCATGTCCTCTCCCATCCGCATTGGAACATCCGGTTGGTCCTACCCTCCCAAGACCGAAGGCTCCTGGAAAGGGGTCTTCTATCCCCCGGGCAAGATCGACGAGCTGAGCTACTACGCCGACCGGTTCGAGACCGTGGAAGTCAACTCCACCTTCTACCGCCCGCCGGCTCCCGGGGTGGTCGACGCCTGGGTCAGGAGGACGCCCAAACATTTCGATTTTACCATCAAGCTGTGGCAGAAGTTCACCCATCCGGAGATGTTCGCCAAGAAGACCGGCAAGGACGCCACCGTCACCACCGCCGATGTGGACTACTTCAAGAAGGGGCTGGAGCCGCTGGTCAAGGCCGGCAAGCTGGGCAGCCTGCTGGTCCAGTTCCCGCCCCGGTTCCATTTCAATGAGGAAAACCTGGAACATCTCGACCGCACCTTGAAGGCCTTCGGGGACTATCCCCTGGCCGTGGAGCTGCGCCACCGCAGCTGGACCGATCAGGAGGCCGAGACCGGTCAGATCCTGGCCGATCACGGCGCCAGTCTGGTGTATATCGACGAACCCAAGTTCTTCTTCTCCATCCAGCAGGATTTCAAGCCCGTCGGGAAGATCTTCTACCTGAGGATGCACGGCCGTAACATCGAGAAGTGGTTCCGGCACAAGACGGCGGCCGAGAAATACAATTATCTCTATTCCGGCGAGGAGCTGGACCCCTTCGTCAAGGGCCTGCAGCATGTCAAGGACCTGGCCTCCAAGGTGTACGTCTATATGAACAACCACTACAAGGCCAAGGCCGTGGTCAACGCCATCATGCTGCGCTACAAGCTGGACCAGCCGATCGACCGGACCTTCTGGCGGGGTTTGATCGACGAGTACCCGGAGCTGGAGGAGCTGCGCCTGGCCATCGAGGGCCAGGAGGATCTGTTCGGGGGGGGATAGGCGGCAAGAAGGAAGTGGCACGCAACCGGTGCTGAGCGGTCACTAACTGGCGGCGAGCCGGGCGGAGCCGGAAGGAAAGAGAGGAAACAAATCTCATTCATAAGAGGCTATGATGTTTTATACCGGGGCGCATGGGCGCCCTTTTTTTATCAGCATGATCCACCGACACGACCACGGTTTTATGCCTTATCCGTTTTCCCCTAAAAAACTTATCAAACGAACGGTTGACAGGCTGGGACGATTTTTGCTATAATATTAAGATAAGGCTAGAAATATCTCAATACGGATACAATATCTTGCAGAATAGGAGGCTGTTTTGAAAATGCGACACCTCGTATCGTGTATATCCGTCTGTCTACTCCTGCTGGCCGGCGCTCCGTCCGCCTTTTCCGCCACCTCGGTGGAGACCGAGATCACCTTCTCCCGCGATGAAGTGACCATCACCCCCATCGGGGAATACCATGCCGTCACCATGGGGCCCAGCGGAGGCACCCAGCAGGTCGGCCAGCCGATGCTCCCCGAGCGGACCGTCTGGGTGGCCATCCCGGCCGGGCATGTCGCCGAGAGTGTCCAGGCCGTCCCGCTCGCGGCTGTCGAGCTGTCCGGAAGCTACCGGGTCTTTCCCCTGCAGACGCCCCGGGAGACAGCTCCCCCCGCCGATGGGGAAAAGATCCCCTTCGTCGAGCCGGACCCGGCCGTGTATGCCTCCGATCAGATCTATCCCGCCAGGCTGGCCGAGCTGGCCGGGCAGTCGGACCTGGCCGGGCAGCAGCTGGCCGCCCTCAGGGTCCATCCGGTGCAATGGAATCCGGCCAGCGGCGGGCTGACCGTTCACGAGAGGATCCGCCTGACCGTTATCTGCCGCCCCGGCAATCCGCCGGCCGAGCAGAGACATACGCTGTCCCGCTCCGGCCGGGCTCTCTATGAAGATATGCTCGCCGGCATGGTGATCAACCCCGAGGCGATCGAGATCCCCGCCCCTGCCGCGCCGGCCGCCAAGGCCCTCGGCTCGGGCGACTACGATCACGTGGTGGTCACCGACTCGACCTGGACGACGCAGTTCCAGCCGCTGGTCGAATGGCACTTCAAGAGGGGCGTACGCGACACCCTGGTCAGCCTGCAATGGATCTATGCCCATTACAGCGGCTCCAACCTGGAGAAGGTTCGCAGCTTCATCCAGGAGGCCAACGGCACCTGGGGAACGATGTGGTTCCTGCTGGGCGGCGACACCGACGTGGTCCCGGTGGGATACGGCACTTTTAACCAGGAGAATGTAGCCGGCGACCTCTACTACGCCGATTACGACGGCGATTGGATCAGCGAGGTTTTCGTCGGCCGGGCCCCGGTGGCCGATCCCGCCCAGGTGAACACCTTCGTCAACAAGGTGCTGCAGTATGAGAAGGATCCCCCGCTGAGCAACTTCGCCCTGGATTGCCTGCTCATCGGCATGGATCTGGACACCTCCACCCCGACCGAGAACCTCAAGGAGATCATCGACGCCACTTACATTCCGGCCCGCTTCAACCTGACCAAGGTCTATGACAGCGATCCCGACAGCCACTGGGTGGAGGCCATCAATGCCCTCAACAGCGGGCAGAACCTGGTCAACCACTCCGACCACTCGTACATCTCGGTGATGGGCGTGGGTGACCGTAACCATGATACGTATATTGGTATCAGCGATGTGAATGCACTCAGCAACACCGGTCAGCCCTCGGTGGTCTACTCCCTGGGCTGCCACCCGGCCCACATCGATTACTCCGAATACGACTGCATCGCCGAATACTTCATAGCCTATAACCCCGGGCAGGCCGGGGTGGCCTTCACCGGCAACACCCGCTCGGGCATCTATTACGTCGGCAACATGTCCGGGCTGTCCCTGGGCCTGGATCAGGAGTGGTGGCACAGCCTGTTCACCTATAATAAATTCCGCGTCGGGCAGACCCTGGCCGATTCGCGCAACCGTAACTACCCCGACAGCGAGACCCTGCAGTATCTCCACTGGGGCCTGGTCCTGCTGGGCGATCCGGAGATGCCCATCTGGACCGACGATCCGGCCGTGCCGGTGGTCACCCATCCGTCCATCTACACCACCGGATCCCCGGCTTTCCCGGTGCATGTCGAGGCCGGCGGCCTGGACGTGGAGGACGCCCTGGTCTGCCTGTGGAAGGATGACGAGATCTACATGCGGGATTACACCGACGCCGATGGCCAGGTCACCTTTCACCCCTTCCCGGCGACCGTGGGAACGCTGTGGGTCACGGCGACCTGTCAGAATATGCTGCCCTACGAGGGCTCGGCCGAGGTGATCCTGTTCTCTCCGCCGGACCCGGTGTGGACCGGCCAGTCCGATCAGGCCTACGCCATGTATGGCTGGTCCCTGGACGGCATCGGGGACGTCAACGGCGACGGATACGGCGATGTGGTCGTGGGGGATCCGCTCTATTCGGACGGCCAGGATTATGAAGGCGAGGTCTTCGTCTATCACGGCGGCGCGTCCGGATTGCCATCCAGCCCCTCCTGGACCGGTCAGATCGATGCCGCCTATGCCTACCTGGGCTGCTCGGCCGGCTGGGCCGGAGATGTCAACGGCGACGGCTACAGCGACCTGGTGGTCGGCGCTGAGGGGTACACCAACGGCCAAACCGAGGAGGGTGCCGCCCTGGTCTATCTCGGCTCCAGCTCGGGACTCTCGGCGACGCCTGTCTGGACGGCCGAGAGCGATCATGCCGGGGCCCATTTCGGGTTTAGCGCGGCCTCGGCCGGCGACGTCGACGGGGACGGGTACAGCGACCTGATCGTCGGATCCCCCTATTATGACGCCGCGGTTCAGGACGAGGGCCGGGTCGATCTCTATCTCGGCGGCTCTTCCGGACCGTCGACGACCGTAGATTGGTCTTCTCTCGGCGACCGTAACAAGGCGGCCTTCGGCTACAGTGTGGCATCGGCCGGTGATGTCAACGGCGACGGGTACAGCGACGTGATCATCGGGGCCAATTCCTATACCGATACGGAGCCGCTGGAGGGTGCTGCCTTCGTCTATCACGGCGGTCCGTCCGGCCTATCGGCCACGCCGGATTGGTCGGCCATCGGCGGTGAGGATTACGCCTATTTCGGAGCCAGCGCGGCCTCGGCCGGGGACGTCAACGGCGACGGATACAGCGATGTGATCATCGGGGCGCCGGGCTATACCGACGGCCCGAGCGGCCCGGGTGGTGCCGGACGTATCTTCCTCTATCTGGGATCCTCCTCGGGTCTGTCCGCCTCGCCCGATATCGTTCTGGACGGCCAGCAGGCCGCCGCCGAGTTCGGCTACAGCGTCAGCGGCGCCGGGGACGTCAACGGTGACGGGTTCGCCGACGTGGTGGTGGGAGCCGAGTCATACGAAGACGGCCAGGAATTCGAAGGCTGTGTGATGCTCTATCTGGGCAGCGCCAGCGCGCCCTATGTGGTGCCCGCCTGGCGGGCCCAGCGGGATCAAGCCGGGGCCTATTTCGGCAACTGCGTCGCCGGCGCCGGGGATGTGAACGGCGACGGCTACGATGACATCCTGGCCGGCGCCTGGATGTACGATGACGGCCAGGAGGACGAGGGGCAGGCCTATCTCTTCGCCGGGGATCAGGGCGCCGGATTGCCCTTCCGGCCGCGTCAGGCCCGGGCCGACGGTTCGGCCCTGGTCGGTCCTCTGGGATCCTCCGGCTCGGAGACCCAGGTCCGCCTGCGGGCCACCGGGTGGTATCCGGACGGCAACGAGTACGTCAAGCTGCAGTGGGAGCTCAAACCCCTGGGCACCAGTTTCAACGGCATGGGCCTGGAGGAGAGCGCCGGCTGGTCACTGGCCGATTCGGCCTCCGGGGTGGAGCTGGAGGAGACGGTCAGCGGCCTGAGCGAGAACACCGCCTATCACTGGCGGTCCCGGATCCTCTACCAGGACGGCAATCCTCTCGGACTGGACCACAGCGTGTGGCTGTCGCCGGCATACAACGGTTGGAACGAGGCCGACTTCCGGACAGCCGGCAGCGGCGGCGGACCTCCCGGTCCGGTGGATGATCTGCAGATCGTGCTGCTCGACGGATCCAAATCGTCCTCCGGGGACGTCTGGCTGACCTGGAGCGAGCCGTTTTCCGAGGCCGGGCTGTCCTACTACATCATCTACCGCAGCTCGATCCCGGCCGAGACCGGCGATTCCCTGACGGCCACTTCCCTGACCGAGTATACCGACGCCGGCGCGGTCGGCGACCCGGCGGTGCATCACTACTATTCCGTCAAGGCCGTCGATGTCGAGGGAAAGAAGTCGGTGGTCAGCAATCAGGTGGGCGAGTTCGACATCGAATTAACCGCGGATGAATAAAGAGCCGTGTTCGTGTTGGTGTTGATGAAAACACGGGCCCGATAAAGTCTTCTCGTTCATCGGGCCGGCAGAACAAGAAAAAAGGGGAGCCGAATGGCTCCCCTTTTTGACATCCCGTATATGATGCTATTACTCCATGTACGGCTCCAGCAGCTTCTTGCGGCAGGCATGGCGCAGCTTCTCCAGGGCCTGCTTCTTGATCTGCCGCACTCGCTCGCGGGACAGACCGAAGTGCTTGCCGATCTGCTTCAGGGTCTGCGGCTTCTTGCTGCCCAGGCCGTAGTACATGCGGATGACCTCGGCCTGACGGGGCGACAGCGTCTTGATGGCCCGCTCCATCTGCCGGGCCAGGTCGCCGGTCATGACGTCCTCGTCGGGCGAGGGGTCCTTCTCGTTGGGCAGCGTGTTGAGCAGGCTGAGCCCGTTGCCGTCGTTAGGCGAGCCGTTCAGCGACAGGTGTCGTCCGAAGGCATTGAACAGCTGCGAGGCCTCGGCCTCCCCCAGCTTGAGCTGCTCGGCGATCTCCGAGGTTTGAGGCGAACGATGATGATCGCGGATGTATTCCTCGATGGCCTGGCTCATCTTCTGCAACTCGGCAATCTTGTTCAGGGGCAGCCGGACGATGCGCGACTGCTTGGCCAGGGCGGCCAGAATGGACTGCCGGATCCACCAGACGGCATAGGAGATGAACCGGAATCCCTTGGTCTGGTCGAACCGCTTGGCCGCCTCGATCAGCCCGATATTGCCCTCGGAGATGAGATCGGCCAGAGGAACGCCCTGGTTCTGGTAATGCCGGGCCACGCTGATGACAAAACGCAGGTTGGCGCAGACCAACTTGTTGAGCGCATCCTGGTCGCCCTTCTTGATCCGGCGGGCCAGATCCGCCTCTTCACTGTTGGTCAACAGGCGCGGTTTACCCACTTCCTGAAGATATCGTTGCAGACTCTGGTTGGTCCCCTGAAGCGGTATCTTGGATGACAGGATCATGTAACTCCCTCCCAAGGGGCTGTAAGTGTGCTTCCTATTCTTTAGACGCCTCGGCGAGGCGAAAAGTTCCAAAAAGAATGCCTCCGGCGTCGAGAGACCTGTTTCCTGACAGCGAAGAGTGCGGCCGGTGTTCAAAAAATGCCGAGTCCGCGAAATCCCTCGGACCCGGCTGGTTACAACACACTCGAATGCGGACCGCAAAGGGATGCTTCGCTACGCGCAGATGTTCAGTTCACGATGGAGAAACAGATCCCTTAGCAGTGATGATTATATACAGTCCCTCTCGATAAATTGGCTTGTTTGACCTCTCAAACACCAATTATATCACACCAGGGGTGTTTTGTCAACAATTTTTTTCCTGAAATCGATATTTTTTCGTCAGGAGGTGTGAGGGGGGCGAATTACAGCAGGATCAGTCTGGCGTCGAGCACGCCGGTTTGTTCGCCGATGATCTTGACGATGTCGTCCGGCGGGACATCGTCCAGGTTCAGGACCAGCATGGCTCGCCGGCCTTTCTCGCTGTTGCCCACCTCGATGCGGTGGATATTCACCCCGGCCTGGCCCAGAAGGGTTCCAATCTGTCCGATGACACCGGGTTGGCGGGTATGAGAAGCATCATGCCAGCTGATCAGGATGGGGCCGTGGGGCAGGATATCCAGCTTGAAATCGTCGACGCCGATGATCCGGCCGTCATTTCGGCCGAAGACCGTGCCGGTGATGCAGTGCCCCTCCGTCTTCAGGGTCAGGGAGTTGACATAATCGGAGATCTCCTCGACCTTGCCCTCCTTGATGCGAACGCCACGGTCTGAGGCCAGCGCTTCGGCATTGACCCTGTTGACCTGGCCCTCCAGAATGGGGCTGAGCAGGCCCTGGAGCAGGGCGGCCCGGACCAGATCGGTGTTGTACCGGGAGATCTCTCCGCCGTATTCCATCTCCAGTTCGCCGATCTGAGGCCGGAACAGCTGAGTGCAGAAACGTCCCATGCTCTCGGCCAGCGCCAGAAAGGGTTTGATGAAGGCCTGCATCTGCGGATCGGCGGCAGGGAAATTGAGCGGGTACTGGACCAGATCGCCGCGCAGAGCCCGGATGACCTCCTCGGCGATGTCCTGCCCGACCCGTTCCAGCGCCTCGCGGGTGGATCCGCCCAGGTGCGGGGTGCAGATGACCGAGTCCAGCCGGCACAGCCGGTTGTTCTCGCTGGGTTCGTCATCGAAGACATCCAGGCCGGCGCCGGCCACCCGGCCGTCTTTGAGGGCCTCATAGAGGGCTTCCTCATCGACGATGCCGCCCCGGGCGCAGTTGATGATCATCACCCCCGGCCGCATCAGCCCCAGCTCCCGCCGGCCGATCATGCCGTAGGTCTCGTCGGTTTTGGGGGTGTGCACGGTGACGATATCGGCCCGCCGGCAGAGCTCATCGAGCTTGGTGATCCGTTCGGCGCCGAATCGGCCGAACCGCTCCGGGGCGATGTAGGGATCGTAGGCGATCACCGACAGGCCCAGCCCCTGAGCCATCTTGGCCACCAGGGACCCGATACGGCCCAGTCCGATGATGCCCAGACATTTTCCGTAGGCCTCCCGGCCGCGGAGGCCTTTTCGATCCCAGTGACCTTCCCGCAGCAGGCGGCTGGCCCGGGGGATGTGCCTGAGCAGCGACATCATCAGGGCGATGGTATGCTCGGCAGCCGACAGGGTGTTGCTCTCCGGAGCGTTGACCACCAGGATGCCTCGCTGGGTGGCCGTCTCCAGGTCGATATTATCCACGCCCGTCCCGGCCCGGCCGATCACCTTCAGCCGGGCGGCTTTTTCCAGAACCTCCCGATCCAGAAGGGTTTCGGAGCGGACCACAATGCCGTCATAGTCGGCCACGCAGGCCAGCAGCTGGGCCGGAGAAAGCTTTTCCCGGACGTCGACCGTCAGCTCCTGGCTCAGACGGGAGAGTCCCGACGGTGAGATGGCTTCGGTGACCAGTACTTTCACCATACCGCTCCTGAGATCAGTCGAACATCGTCTTCTGGGCGGCCAGCAGGCCGGCCCCCGGTTCGAACGTGTGGCCCATGACCTGCAGCCCCCGCTCCAGCGCCGAGATGGCCGTGATCAGGTCCAGCTCGTCGGCGTAACCCATGTGAGCCAGCCGGAGGATCTTGCCCCGCAGATGGGCCTGCCCGCCGGCCATCATGGCCCCGGTCTCTTCGAAGATGCGCCGCTGCAGCTCCAGGCCGTCCATGTCCGCTGGAACGCGGATGGCGGTCAGGCCGTTGGCCGGCCGCTCGGCCAGCAGATCCAGCCCCAGGGCCTTCATGGCGGTCCGGCAGATACGGGCCAGCCGGGCGTGCCGGTCCAGGACCGCCTCCAGGCCCTCCCGGCGGATCAGCTCCAGGGCCGCCCGGAGGCCGTACAGGACGGTGATGCCCGGCGTATAAGGGGTCTGGTCCTTGCGGCAGAACTCGCCCATGGTCTTGAAATCCCAGTAGAACTTCGGCAGCGTGGAAGCATCGATCCGTTTCCGGGCTGCCTCGCTGAGGCTGACGAAGGAGATCCCCGGAGGGCACATGAGACCTTTCTGGGTGGCCGAGGTGACCACATCCACGCCCCAGTTGTCGGTCTGCAGCTTCTCCACACACAGGCCGCTGACCGCATCCACCACCAGCAGGGCCGGGTGGCTGGCCACCGCCTCAGCCAGGGCCTGGAGGTCATGGGTCACCCCGGTGGAGGTCTCGCACAGGGTGGCATAGACCGCCGTGATCCGGTCGTTCTTCTTCAGATGATCGGCCACCTGCCGGGGATCGACCGCCCGGCCCCATTCGACGTCCACCGAGACGACCTCCAGGCCGAAGGCCTGGCAGATTCTGGCCCAGCGGTCCCCGAAGTTGCCTCCCCGGATGACCAGCACGGACTCCCCGGCGCTGTGCAGATTGGCCACCGAGGCCTCCATGGCGCCGGTTCCGGAGCTGGTCATCAGCAAGATCTCGTTGGCGGTCTGCAGGACATAGCCAAGCCCTTCGCGGACCTCGGCATAGAGCTCGGCGCACTCGGGCCAGCGATGGTGGATCATGGGCTGCGCCAGGGCGGCCATGACCTCCTCAGGCAGCGGCGTGGGCCCCGGGGTGTAGAGTCGTTTTTTCACGTTCATTCTCCTTTGTCAGGATTGCCTCAGCGGCGGGCCTCACAGCCCGCCGCTGAGCGTTCCCTCTGTTTATGCAAAATACATGCCCATTCGGGAGTTAGGAAGAGATCTGGGCCTCGATCCAACGCCACACCGGATCCTTGCCCTGGTTGGTTTTGGCCGAAAACATGACCAGGCGACGCTCATCGGTGTCCAGGATCCGCCGGGCCCTCACGAAGGAGGTCTTGGCCTTTCCCCGGGCCAGCTTATCGGCCTTGGTCAGCACGATGAGGGCGGGCCGGTCGTGAAAATCCAACCATTCCAGCAGCTCACGGTCGCTGGCCATGGGCTCGTGGCGCAGATCGATCAGCTGGACCACGCCGCAGAGCGAGGGGCGATCCAGGAGATAGGGTTCGACCAGCTCCTGCCAGCGCGACCGCTCCTCCCTGGAAACTCTGGCATAGCCGTATCCCGGCAGGTCCACGAAGTAGAAGGCCCGGTTGACCAGGTAGTAGTTCAGCATTCTGGTCTTGCCGGGCGTCGAGCTGGTCTTGGCCAGCCGATGCCGTCCCAGGAGGCTGTTGATCAGAGAGGATTTGCCCACGTTGGAGCGGCCGGCGAAGGCAATTTCCGGGAAACCGTTCGTGGGAAGAGACTTCAGGGAGACGAAACTGGCCAGGTATTCACAGGCGGTGACTTTGATCATGGCGGCCGTTCTATTCTTCAGCGCAGGCCGGCGCCAGGGCGTGTTCCAGGACCTGATCCATGTTCTCGACCAGCGTGATGGTCAGGCCGCGGCGGGCCTCCGGCGGGAGTTCCTTGACGTCCTTGTCGTTCTTCCTGGGCAGCAGCACGGTTTTGATGCCGGCCCGCTGGGCGGCGATAACCTTCTCGTTGAGGCCACCTACCGGCAGCACCCGTCCCCGCAGGGTCAGCTCTCCGGTCATGGCCACATCGTGGCGAACCGGCCTGCCGGTGAGCGCGGAGATCAGGGCGGTGGCGATGGTGATGCCGGCCGAGGGGCCGTCCTTGGGGATGGCCCCCTCGGGCAGGTGGATGTGGATGTCGAACTTGCGGTAGAAATCCGGTTTCAGTCCCAGCATCGTGGCCCGGGAGCGGGCGTAGCTGTGCGCCGCCTCCCCGGATTCCTTCATCACATCGCCCAGTTTACCGGTCAGGATGAGATTGCCCTTGCCCCGCAGCAGCATCACCTCCACGGACAGGATTTCCCCGCCGGCCTCGGTCCAGGCCAGGCCGGTGGCGCTGCCCACCGCATCCTGACGCTCCGCTTCCGTCTCGCGGAAGCGGGGAGCCCCCAGATAGGCGGACAGGCGATTCCGGGTGATCCTGACATGCTTCATGACTTTCTTGCTGGCGGCCCTTTTCCGGACGATCTGTTTGGCTACCTTACGGCAGACGGTGGCGATCTGGCGCTCCAGATTCCTCACCCCGGACTCGCGGGTATAGGATGCGATGATCCCGGACAGGGCTCCTTCGGTGAAGGTGAGCTGTTTCTCGGTCAGGCCGTTGAGCTTGAGCTGCTTGGGGATCAGGAATCCCCGGGCGATCTTGCGCTTCTCGAACTCCAGATATCCCGGCAGCCGGATGATCTCCATGCGGTCCTGCAGGGGCAGGGGAATGGACGGCAGGGTGTTGGCTGTGGTAATGAAAAAGACCTCCGACAGATCGAATTCCACCTCCAGATAGTGATCGGTGAAGGTGTTATTCTGCTCCGGATCGAGGACCTCCAGCAGGGCTGCGGAGGGATCTCCCCGGAAGTCGACGCTCATCTTATCGACTTCGTCGAGCAGAAAAAGCGGGTTCTTGGTGTGGGCTTTTTTCATGCTCTGGATGATCTTGCCCGGCATCGAGCCGATATAGGTGCGCCGGTGGCCCCGGATCTCGGCCTCGTCCCGGACACCGCCCAGCGACATGCGGACGAAGTTCCTGCCCAGCGCCCGGGCCACGGATTTGCCCAGGGACGTCTTGCCCACTCCCGGAGGGCCCACGAAACACAGGATGGGACCACGGACATGCTTGGACAGCTTCATCACCGCCAGATGTTCGATGATCCGCTCCTTGGCTTTTTTCAATCCGTAATGATCCTCCTCCAGAATGCGTTCGGATTCCTCGATATCCAGCTTGTCTTTGGTCCGCGGCTTCCAGGGGAGGGTCACCAGCCAGTCGAGGTAATTACGCACCACCGTCGACTCCGGAGAGGTGGGATGCATCTTCTTCAGCTTGCTCAGCTCCGCCAGAGCTTTCTCCTCGGCCTCCGATGACATCCTGGCCTTGCGGATCCTGGCCGCATATTCGGCCGTCTCCGGCGTGTCCTCCTCCTCGGCCTCTCCCAGCTCGGCCTTGATGGCCTTCATCTGCTGCTGCAGGTAGAATTCCTTCTGGCCCTTCTCCAGCTGGCTGCGGACGTGCCCGTCGATCCGTTCCTCGATCTCCAGGATCTGTTTTTCAGTGGCCAGGATCTTGTTGATCTCGATGAGGCGGTCCTTCAGCTTGGGGGCCTGAAGGATCCGCTGCTTGACCTCCGGGCTTTGGATGATGTGGGCCGAGAGGGTATCGGCCAGACGGTAGGGATTCTGGATATTGGCGATCGACAGCAGCACCTCGTCGGGGATGCGCCGGTTCAGTTTGACGTACTCGGTGAACTGCGTCAGAACGCTCCGGGTGATGGCCTGGACCTCCAGATTCCCCTTCAGTTCCTTCTCTTCGATGGGGGCGATCCTGGCCTTGAGAAAGTTCTTGCTGCTGATGAACCGCTTGATCCGCGCCCGGGTCATGCCCTCGATGAGGATCTTGATGGTTTCGTTGGGCAGACGGAGGATCTGGATCACCCGGGCGACGATGCCCATGCGATAGAGATCGTCCTTGGTTGGGACCTCGATGCTGGGATCTTTCTGGGTGCACAGCAGGATCTGGCGATCCAGCATCATGGCTTCCTGCAGGGCGGTGATGGAGATCTGGCGGCCCACCATCAGGGGAAAGATCATATAGGGAAAAATGACCACATCCCGCAGCGGCAGAATGGGAAGCGTCTCGTGGAATTCGAGGTTTTCGCCTTCGCGTTTGATAGAGATCATGATCGTATTCGGCTCCCGAAAGGCGTCAGGCCCGCTTCTTCTTTTCTGAAGAGAGGGTATATTCCGGTTCAGCGCCGGCGGTGACGACCTCTTCGGTGATCCGGCACTCGGTGATATCGGATTGGGACGGAAGGTGATACATAATTTCGAGCATGACCGATTCCATGGCGCTGCGCAGTCCCCGGGCTCCGGTCTTGCGCTCCCGGGCGACCCGGACGACCGCCCGAAAGGCCTCCGGGGTAAAGCTCAGCTTGACGCCCTCCATCTCGAAGTATTTCTGGTACTGTTTGGTGATGGCGTTCCTGGGTTTGACCAGAATGTCCATCAGGGCGTCCTCATCCAGCTCATCCAGGGTGGCGATCACCGGGATGCGTCCGATGATCTCGGGGATGAAGCCGTATTGGAGCAGGTCCTCGGTGTGTACCTGGGAGAGGAGCTCGCCGATCCCCTTCTTTTCCGGGCTGGTGCTGGGCGCCCCGAAACCGACCACCTTGCGGTGCAGACGGCGAGCGATGATGTCCTCCAGGCCATCGAAGGTGCCGCCGCAGACAAACAGGATGTTCTTGGTGTTGATCTGCAGCAGGAACTGCTCGGGGTGCTTTCGCCCTCCCTTGGGCGGCACATGGGCCACCGTGCCTTCCAGGATCTTGAGCAGGGCCTGCTGGACGCCTTCCCCGGAGACATCCCGGGTAATGGAGGGATTGGCCTCCTTGCGGGCGATCTTGTCAAGCTCGTCGATATAGACGATGCCCTGCTCGGCCCGGGCGATGTCGTAGTCGGCAGCCTGGATCAGCCGGACCAGGATGTTTTCGACGTCCTCGCCGACGTAGCCGGCCTCGGTCAGTACGGTGGCGTCGGCAATGGAGAAGGGGACGTGCAGATATCGGGCCAGTGTCTGTGCCAGCAGGGTTTTGCCTACGCCGGTGGGGCCGATCATCAGGATATTGCTTTTTTCCAGATCGACGTCATCCGATTCGGGCTGATACTGGATGCGCTTGTAGTGGTTGTACACGGCCACGGCCAGCGTTTTCTTCGCCCGGTCCTGTCCGATGACGTACTCGTCCAGGTAAGCCCGGATCTCCTGGGGGGTCGGCAGGGGCTTCCTGGCGTGCTCGGCCTGGGCCTCACTCTGCAGCAGCTGTCCGCAGATGCGCACGCACTCCTGGCAGATATTGACGGAATGGCTGGTGATCAGCCGGCCGGCCTCAGATTTCGACTTTCCGCAGAAAGAGCACTTCTGATCCTGATTCTGTTCTGTCGTCATGCGATCACCATGTTCATAAAAAGGAAAAGGGCCATTGTGCCGTTCGACAGCAGGGCCCCGAAAGTTCGAGGTTGTTCACCGCGTTCACTGTTTCTTGACGATGACCTCATCGATGAGACCGTATTTCTTGGCCTCCTCGGCGGACATGAAAAAGTTCCGATCGGTATCCTTCTCGATCTTTTTCAGCGGCTGGCCGGTGTGCTCCGATAGAATGCTGTTCATTCTGCTGCGCAGGATCAGCAGCTCCTTGGCGTGGATCTCGATATCGGCGGCCTGACCCTGAACGCCGCCCCAGGGCTGATGGATCATGATCCGGGAATGGGGCAGCGCGGAGCGTTTCCCCTTGGTCCCGGCGCACAGCAGCAGCGCGCCCATGCTGGCCGCCTGGCCCATGCAGACCGTGGCCACGTCGGAGCGGATGTATTGGATAGTGTCATAGATGGCCAGTCCCGATGAGACGTGTCCGCCCGGGCTGTTGACATACAGAAAGATATCCTTTTCAGGGTCTTCGGCATCCAGAAAGAGCATCTGGGCGATGACCAGATTGGCCACGTTGTCGTCTATGACATGGCCGATGAAGATGATACGGTCTTTCAGGAGCCGCGAAAAGATGTCGTAGGCGCGCTCTCCCCGTGCGCTCTGTTCGACCACGATGGGTATCAGACTCATGGGTCACCCCCGGATTGCGATTTGGTTTTATTTGGTTTTGATCGTTGAGATCGTTGGGGTATCCGTCTGACCGGACTCTTTTTGGGCCGGCGGAACGGTGACCACCTGGGAGGCGCCGAGCAGAAAGCCCAGGATCTTCTCCTCGCGCATGTTGCGCCGCAGCTGGTTGAGCTGATCTGTCCGGGTCAGATGAGCGGTCAGCTCCTTGGGGTCGAGCTGACGGGACGCGGCCATGGCCGCCACCCGGTCCTGCAGCTCCTGGTTGCCGACCTCGATCTTTTCCCGCTGGCCGATCTCTTCCAGGAGAAACCAGCGCTTGACGGACCGGATGGCCAGGGGCCGATAGGACTGCCTGAGCTGATCCCGGTCCTGATCCTGTCCCTCCTGGGGATGGAGATCGGCGATGAGCGACTCGACGTATCCGGCCACCATGGAATCGGGCGCCTCGAAGGGATTCTTCTCGATAATCTGATCGATGACCGCCTCCTGTGCTTCCCGGACGGCCCTCTGTTCTTCCTGCTCATTCAGGCTCGTGCGCAGGGCGTCCTCGAGCTCCTTGATGCCTTTGTAGTTGCCCGCCGATTTGGCGAAATCGTCATCCAGAGCCGGCAGCGTCTTTTTGGTGATCTCCTTGACCTTGAGAAGATAGGAAATCGTCTGACCGGCCAGCTCCTTGTTGGGATGATCCTCCGGATAGGTCACCGTGACCCGCTTCTGATCGCCCGTGCTGGCGCCCACCAGGGCCTGGCGGTATTGCTCGATGATGTGCGGGGCGCTGAGATCGATGGGCACGTCGGTGGTCTGATGCCCGACGATGGGAATGCCGCCCTGGTCCACCCTCCAGGAGTCCACCGTGACGATATCCGTCTCGCCGGCGCTTTCGGTGGACGGCTCCACGGTGGCATAGCGCTCCTGGAGCGCCCGCAGGCTCCGCTTGACCTCTTCCTCACCGATCTTGACCTCCCGTTTCTGGACCCGGAAGCCGGTATACTGATCCAGCGGGATATCCGGCTTGACCTCGACCGTGGCCTTGAACCGTAACGGTTCGTCGGGTGCGAAGTGGACCTCGTCGATGACCGGCTCGGCGATAGGCCGGATCTTCTCTTGGGTGATTGCTTCTTCCCAGACCTGGGGAATAAGCTCCTGAAGGACAGATTGTTCCACCGCATCGGCATACCGCGCTTTGAGGATCGACAGGGGCGCTTTGCCCTTGCGAAAGCCCGGAATCACGGCTCGTTTCCGGTATTCCTCATAGGCTGAACGGAGCCGGTCGTTGACCTTCCCGGCAGGCACCTCGATCTCCAGAACTCTTTTCCAGGACTTGGGTTTTTGGGTTGTAATCTTCAACAGCAGCCTCACTTGAACAGGCGGTTTTCGTGTGCTTCCCTCGTGTGTGGACCAGAGCCCCCCGGCGGATGCAGCGGCCAGACCGGCCGAGTGCGAGAGGGGGGACTCGAACCCCCATAGGTTGCCCCACTGGATCCTAAATCCAGCGCGTCTGCCAGTTCCGCCACTCTCGCCGGAATCCTTCGAGCACGGCCCCGTCCAGAAGGAAGAGAACAGCACCTCTGTGACGGTCAGATGGTTGACCAGACGGATATAACTAATTTAATTGCCACTTGCCGGGAAGTCAAGGGTTATTGGGAAGCGCGGCCGATCAGCCGAAGAACATCAGGACGGCGCCGGAGAAGGCCAGGACGATGGCCGTGGTGCGCCGGGCGTTGATGGGCTCGCGCAGCAGGAGGGCGGCGAAGATGAACACGAAGATGGTGCTGGTCTGGTTCAGCGCCGCGGCGATGGAGGCCTGGGTGTACTTCATGCCGGCCAGCCAGATCAGCATGGCGACATACGTTCCCACAAAGGCGCCGCTGATCATATAGCCTCTTCCTTTTTTGCCGGCGAGGGTGGCCAGGCTGCGCCGGCCGGCGGGGAAGAAGGCGGCCGTGGCGAGCAGGGCCACCAGGCCTCCGAACAGGCGGATCTGCAGCGCCCAGAGCAGAGGGGAACGGCTCAGCAGCGGCTTGATCATGACGATGCCGACGGCCGTGGCGGCCGTGGACAGCACGCCCCAGAAGATGCCCCACAGCAGATCGCCGCGGGCGATATTCTCGGTGCGGTGAAAACGGGAGGTCAGCAGGACGGCGGAGAGGATGATCAGCGCCCCGGCGCCCTGCAGAGGAGTGAGCCGTTCTCCCAGCCAGAGGATCGACAGGCCGATGATGAACGGGCTGTAGAGGCAGACCACGATGGCCGAGAGCCCGGCGCCCATACGGTTGAGGCTCTTGAAGAAAAAGGTGTCTCCCAGACCGATGCCCAGCACGCCGCTGAACATCAGCAGGAGATATTCTTCCACGGGGACCGGCCGGATCAGACTTTCGCCCATCAGCCACATGGTGGGCAGGAAAAGGGCACCGGCCAGCACGTTCTTGAAGATATTCAGCCCCAGCGGATGAAACGTTTCGCCGCTCTTCTTGAACAGGATGACGGCCAGCGCCCAGATGACGGCGGTCAGCAGGGCCAGGATCTGTCCGAAATAGGGAAAGGTCTCAGCCACCCAGGGAATCCTTTTTCTTCGCCATGACCATAATCTCCATCTCGTCCGGCTCCAGCGGGCGTCTGGCCCAGTTGCCGGCCGTTCCGCCGCCGATGTGTTCGATCTCGAAGCCGGCCAGGCGGACCAGCAGGGACAGCTCCGAGGGCAAATAGCCCCGTTCCCGGCTGAGAAAGGTCCTCTTCCCGGCCGGCGTCTCGATCTCGATGGGGCAGCGCTCCACCATCCTGACCAGATCGAAGCTTGCCCCGGTATCATCTTTCACCACCCCGTCTTCGGCCTTCTCGAGCCGGCCGGCGTATTGCCGGATCATCCGGAAGCCGTTCAGGGCGGTGAGCAGAAAGGGGGCCGAGGGCTTGAGGGCCTTTTGTATATTGCGCAGGATAGCCAGATCGTGCTGCAGGGCATCATCGCCGCTGCTGAGCAGGCCGAAGGCGCCTTCGCACAGACAGAGGGCGGTGTCGAAAGGTTCCCGCGCGGTGAAACGCGTGGCATCCTCATGGATCCACTCGATCGAGACGCCGGCCTGGAGGGCCGCCTGCTGGGCTTCCTTGAGCATGCCCGCGGACAGGTCCACGCCGGTGAGACGAAAACCCTTCCGGGCCAGCTCGACGGCATGGCGGCCGGTGCCGCAGCCCATGTCCAGGATGCGGCCCTTTTCGGGAATAGCCAGCTCGGAGACGATGAACTCGACCTCTGCCGCGGTATTTTTGGTGAAGATATTCTCCATATAACGGGGCGCATGCTGGTCGAAGAATTCCTCCCACTCATTGTTTGACGGCATCTCTCACGGCTCCTTTTTCTTCCTGTCAGCAACACGAACACCAACACGATGTGTTATTTTAACAGCACCATCTTGCGGGTTTCCCGGCGGTCGCCCGCCTCCAGCTGGCACAGATAGATGCCGCTGGCCAGGCCCTCGGCCTGGAAGTCCACCCGGTGGCGGCCTGCTTCCAGGGGCCCCTCCAGCAGTGTCCTGACCCGTTGGCCCAGGGTGTTGTAGACCGTCAGCCTGACCCGCTGCGGCCGGTCGAGGTGAAAGCGGATCTGGGTCTGAGGATTGAACGGATTGGGATAGTTCTGCTCCAGGATGAAATCCTTCGGCGCCGCCGGGGCCGGACCGTCCGGCGCCCCGGTGGCGATGAAGCTGACGGTGAAATCTTCGAAGAAGATGGTCCCGGAGTCCTTGGCCGCCTCGTCCGTCTCGGCCAGGTAGATCTTCGTCCAGGTGATCGGATAGGTCAGCTCGGCGCCGGGATTGCCCCAGTGGACGACGGCCTCTTCCAGCGGGACCTCGAGATACTGCCAGGAGCCGGTCCAGTCGATGCCCGGGGTGGCGGTGGTGAAGTCGAGCAAGAATTTCTCGGCATCATCATCCTCGAACTCTCCCCGCAGCCAGTGGCCCCGGCCGTCGCCGTAGACATGCAGGCCGACCGCGTCCGGCGTTCCGGAGATGGGCACGGAGCCGTTCAGATACAGGGCGCTGGTGCCGCCGGTCGTCAGGCTGTAGTGCAGCCGGCCGGAGGAGGGCGCCGACAGGACGATGGTGCTGTCCGGAGTGAAGGAGCATTCCGACAGATTCACTCTGGTTCCGGTCAGGCTCCAGCCTGACAGGTCGCTGAAATCGTCGACGATGACGTCGGTCGGCGTGCCCACCGAGACGGCCGTGCTGCCGGCCGCCGAGCGGTACTCGGCCACCACGAACCCCTCACCCGGCTGTTCGGCCGTGAACAGGCCGCCGGCGGTGACCGTGCCCATCTGCCCGATGACCGACCAGGTATAGTCGTAGACGCTCAGTACGATGGGGTTCTGGTAGGAATCCCGGGCCTGGGGCGTGATGGTCTGCTCCTCGCCCACCTCCAGGATGACCGGGTCGGGCTGCAGCTCGATGGAGGCGATATCGGTGATATACACCTGGGCGGTGTCGGAGACCCCGTCCCGGCTGACCCATACCCGTCCGGAGACCTGATCGGTTCCGGCGGTGAACACGCCGTTCTGGTCGATGCTGCCCAGCGAAGCGTCGCAGCCCCAGGTCAGGGAGTCCAGGACGATGGCTACCGGATTGTAGTGCTGATCGAACCCGTCGACCGAGAACATCATATCTGTCTCCACCAGCACGTAGACCTCGTCGGGGTCGATCCGCAGGGCGGCCAGCGGCCCGGTGGGCGCCGTGCTCACCGCCAGCAGGGAATTGGCCACGGTGCGCTCGCCGGATGCGTCGGAGGGACTGTTGACCACCTGCCCCCGGACCACCATGGTGGTCGAGCCGCCGCCGTCCAGGTTGATCCCCTCCCAGACGCCCCATTCGAGCATGTACCCGGCCAGCTCGTACAGGGACATGCCCACGCTATAGCCCGTCTGGCGGCCGTCCACGGTGAAGAAGTAGACCGTGGTGGAGTCCTGGGAGAAGCCCACCGCGGTGCGCGGATGGCGGTCGGAGGCGAAGCTGGCCCCGAAGCCCTCGGCCACCGACTCGACGCTCTCGGCCCCGTTGCGGATGATCCGCGGTCCGCCGCCGATCAGCTCGGCGACGGGCATCTCGGCCGGAGGGAAACCCAGATAGATGGCCAGGGTGTCGCCGATGAAGACCCGGTCCTCGAGAAAATCCGCGGCCACGCCGTGTCCGGACAGGATCCATCCGTTCGGGGGAATGTCGTTGTCGCCGTGGCCCGGGTCCATGATGCTGTCCTTGGCCGTGACCGTCACACGGAAGGTGTCGTTGATCGCCGTCTGCCCGTCAAGGGATTCGACCGTCACCTCGACGCCCCAGTAGTTCGTCCCGGTGGATGACCCCTTGAACCGGTTGTAGACGATCAGCTCGTCATCATCGCGGGTCTCGTTAATGCCCTGGATCTGTTTCGAGCCGCCATCGGCGGAGAGAAAGCCGCCCTGGAAGCCGATCACCTCGAAGAAGGGCGCTCCCTCGACACCAACCCCGAAGACCGATCGGTTGCCGGCCGGCATCTTCAGAGGCCAGCCGCCGATCACCTGGGCGCCGATGGGGATCCCGCCGGAGGCGTAAAAATCCCCGTTGACCGCCCCCACCACCCGGTGTTCCTCGGCGTCGCTGCGCGCGGACATGGAGGAGGTCCGCTCGTATCCCGTGATCCGGTCGCCGGCCTTGACCGTCTCCAGCACGATCCACTCATTACTGAGATCGATCTCCAGCACGTGCAGGTGCCACGGCCCGCCCTCCCGGAACTCATGGTGGTGCGTCACCCCCGGTCCCACCGGCGTGCTCTCGATGGTATCGGCGCCGGCCGGCCAGGCCAGCAGCACGACCGCCATCGTCGCCAGTATCGTCCTTTGCATAAGCGCTCCCGGAAAAAGGAATAACCTCGGTGAATCGGTCAATTCACCTGCTGCAACCAACTTTGAATGATACCTAGAAGATATGGCACTGTCAATGAAAAAGTCCTCCACGACAGACGTTTGTTCCCACTACCCGGTGATGCCTGAGGGAGAAATGGCTTGTCTTGGATGAAGAAATTCTCTACATTATCTTTTGTTGCCAGGCCCGTTCCGGGCCGTTTCCAGAGGAACACCCGTGATGAACAAGCGATCGTATCTTACGCCACTATCGATCATCCTGGTTCTTGTGACTTTCTCCTGCGGTGAGCGCCGGCAGTCCGGCGTCGATCCCACGCCACCGGGCTACGTCCTCCCCCGGGGTCAGGAGGGCACCTTCGAGCTGGCCACCTGGAACCTGGAGTATTTTCCCCAGACCGTCAACACGGTCGAGGAGGTGGCCAAGATCATCGAGGCCCTGGATATCGATCTTTACGCCATTCAGGAGATCAACGATACCACCGCCTTTCAGGATCTCCTCGACCGTCTGCCGGAGTATGATGGACGGTTCTCCGACGATGAGTACTCCTGGGGATATCTCAAAACCGGTCTGATCTACAAACGATCGCAGATATCGGTCAGCCAGGTCCGGCAGATCTTCGAGGATGACTGGTACGCGTTCACCCGGCCGCCACTGGTCGCCCAGGTGGTCGCCCAGCGGTCCGGAGTCCGATTCGATTTCGTGCTCATCGTGCTGCATCTCAAGGCCGGCTCCAATGCGGACGACCGGGACCGGCGGCAGGAGGCCGTCGAGAAGCTGAAGGCCTATCTGGACGATGAGATCGCCTCCGGCCAGGAGAAGGACTACCTGGTGGTGGGGGATTGGAACGATCAGCTGGACGATGCCGGTGATAACGTGTTCACCGCTTTCCTGGAGGACCCGGAGAGTTATCGTTTCCTCACCGCAGCGCTGGCCGGAAAACAACTGCAAGCCTCCTATCCCCGCTACGGGACGCTGATCGATCACATCCTTGTCTCCCAGGACGCTCTCGCCGAATATGACGGCGGCTCGACCGAGACCTTGCGGCTGGACGAGGAAGTCGATGGATATGAGATCAAGATCTCCGATCACCGGCCGGTGATGGCGGCCTTCCCGGTGTTCGGAGAATAGCGGGAGACCGCCGGCGGAGACCGTAAGGCGACCGGCATAAGCATGAAGGCGCCGGCAGCATCGGAAAGACAGCAGGCAGTTCGAATCCATCTGGTATTCATAAAAAAAGGGCGAGGTGACCTCGCCCTTTTTTTCTTCGGTTGCTGAAAAATCATCTGGTGCTGGTGTTCTTCAAAATGGTGATGGTATTTCCGTCGGCGTTGGTCACCACCAGATCGTCGAGGCCGTCGCCGTCCAGATCACCGCTGGCCACGCAGCTGGACATCTTGCCGGTGGGATAATGCCCGGCGGTTTGAAACCGGCCCTGGCCCTGATTGAGCAGGACCTCACACTGTCCGGCGTGCCAGCTGGCTATGGCCAGATCCAACCGATCGTCCTTGTTCAGGTCGACGGCACACAGGTGCCTCGGGCCTCTCAGGGTCTGATAGTGCTCGTCCACGGTGAAATGGCCCTGGCCGTCGTTCAGCAGGACCGATATATCCAGGCCGGAATAGTTGGTGTTGGCCAGATCCAGATGCCCGTCCTCGTTCAGATCGGCAGCAATGACCGTCCAAGCGTGGGCCCCCACCGGGTAGTCTCCCTCCACGGTGAAGTGGCCGGCCCCATCGTTGAACATCACGATGAGCTTGGGACGTGTGCCCCGGCTGGACAGAGCGACGGCCAGATCCAGGTCACCGTCGGAATCCAGGTCTCCGGGAAAAAACGAGCGGGGCGAATCCTCCAGAGGAATATTCCGCCCCTCATCAAGAGTGCCGTCACCCAGATTGTAGAAGACCGAAAGACTGTTGTCGCCGGTATTAGCTGCTGCCACATCCGTATGCCCGTCTCCGTTCAGATCGGCTGATTGCACGTACCGGGTGGCCTGCTGGGTTCGCTTTTCTCTAGCCGGTTCGAATCCACCCTGGCCGTCATTGATCAGAACAGACATATCGACGCCACTGTAGTTGGCGGTAAAAAGATCAGCCACCCCATCGCCGTTGAGATCACCGGCCGCCACACAGTAGGGACGCTGGCCGCATTGGTGATAGGCCGGCTCGGAAAAGGTTCCATTCCCATTGTTGAACATCACGGCGACACTCCGCTGAGCCCATATTGAGACGGCCAGATCGAGATGTCCGTCGGCGTTCAGATCGACGATGCTGACGAATGTGGGTCCTCCCGGTGCCTCGTAATTGGTGGTTGAAAAACTCAGCTTGAGGGGAACCTGTTTATCTCCCGTGGAGCAGGACAGCCAGCACAGCGCCGCCGACAACATGATCACAGAAAACCGGATGGAAAATCGGGTCACTACCGATCGTTGATTTAGCATAGAAACTCCTCATCCTCTCACTTCATGATGTGATCGAGGATGAAGACATAATTGCGGGTGTACTGCTCGACCACCTGACTGGTGGTCACGCCGCCATGTCCACCCTCGACCTCCTCATAATAGAGGACGTTCTTGCCCAGTTCCTTGAGCAGGTACCCGAACCGCCGGGGCTCTCCGGCAAAGACCCGAGGATCGTTGAACCCGGCCGTGACCAGCATGGGGCGGGCGATATCCTCAGACTTGAAAATGGGCGACAACTCTCTGATCAGGTCGCTTCCCACCGGTCCGTATTCCTTTTCCCAGCCCGACTGGAAGGTCACATCCCCATGGGTGAGCTCGTAATGAACATCGGCCACGCCGACCTCCGAGACGACGCAGGCGAAGCGGTCCGGCCAGTGGGTGGCCAGGTAATTGACCGTATATCCGCCATAGGATGCTCCCCAGATGGCGATCTGGTCAGGGTTGGACCAACCCTCGTCGATGAGATACTCGACGGCGGCGATGTCATCCTCCAGAGCCCGGAAACGGCCCTCCAGATTATCGGCGGCCTCCCAGGCCGGACCGTAGCCGGTCGATCCGCGAACATTGGGGAACATCATCACCAAACCCTGGCTCAGGGCGAAGGCAATATTGCGCTGAAAGTATGGCCGGCTCTGAGACGGCGGGCCGCCATGATAGACCACCGCGGCAGGATTCCGGCCGTCCCTCTGGGCCGTTTTAGGCACGTACAGGAATGCCGGCACCATGGTGCCGTCCTTGGAGGGATAGCGGATCAGCTGGACATCGATATTGGAGAAGTCGAAGCCGAAGGTGGAGACCGCGGCCCATCTGGTCAGTTTGTCGTCCCCCAGTATGAAGGAATACACGGTCGGAGCCGTATTGGGCGAGGAGAAGGAGTAGGAGATATCGCCCAGATCGTTGGCCGCGTATCCAATGCTGGAGGGTGCGTATCCGAAGATGACACCGATGCCCTGATCCGGAGTTGTCATCTCCCGGCCCTGCAAATCGAAGGTCCGCAGTTGTGAATAACCGTCCGTGTTCAGCAAGGCGACGACGACATCTTTTTCCTGAATCAGCAAAAACCCCTCATCGGTATCGACCTGAGGGTCATAGATCAGCTCCAGTTCCTTGGGCTGTCCGGGATCGACCAGGGCGAACTTGAGAAACTCATCCTCGTCTGAGAGAGCCGAGGTCTGGGTCACCACGCGCCCGTCGCTGGTGAAGGCACCTCCGTTGTAAAGATGGGTGCCGGTCAGATCACTGGCCTGGCCGGTCTGCTCATCGACGATGAAGAGCTGGCTTTCGGAAAAACTCAGCCAGCGGGTGCACAGGATCATGCCGTTGTGGTAGTCATCCGGGCCAAACCAGCCGGGCTCGGTATAGATGGTATCGATCCGGCCGGTCGAGATAGTGTATTTGATCAGTGACTGACTGGTCCGATCGTTGGAGATAAGGAAGAACTCATCCTTATTCTTGAAGACCGGCTGGCGGAACTGGATCTGCCCATCGACCAGCAGCGGCTTGAAGGTCCCGTCGCGGTGAAAGATGTAGATGTCGTAGTTCTCGTTGCCGTGCAGATGGGTGGCCACCAGCAGATACTCTCCCGATGGATGGACCTGATAATAGCCGATCTGATAGCCGGCATCGTCCCAGTTGTTGGGCGTCAGCTGATGAGGAAAGCCCATCGGCTGATCGGTATAGAACAGAGCCCCGGTCTGACCCGTGATGCGCATGATGTAGTACATCCGGCCGGTGTTGTCGATCTGGGGGTCGCCCACATAATCGATGCTCAGCAGAAAGCTGAGATCATCGTACGTGGAGGCCCAGTGGGGAGAGCTGCGAAGTTCTTCCAGGGTGTTCTGGTTCGATTCCTCGATGAAGGCCAGTATCCGGGTGGTGTCGGTGATGATCCAGGTGTCCGCCTCAGCCAGAATGGTCTCGATGTGATCGTCTCCCTGGACCGGGCAGGCGGCCAGCAGGATGGTCAGGAACAGGCCGGCAACAACCGCCGGATGGCGCTGTTTCATCTTCATTCTCCTTGCTCCTTCTGATGGGTCATCGAAAGGGCGGCTTATCCCTGGCTGGCCTCTCTGCGGGCCGATTCTTTCAGTTCCTCATTGGCCCAGATGGCCACCTCGACCCGGCGATTGGCCTGCTGGCCTGCTGACGTCTCGTTGGACGCGACCGGCTGAGTCTCACCGTACCCGACCGTGGTCATGCGCATCTTTCCGACCTCCAGGCCGGTCAGAAAACTGCTCACCGAAACGGCCCGGCGTTCTGAGAGTCCCTGGTTATAGTCGTCGGAACCGGTGGCGTCGGTATGGCCCTCGATAAGGATCTCGGTATCCTCATATTTCTGGAGGATGCCGGCCAGCTGGGTCAGGTTCTCTTTCGCCTCCGGGCGCAGTGTAGCGGAGTCGAAATCGAACAGAATGCCGGAGTCGAAGGTGATCTTGATCCCCTCGCCGACTCGTTCGATCCTGGCGCCCTCCAGGTCCTGTTCCATCTCGGCGGCCTGCTCATCCATGTAGTTTCCGATAATGCCGCCGGCCACACCGCCGATGGCGGCGCCAAGAATAGCTCCCTCGGCCGTATGATCGGATTGCTTCCCGATGATGCCGCCTACCACCGCTCCGGCGGTCGTACCGATGGCGGCTCCCTTCTGGGACTTGGACCAGGATGCGCAGCCGAAAAGGCCGAGCAGCAGCGCGCCCAGGATACAGAGAGTGATCCCGTATTTCATGGTTCCTCCTCTGTAAGAAGTTGAAAGATATGGGATTTTGTTCTTGAAATATAAATCGACCTCCATGGCGCTGCCGTCCGCAGAGATCTCTGATGTGATCCCGTCACCACGGACGCGATACTATTTTAACATCACAGAGCCGATTTGTCAATGTATTTATAGAACTCAAAAAAAAGCCCCCTCATGAGGGGGCTTTTCAGGGAGTTTGATATCCGCCGGGTCGTTCAGCCGGGGGCGGTTCTCCGGATCATTCCTCCGGTTTCTTCTCCGGCTGATCCGGTGTCTCCGCTTTGGGAGCCGGCTTCGGTTCCGGCTCCGGCTCCGGTTTCGGCGGTGGGGGCGGAGGCATGGGAGCCGGGTGATGGCGATTCGACCGGCTGAATGCCAGTATGACCAACAGCGCGCCCAGAAGGATCAAGACGATGCGCTGCCAGGGCCAGGCGTCCATGGGCAGGACCAGCACCAGCACGATGACCAGCAGGCCGAGGATCAGCTGCAGAAAACGCATGATCTTCACCTCCCCTTTCACTTCTCAAGGGTAGCAGGTTTCCTGTTCGCCCGAAAAACTGTCCAATGGTAATGACTTTAGGGCTTTTTGTCAACAACTTTTTTTGGATTCGCCGAGAGAATGAACAAGAGGAATGGTTCCGGCAGCCTGAACCATGGTGCCCTCGGAAGGGGAGGAGCCGGGGGCCGATACATCCTCATCGGTTCGGGGGAGAAAAATCTTGAAGGCCGTTCCCTTTCCCGGCTTGCTGGAGAGCCGGATGATGCCTCCGCTCTGCTTGACGATGCCATAGATCGTGGACAATCCCAGGCCGGTTCCCTTGCCGACCTCTTTGGTGGTGAAAAACGGCTCGAAGATACGCCGCTGGGTCTCCCTGTCCATGCCCACTCCGGTATCGCTGACCGATAACAGGATATAGAGCCCCGGCCGGGCCTGGGGATGTGTTCTGGTGTCATCCTCATCAAGGGTGACGTTGGCCGTCTCGATGGTCAGCTTCCCGCCCCTGGGCATGGCATCCCGGGCGTTGACGGCCAGGTTCATGATGACCTGTTCGATCTGTCCGGGATCGGCCATGATCTTTCCCAGATCGGGGTCCAGGGAAATGATCAACTCCACATCCTCTCCCATGATCCGTTGGAGCATATCCTTCATTCCTCTGACTTTCTCATTCAGGCGGATCACTTTGGGCTGCAGGATCTGCTTGCGGCTGAAGGCCAGAAGCTGACCGATGAGCGCGGCGGCTCTCTGGGCGGCGTTTTGGACTTCGCAGACATACCTTTTCAACGGACTGTCCTCAGAGATTTTGGCGGCCAGCAGGTCACCATAACCGGTGACGCCGGTCAACAGGTTATTCAGATCGTGGGCGATCCCGCCAGCCAGACGTCCGACCGCCTCCATTTTTTGGGACTGACGAAGCTGTTCCTCGCTTTCACGCAGGGCCTGTTCGGCCCGCTTGCGTTCGGTGATGTCGTGGAACACCCCGAACGTGGAAATGGTACCTTTGTTACGGTCGAGCCGGGGCATGGCCGTGACCAGCAGAATACGTTTTTCTCCGTCCGGTCGGAGAATCGACACCTCGTACGTATTCTTCTTTCCCGATTGACGGAGTTGTGTTTGCGTTTTCAGGATGGCCATGTTTTTTTGATCGACGAATTGTTTCAAACTCTGGCCGGCCAGACTCCCTGCCGGGACGCCGAAGATATCATGTGCCGCCGGATTGGCGAACAGGAACCTTTCTTGCGGATCGACGACGGCAATGCCCTCCTGCTGATTCTCGATCAGCGTCCGGTATCGCTCCTCGCTGGCTTTCAGCGCCTCCTGGGCGCGTTTACGCTCGATCGAGATGCCGATCTGATTGGAGACGAATTTCAATATCTCCAGATCGGTTTCATCGTAAGCCCGCTCATCCGTATAGCTCTGTACCACCAGTGCCCCGGTGATCTCCCGGTCCACCTTCAGAGGCACACCCAGCCAGATTTTCGACGGCGATCCCACCCGGTCGACCTCTCCTGTCTCCTCGAGTCTCTTGATGTCTTCGTTGGTTACCAGAAGAGCCTTATCGTGCTTGACCACATAGGCCGTCAGGGTCTTTTTGGCCGGATAGGTCTTGAAAACGTCCTTTTCATCCTTAAAATAGGGCAGCGAGAAGGTATCGTTTTCCTTGTCATAGAGTGCGATGAAGAAATTTTCTGTGTTCAGGACGGTACTCAGCTCCCGGCGGATTTCGTGGAACAGATCGTTCAGATTCTGAGTGGTATGGACGGCATTTGAAATCCTGTAGAGCGCGGCCTGGATGGCTTCGGTCCTTTTTCGTTCGGTGATGTCCTTACAGCCGCCGATCCATTTGATCGGACGATTGTTTTCATCCAGTACCGGGGTTCCCCGGTCCATCCAGTAGAGCCAGCGGCCGTCCTTTCTCCGAACCCTGTATTCATCGCGAATCGGCTCGGTGCTGGTCCGGTGATGTTCCACCGAATCCTTCATCCGCAACAGATCTTCGGGATGGATCAACCGGGACCACGCCTCCACGGTTCTGGGGATCTCTCCGGGCTCGTACCCCAGGGCGGCGTCGAAATCTCCAAACCACTCCAGCGTATCGGACTTCACATCCCATTCGTAGATCAGATCGGCCGTCACCTGAGCCGTCAGACGAAAACGGTCCTCGGCCTGAACCCGGTCGCTGATATCCACGATGATCCCCCGTAGACCGGCGGGTTTCCCGTTCTCGATGATCGGGGCGGAGTGGATGACCACCGGAAAGACCGTTCCATCTTTTCTGAGGGCCATGTATTCGTTTCCATCCTTCCCCTTTTTGCCTTTCATGATGGCGGTCATGTTCGCTCTGGCTCGATCCCGGTCCTCCGGAACGATGGTCTGGAGAACGTTGAGGCCTTTCCTCACATCCTCAGGTGTATAGCCGAAGAGCTGAAAAGCATCCCGGTTGGCGAAGGTCAGGTTCCCTTTAAGGTCGGTTTCGAAGATGATCTGCGGCAGAGAGTTGGCCAATTCCTTGAATTTCTCCTCGCTCTCCCGCAAGCTGGCCTCGGCCCGTTTGCGCTCGGTGATGTCCCGGGCGATCCCCTGAATACCCACCGGCTCTCCATCACGAAGGATCAGGCGGGTGCTGACCTCGATGGGGACGCGCTGCCCGTCTTTGGACAGGATCTCCAGCTCGTAGGTGGTCGGTCCGCTGCCCTTGCGTTTGTTAGCGATCATCTCTTGAGCTCTGGGGAGGTATTCGGGGGCCAGGATCTGGGAGATGTTCATCCGCAGCGCTTCTCCGGAGCCGTATCCGCATATTCGCTGGGCCGCTCTGTTGATGGAGGTGAAATTACCATCCAGATCATGGGAGTAGATGATATCGTTGGCGTTCTCGAACAGATCGCGGTAGCGTCGTTCGCTCTCGCGCAGGGCCTGCTCTGTTTTCCGGCGTTTGGTGATGTCATGGATGACCGTGACGATGCTGATGACCATACCGTTCTGAAGCACCGGGATTTTCCGCGTCTCGGTAATAAAGGTGTGATTGCCGATGGCGGTCTCTTCGATGGTGGCCAGCGTTCGGCCGCTGTCGAAGACCTGCCGGTACTCTTTTCGCACCGTATCCGGGAGAAAAGGGAACACCTCGAAGAGTTTCTTTCCCACGGCGTCGGCGGTCAGCCCCAATCGGCGATTCCATTTTTGGAAGGCCCGGTTCAGCAGCACCAGCCGCATCTGGCGGTCGATGACATGGATGGCATCGGGCATGGAATCGAGCGTGTTACGATACCGCTCCTCGGCCGGGAATAGGATCTCTTTCGGTTTCCTGTTGTCCTTCATAGCCTCACCAAAGGGTAGGATAGAGAAGGGGGTGGTATCACGCTCAAGGTGAGCAAAAAACGGACCAAAAGCTTGTCATGAATGGAATTCCTGGGACCATCCAGGGTGATGGTTATGAACAGACAAAAAACCGGGGCCGCCTGACGGCGGCCCCGGTGATCTCAGAGGGCCACGAAAACCTGATCGGCCTTTATTCGTTTATCGTGGACCTGTCAAATTCTCCGGTCCGGTTCGATTCGTCCGATTTCTGCCCGGCCGCATCCTCGGCCTTGATGGCGTAGAAGTAGTTCACCAGGGTGTCTCCCACAGCAGCGGAGTCGATATAGAAAACCTCGCCGGTCAGGCCGATGGCATCCCCGCCGAAGAGGGGTTCTTCCGGATCGGTGACCCGGTAGACGGTGTACCACTCCACTTCCTTGGGGTGTCCGGCGGTATCCACGGTGACCGCCGACCAGGTCAGATGGATATCATCGACCTCCTTGAGAGCGGTCAGGTCGCCGATCGCTGCCGGTTTCAGCAGGGAGCGTGACCGGCCATCGTCTTCGTTGGAGCTGTCCGATTCCTCCTGGTGGTAGGTGGCGGTGACCACATACCAGTGCCGTTCTCCGCCGTCGACAGCGTGGTCCTCATAGGTCGTCTCCTCCGCAGAGAGAAAATCCACGAAATCATAGGGGCCGCCCTGGGCCTGACCGCGGTAGATGTTGTATCCCACCAGAGCCTTGCCTGCCGGACCGGATCCGGTTGAGCCATACGGATCCAGGCCAGCGCCCCGGAAGCCGCCCAGAATTTTGCTGCTGCCGTCGCCATAGACAACCACTGCCGAGATGCTCGGATCGGAGACGTCGTAGGGCCAGCCGAAGGTGCTCAGCAGCTCCCATGGCCCGTCGGGGCTCTGGCCCCACCAGCCGCGGTCGTGGAAGGGAACCGTGCGGTCGCAGCTGACGCCGGTGTCCAGGCTGTCCCGGTAGGTCACGCCCAGATAGAAATCCAGGCTGTCCACGGTGACCTGTTCATCCCAGATATCGACGAAGACCCAGCCGTCGCCGTGACCCAGGGTATGGACCTCGTGCGGGCCGGAGATGGACGGTCCGGGTTCTCCCTCGGTGTACAGGGAGGTGTCGGAGAAGACATACATGTCCACGGCCGTCATCGGCGTGACGTCCCAGACGTGGAACATCAGCGTTCTCAGGATGCAGGGATACGATTCCGGCGTCAGGCGCACGGCCAGGGTGACGTCGGACTCGCTGGCCCGGATGCGACCCTCGAAGGTGTTGTCGTGGATCATCAGGGTGTCCACCTCCGAGCCCGGAGGGGACCAGGTCAGGGGGATGTAGGCGGGATATCTGTCGCCGGCCATGAGGGCCTCGGGCGGGAGCAGATCGGTGACCAGCCAGTCCATCACCCGGTCCATGACGGTGTTTTGATTGTCGGGATCGGGAAGGTCGCTGATCGCCTCGAAGGGGAAGCAGAAAAAGACCACCCGGGAGCCGCCCTGGTTGACCGCCACCGGAGAGCGAATTCCGCCGTAGTTCATCTGTTTTCCGGACTTGGAGTGGTCGTTCTGGAAGATGCCGACCGCCTCGTTGCCCGGGATCATGTCGTCGCTGCCCTGCCGTTCGGGCCATTCCAGTGACAGGTTCAGCCCGTCGGCGATGACGTCGCCCGGCTCGCCGTGCTCCCGCTCGATGCCGGAGACGTCGTTGTCCCACCAGTCTACGTGCAGGTAATCGGTGATGAACGGGCGGGGCATCCCGGCCTCGGTGAGGTAGCCCTTGGAGGACAGGAACAGGCGGCCGCCGTTGTCCAGGTAGTCCATCAGGGCGTTCTCGTCATCGTCGGTGATGGTGGCGGTCAGGTCCTCGCCGGTCTCCCAGATGACCACCTGATACTTGTTGAGAAACCCGGCCGGCGGCGAGCCCTGGGTAGCAACCTCCCAGGTGTCGAAATTGATCCCATTGTTGCTGAGAGCGGTGTGATAATTATTCTGCCACGCGCCCAGATCGTCGTCGATGACCACCACCGGATTGAGCACGTACCCGACGGTCAGACTTCCGGCCTGAGCGGCGGTGTATCCGTTGGTGCCTTCGTCACCCTGGTCGTTGCCGTCCAGGTCGGCATAGATCCAGGTGGCGCTGTCGTCGGTGGAGAAGCGGAAGGCGTAATCGTGGGAACCGCTGCGGGAGATGGTCAGCGTGCCGCCGTACTCATCGTTGTCGCCCACGTCCTGCATATATGAAGCCGGGAACCATCTCCAGCCGGTTCCGCTGGGTTGGCTGCCGTTGGAGCCGTACCCCACCTGGGCGACGATGCCGGCTCCCTGGCCGCCGCCGGGGGTCACGCCCGGCTCGTAGACCTGGCCGAGGATGGTCCCGGTGGTGTCACCCACATCCATGGTGATGCTGCTGGGGGAGATGAGCTGGCACCAGTTAGCCGTGTTGGTGCTGAAGGAAAAGGTCAGGAAGGGCAGGAAGTCCACATTCTTGCTGACCGCATCGCCGGATCCGGTACCCTGACCGGAGGGTCCGTCGGCCGCGCCCCACCAGTTGTTCTCGACCGTGATCTGCGCGGCGGTGGTATCGTTCTCCACACCGAGAGCGGTGTTGTCGTAGACGTCGTTGTGGGCGAACAGAGTGGGGAAAGCGCCGGTCTTGAATTCAGCCCCGATGGTGTTATCATGGATCAGGTTGCGTTTAATCGTGGGTTGCGCGAAGTTTCCGAAGTACATGCCCTCGCCGTTGTCCCGCACCTCGTTGTCCCGGACCAGGATGCCCCCTCCCATGGGTCCCTCTCCATCCTCCCAGATGCCGGTGGAATTGTGGTGAATGCCGCCGGTGCCGGTGTCGTTGTTCTGGATGATGGCGTTCGACCAGAAGCAGTGGATCCCGGCCGCGGAGCAGTGGTCGATCTCGTTGCCGTTGATCATCGGCGAGGACCAGCTGCAGGCGATGCCGTTGACCGCATGGCGGATGGCGCAGCTGTCCACCAGGCAGCCCACCGTGGTCGCGGTGTCGTAGTCCATGCTGGAATTGGCGAAGACGATCCCCCGCCAGTCGCCTTCGCTTGAGGCGGAGAAGGTGCTTTTGTGTGTCGAGAGACGGCCATAGACATGGAGTGCATGGTGTCCGTTGCTGTCGCCGGCGGTGAGATTCTCATAGTTGATCAGCATCACTGTCACCGGGGACAGGACCACCGATCCGTCCAGCTGGAAATTGGGCGAGCTGCCGGTGACCACACCGTTGGAGTTGGATACCACGGTGGACAGGTTGACATCGCTGAAGCCGGCGAAGTAGACCCCCTCGCCGTTGGTCCCCTTGCTCTTCTGATAGGTCACCCAGTTGGGCTGGTCGGCGCTGTCCCGGGCCTTGAGGCCGAAATAATGCGGCCCGATACCCAGCGAGCTGATGGTGCAGGAATTGTTGCTGCCGGAGTAGATCGGCGCGTTGTAATCGATATTGCTGTCCGAGGTGCCCTGGTAGATCTCGTAGAACTCCGGCGGGCTGAGCTGGTCGGTCACATCCTCCCAGGACAGGTCCACCCTGCCCATCCCAAGCGTTGTGTCCCAGGAGGCGTCCAGGTAGAGATAGGAGGGCATGGGGGGCGGGGTATTGTCGATCGTGAAGCTGGTGTTGGACAAGTCCTGGTCGGTGAGCATGTCCGGATCGAAGACGTCCACCTTGATATAGCAGGTGCCCCAGTCGGGGCGGCTGGCTGTGTTCCAGGAATAGCTGGTGTCCGAGGAGCCGGTGAGCAGCTGGGTCCAGGCGGTGTCCCCGGCGCCAACCGTTCCATAGTAGAGGTCGTACGTCAGCCCCTCCAGGGAATCGGGGTCGGTGCCCGTCCAGCGGATGGTGTGGGTCCCGCTCCAGTGCTCTCCACCGTTGGGATTGAGCACGGTCACCGTCGGCGGATCGGGATTGTTGATCTCGAAGACGGAGCTGGAGCTGTCGGTGTCGGACAGGCCGGAGGTGTCGCTGGCCGTGATCCGGACCTTATACTGGGTGCCGTCCTCCAGGCCGGAGACGTCCCAGTCATAGCTGCCGTCATTGGCCTGGTTGGAATCGATGGCCGCCCAGCTGGCGCCGGCGTCATTGCTGTAGTCCAGGTCGATCGACAGGATGGTCGAGTCGCCCAGATCATCATCGCTGGCCTTCCAGATGATCTCCGTCTCCCAGACCAGCACCTCGCCGCCGGTGGGATTGTACAGGATCAGCTCGGGCGGGTCGGGATTGTAGACCGTGAACACGCTGTCGGAGCGGTCCCAGCTGGTATAGGTTCCATCGGTCGCCCGCAGTTCGATCATATAGGCGGAGCTGTCCTTTCGCACCGTCGTGTCCCAGGGGTAGACGCCGTCGTTTTCCTCGCCGTAGGCGAAATAGAGCCAGGTGGTGCCGCCGTTCTCGGAATAGCCGATGTTGGAGATGATCACCGAGTCGCCGTCCACGTCCGGGGCCGTCCAGGTGATGTCGGTCGTATCGCTGACCACTTCGCCGCCATTCGGCTGGGTGACCTCGATCCAGGGGGCGTGATAGGTGTTGGTCAGGAAGGGCGCGTAGTCGATCTCGCCGTAGCCGCCCAGGCCGGCCTCGATGCTGTCCGCCCGGGTGGCCCCCCACCAGTTGTACTCAGCCATCAGGGTGTCCGAGGGGATACCGTAGTTCAGGTTGAGAACGGTGTTGTCCAGGATGTCGTTGTGATGGAATACATTGGCGGCCTCATCCTCCACCGAGACGCCGTAGTCATTGTCGGTGATGGTGTTGTAGTAGACCATGGCCGGCGAGCTGACCGTCGCGTGGTTGAGGAACAGTCCGGTGTAATTGTCGGTCAGGGTATTGGAATAGACCCATACCGTGTCACCGGCCCCCTGGATCTCGATGGCGGCGATGGAATCGTGCAGGGTGATGGTGTTGCCATAAATCCAGGCTCCGTCCACGTTGCCCAGGGAGATGCCCCGGACGCCGTTGTTGCGGATGGTGCAGCCCGAGATGATCGGAATGGCCCCCCCGTGGGCGTCGATGCCGCTGACGGCGTTATTGCGGATATCGCAGTCGGAGATGACCGGCCCGGCGGTGTTGCCGTTGATATAGACACCGTCCTCACTGTGGTCCCGGAAGAAGCAGCTGTCCACCGAGGGGGATCCGTATTCGACGAACAGGCCGTACCGGCAGGTGGCCACGCTGTCGCCATACAGGGTCGGATCGCAGTTGGTGGACAGCCGGAGACCGACCTGGCCGCAGTCGTGGACCACGGTGTTGGTGATGGTCGGGTCGGAATCGCTGTACAGGCAGATGCCGTGGCGCTCCACGTTGCGCACCAGACAGTTGGTGATCGTGGGCGAGGCACTGTGGCAGTAAACTCCATCCTGAGGGTATTCGATCAGGCAGTGATCCAGCAGGCAGGTGGCGTCGTTGCTGTAATCAAGAAACTCCAGGCCTATCCAGTCGTCCGGCTCGTTCTTGGTGGTATCGCTGGCCGAGGTGAAGACGATCAGACTGTCCGGCTTGCCGTCGGCCACCAGGGCGCCGGGGCGGGTGCTGCCGGCGGAGCCCACCACCAGGGCGCCGTTCTCGCCGAAGACGACCCGCACGCCGGGATTGATAGTCAGGGTGGTGACGCTGTCCGGGCCGGCTTTCCCGCGGATGTACAGCCGGTTCTCGATGATATAGGGACTGTACGGGAGGCTCCAGACCGCATCAAAGGAGATGGTATCGGCGGCCGGAACGGCCCCCTCCCAGATCATCGAGGGATCGCCCCACAGGCAGAAGTCGAACAGATTCATCTGGTGATGCCAGCCCCACAGGAAATTGGTCGAGTAATAGACCTTGGCATCGAACAGCGCTTCTCCAAGTTTCTTGTCTTTATTGATCAGCTCATCAAAAAAGTAATAGTCAAGGCTGGCGTTGCCGCCGTCCCAGGGATCCTGCCACCCGTCCATGTACCAGGAGGTACGGGTCGAGGCGACCATGCCGGCCGATCCCTGTTTGAGGAAGGCCTGGGCGATATTATCCTCCTCCGGCTCCCCGCACAGGCAGGAATTGGCGAAGATGATGGACGGATGATCGTCGTCCAGGCTGGGCGCGTCCGATTTTTCGATCATGTCCTTGAACTCGAGCTCTCCGGCATCGCTTTCCGGAATTCCGTCCCCGTCGTCCTCGGTCCAGACCCATCTGGCGGCGCCGTCAGAATTCCCGTGAGCCCACCAGTTGACGATCCCGTAGGTGCCGGTGGACCAGTCGCTGACCACGTTGGTGTGGGTCAGGTCGTCGTCGCAGAGATAGGCCGATGTGTCCACCCCTTCCTTCTCGTACAGGGTGGTGGTGCTCCACAGTCCGCCGAGCATGTCGTTGATCATGTCCTCCATGAGGTCGGCTCCGTCCGTTCTGTTCCAGGTCCAGTTGCTGTCCTCATCGGTGAAGTTGCTCATCGCCCCCAGCAGGAGGGCGTCGTATTTCCAGCCGGCGGCGTTGTCCGCCTCGAAATCCGCCAGTTTATCGCAGATAGTGCCGATGTCGGCGGCGTTGTTGGTGGCGATCCGGCCGACATAGACCTCCGGAGCCCAATCGACATTGTCCTGTCCCGCCTCTCCATAACGGCCGTCGTCGTCGGAATCCCAGTTGCCGGTCAGATCGGCATAGTAGTAGTCGGTGGGCGTGTCGTTGGCGTTGGTGTCCGCCATCGGATGGCAGGTCCTCATGGGGACAGAGTCGATGTCGGCGGCGATGAGGACGTATTCGATGCCCCACTCGCTGTCCAGGTATTTGTCCTTGAGGAACCGGCGGATCTGCTCCTGGCGGTCCTCGCCGACAAAATAGTTGGAGTCGATCCAGGCCGTGGTGACCACCCTGACATCGTAGCCCAGGTCGGTCTTCCAGTTTTTCAGCGAATCGCAGGCCGACACTCTCCCCGGCGTGGTGATGATGATGTAATCCCAGTCCTCGGTCTTGCCTTCCGGTTCCGTTCGCGGGTACCACCGCCGGGCCTGCTGGTAATTGATCAGCAGCTGTTCGGCGCGGCCTTCCATCTTGCGGTCGGAGAGCAGCTTCCTGACCTCATCGGTCCGCCCCGGGGCGGTGTAGTCGATGGTCACCCGGGCGCGGGGATAATGGATCAACCGGCCCGACCGGGGAACATAGGCGAAGGGCACGAAGGAGACCCGGGCGAAGGTATACTTGCGCAGCGCACCCGGTCCCAGAAACTGTCCGGCCCTTTCGGGAAAGGGATCGTCGGTCTCATAGATTCTCCGGCGGCGTCTGTGGTAATCTTCACGGATGCTGCGGAGAAGATCGGGATCCGCTCCCGCCTGCGGCAGCATCGGGGGCGCGGGAGCCAGGCGGTATTCTCCGGGCAGTTCCCGGGGTGCTAGTCCCTCTATGGTCACCGAACGGACCTCGGCCAGGGGCGGCAGGGCGATGTGGAAGATCCGGCCCGGCAGCCAGGGCTCCCCCGGCCGGGCCAGAGAACCGAAATCATCCATGAGGATCCGCTGCTGCCCTTGTTCATCCGCCGTGATCTCGTAATCGCCGGCCTCCAGGGTGATGGTCAAGATCTCCCCATGGGCGGCGGCCGCCAGGCCAAACAGGACGGCTGCGGCCAGCAATCCTCGGAAGATGTGCATGAATCCTCTCATCTCAATGACCTCCTCCGGCTCTTCATCAGTTGCAGTGCAGTGACCCCAAAATAAAGAAGCCCCCTTCACATTGCGGCAGGGGACAATGGATTCCTTTCACCCGAAGACATCCTTGACGGCATATTTTCCTCCACGGATATTCTAACCGAAGAGCGGATTTTTGTCAAGTAAAAAATGACCAGAAACCTTGTATACCATTTCACAGTTCACCCGGCGGCCGGTCGAAGGGTAAAAAAAGGGGGCTTCCGAAGAAGCCCCCGGGGGGAAAATATCTTCTCCCGGCTTAGCCGCCAAGTGTGTCCAGGGCCACATGCTCCTTGACGAAGGAGCCCAGCAGGGTGATCTTTTGTTCGTCCTGCTGGGTCAGCAGCGGCTCCATGTTGTCGATCTGCTGGGCGATCTGGTAGGTGTCGGCCGCCACCAGGAGCACCGGGATCTGGCGGTCGGTGGCCTTGGAGATGATGTTGGAGGGCGGCAGAATGTTATTGGTCAGAACGATGCCGGCGGTATCGCTCTCCAGGGCTGTCAGGATCATATCCACCCGGTCGCCGGCGGTGATGATCAACTTATCGCCCTTGTTGAACTTGGGGCTGCGCAAGGCGGCATTGGCCGACATGGCGCCGACGAAGATGTTCCGGACCACCTTATCCAGGCCGCTCTCTCCGGCGATGACCTTGGCGAACAGACGGTCGGCCAGAAAGGCGACCGAGGAGCAGTTCAGATCCTCGTGGAAGGGAATGACGCCCAGCAGGGGAAGGCCCAGTTTCTCGAGGGTCTTGCCGTGTGTGTTCCGGAAATCTTCGGGGTCGTGCGTCTTGTTGATGATGGCGCCCCTGAGTTCCACATCCGAAATATTCAGGTTCTCCAGAAGAAAGGCGGCTTCGTCGACGGCATCATGGCCGGCGGCCATGACCAGCACGATCGGGACCTGCAGATGACGGGCCAGGGAGAGGACATCGAGATGGACCGAGGCGCCGTAGGCCAGATTCTTTCCTCCCTCGATGAACAGTATGTCTTTGTCCCGGGACATCTTTTCCACACTGGCCCGCAATTTTTCACCAACGTCCTCTTGGCTCATGTAGCCGAGCTTGGTGTGCTCCAGGCCGATGCTCATGTCCTCGGGCTGTTCCTCCAGATTGAGGACAGCCGCCGCCAGGGCGGAGTCGTAATCCCAGAGGCGCTTTTTATGGTAGATCAGCCGATCCCCGAAGGGCTTCATGTATCCGCACCGTTTGTTCAGGGCGGCCGCCAGGCCGACGATGACGCTGGTTTTTCCGGCGCTCGGGCTGGTTGATGCAATGATCAGTTTTTCCATCCTCTCTCACCTCGTCGCGTTGGAAATGAGTATTCGAGCATCCACGGCCTGCACGCCCTCTCCCTGCTCATAGACGACCAGAGGATTGATCTCCACGTCGGTGATGCGCCGGCAGGTCTGAATCAAATGACTGAGTTTCATGATCGTGTCAGCCACTCCCTCGATGTCCTTCCTCTTCTCTCCGCGAACACCGAGCAGCAGCGGGTAGGAGCGGATCTCCTCCATCATCGCCTGGACCTCACCGCGGCTGACCGGCAATGCCCGGAAGGAGACGTCTTTCATGACCTCCACGTAGATGCCCCCCAGGCCGAACATGACGATGGGGCCGAAGGAGGGATCCCGGCGGGCGCCGATGATGATCTCCAGCCCCTCGGTGACCATTCGGGTGACCTCCACGCCCTCGATGACCGCTCCAGGTTTTCGCGAGCGGCAGTTGTGCATGATGGCCCCGTAGGCATCAATAATTTCATCGCGGTTGAGCAAATCCAGGGCCACGCCGCCGATGTCGCTTTTATGCAGAATATCTTTGGAGACCACCTTCATGACCACCGGATAGCCGATCTCTTCTCCTGCGGCGATGGCTTCGTCCGGGTTCCTGGCGATCTTCCGGGCCGGCAGGGGGATGCCGGCGACCTCGGCGATCTCGGCCGCCTCATAGGAGATCAGACTCTTCCGCCCCTCCTGAGCGGCCCGGTCGATGATCCGGTCGATGGCGGCTGTATCGATCTCCGTCTTTTCGGAATGCACAACGATCTCCCGGCGGAGGTTGCGGTAGTTCGCATACAGGGCTCCGAAGCAGGAGACGGCCTCATAGACATCGGAATAGATGGGAACTCCTTCGGCCCTCAGCTCGGCGATGCTCTTTTCCATCTGGGGTCCGCCGACGAAGGAGAAGATCATCGGTTTGGAGTCTTTGGCCTCCGAGAAGGTTGTCCGGGCCGTCTCGGACAGCTCGGCCCCGGAGAAGACGGCCGTCTCGCAACCCAGGCAGATGACCGAGTTGATGTCATCGTTTTTCAGCGCCGCCCGCAGCGCGCCCTCGTAGTCTCCAGCGCTGGCTCCTCCGGTGATGTCGACCGGGTTCTTCACCGAGCCGAAGGAGGGAACCGTCCCGGCGAAGATCTCCTTCATGGTCTCGACGTCATCGTACAGACGAACCCCGTATTTCTCGCTGGCGTCGGCCGCCATGACGCCAATGCCCCCTCCGTTGGTAATGATGACGGTGTTCTCACCCCTCGGCTGTGGTGAGGTGGCCAGGAATTTACACCACGAGAAGGCCTCCTGGATGCTCTCCGCCCGGAGGACCCCGCATTGTCTCATGATATCATCGAAGATCTCGTCGGCGCCGGCCAGGGAGCCGGTATGTGAGGCGGCCGCCATGGCGCCCACCTTGGAGCGTCCGGATTTGATCACCACCACCGGTTTGATCCGGGTGGTCTCCTGAAGCACATCGACCAGCTTGTCGCCGTCCTTGATGCCCTCGATATACATCAGGATGACCCGACTCTCCTGGTGAGCGGCCAGGTACCCCAGCAGATCGGCCTCGTTGAGATCGGACTTGTTGCCCACCGAGACGATGGCCGACAGCCCGATGTTCTCCACCGCCGTTTTGCCGATCATGGCCAGCCCCAGGGCCCCGCTCTGGGTGATGATGGCCACATGGCCGGGCGACACCTCGCGGGTGCCGAAGGTGGCGTTGATCGGGGCCATGGAGGAGTAGATGCCGAAGATATTGGGTCCCAGGACGCGCATGCCGTGGTTCCGGGCGATCTCGACGATCTTGCGTTCCTCCTCGATGTTGCCCACCTCGGAGAATCCCGAGGTGATCAGCACCAGAAATTTAACCCCTTTGCGGCCGCAGTCCTGCACCGCCTGGAGAACATATTTGGCCGGGATGGCCAGCACGGCCATATCCACCGGTCCATCGATCTTGTCCAGCGAGGTATACACCGGCGCGCCGAGGATTTCTCCGCCGCCGGGATTGATCGGGTAGATCTCGCCGGGATACTTGCTGAACTGGATGTTCTCGACGATCTTGAATCCGATCTTATCCCGTTTCCGGGAAGCCCCGATCACGGCCACCGATCGGGGCTCAAACAAAAAGCGAATATCTGGCTGCTTCTCTTTCATCCCGTCTCCCGAAAGGTCATCTTGAGTTCATAGACGCCCTGTGTGCTCTTCTTTTCCAGGTCAAATCCGGCCCGCTCGAAGACCTGCATCATGGGCCGGTTCTCGAACAGCACCTCGGCGGTGAATCCCAGCAATCCCTGCCGCTTGGCCAGCACGGTCAGATAGCTGAGCAGCTCCGTGCCGATGCCCTGCCCCTGGTGGTTGTCGCGCACGGCGAAAGCCACCTCGGCACTGTGGGTGGCCTCATCGATACCGTACTGTCCCACCCCGACGACCTCCTCGATCTCATCTTTTTGAAGCACGGCCAGGAGAAGGGTCTCCCGGGAATAATCGATGATCACGAAATCCTGGAGTCGCTCGTGGGGCATGTCCTTGCGGGCCGACATGAACCTACGGTAGAGGCTCTGGTCGGAGAGCGAGTAGAAGAAATCCTTGAGCAGCGGCTCATCGCTGATCTTCACCGGCCGCAGGAGGATTTCCAGACCCTTCTTGGTGGTCCGGTGCGTCTCCAGGTCCTCAGGGTACTCGCCCCGCTTTCCGGGTATGAAGGCCTGATCCTTGAAGATCAGGTTCAGTTTCTTGGCTTCCTCGATCAGGCCGGGCCGGTATTTCGGGTGGGCGATGCGGATCAGCTCCATGGCCCGCTCGCGGATGTTCTTGCCGTGCAGGTAGGCGATGCCATATTCGGTGGCCACATAATGGATATCCCCCCGGATCAGGGAGACCCCGGCGCCCTCGCTAAGGAAGGGCACGATGCGGGAGGTCTTGCCGCCGTCGGCGGTGGAGGGGAGCGTCAGGATGGTCTTGCCGCCCCGCGAGAGGACCGCGCCTCTCATGAAATCGGCTTGGCCGCCGATGCCGCTGTAAAAGGTCTTGCCCAGCGATTCGGCGGTGGCCTGTCCGGTGAGATCGATCTCCAGAGCCGAATTGATGGCCGCCATATTATCGTGCCGGGCAATGATCAGAGGGTCGTTGGTGTAGTCGATGGTCCGGAACTCTATGCTGGGGTTGTCATGCAGGAACTCGTAGGTCGACTGTTTCCCCATACAGAAGGTGACCACCGTTTTCCCCCGGTTGATCGTCTTGCGAGAGTTGTCCACCACGCCGGCCTTCATCAGGGCCACGATGCCGTCGCTGATCAGCTCGGTATGCACGCCGAGATGCTTCTTGTCCCCTAAATTGGCCAGGATGGCGTTGGGAATGCTGCCGTAGCCCACCTGGATGGTATCGCCGTCCTGGATCAGGCGGGAGACATACTTGCCGATCTCCTGGGCGATCTCGCCCTCGGCCTCCTCTTTGTATTCCAGGATCGGTTCATCGTGGGGGACGATGAAATCGACATCGTCGATGTGCAGGAATCCGTCGCCGTGGACCCGGGGCATATTGCTGTTGACCTGGGCGATGACCAGCTGGGAGCTTTCCGCGGCCGCCTTGACGATGTCCACGCTGACGCCCAGGCTCATGTAGCCGTGGCTGTCCGGGGGGGATGTCTGCACCAGGGAGACGTCGATGGGCACCACCCCGCGCCGGAACAGCTCGGGAACCTCGGAGAGAAAGATCGGCGTGTAATCGGCCAGCCCCTCGTTGATGGCCGTCCGGGTGCTGGAGCCGACGAAGAAGGAATTGTGGCGGAAGTTCTGCTTGAACTTCTCGTCGGTGTAAGGGGCCACGCCCAGGGTCCAGACATGGAGCACCTCGGCGTCGAACAGCGCCGAGGGGTGGGAGGAGACGTACTCGATGAGGGCCCTGACCAGATACTGCGGCTCGCCGCAGGCGGTATGGATGAAGATCCGGTCGCCCCGGTGGATGTGGCTGAAGATGCGGTTCTCGGGCTGAAACTTATCGGGATATTGTTCCCTGGCCTGGTCGAGGCTATGACAGACTTCGGGAGCCATGGGAGATGTCCTTCCAAAATTGGTGCGGGAAGCGGGTGCTGGGTTTCACCAACACGAACACGAATACCAGCACAATGTTACCTGACCATCATCATCTTGATCGTTTTCGTTCTCTTCTCGGTTTGCAGACGACAGAAATAGACACCCGACGCCAGAGGACGGCCGGAGGCGTCACAGCCGTTCCAGTGGGCCGTGTGCCGGCCGGCCTTGAGACTGCGGTCCATCAGCGTGATGACCTTCTGCCCCCTGATGTTGTAGATCCTCAGACTGACCCGTTGATATCCGTCGCCGGGGATGGCGAAGGAGATGGTCGTGCCCCTGTTGAACGGGTTGGGACTGTTGGGGTAGAGCATGAATCGCCCCGGCCGGGTGGTGGTTTCCTCCTCGTCGGCCCCCAGGCCTGGACCGATGCTGACCTCGGTCTGACCGTTGGCGACCGCCTCGGTGCCCACCTCATAGATGTGATCATCGCCGGCCGGGAGGATCTGCAGGATCTCTCCGCCGTCGACCTGATAGGTGCCGGAGGCCGGCATGACAAACCGGACCAGGGCCTGTTCGAAGGTCTCATCGTGAGTGTTGACGATGGTTGCAGTATTGGACGTGCCGGTTCCATCATTGGGGAACTGATAGGTCAGGGTGATATCGTCGGAAATCCATAGATTGGGATGCCCGACCAGCTGGCCGTCCTCGAATCGGAGCAGCCGGAAGCCCCCGGAGGAGCTCATAGCATCATCGGTGTTCAGCGAGAGGGTGGCGCCGTCCTGATACTCGGCGGGGTGGTGGGTATGGCCCCACAGGGCCAGGTCCACGCCGTACCCCTGAAAGAACTCCGGCATCTGGGGACTCTCCTCGTACCAGCCGAAGTCGTAGTGGTAGAACAAAATGATGAATGGATCGCTGGTCAGCGAGGAGAGATCCTGGTGCAGCCAGTCGAATTGGGAGGTGATCATGCTGTGCTGACCGTAGATCCAGTACTGAAAATTATTGTAGTTGACCCAGGTCATCGGAGCGACGATGTGCAGGTTGCCATAGTCGAAACTGTAGTCCTGGGTCACCGGGCCGCCCGACCAATGGGTCGAGTCGTTGGAGTTCAGATAGGGCCAGCCGAAGTATCTCCACCAGGGCTCCATGCCGTCGCCGATGTCGTGATTGCCAGAGGTCAGATAAACCGGGACGTCGAATCGCTCCAGATAGATCTGTCCGATCTCGATCTGATCCTGGAAGCTGCGGTTGACGTAATCGCCGGAGAGGAGGATGAACTCCGGATTGATGATCTTGAACTCCTCGATCAGCTCCTCCAGGAAATGGAGCGTGCTGCCGCCGCGCTCGGGGATGTGTGTGTCGGTCAGGTGAAGGAAGTAGAAATCGCCCTTGAACTGATCGATGACCTTGACCGAATGTGTGGTGGTGTCGGCGATATTCCCCGAGGCGGTGACCGCCAGATCGTATAACCCTAAGGGAATGTCGGCGGGAACCCGGGCTTCCAGAAACCAGCGGGAGGTGGCGGTGTCGTATTGACCGGACAGCAGGGTTAGATCGGAGGTCGTCCAGGGGGAGATCAGCTGCGCTTCCCAGGCGGTGCTGCCCGGGGGGGCGCCGCAGATGATTTCCAGCTCCCGGCCGCGCTCGACGATGGTGGGGATGTTGATCAGCGGCCGGTGGATGACCGTGATCGGGTCGGTACCGATTTCCTCCGGCCGGGCATCCTGCGGCCAGTAATTGGCCTTGGAGTTGGCGTGGATCTTGGGCAGCCCGTTGATCAGCAGCCGGACCGCCAGGGACATGTCCTCGTCGCCCGGGGAGATCTGGTGAATTTCTACGGAGAGGTTCAGCGAGTAGCTGTCGACGTATTCCCAGGGGTTATTCCAGGCCAGCCAGGTCAGATCGAAGGTCTCGAACTCGCCTCCCTCATGCTCCTCCAGCGCCAGGGTATTGTGGTCCGGATCGCCGGGGGGCATGTTCTCCGAGCGGGCCACCTCCAGGCCGTTGATGTAGGCCACGAAGGCGTCATCGTAGTTTATCTCCAGGGTCATGGTGCTGGCATTTTCCAGAGCCTCGGCATCGAAGGCGTAGCGGAAATAATAGGTCGTCCGTCCGGGGGTCAGCTCGGTGGTCTCATCGCCCTCCCCGAAGCCGAATTCCGCCCGATCGTAGATCCAGTCCTCCTCGGGGAAGGATTCCTGGGTCCAGTCCAGGGCCTGGCCGGGGCCGCTCCAGGCAGCCGCCAGGACGAGCGCGAACAGGCCGCACAAGAGGTACTTCATCATCATATTTCTCCAGACGGTGCCGGTAGGAGATCGTGGAACGGACAACAGATGAAAATACATCAAAGGTCCCTGAAGGGCAAGAAATTTCCCCCTCGGAAGGGGGGATTCAAAAAAAAGAGGCCCTTCTGTATGAGCCCCTTGTGATGCCGATATGATGCCGACGGCGCCCTCCGTAGAGAGCCCGTGACGTTCATCCCAGTTCCTTGCTGTACTCGGCCATCTGCCATGTGTACCCGGCTTCCTCGCCGGTCTCGAGCAGACGCCGCCCGATCCCCTGGCGGTGATGGTCCGGATGCACACCGATCCAGCTGATGATCCCGCTGCCGGTTTTCGATGTGAAGGTCACAAAACCAAGCAAACGGTCCCCCGCGAAGGCCACACAGCCCTGGTGAAGCTTCAGATCCAGGGGTATATACCGCTCCCGGGCTTTTCCGTCGAACCATTGGGGAAGCAGTTTCGTCAGATCGAGAACGGCCCGGTGATCTTTCGGGGTCATCTCGACGATCTTGATACCGTGCGGCATCACCATGGATTATCGCCTTCCCCGGCCATGCGTATCGCCCCTATTTTGTGCCCACCTCGAAAGACCAGTTGACGATCGGGAAAACGGGAAACTGGCCGCCCTGCTGGATGATATTGATGAATCCGATCTGCAGGCCGTGAAGCCGCTCGGCGTAATTGACGATGCCCAGCTGCAGTCCGCTGGCATGCCCGGCATAGTTCATGAAGCCCCACTGCAGACCCTCAAAATCTCCATGGGTGACGTTGACCACGCTGTTCTGCCAGCCGACGAAGTCTGCGTCCACGATGCCCACCAGGCCGTGCTGGAATCCCTTGGACACCCCCGCCGTGCAGTGATTGGCCAGACCCAGGTCCAGGCCGGTCACGGTGGCATTGCGCCCGTAGATGAGGTTGAAACGGATGCCGGTGATGTCATCCTCCTCGGGGAAGATCTGGATGGGGGTCACCAGGGAGAGCTGGACGGGCCGCTCATCGGCCCCGGCGGATGGAGTGAGGATGAGCATGGCGAGGGCGATAAATACCAACGTAAGGACTGGTTGCTTGGACATGTCCATCTCCTTTCTGGTTATTCGGAGTGGCTAACGGAGTATTCTCACAGGGAGCAATTCATTCTCATTGCTTCGGCACTATGTGATGAATCGACAGTACCGGCCTCAGGGAGAGGCGAATCCTCCTTTCATAAATGCTATCTCACCGGAAAGCCACCATAGTATATATTCCAGGGGTTGAATTATCAAGAGAATAATGAATGAGATTGAAGCTCACCCAGACGACATGTTGGTCCAGACAGACGCTTGAAGGAGATGAGCTCGCTAGTTTTGAGGATTTTTCCTCAGATATCCGGCATCCGAGGTGCTAGAGAGCCTCCCGGCCGGCTTCTCCCGTGCTGATTCGAACGGCCTGTTCGATGTCGGAGACAACGATTTTGCCGTCACCTTTCAGCCCTTCATGTGCGTATCGCCGAATGACGCGAATGATATTGTCCGCATCCTCATCTTTACAGATGATCTCGATTTTGATATATGGTGCGAAATGGACCATCCCATGGACAATTTTTCGTGTCGCTTTTTCCGCCCGGTGGCGCCCGAATCCATGTACTTCAGTGTAACTGATTCCTGGCAGTTCATCGAGCTGGCGGAGCTCAAAAGCCACCTCGGCCAGCTTGTGCGGCCTGATATAAGCCCGTACCTCTTTCATCACGGTCCTCCGCTCTGGGTCTTGTATGCACTTCCGCGAAGTTCATCATTCGAATACTATCGGTCGTTTATGGTCGGCATAAACCATTGATACAAAGCCGGTATGACGAACAGGGTCATGAAGGTTGAGGATGTCAGGCCGAAGATGATCACGGTGGCCAGCGGACGCTGGACCTCGGCCCCGATCCCCGTTGACAGCAATAGCGGGATCAGCCCCAGAACGGTGGTCAGCGCCGTCATCAGGACCGGCCGGAGACGCAAAAGCGCGCCTCGGATGATGGCCTTCTCCGTGGCCAGACCCTCATCCCGGATCAAGTTGATGTAGGACACCATGACCACCCCGTTCTGTACCGCGATTCCGAATAGCGCAATGAAGCCGACCGTCGCCGGCACGGAAAGATATTCGCCCATGATGAAGAGGCCGAACACACCGCCGATAAGCGCCAGGGGTACATTGACAACGATCAACGCCGCTGTGCGCAGTTTTCCAAAGGTCAGATAGAGCATCAGCAGGATCAGCAGGATCGTCAGAGGAACGATGATAGCCAGCCTGGACATGGCTCGCTGCTGGTTCTCGAACTGCCCGCCATATTCGACATAATATCCCCTGGGAAGATCAACGTCCTGGTTGATTCTCTCCCTGATGTCGGATACCACACCGCCCATGTCCCTTCCGCGGACATTTGCCGAGATCACCCAGCGCCGCTGATTTTTCTCCCGGTTGATCTGGATTGGTCCGATGAAGCTCTTCACCTCGGCGATCTGCGCCAGCGGGATCGAGGCGCCGCTGTCCGTGTGCACCAGAAGGTTCTGGATCACCTCCGGGTCAGAGCGATGCTCCTTCTGATAGCGCACGTGAATGCCGAAGCGGCGGGTGCCGAGATACAGCTGGTCGATGACTTCCCCGCCGATGGCCAGCTCAACGATCTCGAGCAATTCGGAGACATTCACACCATAACGGGAGCACGCCTCCCGGTCGGCGATGATCTGTACTTGAGGTTGACCAAAGCTCTGCTCCAGAGAAAGATCGACCAGACCGGGGATATCGTTGATCGCACCGTGGATCTGGCCGGCCGTCTGGCGAAGGACCTCCAGGTCCTCGCCGAACAGCTTGATGGCCAGCTCCGTCTTCACGCCGGACAGCAGCTCATCGAAGGCGTTCTGGATCGGCTGTGTGAAGTTCAGCTGCACCCCGGGATAATGCGACAGCTCCTCGCTGAGATCCTCGATAAGCTGCTCTTTTGTGCGCCCGCTTTTCCAATCGCCCATCGGTTTTAATTCAATATGTATTTCGGCATAGTTCACCGGATGGGGATGAGAGCCGGCCTCGGGTCTGCCGATGCGTGAGATGGTCTCTTCAACCTCCGGGTATTTAACGATCGTACGCTCGAGTTTCATGATCGTTTCGGTCGCCCTGACCACCGAGATGGATGGCGCCATCCCGACGCCGATGAAGATCGAACCCTCCTCCAGCGTGGGGACAAACTCGGTTCCTAACGTCGTCAGCAGGAACAGACTGAGCAGGAATGCGGTGATGGCGGCGCCGGCGATCAGGAACTTGCGGCGGACCGCGAATCTCAAAAGGGGCTCATACCCTCTCTTCAACCAGTGAAGCAGGATGAATTCCTTCCCTTTTTTCGTCTTGAGAAAGTACATCGACAGCGCAGGAGCGACGATCGTTGCCGTGATCATCGAGCCCAGAAGCGCGAAGGAGATGGTGAATGCCATGGGAGAGAACAGCTTTCCTTCTACCCCCCGGAGCGTGAACAACGGCAGGAAGACGATGATGATGATCGCGATGGCGAAGACGATCGGCCGCCCGACCTCGTGAGCGGCATCCAGGATAACAGCGAACCGCTCTCGGTTTTTGTTGCCCGGATCGGAGAGATGGCGATAGATGTTCTCCACCATGACGATCGAGCCGTCGCACAACATGCCGATGCCGATAGCGATGCCGCCAAGCGACATCAGGTTGGCGGAAAGTCCCGAGTATCCCATGAAGATGATGGCGATCAGGGCGCACAGCGGGAGCGAGATGACCACGATGGCGGCGGCGCGAAGATTGCCCAGGAATACTAAAAGCGTCATCACGACGAGGATCGCACCGATAAGAAGCGCCTTCTTCACAGTGCCGGTGGCCTTCTGGACCAGTTCCGCCTGCTCGTAATAGGGAACCAATTTCACGCCCCGGGGCAAGGACTCCTGGACCTCGGGAATCTTCTCGTACAGCTGTTCGATGACCTGAGACGTGTTCTCCCCAAACAATTTCAGGACGATACCGGATACGACCTCTTTTTCCCCGTTGCGTGTCACCACGCCGCGGCGTATCTCCTGGCCGAATGTCACCTCGGCGATGTCCTGGATGCGTATCGGCACGCCGTCGATGGTGCGTATCTGTATCTCGCCGATGTGCTCGAGACCCTCGAGCAGTCCCAGGCCGCGGACGAGATGTTCTTCCGAGCCGAGGACCATGTATTGCCCTCCGACGTTGCGATTGTTCCCGCGGATGGCCTCGACGACTTCTTCCACGGCGATGCCGTATTTGTTTAAAGCGTAGGGATCGATCCTCACCTGGTATTGCAGCACGAATCCGCCGATGGAGAGGATATCCGTCACGCCGGGGACCGATTGGAGCTGGAACTTGACCACCCAGTCGTTGATCTCACGCAAGTAGGTGAGGGGGGTCTTGCCCTCGGTTTCCGCCCCCTCGTCGAGGGTGAGATAATAGATGAAGATCTGTCCCAGACCCGTCGAAATGGGCCCCAGCATGGGCGGTTCATGCAGCTCGGGTAGGTCCGCCATGGCGCCAGAAAGGCGTTCCGAAACGATCTGCCGGGCAAAATAGATATCGATGTTATCCTCGAAATAGACATAGATGACGGCCAGACCGAATGCCGAGGTGGATTTTATCTGAGTGACGCCGGGAAGGCCGTTCATGGCCGATTCGATGGGAAATGTGATCAGCCGCTCGACCTCCTCGGGGGCCATTCCGTGCGCCTCGGCGAAAATTGGCACCATGATAGGCGATATATCCGGAAAGGCGTCGATGGGAAGCTTGCCATAGTGGTATATCCCCAGCCCGATGATGGCCAGGACGGCGATGAGAACCAGCATCCGCTGCCGCAGCGATGTTTCTATCGTTCTCTCTATCATGATAGCAGCTCCCTCTCAATGCCCGTGTCCGGCGTGTGCGTCCATGGAGCCGGTGACCAGATGTGCCTTGATGTCGAACGCGCCCCGGGCGATATATTGGTCGCCGAGCTCTATGTCACCGCTGACGATCTCGATCAGACTCTCATCCCTCTCGCCGGTGACGACATGGACCGGCTCAAACTCATTCTTTCCTTTCACCATGAAGATGGTTGGCAGCTGATTGACGATCTGCACGGCTTCCCTGGCGACGACCATTTTATCCACCCGAGACTCAACGGCAACAATCCCTTTGACGAACATCCCCGGTTTCCAGAGCCTATCGGGATTCGGGAGTCCAACGCGGGCCGTCAGGCGCCGCGTTTCCTCATCATAGGCCTGGCTGATATAGGATATCTCTCCCTCTGCGTGAAGGTCGTCGGCCATGCTCACCAGGGCGACGGGTTGACCCAGGCCGATGCGCTGGGCATCCTTCGGATAGACGGCCAGGTTCACCCAGACGTCGGACAGATCGGCTATCACGTAGATGCTCGTCTCCTCATTGACGAACTCGCCGTTGGAGATGTGCTTTTCGATGATCCAACCAGACATGGGTGAGCGCAGCGTATAGGGCGACATGCTTTCATTGCTCTCGATGACGGCCAGTTCCTCGTCCTTGCGAACACGCTGCCCTAGCTTTTTAAGTACCTTTGTCGCGATGCCACCAAACCGTGGGGTGATGTGAACGAGGCGATCTTCGTTGAATCCTACCTCCCCGGGAAGCTCCAAGGTCCGGCTGATCCTGCCGAGCCGAACAGTGCCGATCTCTATGTCTGCCAGTTTCATTGCCTCGTCGGTCAACGAGACGATGTCCTCACCGTGGTCATGTCCCTCATGCTCATCGCGATCCGTTTCAACATGCCGACCATGAGCCGCATCTTCATCCTGCTCGTGCGCCGCGTCATCATGATGCGGGTTGTGCGCCGCATCCTTATCATGGTCGTGGTGTTCATGTTCTTCCGATGCGGTATACTCTTTGTGTTCAGCATCCTGCTGAGGGGAACATCCCGCGATCCCGAAGACCAGCGCGGCCCCAAAGATCGCCATGATTCCCGCCACATGTCTGATCGCTTTATTTTTCATGATCGTCTCCTCGATTGTGTTCGCTCTCGTCGAGCGGTTCTGCGATAAGCCTTTCGACATCCGCTCGCGCTGAGTGATAGGTAACCAGAGCCTCGAGATACTGCGATTTCACCTCGAACAGCGTCCTCTGTGCATCGATGACCTCGAGATAGCTGTATTTCCCCATGCTGAATCCGTCGCGGCTGCCTTTCAGGGCTTGCTCTGCGGTGGGGAGAACATCGCTGAGCAGGATGATGGCTTCATCATAGGAGGTGGCCAACAACTGGAATGCCTCTGTCAGCTCCGCGAGGATACAAACCGTCGCGGCCTCTCTGGCCTTCTCAGCTGACAGTAAATTTGACTGGGCTTCCCGGAGGCCGCCCTGATTACGGTCGAAGAGAGGAATGGGAAAGGCAAGGCCTAGTCGATATGTCTTCTCCCGCTCAGCATTGGAATACTCGAGACCGGCCCCAAGAGCCAGGTCGGGGATACGCATTGCCTTCTCCAGAGCCAGAGCCTTCTGAGACTGTTCGATGATCGCATCCCAGCGGGCGATATCAGGATTCTGCGATACCCTGGCGGACAATTCACTAAATGGGGGGGCGGGCTTGAGAACAGAGAGATCGCCCTGAGCATTCTCGAAGACGGGTGCTGAGTTGCCCCACTGGGAGGCAAGATATCTTTTGGCTGTGATCAGGTCGCTTTCTGCTTTTTTCCACTCGATCTTGGAGGAGGCGAGAGCCGTGAGAGCTCTGGCTTCCTCGATGGGGGAATCCCTTCCGGCCGCGACACGATCGGAAATGACTTTCAGCATTTGTTCCGAGAGATCTACCATTTCAAGGGATAGAGCGACCCTTTCTTGCGTGGCAATGACCTCGGCGAAGGCCTTCTTCGTGCGGGTGAAAACATCAAGACGGATCATTTCGTATTCCCATCCGACAGCAGCAGCCTCGAGACGGGCCAGCTGTGTCCGTTTTTTCCGTTTTCCGCCCAGTTCGATCTGCTGGCTGAGCAGAAATGAGGCGACCATATCGTCAAGACCGTTGTCGCCGATCTCCTCCATTTCGATCTCAAATTCGGGATTTGGTATCATGCCGGCCTGCATGGCTCTGGCCTCGGCGGATCGTACCTGGTAGGCGTAGCCGGCCAGTTCCGGATTGTGCATCAGTGCCAGGGCCAGCACTTGATTCAGGTCGATCGTTTCGGATGGCTCGATAAGGGCTCGCGAATCCACAGGAGCGCTTGATTTCTGAGGAGGCTGATAGACCTCAAGGTCATCTGCCAATGGATGGGATTCCGACCAAGCCGCTTTTGGGCCATGGTACGAGCATCCGGGAAGCAAAATGAGCATTATTCCCGCAACGAGCATAAGTCGTTTACATTTCAAGATAGTCCTCCGTGCTGACAGATGAATACTAGGACTATGGACAAGAGGTGACTCGTTATCCACACTTAATGAGAATGAATTGATTGGGGGAAGTCTGGGGAGGTTCAGTTCTGAAGGACCACGGTGCTGAGAGTGAAAAGCGTGGCATCGCCCATGGGCGTTGGCGATCCGCTGTGCGGTGACAGACTTTTCATCTTGCCTTTTACGGAAGAAGGAATTGAAACTGTTGGCAGTACGATTGTCAGTCGGATCAACTGTGTGGATGACTTTATTAGCGAAGAGGTTTGGAGGGCGATGACATCATTTCCCAGAGGAATATCTACGCAGGTGGTGGAGTGCCGCTCCGGCGAGATCGCTTTTTCCGGCACTGACCGGACGTTTGTTCGGGAAGTCTGACTGCATGCATCCTGACCGATCTGCCGGTAACCTTGATGGTGGGCGATCATGATGACTCTGTGCCCGTCATCACTACAGCACAGCACCAGAGCTGAGATCGAACTTTGGGCCATGATCAAGATGGCGAACAGAGCAGATAGTATCTTCCACAGCAAGGTTTGTTGCAAGACACTCGGGAGTTTTCCCTCTGGGTTGAAAGATAGCATCACTCGTATCACTCCATGAAGTATCCTCTTATGTTTCATCGAGGTCTTCGGTCGAAAGCCAGGTTGATGCGCTGTTAGTGCACTAATCTCGACTAAAATAATAAAGTATTTTATCAGAGGCAATATGAATCCGTTGCCAAGCGGGCATAATTCCCCTTATCTTTTTATTTTCTGATAATGAGCAGTAAGCATGGGTTGGCGGACGATTGGGGACAAAACAATCCGGAGATCATTATAATTGCGGGAACGATATGAATTCTATTGAGTGGAACCCTCAAAAGAATAGCATTCGGACACCGACGATCACCAGGACCACGGCGAAGGTTCGCTTGAACACGCTGACATCCAGACGGTCGTTGAGAGCGGCGCCCAGGGGGGCGGAGAGCATACCGCCTACGGCCAGGGGGATGGCCGCCGCCCAGTGGACGTAGCCCACCGCGCAGACCGGCAGCTCGGCCGCGCCGTATCCGTGATAGACGTGCTGCAGCATGCCGGCCAGGCTGGTGATAATCATGATCGCCGTGGAGGTGCCGGCCAGTTTCTCGGTGGGGAACTTGAGGATATAGCCCATCAGAGGCACCGACACCAGGCCCCCGCCGATGCCCAGCAGGGCCGAGAAGAACCCGGCCGAGACGCCCACAGCCAGCAGCGCCGGCCAGGCCATTCTGGGCGGGGTCTCCGCTGAACGAATGGGGGTAGAAAAAGCCATCCGGGCGGCGGCGACGAACAACAGCAGGGCGAAGATCCTGCGCAGCGCCTCGCCCGGAAGATGAGCGGCCAGCTGGGCGCCCAGGAATGTTCCGATGATGCTGGTCAGGGCCAGCGGCAGGACGGCCTGGCGGACGATCAGATCACGGCGCCGGTAACTGATTGCCGCCGGAATGGATCGGATGAAGATGACCAGCAGACTGGTGCCGATGGCCAGATGCACGGCGCAGACGGGGGAGACGCCGAACTTGGGGAACAGAAAGATCAACAGGGGGACCATCATGATCCCCCCGCCGACGCCTAAAAAGGTGGACACACAGCTGATCAGCAGGCCGCTGGCGAACATCAGCAGCAGCAGGTCAGGCCGGATGCCCGCCAGGCTCACGATCCCAGCTCCCTCTGGTAGCGCCCCGGTGTGGTCAGAATCTCCAGGGCGGCCGTGATCTGCGGATCCATCTTGACGCCCTGCTCGTATCGGGCCTCGCGGCCGTATCGCTTGGAGATGATCTCCAGCTTAAGGGTTTTCCTGATATAGTCCTCGCTGCGCTGAAGATCGTCCTCCTTCTCCGCGGCCAGCTGGTCGCGGAGCTGCGCCAGGGTGGTCTGGATGCCGGAGTTGTACTCCTTCTCCTCGATGATCTCCTCGAGGTCCTGGAGCTGTTTCTCCGCCGCGCTGGTGTAGGTGAACTCCTCCTCCTTGAGGAAGCTCTTGAACTCGGCCAGCAGCTGGTCATTGACCTCCAGGTCCCGGGGGATCTCATCGTGGCGGGCGACGTACTTGACCGCAAAACGGAAGAACATCGATTTACGCAGCAGCTCGTATTCCAGGGTGGACAGCCGGTCCTGCTCGACGATCACATCCGGGGTGATGCCGCCCCCGCCATAGACGATACGGCCGCCGGCGGTCTTGAACTCCTCACGCTCGATCTCCTCCCCGGGGTTTTCCTCGGGGAGGCCCGGAGTCTCCTCCGAGTTCAGCTCGGCCAGGGTTTCGGGATCGCCTTCCTCGCCGTTGTCCCGCTGAATGCAGCGCCCGCTGGGGGTGTAGTACTTGGCCGTGGTCAGCTTCAGGGCCGTTTCCTGGTCGGTGGGAATGATCGTCTGGACCAGTCCCTTGCCCCAGGTGTTGGTGCCCAGGATAATGCCCCGGTCCCAGTCCTGGACCGCGCCGGAGACGATCTCCGAGGCGCTGGCGCTGCCCCGGTTGACCAGAATGATCAGCGGTTTCTGGCCATAGAGCGGCTCTCTTTTGGCCTTGTACTGGGCCGAGCTGTTGCTGGCCCGGCCCAGGGTATAGACCAGCAGCTGGCCCTGGTCGAGGAACAGATCGGCCACGTGGACCGCCTGAGGAAGCAGGCCGCCGGGATTGTTGCGCAGATCCAGGATCAGTCCCTCGAGGTCCTCATCGACCAGGTCCTCCAGGGCGGCTTCCAGCTCGTGCTCGGCGTTTTCGGAGAAGCGGGCCAGGTGGATGTATCCGATGCCGGGCTCGATCTGATCATAAAAGGGCACGCTCTTGATCTCGATGATGTCCCGGGTGATGGTGTAGTCGATCGACGCCAGCTCGCCCTCGCGTTCAATCGTGATGGTCACCTCTGTGCCTTTGGGGCCGCGCAGTTTCTTGACCGCCTCCTGGGTGGTGATCCCCTCGGTGGACTCCCCCTCGATCTTGACGATCCGGTCCCCGGCCTGAAGCCCGATCTCATAGGCCGGCGTGCCCACGATGGGAGAGATAACGGTGAGCCATTCGTCGCGGATGCCGATCTCGATCCCCAGACCTCCGAACTTTCCCTTGGTCTGTACCATCAGCTCGTCGTAATCGCTCTTCTCGAAGAACTGGGTATAGGGATCCAGGCTCTGGAGCATGGCCCGGATGCCGGTATAGATGAGCTCCCTGGAGTCGACCTCCTCGACATACTTGGAGTTCAGGCTGATGGCCACCCGGTCGAACAGCTTGATGTTGGCATACAGGTTATCGTCCGTGCCCTGGCCCCAGCTGGTCACGATAACGGCCACCATCAGAACGGCGGCAACGAAGATCAGCGCCGCCGGGATCTTTTTCAGCATGGTTACCTCCCGTTTGTGTCGAAGTGCGGAAAACGCGAGCTCAGAAGCGGCTCGATCAGAGTCAGGATCTGATCGTGGATATCGTCGATAGCATTCCGGCCATCGATCAGCTTGATGCGATCAGGTTCCTCGACGGCCATCCGCCGGTATCCTTCCCGGACACGGCGGTGAAACTCGATGGCCTCGCCCTCCAGGCGATCGGCCTGCCAGTCTTTCTCCGGTGCCCTTCGGGCGGCCTCTTCGGGAGAGAGGTCGAGCAGGATGGTCATGTCGGGCCGCAGCCCTCCGGTGGCCAGCTCGTTGAGCCGCCTGACCAGATCCGGTCCCAGCTGACGTCCCCATCCCTGATAGGCCGTGCTGGCGTCGCCGTAGCGGTCCAGGATGACGCATCGGCCGGCCTCCAGGGACGGTCTGATCAGCTCCCCGGTGTGCTGGGCCCGGCCGGCCTCGTAGAGCAGCAGCTCGGTCAACGGGCTCATGGAGGTGTGTTCCCGGCTGAGCAGGATCTGCCGGATTTTCTCCGATATGGGCGTCCCGCCGGGTTCCCGTGACAGGACCACCTCGATCTTCCTCTCTCTGATATATTCAGCCAGCAGACGAGCCTGAGACGATTTGCCGCACAGGTCGATTCCCTCGAAGGTGATCAATAGACCCGTCATAGTCCTCTCCCTCTATGACCAATGTACGAAATATGAGGGGTTCAAGTCAAGGGTCTCGTGGAGCCGGATGAATACCCCGCCGGGCCGCCTAATGGAAAGGCGGCATCACCATGCCGCCTTTCACTCGATCGTGCTCTCTGCGGCGATCGGGTACCGTCCGATGGGCGCCGTCACCGCGGTGATCACCGGGATCAGCGCTTCTTTTTTCCGCCTCCGGCCCGTCTGGCCCCGGCCGGCTTCTTCTGGGCTGTTTTTCCGGCCCCCTTCCGGGGTGCCTTTTCGGCTGCAGATCGGGTGGTCAGGGCATGACGGCGGATGAAATCCTCGGTCAGCTGGCGGGCCTTCTCGTCGGTGTATTGCTTGGGAGGCGATTTCATGAAATAGGATGAGGGCGCCTCCAGCGAGCCGCTGATCCCCTTGTTCATGGCCAGCTTGCAGCAGCGCACCGCGTCGATGACCACGCCGGCGGAGTTGGGCGAATCCCAGACCTCCAGCTTCATCTCGCAGTTCAGCGGCACGTCTCCGAAGGTGGTCCCCTCCATGCGGATATAGGCCCATTTGCGGTCCTTGAGCCAGGCCACATAGTCGCTGGGGCCGATGTGAACGTTGCCCTCGCCGATGTCGTAATCCAGCTGTGAGGTGACCGCATTGGTCTTGCTGATCTTCTTCGATTCCAGCCGCTCCCGCTCCAGCATGTTCAGGAAATCGGTGTTGCCGCCCACGTTCAGCTGGCTGGTTCGCTCCAGGCGCACACCCCGGTCGCGGAACAGCCGGGTCATCACCCGGTGCACGATGGTGGCCCCCACCTGCGATTTGATATCGTCGCCGATGACGGGAAGTCCCCGTTCTTTAAAGCGCTTGTTCCAGTAGCTCTCCCGGGCGATGAACACCGGGATGCAATTGACGAATCCGCAGCCGGCATCGAGGATCTGTTCGACGTACCACTTGGTGGCCTCCTCGCTGCCCACCGGCAGGTAGCTGACCACCACATCGGTTTTGGTCTCTTTGAGGATCTTGACGATATCGTCGGTCTCGCCAGGCGCTTTCTCGATGATCTCGGAGAGATATTTACCCAAGCCGTCGTGGGTCATGCCGCGGTGCACAGGGATGCCTTTGGGGGGTACCTTGCAGAACGTGTATGTATTGTTGGGCCAGGTGAAGATGGCCTCGCTGAGATCCTTGCCCACCTTTTTCCTGTCGATATCGAAGGCCGCCGAGAACTCGATGTCCCGGATATGGTAACCGCCCAGGTTGACGTGCATCAGGCCCGGCACGAGATCGCTTTCTTTGGCCTGTTTATAATACTCGACACCCTGAACGAAGGAGGATGCGCAATTTCCCACCCCGATGATGGCGACGCGAACCTTCGCCTGTGTGCTCATCGCTGCTCTCCTTTTTGAGATGATGTGGCGGTGAGATGTTGTGAAGCCCGTTTTTTCAATTGACGATGGATATAGGCGACCCGCTGGACGGCGGTGATATTCGCCAGGATGGCGATGATCCAGATGGCCGCCAGCATGGCCAGGTAGCGGGTTCCCGGTATCGAGCCCAGCAGAGCTCCGGCCACCAGCAGAGTGATACGGTGCTGGCGCTGCAGCAGGCCCACCCGGCATTCCAGTCCCAGCCCCTCGGCCCGGGCCCGGGTGTAGCTGACCATCATCGACCCGGCCACGGCCAGGAGGATAATCAGAACGGTCGCCCGGGAGCGGTCGTAATAAAACCAGGTCAGTCCCAGGAAGATGAAGATCTCCGAATAGCGGTCGATGGTCGAGTCGAACAGCGCGCCGTAGGTGCTGCCTTTGCCGGTCGCCCGGGCGATGCGGCCGTCCAGAACGTCGCAGGTTCCGCCCAGGATGATGGCCACGGCGGCCCAGAAGAAAGAGCCGATGCGGAAGAAGTTGGCCGCTGCCAGGGACAGGATGAAGCCCATCACGGTGAGCACATGGGGGTGAATGTGAGCTCCGGCCAGCGTCTGGGAGATAGGATCGATCAACTCGATGTACACCTCCTGACTCCGCTGGCCGAATTTTCTTATCGCTGCGATCATCTCTCCCAACCTTGAAGGTCGCCGGGACCGTTTTCTCGACCCCGATATCATCTTGAATATCGGCGGCCAAAGTTACAAAAATACACCTCGACGAAGTTCTTGTCAAGGTTTTTAGGTCGATCGACCGGCCAAAAGGATGACTATCTCGCCCTTCGGTTTCTTTTCGGCATAGCGTTCCAGCAGCCCGGAGACCGGTCCCCGGGAGACCTCCTCGAACTTCTTGGTCAGCTCCCGAGCCACTGCGGCCGGCCGGTCGCCGAGGATATCGAGGATCTCCCGGAGCGTCCTGACCAGCCGGTGGGGGGATTCGAACAACACGATGGTCCGGGGTTCCTCGGCCAGTGCCCTCAGGCGGGCGCGCCGCTTTCCCGCCTTGGCCGGCAGGAAACCTTCGAATACAAACCGGTCCGGGGGCAGGCCGGAGACGACCAGGGCGGCGATAGGTGAGGCCGGGCCCGGGATCGGCACCACCGGCACATCGTGTTCGATGGCTAGGCGAACCAGATAAAAGGCCGGATCGGAGATGCCCGGCGTGCCGGCATCGGAGACCAGGGCCACCGATCTGCCCTGCCGCAGTGCCTCCAGCAGCCGCGCCGAGCGGTGCTCTTTGTTGTGGTCATGGTAGCTGATCAGCGGCCGGGAGATGTCGTAATGTTCCAGCAGCCGCCGGGTTCGGCGGGTATCCTCGGCGGCCAGCAGATCGGCCTCGCGCAGCATCCGCAGGGCCCGCAGGGTGATGTCCTCCAGATTGCCGATGGGGGTGGCGATGAGGTACAGAGTTCCCCTGCCGGAACTGTGTTCGGATCGGTTCGACATCGTCTCTTCACTCCACAAAACGCCTCGCCGTGACGGGCTGCGTCGGAGTGCTATCTTACCCGCCGGCGGAGGGGATGACCGGACGCCAGCTCAAAATAGAAGATTTAGGCCATATTGGCAAGAAAAAATATTGCTCTGGACCAGAGTTTGTATTAAGTTGGAACAACTGCAGCGAAGGATGTTTCTGTATGTCGGCTGAACAATCTCACAGCGCTGTCTTTTCCCTTCCCCGGGCGATCGGTCTGTTTCTCGGGCCGCTGCTGTTCGCCCTCTTCCTGCTGATCCCCCGGCCGATGGGGATGCCGGCGGCGGCTCAGCGGGTGGCCGCCGTCGCCCTGCTGATGGCCGCCTGGTGGGTCACTGAGGCGGTGCCCATTCCGGCCACCAGTCTGCTGCCCATCGTTCTGTTCCCCATGCTGGGGATCGCCTCCGCCCGGGATGCTTCGGCGGCCTTCGCTCATCCGCTGGTCCTTCTGTTTCTCGGCGGTTTCTTCCTGGCCATGGCCATGCAGCAGCACAACCTGCACACCCGCATGGCCCTGCATATCATCAGGGGCGTCGGGGTAACGCCCCGCAGGCTGATCCTGGGCTTCATGTGCGCCACCGCTTTTCTGTCCATGTGGATCTCTAACACCGCCACGGCCATGATGATGCTGCCCATCGCTGTGGCCGTCTGCCAGAGCCTGGAGGGGATCTGTTTCCCGGCCGGGGGGGAGGATGGGGAGAGCCAGGAGGGCCGGCGCTTCGGCATTTTGATGATGCTGGGCATCGCCTATTCGGCCTCCATCGGCGGGATCGGGACACTCATCGGGACGCCGCCCAATGTGGTCTTCGCCGCCGCTGTCGAGAAGATGTACGGGCAGGTGATCGATTTCGCCAGCTGGATGATGCTGGGCGTTCCTCTGGTGGTCATCTTCATTCCCCTGGCCTGGGTCTATCTCACCCGGGTGGTCTTTCCCCTGGGCTCCGGCAGCGCGCCCCGGGCCGGGGGGGCCATCTCCCACCAGCTGCGTCAGCTGGGCCGGCCGTCGCGGGGAGAAAAACTGGTTCTGGCCGTCTTCATCCTGGCTGCTCTGAGCTGGATCTTTCGGGCACAGAAGTTCGTTTTCGGCGTTCACCTGCCGGGCCTGGATATGGTCGTTCCGGGTATCCACGATGCCACCATCGCCGTGGCCGCCGCGCTGATTCTGTTCATCACGCCGGTCGATTGGCGGCGCGGGGAATTCGGCCTGAACTGGCGCTGGGCCAGAAAGATCCCCTGGGGCACGCTGCTCCTCTTCGGCGGCGGGCTGTCCCTGGCCGCGGCCTTCCAGAGCTCCGGCCTGGCCCCCTGGATCGCAGAGCGGGTGCCGGGCCTGATCCGAATGCCCCCGGTGGTGGTGCTGCTGGTGGTCATCGCCGGAACGGCCATACTGACCGAGTTTACCTCCAACACCGCCACCACGGCGATGCTCATGCCCACCCTGGGCGCCATGGCCGTGGGCATGGGACAGCACCCCTATTTTCTCATGCTGGCCGCCTGTGTGGCCGCTTCCCTGGCCTTCATGCTGCCGGTGGCCACGCCACCCAACGCGGTGGTCTATGGCTCGGGGAGGTTGCGCATCGCCCAGATGGTCAAGGCCGGGATCTGGATGAACCTGCTGGGGATCGTTCTGTGGACGGTTTTGATGTACACCCTGGCCATGAGATTGTTCGGCGTCGTCCTCGGCCAGGTGCCCGCCTGGGCCCGGTGACCGAAGGCGACGGCGCGAGGTGACGATATGCAGAATGACATGCCGACATCCCGAAACTCCGGCGCCCGCAATGACCGGGAGGCCTCCCGCACAGGCGACACCGGCGGTTGGGAACGGAAACCATTCCCGAAAAACGATCGGTCCGGGCGAGAGATTTCCCCGGGCGCCTTCATCGTCCTGTGTGATTTCGACGGCACGGTCAGCACCACCGACGTGGGCAACCGCATGTTCGCCCGGTTCGCCGATGACGGCTGGGAGAGGGTGGTGCAGCGCTGGAAGGACGGCCAGATCGGCTCCCGTGACTGCCTGGTGGCGGAATGCGATCTGGCCCGGGCCACCCCGGAGCAGGTCAGAGCGTTCGCCCTGACGCGCGAGATCGACCCTCATTTCAAGCCCTTCGAGAAATTTTGCCGTGATCGCAGTGTGGACGTTATCATCCTCAGCGACGGGCTGGATTTCTACATCGATCTGCTGCTGGAGAAGTATGATCTGGAGCATCTATCCCGCTTCGCCAACCATCTGGAATTTCGCGGCGACCGTTTGATCCCCGGATTTCCTTACTTCGAGCTGGGCTGCCGGCAGTGCGGTAACTGCAAGGGCTACCACGTCCGCAGATATCAGCGGCAGGGCAGGACGGTCATCTACATCGGCGACGGATTCTCGGACCGCTGCGGTGTCGAGGAAGCCGATCACGTCTTCGCCAAAGGCGATCTGCTCCGGTATTGTCAGGAGCAGGGTATCGACCATCGTCCGTTCGATGATTTCCGGGACATTCTCAAGGAAGTACGAACATTGCTGCCGGAGGAATCCTGCGGGAGGGGGGCGCGGTGAGAACAGGCAGCCCACACACACGGAGGCACATGTGAAAGCGGTGATCATGGCCGGGGGGTTCGGCACCCGACTGCGTCCCCTGACGGTCGACCTGCCCAAACCCATGATGCCGATGGTTAACCGGCCGATCATGGAGCATATCGTCACCCTGCTGGCCCGGCACGGCATCGACGACCTGGTCTGTCTGCTCTTTTTTCAGGGCGAGAAGATCAGCGATTATTTCGGCGACGGCTCCCGGTTCGGGGTCAGGATGACCTATGTCACCGCCACCGAGGATTTCAACACCGCCGGGGCGGTGAAGAATGCCCAGCAGTATCTGGGGGAGCCGTTCGTGGTCATCAGCGGTGACCTGATGACCGATTTTGATCTCACCGCCCTGCTCGATTATCACCGCCGGAAAAAGGCGGCCGCCACCATCACCCTGACCCGGGTGACCGATCCGCTGTCCTATGGTATCGTCATCATCGACGAGGCCGGCCGCATCTCCCGGTTTCTGGAAAAACCCACCTGGGGCGAGGTGTTCAGCGACACGATCAACACCGGCATCTACGTATTGCAGCCGGAGGTGCTGGACCTCATCCCGGAGCGGACCAACTTTGATTTCAGCAGGGATCTGTTTCCCGGCATGCTGGCCGACCAGGCCCCCCTGTTCGGCTACGTGGCCCCGGGATACTGGCGCGATATCGGCGATCTGGGCGAATACCACCGCAGCCACGTGGACGTCCTTAAGGGCTTGGTCAAGGTGGACATACCCGGGAAGCTGGAGAAAAAGGACGGTGCCGAGGTCTGGCTGGACGAAGCAGTGAGCCTGGGATCAAAGGCCCGGGTGGTGGGGACGGTGGTGCTGGGCCGCGGCTGTCGGGTGGCCGACGGGGCTGTCCTGACCGACTGCGTCATCGGCGAGAACTGTACCATCAAGGAAGAGGCCTCGGTCTCACGGTCGGTCTTATGGGATGGGGTCACCGTCGGGCAGAAGGCCTCCCTGACCGAGGCGGTGGTCGGATCGGAGACGGTCATCGAGCAGTCAGCCTTCGTCATGGAGAACGCCATCATCAGCCACGGATGCCACATCGGCCGGGAGAGCCGGATCAAGGCCAACGTCAAGATCTGGCCGGGCAAGATCGTCGATCAGGGGGCGCTGCTGTCCTCCAGCCTGGTCTGGGGCAAGAAGTGGGAGAGCGCTCTGTTCAGCGAAGCCAAGGTCAGCGGCCTGGCCAACTGGGAGCTCAATCCGGAGTTCGCCGCCAAGCTGGGGGCCGCTTTCGGCGCCTACCTGGGCAAAGGCAGCTACGCCATTACCAGCCGTGACGCCGACAAGTCCTCGCGGATGATCAAGGAGGTCTTCAACGGCGGCCTGCTCTCCTCGGGCGTCAACGTGCTCGATCTGCGGGCCATGCCCATCCCGGTGGTCCGCTATGAGCTCAAATCCGGCCGGGAGACGGGCGGCGTTCACGTCCGCCGCTCCCCGTACCGGAAAGACCAGCAGGACATCATCTTCTTCGACGCCGGCGGCTTGGACCTGCCTCCATCCAAGACCAAAGCGGTCGAGCGGCTGTTCTTCCGGGAGGATTTCCACCGGGCCACGCCTCAGGAGACCGGGGTGCTGGACTTTCCCTACCGGGTGGTGGAGTCCTATCACGAGGGCTTTCTGCGGTCCATCGATCGAGAGGCCATCGCCCGGGCCCGGTTCAAGGTGGTGGTGGACTATTCCAGCGGCGCGGCGGCGACCATCTTTCCCTCCATCCTGGGTGAGCTGGGCTGCGAGATAGTCTCCCTGAACGCCTTCCTGGATCACCGGTTTCTGACCGTCACCACGGAGTCATTTCAGCGATCCATCGGTCAGCTGGCGGCCATCGTCACCTCGCTGAAGGCCGATGCCGGGTTCCTGCTCAACGCCGGGGCCGAGCGCCTGTTCGTGGTCGGCGAGGACGGAAAGCTGATCGATAACTCCCACCTGGTGCTGCTGGTCACCTGCCTGTTCCTGGATGCCGTCGGGGCCAAGAGTATCGGGGCGCCGATCACCGCCTCCCGGGAGATCGAGCGGATGGCCGCCGAGAAGGGCGTAGAGGTGATCCGCACGCGGGACGATCACGGATCGATGATGGCGGTGGCCTCCCGGCCGGACGTCGGCTTCGTCGGCGGCACCCGGGGCGGTTTCATCTTTCCCGAGTTCCAGCGGGGCTCGGACGCCATGTACGCCATGGCCAAGATCCTGGAGCTGATGGCCAAACAGCAGACCACCCCGGCTCAACTGATGGCTCGCTGCCCCCACCCGCTGATCCTTTCCGAGGTGGTCCCCTGCCCCTGGGATCTCAAGGGCCGGGTGATGCGCCGGATGATGGAGCATACCGAGGGACAGAAGCGGGAGCTGGTGGACGGGGTCCGGGTGCTGTTCGAGGACTCCTGGGTGCTGGTCATTCCATCGGCCTACCGGGCTCTGTTCCGGGTCCACGCCGAGGCGCCCACCCAGAAGGAGGCCCGGGCGCTGATCCGGGAGTACGTCAAGCTGATCAAGAGGTGGCAGAAGGAGAAGTAGGGGCTGGAGTAACCGTGGCCGGGACTCGGCTGATTCACTTCCTGCAGCGGGAAAAGGAGGCGCCGGAATCATCTTGGCCAGGGCATTTATCGGCACAATCAATACCGATCGGAGATCCATGCAGGCGGTCCGCCAGGGCCGCCCTTTTTTGTTCGTTGAATGGTGGTCGTTGATCATTTACAGGGGTGTGGGGTTGAAGCATCTCACTGAGAAGTGATCGGCTGTTGGTCAACATTTTTTTGTGTTTCGCAGGGATCGATTTTTTTCTTGACAAATATGGTCGGTTGTGATAAAATGATTTTGGATAAAAATTAGATTATAATAGAATGTTGAATCAGACTTTTTTTATATGACAGCTTTTCCATGATAGCTTTCCCTGACAGGAGGTGGATCATGAAAGCGGCAGCTTTTCTAGCTGTGCTCACGGTGACCCTCATACCGATCGCTGCCGGGGCCCAGGCACCCGGGCTGATCAATTATCAGGGCACGCTGACCGACCAGTACGGCGCGGCCCTGGACACAACTCTCGAGATGACCTTCTCGATCTACGACGATTCCACCGATGGTATCCTTCTCTGGACCGAGACGCAGTCAGCCGTGGAGGTCAACAGCGGTTTGTTCAATGTCCTGCTGGGCCGGTTCGTCGCTATCGAGGACACCGTCTTCGATGATCCTGAACGCTGGCTGGGCGTCCAGGTGGGCGGCGACGCGGAGATGGAGCCCCGGGAGCGGTTCGCCAGCGCGGCCTATGCCCTGAAGGCCGCTGGCGGGGGTGGCGGCGATGACGGCGACTGGACGATCTCGGGCAGCGACCTGTATTCGGCCGTGTCCGGCAATGTGGGCATCGGGATCACTACTCCGGGCAGGAAACTGCATGTCGTCTCCGATCTGAGTGGCGGCGGTATCCAGGTGCAGAGTTCCTCCGCGCCCAGTCTCTATCTGATGAATACCGGGAATCCCGGGGCCGCGCAGCTGTGGAACCTGCTGGTCGAGGACGGCACCGGCAAGTTTATTCTGTCCAACGGGGGCAATCAGTGGGTTGCGGTAGACACGACCGGCCGGGTCGGCATTGGGACGACGAATCTGTATTTCCCCCTGCAGGTCAAGGGCGCTGTACCTAACGGGAACGAAACCTTGACACACCTGATCAGCGAGGACGACGGCACCGATGATGTCCGACCCCTGCTGTGGCTGCGCCGCAACCCCGAGACCGGGCCGATCAGCGCCGGATACGGAACCGCCCTGGATGTATTCCTGGATAACGCCATATCGGCAAGCTTGTGGTGGCAGGTTTCTGCAGGCAGCGACACCGACCTGAAGATCAATCAGCGTTATCAGGACGGTCTGTACACCCGGATGATGATCGAGGCCGACGGCGACGTGGGCATCGGCACGACCTATAATCTGTACAAGTTTACCATCAGGAAATCGGGCGATTGGGAGAACGGCGGGCTGGCTTTCCAGGGCTGGGACGGTAACAACTTCGCCGCCCTGAACCTCGACGGCGATGAAAACCTGAAACTGTGGACCTATGATATCGCCACCGGCTGGCACGAGCGGGCTGTGGTCGATGGCATTACCGGGTATGTGGGGATCGGGGCGATGGACCCGACCTCACGTATGGATATTGAAGGCGACGACGGCTTCGCCCAGCTGCGGTTGAGAACATCCTATACTCCCACCGATACCGACGACACCAACGGAGAGGTGGGCGATATCGCCTGGGACGACGATTATCTGTACATCAAGACCATTAATGGCTGGAAACGGACAGCGCTGAGCACCTGGTATTCAGCGAAGGAATAGGTTTTCTGCTGCCGGTAGGCGATCGTTCGAGAAATACCTCATTCTCGGAATTTTCGGGGCGCGGCGCCGGCCGCGCCCTTTTTTTCCCTGGTTTCCTTCTGACCATGCTCGCCTGTGTTGAAAAAACGCTTGACAAGAACCTGTTCCGGCCATAGAATGAGGTCGGAAAAAGTATCGATTTATCTGAAGAAACCGCCATTTGGTTCCTTCCATTATGGTATCGTGTCATCGTTCACTCTCACAGGAGGAAGCCCATGCGATCTGGTCAGCTGTGGTCGATCGTGTTCCTGTTCGGCGTGATCTTTGTGCTGTTTCCGGTAGTTCAGGCCGGCGCCGGCCGCGAGGCCGCCTATGTAGACGGCCGAGCTCGCTCACTGGAGCTTTCCACATTCGTTGTCGATCAACTCAATTACCAGGGCTATCTGATCGACGCCGCGGACTCCTCGGCCGTCACCGCCACCCTGGAGATGACTTTCCGGCTGTTCGATTCAGAGAAGAAAGGGGCCGAGCTGTGGTCGGAGACACATCCCATGGTCGAGGTCGACAACGGGCTCTTTCATGTCCCTCTGGGCAGCCAGGACGCCTTTCCAACGAGTCTCTTTGACGGCTCCACCCGGTGGCTGCAGACCGAGATCGGATCGGAAGTGCTGATCCCCCGTAAGCCGCTGATCAGTGTGGCCTACAGTCAGAAAGCGGCCAAGGCCGATCACGCCGCCGTGGCCGATTTTGCCACCGACGCGCAACATGCGGTCTCTGCCGACACCGCCGATCATGTGCCCGGGATCGGTACCTGGGCGGCCTCCGGGGATGACGTCTATCGCCCGACCGGCAAGGTGGGTATCGGCACGGCTACCCCTTCGACCGAGCTGGATGTGGCCGGCACGGTCACCGCCGTCACCTACTACGGCGACGGCTCCAACCTGACCGGCGTCTCCGGAACAGCCGACGCCGACTGGACCATCTCGGGCAGTGATATGTACTCGGGTGTGGCCGGCAATGTCGGCATCGGGACCTCCAGCCCGGCTTATCCGCTGCATGTCGACGGGATCGCTTCGACCAAAGGTCTGTGGCTGCCCGGCGCGTTCGGCCCGGACACCAGCTATGTCGGCCAGGAAGGGAACTTCGTCGCCTTCGGTCATCCGGGATCGTCCGAGGATTTTATAGGTTTTAAGGACAACACCTTCTATTTTATGGATTCGCCGTCGGGTGCGGATACCACCGACGCCGATGTGGTCATCGGCGGCCGGGTGGGCATCGGGACGGCCACGCCTGAGGCCGGTCTGCATGTCAAAGGCAGCGGTTTTCCACGATCCTTCCTCTTCCTGCAGAGCAGCTCAGGTGAGGATGCCGGATGTCGCTTCTACAAAGATGATACTCCCCGCTGGCATATCTTCAATGACAATACTCTGAGTGACGTACTGCGGATTGCGCCGCAGGATAATTATGGATCCGGCGGTATCACCGTCGCACAAACTGGAGAAGTCGGCATCGGGACGACCGATCCGCAGGCCGGCTTACACGTCAGGGGCGGCGGTTTTCCGCGATCCTTCCTCTACCTGCAGAGCGACTCGACCGCCGATGCCGGGATTCAGCTTCATTCGGGTGATACCGTCAAATGGCACATCTTCAACAGCGCCATTGACGATAACGGCCTGAGGATCTACAACTCCGCCGGCACCCATACCGTCTTTTTTGCCGACCAGGAGGACGGCGATGTGGGCATCGGCACGGTCACCCCGATCGCCAGATTGGACGTATACTCTCCAAATGGACTGGCCATCCGGGGCACCGACAGCGGCACCGGGAATTACGGCTATGTGGGACAGAGCACTGCCGGTGTCGTAGGCAACAGTACCAATCAGGTCGGGGTGAGTGGGTACAGTTATCAGTATCGCGGCGTCCATGGACAGAGCGAGTTTGATGTCGGCATCTACGGATTATCCGACACCGACTATGCCGGTTATTTCTTCGGACCCCTGCATGTCACCGGGGCGCTGTCCAAGGGCAGCGGGACCTTTCTCATCGACCACCCCCTGGACCCGGAGAACAAACTGCTCAGCCACAGCTTCGTGGAATCGCCGGAGAATCTGCTCATCTACCGGGGCAAGGTCCGGCTGGATGCCGGCGGCCAGGCTATCGTGGAGCTGCCCGAGTACTTCCCGGCTCTGACCGCGGAGAGCCAGGCCACCGTCCATCTCACATCGGTGGGCCGGCCGTTCCCGGCCGGCTACGAGTGGAATGCCGACGGCGCCAGCTTCACTGCCTATGGCGAGCCCGACCGGGAGGTCTCCTGGATGGTCATGGCCGACCGCGACGATCCGGTGATCCATCAGCTGCGCCGGCCGGTGGAGGAGGACAAGGGGCCGGACAACAGACTCTGCGACCGGGGCCAGCTGCTGTATCCCACTGCCTACGGATATCCGGAGAGCATGGGCAAGGATTATCAGGACCGGGAGGAGATGAGGAGGCGGATGGAGGGGGAGCGGGAGCCCTAAAAGGGTCAAGCGAGGGTACTATCAATGGCAATATCGATAGTGGAATGTTCCTGGGGCGCGGCGACCGGCCGCGCCCCTTTTTTCTTGCCGCTCCGGATGTACCACCGCCGCGAATCATGAACACAAACGCGATCCTTGACGATTTCCCATTGCACCCCCGGTCCATTTTCGTTACCTTGACAGAGAACTTTTTCCGGAGGTTGAACCGTGTTTTCCGGCATCGGACTGGACATCAACGCACAGCATTGGGCGGCGGTCCTGGCAGCCCTGATCATCGGTATCGGGCTGGCCTTCTGGGCCTACCGGCGGACCAATCCGCCCCTGGCCCGCGGGCTCAAGGTGCTGATGTTTATCCTCCGTACGGTGGTCGTCGCCTTGCTCTGCCTGGTGATCCTGGAGCCCATCCTCGGTCTGGCCTGGCGGCGAACCGAAGAACCGGTGGTGGCCGTGCTGGTGGACCGCTCGGCCAGCATGTCCATCCCCGAGGGAGACACCGACCGCCTGGCGCTGGCCCGGGACCTGCTTGAGGACAAGCTGACCGGTCCAATCGAGTCCCGGGGGCGGCTGGCGCGCTATCAGTTCGCTGCCTCGGCACACAGGTGGGAGAGTGATTCGCTCGTCGCCGACGGTGCGGCCACCGACCTGACCGCAGCGCTGTCCGCGGTCAGGCAGGAGTTGGCCGATGAGAACCTGACTGCCGTAGTCCTGCTGACCGACGGCCTGGATAATTTGGGCCGTAATCCGGTCGGGCTGGCCCGGTCCTACGGGCGGCCCATCTTCCCGGTTGGTGTCGGCTCGGCCGAACCCAGGCAGGACATCGGCATCGCCGGCCTGCTCACCTCTGAGGCGGTTTATAAAGACGACCGGGTTCCGGTGGAAGTCACCATCCAGTCGCGTGGTCTGAAGGGTCTGGAGGTGCCGGTCACCCTCAGCGCCGCCGGCGAGGTGCTGGACCGCCGGACGATCACCCTGGGTGGTGAGGGACTGGAGCAAACCATCCGGCTGGAATACGTTCCTCGGGAAGAAGGACTGCTCCGGGTGCGGATCTCGGTGCCTCCCCAGGAGGGCGAGCTGACTGCCGAGAACAACCACCGGGAGCTGTCGGTCAGGGTGCTCAAGAGCAAGCTCAAAGTATTGCTGTTGTGGGGGCGGCCGGCCTGGGACTTTTCCTTTCTCCGCCGCAGTCTGGAGCAGGACCCCAGCGTGCAGACGATCCCGCTGGTCTTCAAGGGCCGCAACGATTTCTATCTCGGAGAATTTCCACCAGACAGAGAGCTGCTGCGTGAATATGATGCTTTTATCCTGGGCGGATCCGCGGCCTCGGATTTGACCACCGAACAGCAGGAATGGATCGCCGGGATGATCACCGGGGAGGGCAAGGGATTGCTCCTGGCGGGCGGCCCCGATTTCAAGCTGGATCCCGGCAGTCCCCTGGCCGCCCTGTCGCCGCTGGGTACGCCCTCCGGCCGGACCGGCCCGGTCGAGGACCGCTTCTGGCTTCAGCTGACCGCCGCCGGCGGGGTTCATCCGGTCATGGTCCTGGAGGAGGAGGCCCTGGATCCGCAGCAGCCCTGGCAGGACCTGCCGCCCTTTCTGGGCCTCAATCCCATGGGTCCGCCGGCCGCCGGGGCCAGCGTCCTGGCCGTCCATCCGCAGATGGAGACCGCCGGCGGGGCCATGCCCCTGATCGCCGCCGGACCGTCCGGGGCCGGCAAGTGTCTGATCGTGGCCGTCTACCCCTTGTGGCGGTGGCCCTTCATGATGTCCGGACTGGGCCGGTCCGGCCGGACCTATGACCGGTTCTGGTCCAATGCCGTCCGCTGGCTGGCCACCCGCGAGGAGGGTCGGACGATCAGGATCAGCCCGGCCCGGAATGTGTTCCACAGCGGACAGCGGATCACTTTCCAGGGCCGGATCTTCGACCAGAGCTACCGCCCCATGGGCCGGGCCCAGGTGCAGGTTACGGCCTGGAACAGGGATGACCGCGAAGGGTCCCGGGTGACCGGTGATCTGTTCGCCAGCGGCCGGCGCGACGGCAATTACCGGGGTGAGTTGCCGGCCCTGGCACCGGGAGAATATGAATACCGTGCCGAGGTCTCCCTGGGCGGGCAGCCGATAGGAGAAGATCAGGGCCGCTTCGTGGTCGAGGAGTATACCCTGGAGTTCGAGCGCATCGAGATCGACGAACCGCTGTTGCGCGAGATCGCCCGGCTCAGCGGCGGCCGCTACTTTTCGCTGGCCGAGGCCGGCGGGCTGCCGGAGGTGCTGCCCATGCTCGGCCGGGAGGTCTCCGGGAGCCGGGAGGTGGAGCTGTGGAACCATCCTCTTGTCCTGGCCGCTCTGATCGTCCTGCTGGCCGCCGAATGGACCCTGAGGAAGAAGAACCGTTTGCTGTAAGCTCTTATTGTCAAAGGGGGTGATAGCGAAACACCAAATGGGCCGACGAACCGCTGAGGTCACTGAACCACTGAGGCCGCCCGGACCGATCCGGCCCGACGATGAGCCGGCTCCGCGAGTGACACCGTGAACCGGACCAGACCGCAAAGAGGAGACACCGACAACAGGAGGAGCCGCCATGAAGACCCTGATCGCCGCCCTGTGCGGATTGCTTGTTGCAAGCCCGCTGACCGTCGCCAAGACACGGTCAGCCGTTGCATCTCCGGCCGCCGGGACAGCGCCGCCGGCCGATGTGATCCTCAACGAGGTCCTGGCCAATCCCCTGAACGAGGACACCGGGGAGTTCGTCGAGCTGTTCAACACGGGTGATGCACCCGTGGATCTGTCCGGCTGGCAGCTGGCCGATGCCGCCGACACCAACGATCTGATCGAGGATTACACCGGGCCTCATGACTGGGGCCTGAGCGGGACGATCCTCCCTGTAGGCGGATACGCCCTCATCGTGGACCCGGAATACACCGGGGAGTATACCGGTTTTCTGGAGACCCATGCCGATGCGGACGGGGTGATCCTGCTGACCATCGGCAAAGATACCACCATCGGCAACGGCCTGACCAACGCCGGCGATCTCATCCGGCTGGGCCAGCAGGGAACATGGCTGGCAAGCTTCGGCTGGCAGTCCGATCCCGGCCAGGGCGTCTCCTGGGAAAAGATCGATCCCGGGGCCGGGAATGTGCCGGAGAACTGGGCGCCCTGCCAGAGTGCCCACGGCTCCACCCCCGGGCGGCGCAACAGCGCGGCTCCGGCGGGATACGATGTGGGTATTTCCGCCGCCGGCCTGACCTTCTCACCGCCGGCCCCGTATCCCGGCCAGCCGGTGACCATCGCCGCCGCGATCGAGAACCAGGGCAAGGAACCGGCCGCCGGCCTCGAGGCGCGGTTCTTTCACGACGCCGATGAGGACAGTCTGCTCAGCTTCGGAGAACAGATCGGGTCGGTCCGGCTCATCGAAGAGCCGCTCGATCCAGGCCGGATGGTCGCCGTGGAACAGGACTGGACGCCGGCCGGTCCCGGCGGGCATCTGATAGCCGTGCAGGCCGTGTTCGGCGCCGATGAGGAGCCGGCAGATAATACGGCGTTCGCCGTCTTGCAGGTCCGGTATCCTTCCGGCAGCGTGGTGGTGAACGAGATCATGTACCACCCGGCCCCGGCTGGTGATGAATCGGAGCTGGAGCCCGAGTGGCTGGAGATTCTCCACCTGGCCGGGGAGCCCATCGACCTGGCCGGCTGGACGATCGAGGACTCCCGGGGTGAGCCGGAGACGCTGTGCGATTCCAGCGTGGCGCTGAGTCCGGGGCATTATGCTGTCATCGCCGCCGGTGATCCAGAGACCTTCGGGCAGGCATACTCCCATGCGGCCGGTACGGTGCTCTTTCCCCCGGGTGGGCTGCCGTCGCTGAACAACTCGGAGGATCTCCTGCTGCTGCGCGATCCCGCCGGGACGGCGGTGGACAGCCTGCTCTACAGCGGCGAGTGGGGCGGCGGTAGCGGTATCTCCCTGGAACGGATCAATCCCTATCTGGGCTCCAACGACCCGCTCAACTGGGGCTGGTGCGTGCACCCGTCAGGTTCCACCCCCGGGGCGGCCAACAGCATCTTCACCCCGGTGGCACCGAGCCGGGCTGAGCTGACGGTCAATCCCAACCCGTTCTCACCGGACGGGGACGGCCGCCAGGAGGTGACCGTTCTCTCCTATCGTCTGCCCACCCCGGCGGCCTTCCTCCGCCTGTACCTGTTCGACGTCCGGGGGAGGCGGGTTCGCGCCCTGGCCGACGGCCGGCGCAGCGGCTCTCAGGGGGATCTTCTGTGGGACGGGAAGAACGACGACGGAGAGTCCCTCAAGATGGGCCTCTACATCATCTATCTGGAGGCCCTGGACGATCGCCGCGGCGTGGTCTGCCGGCGCAAGTCCACCGTGGTGCTGGCCGGATCCCTGGATTGATAAATTTCTTGACTTTTCGTCCAAATGGGAGTATTTAAGCGAAAGTCCGCCGAAGAAGTGTGAAAAGCACGGAATGATGCCGGCCCGCATGATGGATCCGTGGCTCCGGCCTCGATGCGATTCGATCACATCCAAGGAGGAAGGCTATGACCACCATCATCGACCTGTATGGACGAGAGATCCTGGATTCGCGGGGCAATCCCACGGTCGAGGTCGAGGTGATCCTGGACAGCGGAGCCCTGGGCCGGGCGGCCGTTCCATCGGGAGCGTCCACAGGCCGGTTCGAGGCCCTGGAGTTGCGCGACAAGGACGCGAAACGGTATCTGGGGAAAGGTGTTCGGAAAGCCGTCGGTTATATCGACGATCGTATTGGCGAGCAGTTGGTCGGCCAGGATGCGCTCGACCAGGCCGGGGTCGACCGGCTGCTGATCGAGCTCGATGGGACCAAAAACAAGTCCCGGCTGGGTGCCAACGCCATGCTGGGCTGCTCCATGGCAGCGGCCCGGGCAGCGGCCAACGCCATGGAAATCCCTCTGTTCCGCCATCTGGGCGGCGTCGGTGCGACCCTCCTTCCGGTGCCCCTGATGAACATTTTGAACGGCGGGGTCCATGCCGACAATAACGTCGATCTGCAGGAATTTATGATCATGCCCCTGGGGGCGCAAAGCTTCGCCGAGGCGTTGCGGATGGGCGCCGAGGTCTATCATCATCTGAAAGGAGTTCTGCAGAAGAAGAAGTACGCCACCGGCGTGGGCGACGAGGGCGGCTTCGCCCCCGATCTGCGGACCAACGAGGAAGCCCTGCAGCTGATCGTCAAGGCCGTCAAGACCGCCGGATATAAACCCGGCAAGGATATCTGTATCGCCCTGGATCCGGCCGCCAGTACCTTCTATGATGGAAAACGGAAGAAGTATCATCTGGCCTCGGAGAAGAAACGGCTCAGCCCCCGTCAGATGGTGGAATACTACGCTGCCCTGGTGGACAAGTACCCCATCGTGTCCATCGAGGACGGTCTGGCCGAGAACGACTGGGAGGGCTGGAAACTGATCACCCATCGGCTGGGCGGACGGATCCAGCTGGTCGGCGACGACCTGTTCGTCACCAGCACCGAGCGCCTGACCAGGGGCATCGATCTGGGCGTGGCCAATTCCATCCTCATCAAGCTGAATCAGATCGGCACGGTCACCGAGACGTTGGACTGCATCGAGACGGCCCGGCGGGCCGGGTACACGGTGGTCATCTCACACCGCTCGGGAGAGACGGAAGACACCTTCATCGCCGATCTGGCGGTGGCCACCGGCGCCGGTCAGATCAAGAGCGGGGCGCCCTGCCGCTCCGACCGGGTGAGCAAGTATAACCAGCTGCTTCGCATTGAGGACGTCCTGGGCGATACGGCCCGCTATGCCGGTCCGCAGCTGGCCTCATGGCTGAGCAAATAGGCGTCGGAGGGAACCGGTGTCACCGGTCGATAGCCGTGACGAGAAGCTGAAGAGCTTTCTTCGAAAGCCCTACCGAAAGCGGCAGTTCGGACGCCTGCTCGTGGTCCTGATCCTGCTCCTGCTGTGCTATTTTTTCCTGGCCGGCGATTACGGATTGATCAATATCTGGGCTCAGCGCCGGCAGATCGAACGGCTGGAACGGGAGACGCATCGCCTTCGGGCCGAGCAGTTCGACCTCACGCAGCAGTGTCTCAAGCTGAAGGGCGACTCGACCTATATCGAGAAAAAGGTTCGTGAGGAACTGGGCATGATCAAACCGGGTGAGACCGTATACCAGTTCGTCACTCCGCCGGACACCCTGGAAAACGAGATCTGAGATGCTCAAGGAGCTGCGGAACATCTTCTTCACCGGCCTGCTGGTGCTCACCCCCGTGGTGGTCACGGCCTACGTCTTTTATCAGCTGTTCATCAAGATCGACGGATTGCTGGGCGGTGAGCTGCATGATCTGACCGGATACCATATTCCGGGCATGGGTGTGCTGGCCGTCCTGCTGCTGATCCTCTTCGTGGGAGTGCTGGCCCGTAATTTCATCGGCCGCAAGATGATCAAGCTCGGGGAGGCCGTCGTCAACCGCATTCCCCTGATCAACCGCATCTACTCGGCTGTCCAGCAGCTTAGCCAGGCCTTCTTCTCCGGGGAACGGGCCGTCTTCCAGCGGGCCGTGCTGGTGGAATTTCCCAAGGAGGGCAGTTACTGTATCGGCTTCCAGACCTCGGAGGTCAAGGGCGAGATCCAGCGGCAGACCAAGCGGGAGCTGCTCAGTGTGTTTCTGCCCACCTCCCCCAATCCGACCTCCGGCTATCTGCTGTTCATTCCCAGGGAGAAAGTGGCGCCGCTTCAGATGACCATCGAGGAGGCCGTCAAGCTGGTCATCTCGGGAGGATCGGTCCTGCCCAGGGATCGGGTCAGGTTCGAGGAACAGGGAGCCAGAGTGGTGCAAGACGCCGGGGCAGAGGGTTGAATGCCATGGAAGAAAACCTCGAAAAACTGGTTACCGAGCTGGACGGTCTGATCGAACGGAATGAGCCTCAATCCGTCCTGAAGCTGGTCGAGGAGCACCATCCGGTGGAGATCGCCGAGATGCTCGACCACCTTCCAGAGGACAAGAAACGCTACCTGTTCGATCTTCTCAGTCCCGAGATGGCCGCCGACGTGCTTCAGGAGGTCAGCGACCTGTCCCGGGACCAGCTGCTGGCGAGCATTCGAATCCCCCGGCTGGGCAAGATCATCGATCGGACCGCCTCCGATGATGCCGCCGATATCATCGGCGAATTGTCTACCGAGCAGGCCGAGAAGGTCCTCGATCAGATTCTCCCGGAGCGAGCCGTCGAGCTGCGGCAGCTGCTGCGCTATGATGAGGAGAGCGCCGGCGGCATCATGTCCAAGCAGTACGTCAGCGTACCGCAGGATGCCACCGTGCAGGAGGCCATCGAGCGCATTCGGGCCTCCCATGAGAAGGTCGAGTTCGTTTACTATCTCTACGTCACCGACCGGCGGGGCGCCCTGGTGGGGTATGTGTCGCTGGCCCAGCTGGTGCTCAGCCGCCCCGAGCAGAAGGTCTCGGAGGTAATGGAGAGCGACGTGGTCAGCGTGCCCACCGACATGGACCAGGAAGAGGTCGCCGCGCTGGTGGAAAAATATGATCTGGCCGCTATTCCGGTGGTCGATCGCACCGGCCGGCTGGTGGGCCGTATCACCGTCGATGATGTCGTCGATGTCATCGTCGATGAGGCTTCCGAGGACATCTCCAAGATGGCCGGCACCACCGACGAGGAGATTCGTCACGACTCCGCCCTGCGGATCGCCAGTATTCGCCTGCCCTGGATCGTGATCAGCCTGATCGGGGGTATCCTGTCGGGCACCATCATCAGTCACTTCAGGTCCACCTTGGGCTCGCTGCTGGCTCTGGCCTTCTTCATCCCGGTGATCACCGCCATGGGCGGCAATATCGGGATCCAGTCCTCGGCCATCGTGGTCCGTGGGCTGGCCACCGGTGAAGTCGGGCTGTTCGATATCGCCCGCCGGCTGCTGCGGGAGGCGCGCATCGGGCTGCTCATGGGGCTGATGTGCGGCGGTATCGTCGGACTGGTGGCCTTCCTGTGGCAGGGGAATGCCCTGCTGGGCGTCATCGTCGGCTCGGCCATGCTCAGCGCCATCACCGTGGCCGCCACCATGGGCGCGCTGGTGCCTCTGGTCTTCAAGAAGCTGAATATCGATCCGGCCATCGCCACCGGTCCCTTCGTGACCATGAGCAACGATATCGTCGGGCTGTTCATCTATTTCGGCCTGGCCTTCGTGCTGCTTAGGATGCTGGCCTGATGCTGAGGATCTCCTCATGGCTGTGCGCAAGACGGAGGCCATCGTTCTCAGATCCCGTCACCTGGGAGAGACCAGCAAGATCCTGACCCTGTTCACCGAACGGTTCGGGAAGCTGGCCGTGGTGGCCAAGGGGGCCCGCCGTCCCAAGAGCCGGTTCGGTGCCGGCCTGGATCTCTTCGCCCGTAGCAGTGTCATCCTCTATCTCAAGGAGAACCGCGATCTCGGCCTGGTCACCGAGAGCACGCTGCTGGAAAGCTTCTACGGTCTGCGGGAGGATGCCCGACGGCTGGGCATGGCCAGCACGGTGGTGGAGCTGGTCGACCGCATGGTTATGCGGGCCGAACCGTCGCCGGAGCTTTTTGACCTGCTGCGGGGCGGATTCCGGGCGCTCGAGAAAGGGACTCACTCCTCGCTTCTGCTGTCGGCCCTGATGCTCAAAATCGTCTCCCTGCTGGGGTTTCGTCCTCAGCTGTACGCCTGTTCGCGGTGCGGCCGATCAGTGGACGGGCAGCTGAAGGGCTTCAGCGTCTCCCGGGGCGGGGTCATCTGCCGCCGCTGCGGCGCCGCCGGGAGCACCCATGCGGTCATCACCCCGGCGCTGCTGGAGGTCCTGCAGCATCTTCTCAGCGACGACTTCGAGGCCATCGGACGGCTTGAACCGGGGCCGGGAAACGAACGGAGGGTGGCCGCCATCGTTCAGGATTTCGTGGCCCATTACGCCGAGGATCATCGTCCGCTGCGGTCGCTGAACTTTCTGGAAAGGTTAAAGTAGGCTTTGATGCATAGGAAACGGTTTTTCATCGGCCTGCTGCTGGCGTTCCTGCTGGCGGCAGGTTTGGTCATGGCCGAGGATGAGGATCTTCCCGAGGACTGGCAGCAGCGGCTGGAGAGGCTTCGCTCGGTGCCCTATGTGGACCTCTCTCAGACCGAGGCCGATGAGACCGATTCCAGCGTCGCCATCTACCGTCCGGAGCTGGCCTCCCAAGGGTATAACTTTTTCAACAGTCTGACCTTCGGGGTGGCCCAGGTGATCGACATGCAGGGCCGGGAAGTCCATCGCTGGCAGCTGCCGCCGGTCGAAGAGCATGAGCAGGGAGGCAGTGATTTCGCCTTTCTGCTGCCGGGCGGTGACCTGATGGTAATCAGGAAGGAATCCCGGTTGATGCGCCTCGACCGGGATTCCCGGCTGTTATGGCAGCGGGACCTGGCGGTTCATCACGACGTCTCACAGGCCCGGGACGGGACCTTCTATGCCCTCTACCGGGAGCTGCGAAACTATCGAGGGCTGAAGGTTCATTTCTGCGGCATCCTCCATCTCGACGCCAAGGGGGAAGAGATCGACCGCTGGTCGAGCTTCGACCATCTGGATGCGATCTCGTCCGGTCTGGACACCCGGTCGTTTCTGGACACCATCCTGGACAGCGTCAGCCGGGGCTGGTCACCGCAGGGCCATGAGCTGGATGCGGTCAGGACGGCGGAAAAGCCGGGCGGGCAGCCCTATGATTATTTCCACATGAACACCGTCAGCCTGTTGCCGGACAATACGCTGGAGCGGGACGATGACCGCTTTCAAGAAGGCAACCTGCTGGTCTGTTTTCGAAACGTGAACCAGATTGCGGTCCTGGAAAGAGACACCTATCGGATCCTGTGGGCCTGGGGAGAGGGGTTCCTGGAATGGCCCCATCATCCCACCCTTCTGGAGAACGGCCATTTCCTGATCTTTGACAACGGCGTCAAACGGCGCTTTTCCCGGGTGGTGGAACTGGACCCCCTGTCCGGCACAATTGTCTGGGAGTACCGGGGCACCCCCCGGGAGGATTTTTTCTCCTTCGGGAAAGGTTCAGCACAGCGGCTTCCCAACGGCAACACCCTGGTCTGCAACAGCGATAAGGGTCAGGTTTTCGAGGTCACCGCCGAGGGCGAGAGGGTCTGGCTATGGTGGAACCCGTTCATTCGCAACGGGCGCCGCGAGGCCCTCTATCGGATGATCCGCTGGCCGGCGGAGACCGTGGACCTGTGGCTGAGGGGTTCGTGAACCGGAGCGGTGGTGATGGGGAATCGATGGATAACAACAGAAACAGGTGGTCGGTTATTTCTCTTTTTCATCGCCCGTGGCCTCTCTTTGCATGGACGCTCCCCGGCCTGGCGGCCTCTCTGATACTGGCCGGTCTGGCAACCGGTCCGGCCGCCGATGAGGAGGAGAAGAAAAAGCCCGAAGACTGGCAGCGGCGTCTTGAGATGCTCCGGTCGGTGCCCTATCTGGGGTACGCCCCGGCCGCCGATGAGGACAGCCTCCGGGGCGTGGTCTTTCACGATCCTGACCGTGCCTGGCCGGGATATAACTTCTATTCGACATGGGCCACCGGCGAGGCCTTCCTGATCGGCATGGACGGCGCTGCGGTCCATCGCTGGAGCTTCTGGCCGGAACAGCGCATCAATCCCGACTATGCCTTCCTGCTGGCCGATGGAGATCTGCTGGTCATCCACGAGTACGCCCGGCTGAAACGGATCGGCTGGGATTCAGAGGTGCTCTGGCAGAAGGAGATGAAAGCGCATCACGACGCCTCCCTGGCCCCTGACGGGACCGTCTGGGTCATCGTCCGCTCCCTGAAGACGTACCGCGGTCACCGGGTGTGGTTCGATGATCTGGTGCATCTTGGCCGGAACGGGGAAGAGCTGGAGCGCTGGTCTACCTTCGAGCATCTCGAAAAGCTGCGCCGGATTCTGGATACCCGGTCCTTTCTGGATACCGCCCTGGACAGCCTTGCGGAGAGATCTGCAGACCGGCAGGAGGCGGACCGGGATCGTGAACTGGACTATTTCCATCTCAATACGGTCGGTCTGTTGCCCGAGACGCCGCTGGGAAGGTCCGATGACCGATTCCAGGCCGGGAATCTGCTGATCTGCCTGCGCAATGTCAATCAGATCGCGGTGTTGGATCCGGAGACCGGCGAGATCCGGTGGGCCTGGGGAGAGGGCGAGCTGGAATGGCCGCACCATCCCACGATGCTGACCGAGGGCCGTATCCTGATATTCGACAACGGCGTGCACCGGGGATATTCCCGGGTGGTGGAGATCGATCCCTGTACAGGGGAGATCGTCTGGGAGTACCGGGCCGATCCGGCGGAGAGTTTCTATTCCTCCGGCCGCGGCTCGGCTCAGCGGCTGATCAATGGCAATACCCTCATCTGTGAGAGTGATCGAGGGCGGGTTTTCGAGATCACCCCGCAGGGCCAGACGGTGTGGACCTGGTGGAATCCCCTGATCAAGGGGGACCGTCACGGGACCGTCTACCGGATGATCCGCTGGCCGGCCGGGGTGGTCGAGCCACTGCTCAAGGAACCAAGCGCTACCGAGTCGCACTGAACGAAGGGAGGCGCGGTATCATCGTATCTCAATCGACCCTCGGCATCACCCGGCTTGTTTTTCTTGTGGTCATTCTCCTGATCTGGGCAGGGCCGGTTCTGGCCGATGAGACAGAGGAGAAACCCGAGGACTGGGAGCGACGGCTGGAGATGCTCCGCTCGGTGCCTTATCTGGGGACCACCCAGGATACGGTTGGGGGGGGGCAGACCGGCGTTCTCTATTGGGTTCCGGAAAAGGCCCAGCCGGGCTATAATTTATACTGCACCAAGGATACCCGGGAGGCCTTCCTGCTGGATATGGATGGTGCCATCGTGCACCACTGGACCTATCCGATGGAGGTGTCGGAAACAGAGACCGATCAGGACGGCGGATCTGATCATGCCATCCTTCTGGAGGATGGCGATCTGATCGTCATTCGCCGGAACAAGGAATTACTGCGCATCGACCGGGACTCGAAGGTGCTCTGGAAGAGGGCGATGCTGGCCCATCACGACGTGGCCGTATCCCCGGACGGGAGTCTCTACGTCATCGTCCAAGAGATCAGGCGGTACCGCGGGCTGCGGGTCTGGTTCGACAACCTGATCCATCTGACCGCGGACGGCCGGGAGATCGGCCGCTGGGAGACCTACCAGCATCTGAACGAGCTCAAGGCCGCCCTGGACACCCGCGATTTTCTGGACACCGTGCTGGACCAGCGGACCAATCCGCCTCCACAGGGGGATGATAGCCTCTATGCCGGAAGACCGAAGACCGAGGGGCACGGCTATGATTACTTCCACCTGAACACCATTACCGTCCTTCCGGCCACCCCGCTGGGGGAGCGAGATCGACGGTTCCAGGAGGGGAATCTGCTGGTCTGCTTCCGGTCGGTGAATCAGATCGCGGTGCTGGAGAAAGGGACCTATCACATCCTGTGGGCCTGGGGTCAGGCTGAGCTGGAGTGGCCCCATCACCCGACCCTTCTGCCCAACGGTCATATTCTGATCTTTGACAACGGCGTGAAGCGGCAGCGTTCCCGGGTGCTGGAGATGGATCCGCTCACGGCAGAGATCGTCTGGCAGTACGCCCCCCCGCCGCCGGAGGTCTTCTATTCCTATACCCGCGGCTCGGCCCAGCGGCTGGACAACGCCAACACCCTGATCTGTGAGAGCGACAAGGGCCGGGCCTTCGAGGTCACACCGCAGGGTGAGATCGTCTGGATCTGGCTCAATCCCGAGACCGTCGGCGATGTCCGCAAGACAGTCTATCGCATGATCCGGCATCCGGAGGCGGTGATCGAGGCCCTGCTGGAGGGTGGATGATCATCGCGGTGATGTTCCTCATCCTGGCCGGCCTGGCCGCACCCGCGGCCGGTCAGGAAGACGACCGGTGGGAGGAACGGATCGAGCGCCTTCGTGCCGTGCCCTATGTGGATCTGGCCGCGGACACCGCCGGGGAAGAGGCCTCCGGAGTGGTGTTCTGGGACCGGGACCGGGCTCAGCCGGGCTATCATCTCTATTGCACCCGGCACACCGGTGAGGCCTTCCTGATGGACCTGTCGGGCCGTATTGTCCACCGCTGGGAGTATCTTTCCACAGAGGAAAGCGGCTCCTATCACCATGCCATCATGCTGGACAACGGTGACCTGCTGGCCATCAAGCAGCACGCCAAGCTGATATGCGTGGACTGGGATTCGCGGCCCCTCTGGGAGAGACGCTGCACCGTGCACCACGATCTGGCCCCGGCACCGGACGGGAGCCTGTACGCCATCGTCAGGGATCATCGCATCTACCGGCAGATGAGGGTCTGGTTCGATGCCATCGCGCACCTGACCGCCGACGGCGAGGAACTGAGAAGATGGTCCACCTTCGATCATCTCGACGAGCTCAAGGCCGTTCTGGACACGAGCTCTTTTCTGGATACCGTTCTGGACAGCGCTCTGGCCGGCCGGCCCCGCACCGGGAAAGAGGCGACAGACATGAAAGCGGCTGTGGCCAAGGGACGCTACGATTTCGATTACTTTCATATCAACACCATCTCCCTGCTGCCGGACACCCCGCTGGGCCGGCAGGATGTTCGCTTCCAGGAGGGCAATCTGCTCATCTGCCTGCGCAATGTCAACCAGATCGCCGTGCTGGAAAAAGGCAGCTATCGCGTTTTGTGGGCCTGGGGCGAGGGCCGGCTGCAGTGGCCGCACCATCCCACGATGCTGAAAAACGGACATATCCTGATCTTCGATAACGGCGTCGACCGGCAGTATTCCCGGGTCGTGGAGCTGGATCCGGTGTCCGCAGAGATCGTCTGGATGTATACGGCTCCCCGGCCGGAGGATTTCTATTCGCCGGCCCGGGGGTCGGCCCAGCGGCTGGCCAACGGCAACACCCTGATCTGCGAGAGCGATCGGGGCCGGGCTTTCGAGATCACCCCTGCCGGGGAAACGGTCTGGCGGTGGCATAATCCGGACCGGCCGGGAGCTCATCGCCGGACGGTGTACCGCATGATGCGGCTGACGCACGAGGCGGTCGATCCGCTGCTGCACCGCTGGTGGTGGTATCTCGAGGATAAATGAACGGACCGATACCCTTGAAATGGAGCCAATGATGACCTTCCAGAACATCATCATGCAGCTGCAAAAATACTGGGGCGATTACGGGTGCGTCCTGATGCAGCCCTACGATGTCGAGGTGGGGGCGGGTACCTTTCATCCGGCCACCTTCCTGCGGGTCCTGGGACCGCAGCCGTGGAAGGTGGGCTATGTGCAGCCCTCCCGGCGTCCCAAGGACGGCCGCTACGGCGAAAATCCCAACCGGCTGCAGCAGCACTATCAGTATCAGGTGATCCTCAAACCGTCTCCGGCGGATGTGCAGGATGTCTACCTGAAGAGCCTGGAGGCGCTGGACATCGACCTGCGCCACCATGATGTCCGATTCGTGGAAGATGATTGGGAATCACCCACGCTGGGGGCCTGGGGTCTGGGGTGGGAGGTGTGGCTGGACGGCATGGAGATCACCCAGTTCACCTATTTTCAGCAGGTCGGCGGGATCGATCTGGATCCCATCCCGGTGGAGCTGACCTACGGTCTGGAGCGGATCGCCATGTACATACAGGGGGTGGATGACTTCAAGAACATCCGCTGGGTGGAAGGCGTATCCTACGGCGATGTCCATCTGCAGACCGAGATCGAGCACTCCCGCTACAACTTCGAGGAAGCCTCCACGGAGGTGCTGTTCACATCCTTTTCGCTGTGCGAGGGGGAGGCCGTCCGGCTGGCCGAGCTGGGGCTGGTGCATCCCGCCTACGAGCAGGTGCTGAAGTGCTCTCATCTGTTCAATCTTCTGGATGCCCGGGGGGCCATCAGCGTTACCGAACGAACCGGGTATATCGCCCGGGTGAGAAACCTGGCCCGCCGTGTGGCCAGAGCGTATGCCGTACAATTCGATGAACCTTCTTGACCGTGACGTCCCGGTCGAACGTCAGCAAACGAGGTGAGGGTATGACCAGGGAGCTGTTGTTGGAGATCGGAACCGAAGAGCTGCCCGCCGCCTATATTCCGCCCGCGGTCGATCAGATGAAGGCCTCGGCCCGAAAGGCTCTGGAAGAAGCTCGAATCGGATTCGGGACCGTGGAGAGCTTCGGAACACCACGCCGGCTGATCCTGCGGGTGACCGGCCTGGCCGAGAAACAGGAGGACCTGGTTCAGGAACAACAGGGACCGGCCGCCAGGGTGGCCTTTGATGAGGATGGCAAGCCGACCAAGGCCGCCCTGGGTTTCACCGAGAGCCGCGGTGTGTCCGTGGAGGATCTGGAGGTCAGAGAGACCCCCAGAGGCGCCTATGTATTCGCCCGGGTGTTCACCCCCGGCCGGGCCGTCGAGGAGATCCTTCCGGACCTGCTGCGAGAATTGATCGCCGGCCTGACCTTTCCCAAGACGATGCGCTGGGGCAGCGAAGACGTCCGCTTCGCCCGCCCCGTCCGCTGGCTGCTGGCTCTGCTGGATGACCGGGTGATCCCGTTCTCCCTGGGATCGGTGACCTCGTCCAACCAGACCTACGGTCATCGTCAGCTCAGCCCGGGGCCCTTCACCGTGCCCGCGGTGGCCGATTACAGCGGCATCATGGATCAGGCCGGCATCGTCTTCGATGCCCGGGTCCGCCGTCAGAAGATCTGGGACGGTCTGGTGAACGCCGCCGCCGAGCATGGCGGCCGGCCCCTGCCGGATGAAGAGCTTCTGGACACGGTGACCTATCTGGTGGAAGTCCCCACGCCCCTGTGCGGATCCCTGGAAAAGCGTTTTCTGTCTCTGCCCCGGGAGGTCCTCATCACGGCGCTCTCGGAGCATCAGAAGTGTTTTGCCGCGGCCGGCAAAGACGACCGCCTGCTGCCTCTGTTCCTGGGCGTCAGCAACGGCGATCCAGGACAGGCTGAGCTGATCACCAGGGGCTTTCGAAAAGTGCTCACCGCCCGCCTGGAGGACGCCCGTTTTTTCTTCGAGGAAGATTGTAAGACGCCCCTGCCTGACCGGGTGGAGATGCTCACATCGGTCGTCTTCCAGGAAGACCTGGGGACTGTCTATGAAAAAACCGAACGGATCGAGACACTCGCCGAATACCTGAGTACCCGGCTCGATCTGCCGCCGGCGGACAGGAAGACGGCTGTCCGGGCCGCCCGTCTGTGCAAGGCCGACCTGGTCACGCTGATGGTCGGGGAGAAGGAGTTCTCCAGCCTGCAGGGCTACATGGGGCAGCAGTATGCCCTGGTCTCAGGGGAGCCCGAGGAGGTCGCCGGGGCGATCTACGAGCATTATCTGCCCCGTTTTGCCGAGGATGCTCTGCCGGAGTCCATACCCGGCGCGCTGCTGGCGGTGGCCGATAAACTGGATACCATCGCCGGATGCTTCACGGTGGGCTTGATTCCCACCGGCTCTCAGGATCCGTATGCCCTCCGGCGCAGTGCTTTGGGCATCGTCAGGATTCTGCTGCAGCATGACCTCAAGGTGGATCTTCCCGACCTGATCGGCAGGGCGCTGGGGCTTGTAGAATCGAAAGGGAAGGAGGATCCCCGGACGGTCGCCCGGCAGGTGGGGGACTTCTTTCGCCAGCGCATCGTGCATCAGCTGGTGGACAGGGGCCTGGATGCGGATGTGGTCGATGCCGTCCTGGCGGCCGACGATCGGGTGGTCGTTGATGCCCTGGGGAAGGGCCGCGTTCTGCAGAGCTTTCGGGGCGAGGACCGGTTTCCCGCCCTGGTACAGGGCGCCAAGCGGGTGGCCAATATCCTTCGCGGTCAGGACGTCTCCGGAAAGCCCGATCCCACACTGTTCCAGGAAGCGGCCGAAAAGGAGCTGTATGAGATCAGCCGGCGGACCCATAAGGAGATCGTCGGCCATATCGGCGACGGCGATTACCACGCCGCCCTGGAGACCACCCTGAAGCTGATCGAGCCGGTGGATGCTTTTTTCGACCGGATCCTGGTGATGGATAAAGATGAGAAGCTGCGGCTCAATCGGCTGCGGCTGCTTGATGCGGTGAGGAAGACGTTCCTCCTGGCGGCCGACTATTCCCGGATCGTGCTGGCCGGTGAGGAAGGAGCGGTAGAAAACGATTAACTTGTGAATTGGCATGAATATTGCGAGATCTTCTCGACCGGAGCGATCAGCACGGCTCAGATGAAAATTATTTTAAAAAAAAGGGCTTGACAAAAAAAGGAGTTTGTGATACAATGGTTCATAGGGCGCGAAATGGACCTTCATCCAGGATGACGGTCCCTCCGGACGGGTTCTCAGGGAGCGGTATTGCCGGGGAGTCTGGACGGAGAGTCGCGAACTGGACGGTTTATTTGATATGAATCCTGGGTAAGAAATTTACAAGGAAAGGAGGTGAAAACGAATGAAGAGACTTCTAGCGGTTGGTCTTACACTGGCAATGGTTCTCGGCTCTGTGGTCGGAGCTCTGGCTTTCGACACGCAGAGAGTGGCTGCTCCCGTCGAGGGACTGCAGCACATCGAGGATGACATGGGAACACTGGCTCCGAAGGACTACTGCGGCATCTGGTGTGACAACCTGGCCGGATACGTATGGATCTTCACCGCCTCGTGGCTGGGCCCCGATTGCGGGTTCTACAAGGTGGTGGATCCTGACGTCTGCGACACCGACTGTGTGCCTCCGTACTTTCCCTTCGCGATCGACTACCTGCGCTTCGGTGCTCATGTCTACGATTGGGCAGGCCCTGACTACTTCGACCTGGTGTGCTACTTCAGCGTGCACGAGATCGTGGTCGACGGTGCACATCCGTGCGGCATCAACATCGGTCCGGAAGTATGGCGTTCCCCTGACGTGGCCTACTCGCTGCCTCCGTACTGGTACGGTATCCTGGGCTATTTCCCGCTGCCCTGGGTGACAGTCAACGGACCTTTCATCGTCGATTTCCACATCGTCAGCATCAGCGAGGCCGGTTACTTCGGATGGTTGACCGACAACACCCCGTACGGCGTGACGCCGTGCTGGAACTGGCTGGATGCCTGGTGCCTGTACTACACCACCGCCAACTTCGAGTTCTACTATGAGCTGGGTTGGCTGGACGGCGACCTGCTGTTTTGGGTGTATGGTTGGCCCGAGTGGAACCTGGCCGTGGATCTGGCCAGCTTTGAGGCGGTGCCGAATGACGGCATGATCACCCTCAACTGGCGGACCATGTCCGAGATCCGTAATGCCAGCTGGATCATCGAGCGTGATGGTGAGCAGATCGCCACGCTGGAGGGACAGGGCGACAAGGAGACCGCCACCGATTACACGTATGTGGATCGTGACGTGGTCAATGGCGTGACCTATTCCTACACCCTCAAGGCCGTCAATTATGATGGCAACGAGGATGTGTACGGACCGGTCACGGCAACCCCTGTTGCTGCTGGTGTCCTCCCCAGCGAGTTCGCGTTGTCGCAGAACTATCCCAACCCGTTCAACGCCAGCACGGTTATCCGTTACAGTCTGGCCTCCGATGAGCATGTCACGTTGAAGGTTTACAACGTGTATGGTCAGGAGGTCGCCAGCCTGGTCAATGCGGATCAGAAAGCCGGTCAGTACACCGTGCAGTGGAACGGCAAGAACGCGAGCAGTGGTGTTTACTTCTACACCCTCAACGCTGGTGATTTCAACGAGACCAAGAAGATGGTCTATACCAAGTAAGAGACCGTTTTCTTTGGGTACTCTCTGACTGACTGGGCACCCTTCCACAGGGTGCCCAGTCAGCCGTATACCGTTGGGTTTTCTGACTCAACGGTTTTTTTCTGATACGGGGAGAAGCCGATGAAGACCTTGCTTCGAAAAGAAGCCCTATTTCTCCTGGTCCTTTTTGCGGTCGCCCTGGGTCTGCGGATGATCTATCTGGGGCAGCTTCAGGACAGCCCCATGTTCGACGCCCCCATCATGGATGCCAGGTACCATGATGAATGGGCCCGGGTGATCGGCCAGGACTGGTCCCAGGCCCTGCTGAATGGAGTCACCCTGCACCCCGGTTCGGCCTATTTTCGAGCTCCTCTCTACGCCTACTTTCTTGCCTTCATCCAGACACTTTTCGAACAGGACTATCTGGCCGTCAGGGTGATCCAGTTTGTGATCGGTTCCCTGAGCGTTCTTCTGATCTATGCTCTGGGCCGGCGGGTCTTCAATCCGCTGGTCGGAAAGATCGCCGGGGTGATGGCTGCTCTCTACGGCCCCTTCATCTATTTCGAGGGGGAGCTGCTCATCCCGGTCCTGATCCTGTTTCTCAACCTGCTGGTGGTCCTGGCCGTGTTGGTCGCCTCGCGGCGGCCGGGTTGGTGGAAGTGGCTGGGCTGTGGTGCTTTGTTGGGGCTCTCAGCGATCGCCCGGCCGAGCGTGCTGATCTTTTTGGCGGTCCTGGTTCCCTGGATGGTGGTGGCCCTGAAACGGGGCGGTCTGCGCTGGCCGCGAGCTTTGCTGCATGTAGCCGGTCTGCTGCTGGGAGTGGTGCTCCTGATGCTGCCGCTCCACATCCATAATCACAGGATGGCGCAGGATTTCCTGCCCACCATGGTCTCACAGGGTGGGGTCAACTTCTTCATCGGCAACAATCCTGATTCCGACGGGGCCACAGCCATCGTTCCCGGCACCCGGGCTACCTGGTGGGGAGGATATTACGATGCTCTTCAGCTGGCCGAGGAGGCCGAGGGCCGAACACTGAAGGCCTCCGAGGTGTCCGCCTACTGGTTCCGGCGCGGTCTGCAGTTCATCCGGGAACAGCCCGTTCGGGCCTGGCAGCTGATGGCCCGCAAGCTTGTTCTTTTCTGGGATGGTCAGGAGATCGCCAACAACAAGGACATCTACTTCTTCTCCGCCCGACGGCCCCTGACCGAACTACTCATCCGGAAGGGGCTCATCGATCTGCCCTTCGGCTTGATCGCACCCCTGGCCCTGGCCGGAATGATCCTGGCCTGGAGGTGGGGGGAGAATCGCGGCACTGGGCTTCTGGCCCTGTTCGTATTCAGTTATATGGTCGGAGTGGTTCTGTTTTTCGTCAATGCCCGTTTTCGGCTTCCGGTGGTACCCTTTCTGCTGCCCTTCGCCGCCTATGTCCCCTGGGTTTTCTGTCAAAAGGGACGTCCGTCTCGTCTGGTCCTTCCCCTTGGATTGGTCTTGATCTTCGGGATTCTGGTCAATGCCAACATCTCCGGCGTGTCCCTGCCCTCCGATGCGGAGGCTTATAACAGCCTGGGCAGTGTCTATTTAGGAAAGGAGATGTATCCCCGGGCCGAGGAATCCTTCCGTCTGGCCCTGGAGGAAGAACCTGGTTATATCCGATCTATCTCCGGGCTGGCCCGCGTTTATGACCTCACCGACCAGCCCGAGAAAGCCATCGAACAATGGGAAAAGGCCATCTCGATCTCACCCGAGATGATGGAGCTGTACTTTCAGGCGGGTTTTTCATATTACACCGCAGGCCGGCTGAATGAAGCCGTCGCTGCCTGGGAAGAGACTGCCCGGCTGCGTCCGGAGTTTCCCCAGGCCCATTTTCAGCTGGGCATCGCCTATGAGGATCTGGGAGATGATCAACGCGCCATCGAGGAATACCGCACCACCCTGCAGATCAACCCCGCCTACATTTTGGCAGGCTATAATCTGGGACATCTCTATAAACGGCAGGATCGCATCGAGGAGGCCATCGCCGAGTTCAAAAAAGCCATCGAGGCCGATCCGAAATTTGGTGATGTATACAACAGTCTGGCCTGGCTCTATGCCGAGCAGGGCATCAATCTAGACGAGGGCGTCGAGCTGGCCAACCGGGCTCTGGAGCTGAATCCGGAGTCGGCCGCTTACTGGGATACGCTGGCTGAGCTGTACATCAGGAAGGGGGAGCTGGAAAAGGCCCGGGAGATCTTCCGGCGGATGATCCAGCGGGACCCGGAAGAGCCTTTCTGGAAAGAGCGTTTAGAACGATTATGATCACTTTAAAGACCAGAAAATCGACGGCCGGCCATGCCGGCCGTTTTATTAGGTATATTTAGCCGGTATAACGGAAAAACTATACCACAAATATATACGTAACTTATTGACAAAAAAGGACTTGACAAAAAACGCTATTTATGGTAGAATGGAAGTAAGGTAGAAATCCTGCATTTTTACAGATAAGTGCTTCAATCTTGCAGCCATTCGGATGCACGATGGTAAACCTTATGTGCTGATCCAGGTGACCAAGCTGTAGGTTTAACCCATTGTCTATTCCTCAGGAGGGAGGTGGTCTGATTCTTTAGAGCGCCCACTATTTTCTGCTCACAGAATCGATTCAATACCAAGGCACCGAGGAGGTGATGGCTGACTGCTGAAACGATCGGTCTCAGGGGAGTCCGATGAATCAGAGTAAAGGGAAGAAGGGACCTTTCGAAAGAAGGAGGTTTGGAGGTCAACATGAACAAGAGATTGATGATCGTTTTCATCGTCGCCATCGCACTGATCGCCACGGCGGCTTCCGCCGTGCAGTGGGACGAGCGGAACGCACCTGCGGCAGCCAAGGAAAGGCTGGAGGATAAATATGGCCCCGGCCCGGTCGGTAACACCCTGCTGGGCAATCCGGGCATCGTCACCCGGTCCCCGCTGAGCGAGGGCTTCGAGGGCGGCGCCATCCCGGCCGACTGGACGATCCACAACATCGACGGCGACGGCTACCAGTGGGAGGCCTATGACGCCAGCAGCACCACCATCGGCGCGCACAGCGGCGACTACGTGGCCCGGATCCATTACAATTCCTCCGGCTGCGATGATTGGCTGATCACGCCTCGTCTGACGGCGGCCGCCGGCGACACCTTGAAATTCTGGGCCGCCTCGTACAGCTCCTATTATCTGGAGGACTTCGAGGTGCTGGTGTCCACCACCGGCACCGCCACCGGCGATTTCACCAACACCGAGCTGACCATTACAGCACAGCCCAATGCCTGGACCGAGTACGCCATCGACCTGGCCGCCTATGCCGGGCAGAACATCTATGTGGCCGTGCGGTGCACATCGGTGGATGCTTACTATCTCTATGTCGATGACTTCAGCGGCCCCGAGATCTGGGTTCCGGCCGGACCGGCCATCGCTTTCAGCACCACCGATCTAGACTTCGGCACGGTGACTCTTCCCGGGTCAGCCGACCTGCCGGTGGTCATCTACAGCGTGGGCGGCAGCGATCTGACCGTTTCCGGCGTGGGCTCCGACAATGCTCACTTCACCCACGATTTTCCGGGCAGCACGGTAATCCCTCCGGGCGATTCCCTGGTGGTGACCGTGACCTTCACGCCCACCGCCGATCCTGAGGAGACCGGCACCCTGACCGTGACTCACGACGGGACCAAGGCCGACAGCTACATCACCATGTCCGGTTCTGGTTTTTCCGGCCTGATGATGGAAGATTTCGCCGGCACGTTCCCGCCCACAGGCTGGCTGACCTACGAGCTGGGCACCGCCGGCAGCGGCTGGGCCCAGGGCACCCCGGGCTACGACGATGACTACTGCGCGTGGCACGATGACTTCTCCGGCGGCACCTGGGACAACTGGCTGGTCAGCCCAGCCATCACCCTGCCGGCCAAGGCCACGTACGAGTTGGAGTTTCAGCAGTACGTCCGCTATCCGACCTACGCGTCCATCCACAGCGTGCAGATCTGCACCACCACCGGCGTACCGCCCACCGACTTCACCCAGCTGTACGAGGTTCCTCACGGCGACGGCTATCTCTGGGAGCCCATCGAGGACCTCAGCCTGGCCGCTTACGCCGGGAAGACCATCTACCTGGCCTTCCGTTACGAGGGCGGCTACGATGCCGACTGGTCGGTGGACAATGTGGTCATCCAGGAGTTCGTCTATGTTAACGAGCCCCCGGCGGTCGCGCACGATCCCAAGGGCGACACCGATGACACCACCCCGACCCTGACCGCCATCGTTACCGATGTGGAAGGTCTGTCTCGTGTCGAGGCCTTCTACGAATCCGCCCCCAGCGTGTTTACCCCGGTGACCATGACCGCCACTGGCAATCCCGATGAGTTCTCCTGCGATCTGCCGGATCAAGGGTACGGCACGGTCAACTACTATGTCGAAGCCGAGGATGCCTCCAAGGGCCTGGTCACCACCACGGCCACTTACTCCTTCGATATCTGCCCGGTGGCGGGCACCGAGATCGTCTACGACGACGGCACCGCCGAGAACGCCACCTGCTGGCTGGCCGGTTACGAAGCCAACCGCTTCGCCATGCGCTTCACTCCGCCGGCCTATCCCTGCACCCTGAATGCCGCCAGGCTGGCCATCGCCGGTGACTGGCCGGATGATGTCCATCAACAGTTCTACGTCGAGGTCTACGACGATGACGGCACCGGCGGCCTGCCGGGCACCATGCTCTATGGTCCCGACCTGACCGGATCGGTCGGCAACATCATCGGCGGCGTGCCCCCGCTCTATGATGTGGTCTGGGCATACGCATGCATCGACCCGCCGGTGGTCATCACCGAGGGCGATTTCTACATCGCCAAAGGGCAGGCCACAGTTAATCCCGAGTGCGAGGGTCTGGTTATCGACGACGACGGCACCCAGTTCAGCCGGTCTTATCAGTATGATTCTTCTACTTCGACCTGGTCGGAGTACTACGCCGGCGACCGCAACCTGATGATCCGGGCCATCACCAGCCAGGTGCTGCAGTACGGCGACCTGGGCGGCAATGTCGGCTCGGCCAAGGCTCCCATCGTGGGCGCCACGGTCAGCATCACCGGCCCCGAGGATCAGTCCACCACCACCGACATCAACGGTGATTACTTCTTCGACGACATCCTGGTCGGCGACTACGACGTCACCGCCAGCGCCACAGGGTACATCCCCCAGACGGTGACCGGCGTCGCCGTGACCGAGGGCGGAACCACCACCCAGAACTTCACCCTGCTCCCCTGGGGCGCCAACGACATCCTGGTGGTCGATGCCGACGGCAGCTACTATCTGCCCGACGCCTTCGTTGACGCGCAGGCCTATTATACCGACGCGCTGACCACCTGCGGGTACACCTACGATGTCTGGGAGAAGACCGATCAGCCGCAGGACGGACCCGATCACACCATCATGGAGCTCTACGATGCGGTGGTCTGGTTCACCGGCGAGGCCTGGCAGAACAGCCAGACGCTGACGGCCACTGACGAAACCGAGCTGGGCCTGTATCTGGACGGCGGCGGCTTTCTGTTCCTGTCGGCCATGGATTACTTCTACGATCGTTATAGTGCTTACGGCGCCTTCAGCCCGGGTGAGTTCCCCTACGATTACCTGGGCGTCACCTCCGTCTCTCAAGATCTGTGTAACGTCAATGATCCCGAGATCGGCCACGCCGACGGGTATGCCGGCTCCGTGGCCGATGGCCTGGCCTACGACCTCAATGACATCTACACCACGGTCAAGGGCCCCGGAGACAAGGGTCCCGATGATGGTTTGTACATCGACGAGCTGACCATCGCCGGCGACGCAGTCTTCGACGGTGATGACAACGCTGGCGAGACAGTGACCATCGGCGCCACGCAGTATGAGGGCACCGGCTTCAAGACGGTCTTCACCACGGTCGATTTTGCCGGCCTGGTGGAGGGCACCCACACCCGCGCCGAGCTGATGTGCGCCATCATGGACTGGTTCTTCGCGGCGCCGGCCGAGATGTGGCTGTCCGACGGCGGCGTGGATCCGATCATCGGCAACCTGGCCACGCCGTTCACCTATACGGTGACCTACACCCAGATCAACGATGTCGCTCCCACGCAGCAGGATGTGGTCATCGACGGTTCTGCTTATGCCATGACCGATCCCACCGGCGGGGCCGGACCGTATGCCGGCGGTGTGCAGTTCACCTACCTGCACACCTTCGATGTCGGCGGCGATCATGAGTTCCATTTCGAGTTCTCCGATGGAACGCTCACCGATCGTCTGCCGTCTGCCGGCGAGCTGTGGGGACCGATGAACGGCTACTACTTCTACGATTTCGAGGCCGGCGATGGCGGCTTCACCGCCACCGGTCCGACCGATGACTGGGAGTGGGGTCTGCCGACAGCCGGGCCCGGCGCGGCCCACTCCGGCGATTACTGCTGGGGCACGGTGCTGGCCGGAAACTACAGTGACAATTCGCAGAGCCGTCTGGAGACGCCTTCGCTGGACTTCACCAAGGGCGGCGGCGATCATCTGGAGCTGAAGTTCTGGCACTTCTATGACAGCGAGGGCTCCTATTCCCCGTACGACGGCGGCAACGTCAAGCTGATCCTGCCCGATACCACCTTCGTGATCTATCCCGATCTGGCGCTGGCCGACGATTACGACACCTATGCGATGAACAGCGGCAATGCCTGGATCCCCGACGAGGCGGCCTATTTCGGTCCGGTCAGCGGGTGGAAGGAAGCCATCTTCGATCTGACCCCGTGGACGGGCGAGAGCGACGTCGTGATCGCCTTCGACTTCGGCAGCGACGGTTCGGTGAGCAGCTACGACGGCTGGTACATCGACGATGTGGTCATCTGGGGGTATCCGCCGTTGCCGGTAGAGCTGGCTGGTTTCACAGCAATCGCTGGAGATCAGTCCGTCACGCTGGCCTGGGAGACGCGCAGTGAGCTGAACAACCTTGGGTTCGAGCTGTATCGCCGCGAGGCCGACGGTCAGTTTGTCAGGATCACCGAGCAGCCGATCCCGGGAGCGGGCAACTCCGAGGCCACCCAGACGTACACCTACGTCGATCGTGGTCTGGACAACGGGGTGACCTACACCTATCAGCTGGCGGCCGTTGATTTCGGCGGTCAG
>Ga0180437_10000241_pt1 | contig 111136 bp, 116 predicted proteins | sample SS_ome_4_FD_132410 | JGI IMG/M metagenome (GOLD analysis project Ga0180437, IMG submission 132410) | Hypersaline lake sediment archaeal communities from the Salton Sea, California, USA - SS_3_D_1 metaG | ecosystem: Environmental > Aquatic > Non-marine Saline and Alkaline > Hypersaline >...
CGATGAAATTATACCTGGAAAATATGGGAATGCTGTGAATTTTAGCGGTATAGATGATTATATTATTATACTTAACTCAACAGGAGGAAATAAGACAGTAGACGTTGAATATCAAAATATTACCTTGTCTCTTTGGGTAAAAATGAACTATCTTAAAAATAATAATTTTATAAGCAAAAATAGTGTAACTGCAACAGATGGGAATAATGATTATAGCGCAGGATATAATGTTGCAGGATGCAGTGGTGCTTATGATGATAGATACAGGTTCTCTATTTGGGGGGATACAACACAACGTGTCAGGTTTACAAATAATCAGTATTCTGATACAGATTGGCATCATTTAGTTGGAACTTATGATGGCTCAAATTTGAATATATATATAGATGGCATTTTAGATAACGGAATGTTACAGAGAGATTCTTGTGCAGGTACAACGGTTCCAGCAACAAGGAATCTTAATGGTGTTTATGGAACAATGATTGGAGGAAGCTGGGGAAATTATCTGAACGGAACAATTGATGAAGTTAGAATATGGAACAGAAGCTTATCAGCTTCAGAAGTTTATCAATTATATGCAGGAAGCTTAAACAAGCACGACACAAACAATTGGACTTTATATATAAATCAATCAAAGGATGCTTCAAATTTATTAGATTATGGAAATTATACTTATCAAACATTTGCATCAGATTCAGCTGAAAATACAAATTCAACTGAACTTAGAACAATTACTCTTCAAGAGGATGCAACTCCATCACTACTTAACTTCACATATCCCACCCCATCCAATGGCACAATAACAGAAGACAGAACAATAGAAATTAACATATCAATAACAGAATCAGATTTAGGTTCAGTTATTTTTAACTGGAATGGTACAAATTATACTTATTATAATTATATGAATAAATCTTTATTGCTTATGTATAATTTTGACAACAGAAGTGATTTAGGAGAGAGCAATACAAAAGCAGTTGATGTAAGCAATTATGATGAACAAAATAATGCAACTATTGGAACAGGGACAAGTGTAGTTGATGGAAAATTTGGAAATGCTATATATCTAGACGGAACAAGTAATGCAAAAATTACACCAGCAAGTAATAACCCTGGAATTTTTCATGATGCATTTACTTTAAGGTATTATGAATTATGGATAAGAGCAAACTCTACATCAGGAACAGCAGTATTGGTTGATGAGGGAGGGTCAACAAACGGATATTGTCTGATGATAAATTCAGATAAACTTGTTTTAAACTTACAAGATAATGAACAGATAGATGAAATTAATTACCAATATACTGATACAGATTGGCATCACATAATAACTGGATACAATGTTACTAATATTTTTATGTATCTTGATGGTGTTTTAGTGAATTCTTCTGGAACACCAAATATGGATGATACAGAAATTTCAGTTCATGGCGGAGAACCGGGGATAGGATATACTGCAGAGAATGATGCATGTGATAATGATGCAACTGGAAATTATTTCAACGCCACACTAGATGAAGTTAGAATATGGAACAGAAGCTTATCAGCTTCAGAAGTATATCAATTATACAAATCAAGCTTGAACAAGCATGACGCAAACAACTGGACTTTATATCTAAACCAATCACTTAACTCAACTGAGTTGCTAAATAATGGAACTTATGATTATTCTGTCCATGCTTCAGATAATTCTGGAAATACAAATTCAACAGAATTAAGAACTATTACAATTTATCAAGAAATTTTGCCAGCAGATCTACCCCCAAACACAACCCTAATCAGACCAGCAAATGACAACTTAACTTACAATGGAACAATTGATTTTTCCTGTAATGCAACAGATGATTTCAAATTGAGAAACATATCACTTTATGTCTGGAACTTAACAGGAGAAGTGAATTATACAAATACAATTTCTGTAAATGGAACATTTAACCAGACATCTTGGAATGTGACATTTGAAATTGGAAATTATTCCTGGAATTGTCTGGCATATGATAATTTAAGCAATGGAAGCTGGGCAGCAAGTAATTTCAGTTTTGAAATTTTGGAAGAAATAAATCCACCATCTGTATTTTTTGTAGCTCAAGACCCTTCAGATATAGACTCATTTAATATACTTGTCAGGGAATTAAATGTAACCTATAATATAACAGACGACACAGCAGTAGATGCATCAACAGTAATTTTCTACTATAAAACAAATAATTCTGTAAATGATATAACATACATAACAAATGGTACCCCAGCTACTGGCTTCCAAACAGATGTAGAATTAACTATTAATTATTCTGAGATGTGGAATTTCACATTAGATGATAACCAAATTTACCCAGCAGTTTATAATTTTCCTGAAGAATCATTAGAAGAAACAATTAAATCAGCTTATGATTTAGATACAAATAATGAATACATAAAAATAAGATTATTTAATGTATCAAATACTAAAAATTATACTTTTTATGAAGTATATGCAGATAATCAAACAGCAACATCAGGTTCATTAAGAATCTATTATTGTAATTCTTCGTACTTAACTGGCAATCCAATAAATAATGTAAACTGTCTTAATTTTTACAACCTTCCAGCTGAATCTGTTTTCAATCACACGCACACAATATACTCAAAACATCATGTAATACCATTTGCAATTAATGCTTCAAGTGGATTAGTAGGGGATATATATGTGACTCCTACTTCATATTTCTTATTAAGAGGAAGACAAGGAGCAAATGCCTGGAATATTTATTATGCAGAGAATGTATCAAGACCAGATACAATTCAATATTCAACAAATAGAGGAAGTTCATGGAGTAATTTATCAGGAACAGTTGACTCTCATATACACCAGTATGATGGTTCTGATACATTCTGGTATTATGTATGTGCAAATGACACAGAAGGAAATGAAAATTGCACAATACAAGATATGAAATATGATGTAATTGAGTTAGGGGGATTACCACCAACACCACCAGAAGTTTACAACCCAGCAGAAGGAGCATATTCAGGAACAATAACAATAAATTATACAGCTGCATTATCTCCAAACAGCTACCCAATTGCCCATTACAATATAAGCTTAACTTATATAAATGAAACTTTTGTACAGACAATTAGAACAAATAACTCTTTAAATTTAAGCTACTTATGGGATTCATCAACTGCAACAGATGGGCAGTATCTAGTAAGAGTTGAAGCTTGTGATAATCAGTCACAATGCTCTTATGGATATTCTGAAAATTTCACAATTGATAATACAATTATGCAACTTAACATAGTTTATCCAGGAAACACCACATACAACATAAATGTATCTGAATTAAATTATTCATATACAGAATCTAACCCAGATAGATGTTGGTATTCAAATGATTCAGGAATTACAAACTCAACACCAGTTGCAATGGGAACTAATTTTACTCAGGTAACATCAGTTGAAGGGACAAATAACTGGACCTTATATTGCAATGATTCTTCAGGCAATGAAAATATCACTTCAGTAGTATTTTTCAAAGATACAGCCCCACCAATATTCATAAACATACCAAATCAAACAATAGAAAATAATCAATCACTAATAGTAGATATAAATGCAACAGATTCAGGAGTAGGACTATCCTGCTTTAAAGTAAATGATACAACAAACTTTAACATCAACTGCTCAGGCCATCTAATTAATTACACAGAATTATCAGTAAGCACTTATTGGATAAATATCTCAGCAAATGATACGCTAAACAATGAAAATTCTGTAATAATCTACATAAATGTAACAGAATCAGATATAATCTACCCAATACTAAACTTCACATACCCAACACCAGCAAATGGAACAACAACACCAAACAGAACCGTACTAGTAAATACATCAATAACAGAATCTGATTTAAATTCTGCAATATTCAACTGGAATAGCACAAATTACACTTACTTCAATGACAGCTTAGTTCTCCATATGAATTTTGATGATTACACAAGATTCAATGATTCAAGCAAATATAATAATCCTGTAACAACCTCATCAAGTTATCCAACTTTTGTAAGTAGTGGAAAAATTGGAGGAGCTATGAATTTTTCAAATGATGATTTAACTATTGAAGATTATTCTCTTGCAACAGGAGGATTTTCAGTTTCACTATGGATAAATTCAACAGCCATAGAAGAATCAGATTTAATTATTCAACAAGGCACAGGAAAAAGCATTAAATGGTATATCACATTTGATGATGAATCTAGACCTTACTTTGCTTACCAAATATCCGGAGGAATAAGAGGAGCGACAGGAAATATTACTCTTCAAAATAATACTTGGTATCATATTACTGCGACAGCAGGAACATCAAGAGTTTACATTAATGGAAAAGATGTCTCAATAGGAGCGACAAGCGGCACTCCAAGTATCACAACAACAGATTTAATAATTGGAGGAACCAGTGGCCTTGAATATTCAGGTTTAATAGATGAAGTTAGAATATGGAATCATTCTTTATCAGCTTCAGAAGTATATCAACTATACAAATCAAGCTTGAACAAGCATGATGCAGATAACTGGACTTTATATATAAATCAGTCACTTAACTCAACTGAGTTGCTAAATTATGGAAATTACACCTATCAAACATTTGCATCAGATCCAGTAGGCAACGAGAATTCAACAGAACTAAGATCAATTAATTTAGCTACAGCTATCCCAATTATTACAAATGTAGCAAGCTCCCCCTCATCAACAACAGCAACAATTACATGGACAACAGATGAGAATGCAAATTCAAGTGTATACTATGGTTTAGCAGCAAATACAACCTCACTTACAAGTTCAGCGAACTTGGTAACTTCTCATTCAGTAAGTTTGTCAGGGTTGTCAGCAAGCACATTCTATTACTTTAATGTAAGTTCCTGTGATTCAGCTGGGAATTGCAATACAAGCATCCAGTATAATTTTACTACAACTGCAGCAGCAGCTGAAGTAGAGCCATCAGCACCACCCAGTGGGGGTGGAGGGGGAGCTCCTGCACAAATACTAAGAACCTTAGAAGTAAACCCAACTTCATTTAACATAGTGGGAATAGCAGGAACATTATCTCACGGAAAAATCAAAGCAACTAACACAGGAACAGTTCAACTGCCAGTAACAATAAGATTAATAGCTCTCCACAATATTATAAATTTCAAAAAAACTTCTTTCAACTTACCAATAGGAAGTTCTGAAATACTGGAATTTGATATAAAATCTCCAGATAAAGCAGGAATTTACGCAGGCAAAATAGTTTTCAGTTCAGGCGGATTAAGCTTAGAAGTACCATTTATTCTAAATGTAAGGTCAGAAAAAAGCTTATTTGATATCTCAGTAGATATAGAAGAGCAAGATAGGGAAATACTTCCAGGAGAAAATGTAGAAGCACAAATAACATTAATACAAGCAGGACTGCAGGAGAAACTAGATGTAACAATGAACTACCTAATTAAAGACTTTGAAGGAAACACATATCTAAAGGAAAGCGAAACTTTAGCAGTATTAAAGCAAAAATCATATACAAGAGACTTTTTAACTCAGGGATTAGTATCAGGAGATTATATAATCGGAGCAGAAGTAATCTACCCAGGAGGAATTGCAACAGCCAGCTCGCAATTCAGAATAACTGAAACAAGATTAGACAGCAGAAATGCGATTTTACTATTTGTACTAGCTTCAGTAATAGCTGTTTTCGCAGTCTTAACAATATTAATCAAAAGGTATAAAAAAGAACATTACCAATATAAGAATATAATAAGAATAAGAAAAACAGGAAAATGAAAAAGAAAGTAATTTTAACAGTTGCAATAATAATTTTAATTATTCTCGCTGTTTCCATCTATGTAAATGTATATGGAAGAGAAGACGCAGATTTTAAAGTTAGCAGAGTCTTATTAAAATCTGTAATTAGGCAAGGAGAATCTATAAGCAACAATCTCACAATTACAAATACAAAAAACCAGCCTCAAACTTTCACTATCTCAATGAAAAATCTTGAAGACCTTTTTCTTTTAAGCGAAAATAATTTTACCCTTCTACCAAGCCAGGAAAAAGAAATTGAATTAACTCTTGAATCAAAAGAACAGCCATCTGGAGTTTTTTCCGGAGCATTATTAATACAAACAGAAACTTCAACAAAAGAAGTTCCAGTAATACTTGAGATTCAAAGCCAGAATATTACTTTTGCAACTAATCTTAACATAGCCCCAGAATATAAGGAGATTCTTTCAGGAGAAAAGCTTATAGCAGGAATACGGATATTCAACCTAATGGATACAGATGCACATTCAATTGAGATGCAGTATATAATAAGGAATCTTGAAGGAGTAATTATTCTCTCAGAAACAGAAAATTTAATTGTCGGAACAGAATCTCAGATAACCAAAGCAATAACCTTGCCAACAGATATAATTCCAGGAAACTATGTCTTAGCAATTATCTCAAAATTTGATGATTCTGCAAGCACATCAAGCTATCTTTTCAGCATCACAACCAAGAAAGCAAAAGGTCTTTTCACTGATAAAATAGACCCATTAACTTTAGCTTTTGTATTCCTAGTATTAATCTTTCTTTTAGGAATTTTAGCCATCGTAATTTATATGATTTATGACAGAAACAGATTATTCTTAGAATTAAGAAGGCAGCATAGAGAAGAATTAAAGTTTTACATGGGAAAAATAGACAGAAGGCAAAAATTATATGTAACAGAAGCAAGAGATGAAAAAGAGAAGAAAAAAATAATAAAAAAATTCAGGGCAGTAAGGAAAAAAGCTGTAAAAAAATTAAAAGAAAGGTATAAGAAAAGAAAAGAAGTATTCAAAAAATTAAGGAAGCAGAAAAAGCCAAGTGAAATGAAAAGAAAATTAAATGAATGGAAAAAACAGGGCTTTAATGTAGATGAATTATTAGTAAGAATACAGAAACCAAAGAAAACTTCTTCTAAAAAAATAGCAGAACAATGGGGGAAGAAAGGTTTTGATACATCCGCCTTTAAAAAATAAAAAAATTCCGAAAGGTATTTAAATTAAAAGCAGATATATAAATTAAGAAGATGGTGAAAAAAAAGAAGAGGAAATCAGCTAGAGCAAAAATAAAAAAGTCATCTAAAAAAACTACTTCTGAAGTAAAAAAAGATTTTGAAATCTATGCACAAGGAGTAGAAAGACTAAAAGAGCTTGGAAGAGAGCTAAAATCTTTAGATACAAGGGGTTTCTATAAAGAAGAGCAGTCAATAAGAGCTAAACTGAAAAATGTCTCAGACATACCAGTTATAGAAAGGGAAATGAAAACTCTGAAATTAAAAATAAGAAGGAAATACAAGCCAAAAAGGAAGAAAGCAGCATCAAAAATAATAAGAAAAGAAATAAAAGAAATACAAAATGATATCCCAAAACTGGAAAGAGGCATAAGAAATTTATCTAAACAAGTAGAAGCTGTAAGAAAAAAGAAAAAAGGCAAAATTGATTTGGGAGTAGGAGTAGTAGTAGAATCAAATTTTAATGATTTCTTAGATGATGTTAAATTATCCCTGTCAGACCGGATAAGGGGAAAAGAAAAAGCACTTCACCAGACATTAAAATCTGACTTAGACAGAAGGGAAACAGAATTTAAGGGAAAATATGCAAGTTTAGTTAAGGAATTTAATGAAAGGAAAAGAAAACTTGAGAAAAGAATAAGAGATAAATATAAGCAAAGAGTCAAAACATCACTTCAAAAAGAAATATCTGAGAAATTTAATAAAACATTAAATCAGAAATTTAGTGAAGAAAAAGCAGCAATTAGTAAGAGTTACAAGGAAAAATTAAGGAAACATTCTGAAGCAGAATTAAGAAAACAAAGACAGAATCTTAAAAATAGTCTTACTTCAGAATTTAGAAATAAATTATCTTCTTTGGAAAAACAATTTAAAAGAGAAAAAGATAGATTAGAATCCTATAATAAAAAACAAAGAGAAAAACTTTTAGAAGAAAAATCAATTCTTGACAGGGCAAAAACTTTCTTAGAAAAAAGGAAGCAAAAACAAGAAGAAAATCTCCAAAATAAGCTTGAAAAAAAGGAAAAAACACTAAAAGACAAGTTAGAAAAAGAAGAAAAGCAATTATCAGACAGATTAAAAAAAGAAGAAGCAAACTTAAAAGAAAAAGTAAGAAAAGAAGAAGAATTAAAGAAAAAATTAGAAAGAGCCAGAATAATAGGTAAACAGCTTTTGCAAAAACAAAATGAAAAAGTAAAGAAAAAACTAGAAAAAGAAGAGCTAAAAGTTCAAGGAGAATTAGAAAGGCAGAGACAGATGCAAAAGAAAGAGCTTGAAGGAGAAAGAAGAAAAGAACAGCAGGAACTGGCAAGACAAAAGGAAAAAGTTGAAGCACAAAGAGGAGAATTGCAAAAAATTAGAAAATCATTAGCTTTCCAAAAAGAGAAAGAAAAAATAAAAATGCAATATGAAAAAGAAAGAGAGCTTCAGAAAATTAAAACTAAGAAAGGAGAATTAGAAAAACATAAGCAGGATCTGGAAAAAATGAAAAATCAGCTTGCAATAAGAAAAGAAGAGGAAGTAAATAAATTAAAAGAAAGACTAACAGAAGAATTTCACAGCAGAATTCATAGTGAAATTCTGAAAAGAGAAAAAGTGCTGAGAGACCAGTTGAAAAATGAATATGACTTAAAATTAAGGAAACAGATTCAAAATCATGAAGAGCAGCTGAAAAAGAAAAAACTTGATTTAGAGCTTGAACTTGAAAATAAGATGAAGCAAATGTTAAAATAATTCTTTTGCAGACTCGAGGGTCTGCTTTATATCAGCAAAGAAAGTATCTCTAAGCATCCTCAGTTTTGCTACCCTCCAAGCATCTTAACTCTTGATTAGGGCTGCTCCGGTCAAGGCCTGACCCGTTTCGCAAGGGCAAGATCGAGCAGGACAAAACGTCAACGTTAGCCTAAAGGCTTTCAGAGTCGACATATCACTCGCCCTCTTGCAGCTTGCCATAAAGCCCATTTGCAAATGGCGCAGGGCTAACACGCCAGCCTAGTCTGCATAAATATACTATTTTTTGACTTTATAAGTCTTATGATTCTGAGAAAAAGCCCAATTAAATAAACTTCTTTTTAATATAAAAAGCTATTAAAGCTAATACAATGACACCTACAAAAGCAGCTGGAATTAAAATCTTTCCACCACCTTCTCCTACTATTGCTCCTGTAACTTTACTCCAAAAACCACCGTTTTCATCTGCAGGAATAGAAAAACTATTTTCTTTCCCAAAGCAGTCTTCTGGGCAGTTTTCTGCATCTTCACTTGCTTCACAAAGGTCATTTCCACAAACAGGAATAAAACTACCATCTCCACCAACTACTTGCTGTTGAGAAGCAACTTTCAAAGCTCCACCATTGCCTCCACCTCCTCCGCCGCCCCCACCACCATCATTACCACCAACACCACCGCCTTCTGGCGGAATAACTGGAGGGATTGAATCATTTCCATCATCACCTCCGTCTGTGACATTAAAATGAACATCAGATGGCTCAGTAACATTAAAACTACCATCCCCGGAATATGTAATTGGGACAGTACCAGAATCAGAAGCAACAGGTGCAGCAACAGCAAAACTAGCTAAAACTACTAAAAAAAAGATTAATAAAAATGCTCTTTTCATTTTCTTATGTTACTTCAACATCTAACCATACAGCATAGCTTATAGGATAACTTTCTCCAGGAGTTAATGCCTGCACAGTTTCATTAGTGAATGTTAATGTAAGGTTGAATGTTGATACAATTGGGTCTTGACCTGATGGTCCAATCTGAAGTGGCTGTGAATCTTCAAAAACATCTCTTACTGCAGCAACACCATATCCATTTGAAACAGTAGCATTCATCATAAATGGACTTAATGTTGAAATATAACCCATTGTAAACCTCATTATATTTCCTCCTCTTGCAGCAACTGTATACTCAATTATAACTGTCCCGCCTTCATCTGCATCAATTTGTGTCTGAATTCCTTCCCAATCAAGCACCTGAATACTATAATCTAAGTAAGTTAATCTAGTAGCACCACCTTTATTTCCTAAACCATCTGTAGCATTTACTACAACAGTATAAAATCCTCTTGCTAATATTAAATCAGAGCCAAATTCATATTGTCCAGGTTTTTCTTCATTTGGTATCATTGTGCCATTTCTTACAACATCTCCTGTTGAATTTAATAATTGCATTTTTACTTCAGATATTCCTGACAAATCTGAAACATTTGCTTTGAAAATATAACCCATAGTATCTATGTATTCTTCTGGTTCTGGTTTCAATATATCAATTTGTGTCACTCCACTATCAAGATAAACGGTCTTGCTATTCCAAGTTTCTGTATTTCTAATCAAGTCTCTTGACCTGTATCTAATTGTATAGTATTCACCGCCAGGTAATCCAGATAAATTAAATGTTCTTGTATCTGTTTCTTCTGATGTCTGAGGAACTACAGTAATGCCAGTGTCATTTCTTACAACATAATATATTCTCCAGCAGCCAATATTGTTATCTGTGCAGTCAAGTGTAAATGGTGTCTCAGGGCTTACTATTGTTTCATTTATATTTGGTTCTCCAATAGTCAATGTTGTAACAGGAGGAGTATTATCTACACTTACATTTTTTGATGCTTCAGCATAATTATAAGCATTATCCCAAGCTTTTACAGTTATAACTTGTGGACCATCTGCAACTTCTCTTGTATAAATTTCACATTCATATAAATCTCCTGTTGTAGGACTGCATACACTTTCATTTCCACCAATAGTAGCATTTACCTGGAAAACTCCATTCAAGTCAGTTACATTTACAGTTACATTGACAAATCCTCTTACATAAGTTGTTCCATTCAAAATTTCAACTCTTGATTGTGCCCTTACTGCATAAATATTAGTAATATTAATTACAGGTGGTGTCTGGTCAATTGTGAAATTCCATATTTCACTCCAATCTCCAATATTCCCAGCATTATCAGTAGACCTGACTCTCCAATAATATGTTCCTTCGCTAAATGAATATGAAAAAGTTTCTAAAGGTGTAGCTGCACTAACTAAACTTGGACCAGAAAAACCAGTATTATCAGCTGTCTGGATAGTTGAATAATCTATACCAGAAACCCCGCTTCCAAGAGGATTTCCATTAGTTGTATTTTCTATTGCTATCCACTCAAAATTAATTAAATTCAATGTTGTCAAAAATTCAAGTATTGGACTTATTAAAGTTGGTGGAAGAGGCTTGGCTCTATCTAATACAGTGCTTTCAACAGAAGAATTTAAAGTATGATTTAAATTATCAATTACTCCAATTTTGAAACTAAAGTTTCCATCTTTTGAACCATCTACAAAACTGCATTCTACTGTATATGACCCGTCTCCATTATCTAAAGGAGAAGTACATCCACTAATAGGAGTGCTTGGCGGAGTTATATCAGAAAATTCTGAATCTATACCTAATCTTTGCTTGTATACAAAATATTCTCTAACTCCAGAACCTGAATCAGAATATGTAAAATTCAAAATAATTGGCACAGAATTATAATACTGATTTAATGGCTGCAAGATTACAACAGGATTTGAATTATCTAAAATTAATACTTGTGACTTTGTTGTCTCTGTAAATCCAGCATTATCTGTGCTATAATACTCTACTGTATATGAGCCATCACTTCCAGATAATGTAAATGGTGAAGAATATTCAACCCACCCGCCACCATTAATCTGATAATATGTTTTATTGCATCCGCTTGCATTATCACTGCAAGTCAAATTAAGTGGGGTCTCACTTGTAACATAAATATTTATGCTGTCATTATAATTTGGGTCGCCTATTATTAAATTAGTATTTGGCTCTGCACAGTCAAATACAAATAATTGAAGATAACCTTCATCGCTAATGTTTTCATTTCCAAAAATATCAGTTGCATATACTTTATATTCTACAACAACACCATCTGCTCTGTCTCCAGATGGAATTCCTAACCATGTCTGCCAGGTATCATTATCTCCGATAAGTGGCTGCATGAAGTAGCTATATGAACTTCCAGAATACTGCCAGTTAAATCTTGAATGATTTATTCCATTATCATCTGTTATTTGTACATTTACTCCAATAGGATTCGGAGTATCGCAAGTTGGATACTGAGGAACAGTAGTTGGTATGCCAATTACAGGAAGAATAATATCTTCAACAAATACTTCAGCTCCGTCAAAACATAATGTCCCGCTTGAAGAATCATCTATTTTAATTCTAACTCTTGGATTAGTTAAATTAAATCCAGAACTTGTAATCCAGGTGCTTCCTTCTCCACAAACATCTTCCCAGCTTCCATTAACTAATCTATATTGTGGCCAAACCTCCCACTGACTAGTAGAAGTGTCTTGCTCTAAAATAACTCTTAAATCATATTCTTCCAAAGAAAGTGAGGAAATGGTATCCATACATTCAGGAGAAAATCCCATATCAAAACTCCATATCTCTTCAAACCCGCCAGAATTATTATGCCTTCCTTGCAATACAGGAACAACATCTTCAGAATCTTCAATAAAGAAATTATAATATTTTACACTCCCTAATAATCCAGTACCATTAATTCCAGTAAGATTAGCTATAATAATTGCACCATCACCAAAAACAGGAATCTCTTTTGTATATTCTTCACCACTAGTAATGCAAATTTTTCCCTCCTGACCCCCAACCCCGCCAGCAAATATCACCGTAACTAAAACAGATACCATAACTAAAACTAAGAGTGATATACCAGTTACTGCTCTCTTATTTTTAAGAAGCTCTTTTACCATTGACAAAAACAAAAAAATTATACTATTTAAAGATTATTGCACTAAAAATGCTATTTTCTTTTATTACTTTGATTTAACAACTTTTTCATATTGAAACTTTTTCTCTAAAACCAGGTTTTTGTCAGCACTTTCTTGATAAGTATCATTTACTTCAGCACGATTATTCGGAATGTTCCTTTCATGAGATCTGCAGCTGCAAGAAAAAGAACTATTTAGAATTACAGCGCTTAAACTAATCACACCTAAGATAATTACCCACTCAAGACCATCACGTATTGTAAATTTTCTGCGATTTCTATAAATCATTTCATCTCTTTTTCCACATTACATAAATTAATAAGGCAAGAGCAATAATTGATAGTAAGGAAATAACTAATATAAGGGGGCTTATCTTTCTTGTTCCCACAGCTGCCTGACTTAATCTAATAACTTTCTTTTCATCACTTACAACTTTTACACAATCTTCAGCACAGTTTGATTCATTTTCAGATTCATCACATATTCCATCTCCACAATATTCTCCCAATGTAATAAATCCCCCACTCACTCCGCCACCCCCACTATCATCGTCATCATCATCTTCACATACACCGCTATCACACTCATCTTCACAATCTATTTTTAACTGGCTTGAATCTGAATAAGAACAATAAGAACTTGCTGTTCCAGGGTTATTACAAGTCCAAGTTCTCCAAACCTGCCATACATCATCACTACTGCAATAACTATCTCCAATCCAGCTATCAGTGCCACAATCTGAATTTACAGAACAAACAACACTTATTCCAGTTACTTCTAATGTCCTGCTCTCACTTTCTCCAACATTGCTAAATTCATCACTGCAATTAACCTGCCAGGTATAATTCCCATTGCCAAGACTTCTTGAAAAATTCTGCAATATATCCTTAGTTATACTAAAATCACTTTCTACAACACTGCCATCAATTATTAAACTGCAGCTGCTAATATTGCTTTCATCACTTACATTATACTCAAAAATTACAGGTGTCTCATTTATTGAATAATTATCAGCTGGAGTAATTAAATTAACAACAGGAGCATTTGTGTCAAGTGGTCCTTCTATTATATATATAGATGGAGCTCCACCAGCACTTAAACTTCCTAATAATCCAGTATTTGTGAAAAGCATAGGAGCAATATCTAACCAGACACTATAATTAATAGGATACTCTCCAACACTCAGATTTTGAACTGTCTCATTTGTAAATGTTAATGTAAGATTAAATTTGCCTGTAATTGGGTCTCCTGTGCCAACTTGAAGCTGTCCAGATTCATTAAACTCATTTCTTACAATTGCAGTTCCATAAATATTTGAAATACTTGTATTCATCGCCTCTGTAGATAAAGTAGAAATATCTTCCATTGTAAACCTAACTGTATCTCCACCTCTTGAGATTGTAGTAAATTCAATTATTGCTGTTCCGCCACCATCTTTGCTTATAACTTGCTGAATTCCTTCCCAGCCAATCACTTGCATACTATAATTTAAGAAAATATCTTTAGCTGCCTTTCCATAATTGCCATGAATATCTTCTGCTTCTACTTCTACAGAATAATTTCCTCTTGCTAAATCAAGATATAACCAAGCTTCATATTTTCCAGGATTTGCCCAGTCTTCTTCCATAATTCCAGCTTTTACTACACTGCTTGAAGAATCAATAATTTTAATTGTAACAGCAGCAATATCACTTTCATCACTTACATTTGCTCTAAATGTATAGCTCATTGTATCTATTGTATCATTTGCAAATATCTGAACTACTGGATTTCTTGAAGGAGATTTACAGCACATCTTTAAAGGATAATCAAATGAATCTTCTGTAACTTTCATACAATAAGCCCAGGAACTTGCTTTTCCAGAATCACAATCTACATACCAGCTTGCTCCTATTGGCTGTGAATTCTCAGGATCTCCATTACTGCATCTAAAACCTCCGCTTACTAATACTTTATCAGAAGAACATGAAGAACTAATAACTTTATCTTTATTTGCACTTGCATATAATTCTGTCATATTAATTTCAAAACCAGCAACTGGTTTTGCACATATTGCATATGCATCTGCCCTGTCATTTTTCTCATCATCACAATCTACATGAACACTATTTGCCTGTAAATTTAATTTAACATCTTCTGGGTCATGACCTTTATGGCAGTGAAAACCAGAACCAATTACCTGATAATCTATAGGACAATAAGCAGTCGCTTTATCTGTATCTGACTTTTTCTCAATAATTGTAACATCTTCTATTCTATCGTCTTTGACACAAACTGCTTGTGCGATTGTACTTCCTTCACCTTCACAATCTACATTTACATGGTCAGAATACGGAATAACATCTTCTGGGTCTCCATCTTTGCATTTAAATCCAGAACCTGCAAGAAAATAACCAGCAGGACAATAAGCAGAAGCTTTATCAGAACTGCTTGTCTGAGTAACTACAATTCTATCTGTACTTGTATTGCTAGTACCTGAATATGCTCCAAGATGAGAGTTTGTATATGAATATAAACCAACAATTAGCTTCTCATCATAATTACATTCAGTTTTTGCACTACATTCCAAATCACCATAACAAACATTATATATATAGTTGCTTAAATTTGAGATTTCTCCATGAGAATTTGTATCTGCAAATAATCCAACAAGCTTATTTGTTCCATTGCATGCATGGGGATTAGAACCAGTATAATTTTCTCCAAAAATTTCATTATAGCAAACATCAATATCATATACTGTTCCATTCCATAATTCACCATGAGAATTCATACTAGAAAAAAGTTTCATAATTCTTTGACTATCTGAACATGAGTAAGTATATGTGCCTTGTCCAAAAACTAAGTTTCCAGAAAACATTGCTGCTAGCAAAATAACTGCAATACTAAACAAAATTGCTGAAACTTTAATAAAACTTGCTCCTGCTTTCATTTTCCCTTCAGCCATCGGAAAAATAGGAAAAAGATACTATTTAAAGATTACTACATTATAGAACACACTTAAAAATGCTCATTTCCCAGATTTAGCTTTTTCTGACGGTTTTGGCACTTCACTTACTTCTTCTTCACTTCTAAACAATTGAGCTACAGTGTATATAATTCTCATTATTAACTCCAAACCTACAATGAAAAACAAGTAGAAAAATACACTTCCAAATAGCTCTGGAATTTCTATGAATCTAGATAAGATTTTATCAAAAGAAAAAAGTCCAGGTTCAAGCAGGAAAACAGCTAATGCAGTAAAAGGGAACATTTTTGCTATATCTTTGCTCAAATCTTCTGTATAATAAGAAGTTATTCTTGTGGCAGCTACAATTGCAGCAGTTACTATTAATATATGGCTTACACTTGCAGTTTTAGATAATAAAAGTAAGAAAATTGCTAAGACAGAGAACCAGAAAAATACAAGTATAGGGACTATTATAATATATTCAACTAAGTAAAGAAGAGAGGCAATGGCTTTATTTAAAAATGGTGCTTCTGTCTTGCTATACTGCCTTAGATTTAAACTTAAAATATTTTTTCTTGCTAAAAATTTGTAAAATCTCCAGACAAAAATCGCATAAATTGCAATAACTACAGTATAAAGTAAGAGAACTAAATGCGGCTTAAATCTGTCAGGAAGTATCCCGCTTACAGAAATAAATATCTGACTTAAAGTTTCATTTAATCCAGCCATAACTCCATCCATTTCTTTCTACCTCTTTTATTATTTTTAATTAGATTTGTTAGTTTTTATACCTTTTCTAAAGGTTTACATGTAGCAATCAACTGAGTTGTGCTGAGAGTTGATGAGTTGTGCTTTAGCACGACAGTTATGAAGCTCCTAAAGCTTCACATGCGGGAAATCAACTGAGTTGTGCTGAGAGTTGATGAGTTGTGCTTTAGCACGACAGTTGGAAACCTTCTAAAGGTTTACATGCGGGGAGAAGTCCACATGAATCAAAGATTCCTGGGAACCCAAATTCTTACGAATTTAGGTGATTAGAACCTTACAGGTTCAAATCAAAATGCGGGGAGAAGGATTTGAACCTTCGTAGGGACTAACCCACTGGATCTTAAGTCCAGCCCGTTTGACCGCTCCGGCATCCCCGCATAAAATTTAAATCCTTATTTTACTTATAAATCTTTTGACGACCAAAACACAAGATTTATAATTCTCATTTATTTCAAGAATATATGAAAGAGGTAATAGCAAAACTCTTATCAAAAGAAGTTAGAATTCCGCAGAAGAAAATTATTAATTTAATTGAAATTCCGCCAGATTCAGATTTTGGAGACTTCTCATTCCCATGCTTCTTAATAGCAAAGGAAAAGGGAGCAAATCCAAGAGAAATGGCAGATAAAATAGCAGAGCATATAAAAACTCCAGTAGAAATTTCACAAGTCCAGTCAATGAATGGATATGTAAACTTTTTTGTAAATAAAACTATTTTCGCAGAAAAAAAACTGCAGGAAATTTTAAAATTAAAAAAGAAAGCAGGGAAAGAAAAGATTCTCATTGAACATACAAGCATAAATCCAAATGCCTCTCCGCATGTAGGAAGAATTAGAAATTCTATTATAGGGGACTCACTAAAAAGAATTTTAGAATTTCAAGGATATAAATTAGAAACCCATTATTATGTAAATGATGTAAGCAAGCAGATAGCAATGATGACTTTAAACTGCACAGGAAAAGAGAAATTCTCACAGTTATTAGGCAAATACAAGCAGATTGCAAATAAAGTATCTAAAGATAAAAAAATCGAAAAGAAAGTTTTTGAGGTTTTAAATAAGTTTGAAGCAGGAGATAAGACAATAGTGAATAAATTTAAGAGAATAGTAGATACAGCAGTTGCAGGGCAGAAAAAAATCTTATCTGATTTTGGAATAAATTTTGATTTCTTTGATTATGAATCAAAATTTATGGAGCAGCAAAAAAATATTTTAAGTGACTTGAAAAAAACAGGCAAACTTTTTACAGACAAAGAAGGAAGGAAAGTTTTAGACCAGAAAGGAATGGGTTTGGAGAAAAGCATGAAGTGCCCGGTATTAGTTTTAACAAGAAATGACGGCACAGGATTATATCCATTAAGAGATATAGCTTATACAACTGAAAAATCAAAAAAAGCAAAAAGAAATATTATAGTTTTAGGCGAAGACCAAAAGTTATATTTCAGGCAATTAGCATCTGCATTAAAAATACTAAATAAAAAAGCCCCTGAAGCAGTTCATTACTCTTTTGTATTAATTCAGAAAAAAGAAGGAAAAGTAAAAATGTCTACAAGAAAAGGAGATGTGGTTTTATTTGAAGATTTCTTCAGAGAAGTGCATGACAAGGCAAAAAAAGAAATTAAAAAAAGAAAAACAAAAGGAGATCCAAAAAAAGTCGCAATTGGAGCAATAAAATATAATATAATTAGAAATTCTCCAAATAGGAATATTGTATTCAATATTGAAGAAGCACTGAATTTTGAAGGAAATACAGGCCCATATCTGCAGTATTCATATGCAAGAGCATCATCTATAATAAAAAAAGCTAAAAAGAAAGTTGGAAAAATTAAAATTGAAAGTCTGACAAAATTAGAACTTGCATTTGTAAAAAAACTTGCTTTATTTCAAAAAGTAGTAGATTCTGCAGAACAGAACTTAAATCCCTCGCTAATAGCTAATTACAGCTTTGAATTAGCTAAAATTTTTAATGAGTTTTATCATGCCTGCCCAGTTATCAAGAGCATGGAAAGTGAAAAAGCATTCCGTATCATGCTGGTAGAAGCATTTAGAAAAATCATGAAAGATTCACTGAACTTATTGGGAATAGAAGCAATGGAAGAGATGTAAAATGAAAAAGTCAATTAAAAAAGGAATTGGATTTGGATTAACTTCTGGAATAATTACTACACTTGGTTTAATTGTAGGATTATCCTATGGAACTTCTTCAAAACTTTTAGTAATAGGTGGAATCTTAATGATAGCAGTTGCAGATTCATTTTCAGATGCATTAGGAATCCACGTTTCTGAAGAATTTGAAGGGCATAAACAAAAAGAGATTTGGGAATCTTCAATACATACATTTCTATCAAAATTGGTATTTGCACTAACTTTTATAATACCATTTTTAATATTCACACTTAATACAGCAATAATCATAAGTATTGCATGGGGGTTAGCATTAATCTCATTGTTTAGCTTTTATATAGCCAGAAAGCAGAATAAAAAACCATTTAAAGTTGTTACAGAGCACCTTATAATTTCCATAATAGTTATAATAATTACATACTTTATTGGAAAGTGGGTATCAACAATCTTTATCTAAGGTAATCATTTAAAAAATCAAATTTTCTAGTTCTCATATGGAAGAACCAAAATTCATTTATTTTGAAACATATGGCTGTACAGCAAATCAAAATAATACAGAAATTATGAAAGGGCTAGTTAGGCAGGCAGGATTAGAAATAACAAATAATCCTGATATAGCAGATATCTTAGTAATAAATACCTGTATAGTAAAAGGGCCGACAGAAAAGAAAATAGAAAGAAGAATCTCTGATTTGATTAAGATAAATAAATCAAATAAGCCAATAATAATTGCAGGATGCATGCCAGAAGTAAGAGCAGATAGACTGCAGAAGAAAAATCTTTATCTCCTTGGGACACACCATGCAAAAGATATAACTAAGTTAATAAGAAAAGTTATTGATAATAGATATGAACAAGAAGAATTTTTAGCTTTGAAAAACGAGGAAAAAATCTGCCAGCCAAAAATTCCACAAAAAAGAAAGATAGGAATAACACAAATAAGTGAAGGCTGTTTAGGCAGCTGCACATTCTGCATAACAAAATTTGCAAAAGGCAGATTATTCTCATATTCACAAGAAAAAATAATTAGAAATATTCAGCAGGATTTAAATGCGGGATGCAAAGAAATCTGGATTACTTCTCAGGATAATTCTTCATATGGAATAGATTTTGGAAAAAGAAAACTTCCAGAATTAATGAAAGAAATTTTAAAATTAAAAGGCAGATTTAAAATAAGATTAGGAATGATGAATCCAGAAAATGTCCTGCCAATTTTGCCTGAATTAACTGAAATATATCAAGATAAAAAAATGAAAAAATTCCTCCACCTCCCCGCCCAGTCAGGAAGCAATAAAATACTGAAATTAATGAATAGGAAATATACAATAGAAGATTTTTTGAAAATAATAGAAAAATTCAGAAAAGAAATCCCAGAATTAATCTTATCCACAGATATTATAGTAGGATTTCCAGGAGAATCTGAAAAAGATTTTAATCAAACAATTAATTTACTGAAAAAAATCAAACCAGAAGTATTAAACTTAAGCAGATACTGGCAGATGAAAGGAACAAAAGCAGCAAATATGAAACAAATTTTACCTGAAATTTCAAAACAAAGAGCTAAAAAATTAATAGAAATATATAATCAAACTAAAGAAACTACTTAACACCCTTCAATTTCTGCCAATTCATATCAAATAACTGACCTAATGTCTTGGCAAAATAATCTGTATTAATCCATACACCAACATCATAATTTGGATGAATTGTACTGTCATCTAAAAGCATAAACATTACCTGCTTGTCATCTATTATAGCAAATCTTGCATTCAATCCCTGAACATTTCTCACTTCAGCAACCTTACCAAGTTCTTTTGCAATCTTCATATTATTTGAATTTACAGGAGCAGCAATTTTTATAGAAATTTTCCTCTTCTTTGCTTTCTCTAAACTTGGCATTAATGCCTCTAATTTCCTATTTAAACCATCTGCAGTTGTAACAATAGTAACTGACTTCTCTGCCTCCCTAATCATCATATCAAGATGATTATATATATTCTGTCTTCCTTTCAAACTTCCAGATAAATCTGCAGGTTCTATATATTTAACTCCTTCTACAAAAAGATTAGATAATTCTTTTAATACATCGTCTCCTTTCAACTGTTCTAATCTTTTTGATCTTTCTTGAGCACTCTTAACTAAATTTCTTTTTACTCTTTCTACTACTTCTCCGGGCTTCAATGCAACAAATTTAATTGGTTTTCCCAGCTTCATTACAATGAATCCCTTTTTCTCTAAACTTTCAAGAATATCATATGTCCTTGAACGAGGAACATCACTTATGCTGCTTAATTCACCGGCAGTAGAAACACCACGAGAAAGCAATGCGGTCCATACTTTTACCTCGTACAGATTAAGATCAAATATTTTTCTCAATCTTCCTAAAAACTCATCCCTCACAATCATTTTATTTCAAGTTTTCCTATCTTTTTAAATGTTTTTATACCTTAGCAAAGGTAACGAACACCTTTTTTTCTTTTATCTTAAACTCAGCGTAGTTTTTAAACCTTTCTTTTCTGTCACTTGTCAATGAAATTTTTTTGGCATTAACTCTGCTCTTTATAAAAATCTCATTTGACTTTAATCTTTTAATTAAATCATCACCTGCGACAATAATTAATTTTATCCAGTCACTTTTTACTAGTCCAGCTTTCTTTCTTTCTGCCTGTATCTTCCTTGAAATCTCTCTTGCATATCCTTCTGCTTCCAATTCAGGAGTAAGTTTTGTATCTAAATCAACAGAAATATCTTTTTGCTTAGCATGAGATTCTCTAAATTCCAAATTCTTAACATTAAGCTGTTTTTTTATTATTTCTTCAAGATCTTTATTTAATTTAAAATCTCCTCCAAGAACTGTTGCTTTAACAAGTGGCCATTTCAAACCTATCTTAGCTTTATCTCGAGAAGCAAGTCCTTTTTCAATTATCTCTAAAATAATTTCAAAATCTATCTCTAACTTTCGATTTATTTTTTTCTTATCAACTTTTGGCCATGATGATAAGTGAACTGACTCTTCTTTTACTAATTTATTTTCCTTTAATTCCTGCCATATTTTTTCTGTAATAAATGGGCAGATAATAGAAAACATTTTCACTAGTTCGGTATAAACTTGTTGTAAAATATATTTTGCTTTCTTATCTTCTGATGATAATCTATCTCTTATAAACTGGATATACCCTCTGCTCAAATTATTTAACCAAAATTCTTGCAATGCTCTTACTGCTAAATGTGGGTGCAGAGTCTCTAATTCATTAGTTACTTTTTTAATTAGAGAATTTAATTTAGAAACAATCCATTTATCTTCAACCTGATTTGATTTAATTTTTGATGATTTTTCAACCAATCTTCTAATATTATATAAAATATTTAAGTTGTTTGTCGGCTCTTTTACAACATTAAATCCAAATCTTAATTCTTGAGAAGGATCTTGTAAACAATAAAGTAACCTCATTGGATCTGCCCCTATTTTTTTAACAGCATCATCAAACCAGATAGCATTCCCTTTACTTTTGTGCATTTCCTCACCTTTCTCATCTTTTAATGTTTCATACCCAAATAATGATTTGAATGGAGCTTTTCCTGTTAATGCTACTGATGCCCAGAATAATGCATTAAACCACCCCCTATATTGCCCCGGCATATTTTCACTAATTAAATCAGCTGGGAACCACTTTTTCCAGTATTTTTTATTTTCTAAATATGGTCCTATGGTAGAAAATGAAACAATCCCGGCATCAAGCCAGGCCATGCCTGTATCTAGAATTCTTTTAACGTCTTTTCCACATTCACTACATTTAATTTTTATTTCATCTATGTATGGTCTATGTATTGAAACTAATTTATCAACTTTTTTCTTATCTTGTTTTATCGCTTTCTGTTTTAATTCTTTTAAACTTCCAATCACTTCAAAATAACCGCATCTACATTCCCATATTGGAAGTGGTTGTCCATAATATCTTTTTTGGGAAATCATCCAATCTCCCATATTATCAAACCAGTCTTTTTGCCTTACTTTTCCATATTCAGGATACCATTTGATTTTTTCATTTTCTTTTTTTAGTTTATTTCTAAAATCTTCTGTACACTTGATATACCACTCATTAACTACCCTAAATACAAGTTCTTCACCACATCTCCAACAATGTGGATATCTATGTTTTATATTTGTTATTTTATATACAAATCTTCGTTGTTCAAGGTCTTCTAAAACTTGTTTATTTACATCTGAATATTTTTTTAAACTATATTCTCCAAATCCTTCTTTGAATATTCCTGCTTCATCTAATGGAGATATTGCAGGTAGATTTTGTTGTTTGCCTAACTCAAAATCTTCTGCCCCGCATCCAGGAGCAATATGAACAATTCCAGTACCTTCTTCTCCAGATGCCAAATCCCATAATACAACTTTATGTGGAGAATCTTTTTGAGGTGAGAGATCTGCATAGGGCATAGCATATTTTTTCCCTTCTAATTTTTTCCCTTTCTTTTTCTCAAGAATTTTATAATCTCCATCTAATTCTTCTAACCTTGATTTAGCTAACCAGTATTTTGCTCCTTTGTTTTCTACTTTTACATAATCAATATTTGCATTTACAGCAATTGCAACATTTGCTGGGATTGTCCAGGGAGTTGTTGTGAAAATGAGGAAATAAGTATTTGAATCTTCTTTTAAAGGGAATTGCATGAATACTGCTTTGTGAGTTACTTCTTTGTAACCTTCTGTTGCAATATCATGTTTTGAGCTTGCTGTGCCGCATCTAGGACACCAAGGAACAGAATCTTTTCCCTTGAAAATCCAACCCTTTTTATGGTATTCTTTTAATAAAAACCAATTATGAAGATTATTTGAATCACTATTTGTATAATAAGAATTTTCCCAATCCATCCAGTAACCTAATTTAATTGATTGATTAGTTTGTATTTTTGAGAATTTCTGAACCCTTTTTTTGCAAGATTCTACAAATTTTCTTATTCCAAATTTTTCTATTTCCTGTTTACTATTTAATCCCAAATCTTTTTCTTCTTCTCTCTCCACCCACAATCCTTGGCAGTCAAATCCATTCTGATATCTTAGTTCATATCCTTGCATTGCCTTAAATCTTTGAAATAAATCTTTGTAAGTTCTTCCCCATGCATGATGAACGCCCATAGGATTGTTTGCAGTTATTGGGCCGTCAAGAAAACTAAATTTCTTCTTTCCTTTATTCTTCTTTTGAAGTTTTCCAAATATTCTTTTCTGCCTCCAAAAATCCAGCATCTTTTTTTCTATTTCTTGTATATTATACATTTTTATATAAGTATATTTTAATTTTTAAATCCTCTCCCCCACCCCGCCCGATACCCCCTATTTCTAAATTCCTCAATTAATCTTTCTGCTAATTCTCCTCCATTAAGATTAGAGTTCATAATTAGTTTTGATATTACAAAAGTTAATCTGCCATGTTTCTCTTCTAATTCTCTGAATCTATTATAATCTCCTTCTCTTAATGCTTTTTCAGCATTATTGCATACTTCTAACTCTTCTTCTCCTTTCAATTCAGTTCCCATCCATACATATCTCTCTGACATCTTAATTTTGCAAGCCAGAAAATCAGCTTGCCCTCAAATTATAATTATAATAATAGATAAAATAGCAATAGCTGAGATAATTATTTTGATTTGTTTTTCAATTATCTCCGCCATAATTAACATATTTTCCCAAGATTTTTAAATCTTTCTCCACCAACCAGACAACCACCCCCAACCCCACCCCCAAACTCAAATATTCCTAATCACAAACCTATTCTGCCTTTTTCTCTTCCGATTCCACTCTAATAAATAACCAGCTCTTCTCTCAATCTTCTCAGCTCTCCTCAAACCAGCAATCTGCTTCCTGTCTAAAATCTGGAAATGCTTGACTTTGTCTAAATAATCATGTATCTCCCACTGATTTTTATCAGAAACAACCCAATCATCTTTATCAAATTTTGACAAATTTACAGGAACAGAAAAACTCCTCAGAGTTTTCCTCCCCTTATCATCAAAATACTCATGAAAATAACTCATTACCAACTCTCTTATGCTTCTATATACTGGCTCCCTATATCTTAAAACAGAATGATTTGTCTTAGTAATAGCACCCCACTTCCCATTTTTCTTAAATACAGCAAGCACATGCTCAAAATCCCCTTTACTTGTCTTCAAATCTACAAGCAAAGGTTTATATCCATGTATTCTCAATGCAAGTGCAGCTAATAATGCACCTTCAATACAATGGCATTTCCCAGTCTGAAGAACTTTTCTCGGAGACATGCAAGTCTCCCCTCTTTCTTCAAAATTTATTTTCAACTTATTCAAGAAGTTCTGTATTTTCTTAGGAGTATTCAGTTTTCTCAAAACTGCCAGCTCTTTTTTATCTAATCCGTACATTTTTTGTAAGTTATCTAATCAAGAAATACATTTTTCCTTTAATTCAGATAAACTTGAAACAGGAATACTTTCACTTGCATTCAAAATTTCTATGCCCAAAATTTTCCCATCTTTATCTAAATCAATATTAAGATTATCATCTAGTGAAATTGTTCTTTTAACTTCTCCAGCAGAAATATCTTTAAAGTAAACAAATGCTGCATCAACTTTTTCATCAAATTCTATTTTCATATGTAATAAATGGTGATTATATTTATAAACTTGCCGATTACAATATAAACAACTTTCAATTTTTTTCCTGCAATTTTCTTGTAAGCTTCAATTTCTCTTCCTCTTTTAATTGTATAATCTGGGAAATCTATTGCCTCTTTAATCTGCTCTTCATTAATATCTCTTTCTATCATCCTTTTTCTTGCATGACTAGAATACCTTATCTGCATTTTCACAAACTTTCCAAAGATTCTTTTTCAAGAAAATGAAGCTTGCCAGGAATAATAAAGCAAAATGGGGGATATACTTCTTCTCCATGGAAATTTCCCACACCATCATAGACAATTTTGCTGTCTTTTGTACCTAATTTACTGCAGACAAGCATTTTGCCAGGTTTTATTGTTTTTCCGCATGCTTTTGTAAGCTGTTTTAATGCATCTATAAATGGCAGACCAATATCAACTAAAATTAATGTATGTGCATTAATTTTCCTGTTTTCTTTTATTATATCAACAAAACTTGTAGGTTTGTGTTTTTTATCCCATTTTGGCATGCTTGCAGTTTTCCCAAATTTGTACATCTGCAGTCCAGATTCCCCAATTGCATCAAATATACTTGCATTGTGAATTACTTTATACTGAATATTTTCTTTTCTGCATTTTAATATAAGAGAGATGTGGGTGGTGGCGGTGAGGGGGGAGCCATATACCAGAAGAACAATATCTTTTGATTTTGCCTCATCTACAAATTCCTCTCCTTCTACCATAATTCTTGTCAGGGGAATAATCTTATTTCCTATTGCTTCTTCAAGCTGGTGTGTCTTATATGGAAAATCTACTGTATATGTTTCGAGGTAGATTTTCCCTACTTTCCTGCATATTTCAACTGCTTCTTTTGATATTGAATTTAAATCTAATCCCAATCCCACTAAATAGAACATTTTATTTTCCTCTTTTATCTTAGTTTTTTTATTAACTCTGTTTTAATTAGATTCTTTTTTTCTTCTGAAACTGAAAACAAAATTTTTTCTACCATTTTTTCAGATATTGTAAATATATAATTTAATTTGATTATACTATCTTTTATTGCACCTTCTTTTTTAAGCAATGAGATGCCCTTCATATTTAAATTTGATGTAATCCCTGCTACAACTATGTTGCCATAATCTTCAAATAAAATTAATGCAGGCCTTTTCTTAATTTCAAATGTATCTGTGAACTGAATTTTTGTTATAATTACTTCTCCAAATTCATGCATTTTCCCACTCCCCGTCTTCTTTATTATCCCATAATTCTTTCATTTTTTCCTGCTGTATTTTATGCAAAAATTCATCATATTGGTTTTTTTCTTTCATCTTATTAAAAACTTTAACCATTTTTTCCAAAAGCTCATTATAAGTCTGCCTAGGATATTCTCTTGATTTTTTCAACATTTCAATTGTTTTCTTCTCAATTAATATTGTTGATTGCTTCATTTTAACTATATATTATCTATATATTAATTATACATCAATATATAAATCTTTCGATTATAAATTATTAGAAGTTATAAATTATCAAAAGGACTTTTTATATTTAACATTTTTGGAGAAGCAGTATGAAGGTATGTAAAAGTAGTCTCTGGACTTTTATGTCCTAATAAAACCTGAATTTCAGAAATAGAATGACCTCCTTCAACTAAATGTGTAGCAAAACTATGTCTTAATGTGTGGCAGGAAATACTTTTATCTAAACCAGCTTTTTTACAAGCTTTCTTAATAATTTGTTGCAAGCTTCTTACATTATATTTAGTATGCCTATTGCTTGTAAATAAATAATCATACTCATTAAGCTTCTTTGCCCCAATAAATTTTCTTAGGTCTTTTTTCAAACCTTCTGCAATAATAAATAATCTGTCTTTATTTCCTTTGCCACTTCTTACCCACCCACAACCCCTATTAAACTCTAAATCTTCAACTTTTAAATTAATCAATTCTCCAACTCTTAAACCAGCAGAATACATCAACTCAATCATCAGTTTATGCTTCTTGTTCTCAATTACAGAAAATAATTTTTTGACTTCTCCTTTACTCAAAACAACAGGCAGTTTTAAAGGTTTTTTAGAATATCTTATATTTAGCCTCATTTTCTTTCCTAAGACTTCTTCAAATAAGAATTTTAAAGAATTAAGATAAACATTAATTGTATTACCGCTTCTTTCTTTTTCAATGAATCTTTCTAAATATTCTCTTACATCTTTCTTTGTAACTTTCTTTGGCTCTTTTTTGCACCACTGAAAAAATCTTGCTACACATTTTTGATAAGTTTTAATCGTTCTTATGCTGTATCTTCTCCTCAAACCTTCTTTTTCAATTGCTCTATCAAAATCAAATACCACAAATTATATATAGAAGTGATGTTTTAATAATTTATCCCAATCAAAAGAAAGCAAAATAGAGAAAATAAAAATAAAATAATAAACGCGAGTAATTTATGACTAAAAAAGAAAAACAAAAATTATTTCTACGAGGCTTCAAATTAAGCCTTAACAGGCTTCTATATGCTCAAATTTAGGTATTTTCGCATATGTATAGTTATACGACATATTACTCGGAACCAGCAAAGAACAAACACTGAAATGTAAAATTAGAAGTAGGGGGTTTTCCTCTAGAAGACACCTACGGTGAAACTGCTATTTGAGATGGTCTTGCTTTTGATTTCCTTTCTCCTTGAAGAGTTGCATCTCTCGCTTTCATCAAAGCAACTTTCCAATTTTCTGCCCTATCTCCAACTTTAAAATGATCAACATGACTAGACCAATAACCTCGGTCTGCCAGATATTTATTAGCACTACAAAGAGCAGTCATAAATTCTTCTGTTGACACTCCAGTCAGAACTTTTCTTTCGCCATGTTTTTTCAAACCAAATTCAAAAGTATGCATTCCTTCTTCAAATGGAACTCCATATTTTGCAACAAGTTCTCCCGCAACATCAAGAATCCCATCTCTAACATCATAAGTTAACCAGTTTCTAAATTTGCCTAATTTTGGATGACCATCATATTGATTAGCCATAACATCAAAAGCAGTGGTTAAATCACCAAAGAAGATTGGTATTTGATTCCAATAATCAGACATAACACCCAAAAGACCATCGCTAAAATCATCTTTTCCTTCTAATCTTCTATTAAGATCTAAAACAGATTTAATTGCATCTAATCTTTCATAAACATTGCCATCGGGAGTGCCAACTAAATCTAATCTATCAAGTATAGCATCTCCTCTTAACAAAGTATCAGCAGAATAAACATCTAAAACTTTTCCTGCTTCTTGCCGACCATTTCTTTCATAAACACCAGCAATAGTATTTCTTACTGCTACTTCTGTTAGATTATCTGGTAATCTAGAAGTTAAATCTGTCGGAACAGATGGCTCAATGTGTCTATGTCCTCTTTGTTGAGTTGGACTCAAATATCTCCCAACAACAGACAATGCTTCATTCTTTACTGCTTCTGAAAATTGACTCATAATTATTATGGAAGAATACACTCCTTTTTAAATCTTATGCTTTTGACTACTCCAAAATAAAAACGAAAAAGGAAAACCCCTATCTCTGTAAACACTAAATATTAACTGACTGTGTAATGCTGGTTCCTGCGTCATACGCTGCGTTCGCTTCGCTCACTTGGGGACGCTGCGCTTTCGTCGCTACGCTCCTCACCCTCGTATAACAAGGATTATGTCCAATTTCTCCGGGCGCACTTTAGATACTTTTAACCAATACTTATTTTGGAAGATTTACTGAAATTTGTAATCTCGCATTCATGTAAATTTTCCCAGATTTTTCATGTTCTCTAATAAATTCTTTCACAATTTCTATCTGATTATCGACTATTTTCTTCCCATAAAATGCCTCTAATTCAAAAATAATTAACTTCAATGCTTCATCAAAATTTGGATAAATCCATTCCGTTTCAATTATTTTTTCTTCTTTCTTTTCAAAAAATTCATTTAGAACTTTTAAAAACCCTTTTTGTTGACCAAAAATCTCTGGAAAAATTTTCTTTGTAACTCTCTTTAAATCATGTCCTAAAGATTTTATTATCAGCAATTTCCCATTTTCTTTTAGTATTTTTTTCTTTATATGTTTAAAAACTTCAACATAATTATGAAAACCCGGCCAAACAATTAAAGCATAATCAAATTTTTGTTTTGGAAAATAATCCTCAATTTTTAAATTAATTATTTCAATATTTGAGTCTTTAATTTGATCAAGAAGTGCTTTATTTGTGTCAATTGCTGTAACTTCTAGAAATTTAGAAAGAGGAATTGCTAATCTTCCTATTCCCGCTCCAACATCTATTAATTTCTCATTTTTTTCAAAATTAACTAAAGAAAGAAGAGCATTTAATTCCTTTTCTTCATTATCATAATATTCACAATCTTTTACAAAAAGTTCAATAAAATCTTTATCATTCATACAAATTTCAGTAATCTTAATATTTATTAAATTATCTAAACTACAGTGCGCCCTACGAAACTTGCTCACTACGTTCGCATCTGGGGGTAAACCCCAGAGGACATAACATCGTTATGTGAAATATTACTCGGTGGGCTCTTGGCATAAATAGATAACCCTCTTAAAATTTGAATCATATTTCCAACGGAATAGAATCTCTTCTTCCTGTTCTTGAATAGCTTCTCTTTCCATAGAAGCTTGTTGCTTAGGTGATACATAAAATTCTTCTCGGGTTACTCCTCCAAAAAGAAATACATCAAGATTCAATATATCATCTAATCTTTCTATTGGATACATACCTTTATTCTAAAACACTTTTGTATATAAACTTTTTGGAGTCGAGCCCACCTGCGTCATACTCTGCGGAAATCCCTTCGGGACCACTCCGCTTACGCTCCGTTTTTCCTTGCCTCGCCTACGGCTCGGTCACATAACACCGATTATGTCTAATTGTTCAAAGGCACTAAATTTTAAAGTTAAAAGATAGTTAAAGATGGCACTTCAATACCCCCGACCACCCACCCCTAATTTGGAGATGTGTGCTTGGTTTTTCTTTCAGAAAAACAGATAGTCTTTTTCTTCGAAAAAGAATTTAATTGAAATAATCTTTCCGCCCCCTAACTACATTTACAAAATTCTTCAATCATTTTTAGATAAATTTCTTTATTAGGGAATCTTTCCCTAACTTTTCTTATATTTTCTCTTACAACATTTCTTGACATTGTAAAATTATTAGTAAAACCAACAATATCCGCACCACCAATTAAATCCATCTGACTTTCTATTTCTACACCACTACATATCTTCCTAAGTTGCCCATTAATATAAGGGATATCTACATCTCCATAATGAGAATGATGGATTTTCCCATTTTTAGAATCTCTCAAATCTAATTGGGTTACTCTTGTCTCTATTCCTGTCTTTTTTCCACCATCTACAAGAATGCCATGCAATAATGGAAGGGTTGGTTCTGGAGCCAATAACCTATTTGGGGAATACAATGCTCCTTCATCCGTAACCAAATAGGGCTGAGGAGACCTCACTAAAACCAAATGTGTATTTTTCGCCATTTTTTATCTCGCCATTTTAATTTCAAAAGACATACCAAGAACTTTTATAAATCTTTCTTTATTTCACAAACTTCTTCTCATAGCTCAAATAAACACAAACTAAACTAACAATACTAATATAAAACAAACCTAAAATTATGCTGAGTTTGAGGACAAAATCAACAGAAAGAAAACCCACCCCCAAAGCCCAAACCACGCCCACCACCCCCAAAACAAAAAACCACTTCCTACCTGCAACCAGCTCATCTCTAGTAAGATAAGCAAGCAAATATCCAGCAGGAAAACTAGTAAGCAAAATCAATATACTCAAAATTATCTGAATCATAAATAAAGAAAATATTTTGAACTTATAAGTTTATTGCTCTCTGAAAACCTTGTTGTTTCTGTTCTCTCTGCAATCTAACCCAATTATCACGTCTTTGTCTATACTCTCTAGCAAGCCGCTCCAATCTCACTAAATAATCATCTTTTCCTCTAGTTCGGATTCCTTCAAAAGCTTGACTTTGCAGGGCAACCATATCATTAAAGCCTAAATCATATTTCCAAGCTATATCTAAATCTGTTTTTGGATCTTTATCTCCCATATTATTTCAACCCACTCACAATTTTTAAATATTTATATACTCAAAAACCCAATCAAAACATTTAAATATGTGAAATCACATAAATAAGTATGGCAAATATGACATTATCTATCCCAGAAGAACTCCACAAAAAAATGAAGAAACTGTCTGAAATTAGATGGAGTGAAGTAGCAAGGCAGGCAATAAAACAAAGAGTAGATGACCTTGAAGTCATGGAAAAAATTTCTTCTAAAAGCAAATTAACAAAAAAAGATGTAGAGGAAATAAGCAAAAAAATAAAAAGATCTGCTGCTAAGAAATTCTATGAACATAGTAATTGATACAAATGTTTTTATTTCAGCTTTAATTAAAAAGGGCATTACTAGAAAAATAATCACTAAGTCTAAAGAAAACCTATTATTCCCGGATTTTGAACTTCAAGAGCTTCATAATCATAAAAGCGAAATTATTAGAAAATCTAATCTTTCTGAAAAACAATTTTATATTCTGTTACTTAGATTATTGAAATACGTTAAAATTATTCCAATTGATACTTTTATAGGTTTCAAAGATAAAGCAATTGAAATTATTGAGCATATAGATAGAGATGACGTCCCGTTTATTGCTGCTGCTTTGGCCTTTGATGCTTCTATCTGGTCAGATGATAAACATTTTAAACAGCAGAAAAGGATTAGAACTTTCACAACTAAAGAGATGTATGATTTATTATAATGTAAAATGAAACCAATAATAATAGCAAGCAAACAAGACCCAGCAGGAATGAACATAGCAGAAAATCTGCAGGAAATAAACCCACAAATAAAAATTCATTATGTAAATTGTAAAATAATAAATCCAGAAAATATTGATAAAGAACAAAAACTGCAAAATTATGATTTTTTTATTTTCGCATCTGAACACTCTTCAAAGGAGAATAAGAAGACACTAACAGTACATAATCTAGGAAATTGGAGAGATGCAAAATTTGGGGGAAAAGAAGGAAAAATCTGCAAAGCAAGCTCTTTATTTTCAAAACACATTTTCAGAATCTTAAAGCAGGAAAATACTTCTGATTTTGCAGTCAGTTTAGAAGTAACTCATCACGGACCTTATCTTGAAAAGCCATGCATATTCATAGAAATAGGAAGCAATAAGACACAATGGACAGATAAAAAAGCAGGAAAAATAATTGCAAATACAATTATTAAGGCAATAAAAACAAAACCAAAAAAATCTATTCCAGCAATAGGAATAGGTGGAAGACATTATTGTCATAATTTTAATAAAATCCAGTTAAATTCAAAATATGCACTTGGGCACATAATACCGCAATACGCTTTCCCAATAACAAAAGAAATGATTCAGCAGGCAATAGACAAAACAACAGAAAAAACAAAAACAGCAATTTTAGACTGGAAAGGAATGAAAGGAGAAGAAAGACAAGAAGTAATAAAATTATGCAAACAACTTAATTTAAAAGTTTTAAGAACAAGCGACATAGAAAAATAATAGCTGGACAATAAAGATAATATTTCTAATAAATAATAAACCAACAATGAAAGCAAGGGCATCTGCTGATAAATGCAGTTTCTCTGCTACAGCAAATAGAATAAAACAATGAAAACTTATAAGACCATACTTATTTAGTTATTAAAAAACTCACTTAGAAAAAATAATTATTCAAAGAAAAATTCTTCATTCAAATCATTAGAATGTGCAAGTATATCAGTAGCAGTAATAATTCCAGTAACTTTCTTATTCTTTAACACAGGTAATCTCTTAATCTTATGCTTAGACATAAGCAAAGCAGCATCTTCTAAACTATCATTCTCATCAACACAAATAACATTTTTTGACATAACCTTACTTATTTTACTTCCAAGATTTTTAACATTTTTCAAAACATCTCTTTCTGTAATTATCCCAGAAATCTTCTTATCTTTAAAAACTAATAAACTGCCAATCCCCCTCTTAGACATAATTTTAGCAGCTTCTGATAATCTAATATCTCTATCGATTACAACAACCCTATTCATAACTTTTGCAATTTTCATTAGAACTTAACTTCCTTCTTTTTCTATTCTCTCAAGCTCTTTTTTAGCCTCTTCAAACTTTTTCCTAGCAGATACAACTTTATCTTTATCTTTAATTACTCTAAGTTCTTTAGTAGCCTGTTCAATCCTAGCCTCAGCTTCTTTTATCTGCTTCTCAATAAATCCTAAATCAAGATTTACATCCGGAAGAAATGCATCAGGTTTAGAAAAATTCTTATTTTTTCTCCTGAAAATTATCATAAGAACAAATCCTACAACAAGAACAAAAACAATCCCACCAACAATATAATAAACATATTTTGAAGAAAGCTCTTTTACTTTAGAAACAAAATTTCCAGTAACACCAACCCCGACAGTCTCATTACTCTCTGCTTCAGTTTCATTACTCGCACTTACATTTGAAACTGGCGCAACTACCTCTTCAGGAATTACATCTCTAAAATCAACAACCATGTTACCAGTAACTGGAACATTCTCAGCTTCTCTGGAATCTATAATATCGCCATTTTTAATATAAATCGCAAGGATAGTAACTTCGCTCCTTGAACTAGAAATATTTGCATAAGCATCCCCATAGCCATCTGTTTTAGAATAGATTTTACTTAGAACTGCCCCTGCAGAATTTTTTGTTTTAATTACCATGCCATGAAAATAATAATCACTTTTTATTTTCAACTCTGCATTTGTAGCTAATACAATTGGAACAATAAATAAGAAAGCCAAAATTATTACACTTAATTTTCTCACCATTTTATTATAACTTTATTATTTTTAGTATTTATAAATCTTTTTCTTTACAAAATTTTCAAAACGCCCAGAACAGGTCCACGAAAATCAGAGATTCTCGGGAACTCAGATTCTAACGAATCTAAGTATTCGAACCTGATATAAATTCAGGTTCAAAACGCCCAGAACAGGATTCGAACCTGTGCACCCCGAAGGGTCTGGATTTTCGTTTTTTATCAACAATCTTAGGAAAGTTGATTGTCAAGGAAACCTAGGTTTCCTTACATTAGCAATCCAGCGCGTTAACCTCTCCGCCATCTGGGCATAAATATACTGATAATCTTAAGTATTTAAAGATTATTTCTCAAGGGAAAGTATAACTTTTCAACATAACTTTTATAAATCACATTTTGCTCTTATAAAGATGAAAAGAGGTTTGATAATTTCAATATTCCTAATTTTTATCTTTACAATTTGTACAGCAACAGCTATCCAAAAAGGATATTGTGCAAATGTATTTGTAACTGATATAAGCCCAAGTTCTGTAAAAACAAACCAGGATTTTACAGTAGGAATACAAATAGATAACTGCGGGGAAAGTATTCCAGAAAATGTAACTTTTCAACTTAAAGACATAAGCCAGTATATAATAGTTAAAGAGCCATTAAAAAAAGAAGTAGGCACACTAGGTTATGCAAATAGCGACAGATTTATCTTATATCATATGAGGATTACCCAAGATGCAAAACCAGGAATTTACAGCATAGGATATAAATTAACATTTGGAAGAGCAGATTTTATGAGGGAAGTAACAGGAAATTTTTCAATAACAGTACGTGGAGAATATGCAGAATTAAATATTGCTTCTGCAAAAACCAACCCCACTCTGCCAAGGAGAGGACAGGAAACAGAATTAACTTTAAGAATTGAAAATTTCGGAGACGGAACTGCAAATTCAATTAAAGTTTATGCAAACCATTCTTTTAAGGGAATAAAAGAAACATTTATCGGAACACTGGATGCTGATGAAGAAGGGCCGGCAGTTTTCACTTTCATCCCATCAAGGTCCGGAGAATTTACAATCCCAGTTAAAATTTATTATAAAGATGATTTTGGAACACAACAATTAGAAACAGAAGTAAATATAACTGTTCTCAGGAGAGAAAGCAATTGGCTTTTAGTAATAATAGTTATTCTAATCTTAGCAGCTTTCGGAGCAGTAATCTATTATCTGCTCAAAGATAAAAAAAGAAAAGAAGAACTAATAAGACAACTTTTAGGCAAAGGCAGGGAACATCCAAATAAAAAGAAGAAGAGTTAGAAGATGTGGGATGATATTAGAGTAGGTTTCTCTTTGGCTTCAAATACAATCATAAGAGGCAATAAAAGAACAACAATCCTCACAATAATTATTTTAATGCTCATTTTTGTCAATTTAGTTTTCTCTCCGGCAGTAATAAATGGTATGAGCGACATATTTACAAGTACAGTTATGGATTACTCATACGGAAATATTATAGTTGAACCAGCAGAAGATAAAGCATACATAAATAATGCCGGGTCTCTCCTTAAAAAAATTAATAGTGTAAATGGGGTAAAAACTTCTACAAAAAGATTAATTACAGGAGCTACTTTTGAATATAAAGCAAACTTTGTTGGAGGGAATATTTTTGGAATTGACCCAGAAGAAGAAATCTTAGTATCAAAATTCCATACAGTTCTAAGAGAAGGAGACTTCCTGACAAGAATGTCAAGAGATGAAGTAGTTTTAGGAAATTATATTGCAGGTGAAGAAGGAGGGCCTGAAATTTTAGAAGACCTTGGAGGTGTAAATGCAGGTACAATAATCAACATCACCTACAGCAATGGAGTTTTAAAAGAATACAAGGTAAAAGGAATTCATAAAGGAGGGCAGGAGATTTCTGATACAGTAGCTTTAGTTCATTACAAAGAACTTGAATCTATTTTAGGCATAGAAGGGGAAGATAAAGCATCAAATATTCTCATAAAAATAGAAAATATGGGAGAAGAAGAGGAAATTAAGCAGAAACTTCTGGGAATGGGAATAAAAGAAGATATCTTCACATGGGAAGAGAAAATACAGGATATAATAAAAGAAGTTTTAGAAAGTTTTAGCATGCTGACTATTATCACGAGGATTGTCAGCATAATAATTGCAGTCTTTGTCTTGTTCATAGTTATCTACATAAATACATTATATAGAACAAAACAAATAGGAATTTTAAAAGCAGTCGGAATAACTTCAAATTCAATAATTTTCTCTTACATATTGCTTAGTTTCTTTTACACAATAGCAGGAATTTTGTTTGGAAGCATATTACTAGCATTTATAGTATTTTATTTTACACAATATCCAATTCAATTTTACGAATTAATGTATCTTACGCCAAAAGTAGAGATATCATTTATTTTAGAAGGTGTAATTAGTCTGTTCATTACAGCTTTAATTGCAGGATTTGTACCTTCATGGTTAGTCACAAAGAAAAAAATACTGGAGGCAATCTGGGCAAGATGATAAAAGTAAAAAATTTAAAAAGAATTTATAATAAGGAAACAGTTCCAGTCAAAGCTCTAAATGGAGTTACATTTGAAGTTAAACCAGGAGAGTTCATAGCTGTAATGGGTCCTTCTGGTTCAGGAAAATCAACTCTTCTTCATATACTTGGCTTGTTAGATAATCAGACTAGTGGAGAGTATACAATAAATGAGCTTAATGCTTCAATACTTCCAGAAACAGAAAAAACATATTATAGATTGACACAGCTAGGTTATGTATTCCAGGAATATGCTTTAATTGATGAAATGACTGCATTAGGAAATGTAATCCTTGCTCTTATGATGGAAGGCATGTCAAAAAAAGAAGCTGAAAAATATGCTAAAAAGGCATTAGATAGAGTTGGGTTAGAAGGAAAATATGACAGATTGCAAAGTCAGCTTTCTGGGGGAGAAAGGCAGAGAGTTGCAGTTGCAAGAGCAATTGCATCAGACCCGCATGTTTTATTTGCAGATGAACCATGTGCGAACCTTGACACAAGAACATCTGCAATTGTATTAGATGTTTTTAAAAAATTAAACAAAGAATTTGGACTTACAATAATTATGGTTACGCATGAAGACTGGCATACAAAATATGTATCAAGAATAATAAACTTAAAAGATGGAAAAATAGAAAAAGATATTAGAAAAAGGAAAACTAAATAATTTCTATGATTTCATAAAAAGGATCCACCTTAAACACTTTATTTTCAACCCTAATTAAATAATGTTGATGTATAAGGCCATAATTAGTAATTGTTATTCTTCTCTCTAAATCTTTAATTTTAAACTGGCCAGTGCTGATTAACAATGTTACAAAAGCAAAACTTTGGCCATGACACGGAAGAAACTGTTTTTTATCTATAATCTCATCAATATCTGTATAAAAATGTTTATGTAATTGCAGGAAAAGTTTGTATTTTTCACTGGAATACATTCTTGTTACATAATTAAAAACATTTCTCAGAGTTTTCTCTTTATCTCTGCCCTTTAACTTGCTTGCAATTTTCCTTGTCTTCTCAGTTACTTTGAATTCCCTTCCTATTAGAAATCCTGGAAATATTAAGAAGGGGATAATGAGAACTAGCAAAAAATATACTAAAACTATTATAATAATCCAGCTCCAAATCACCATTTCCCGAGATAAAGATAGTAAGTTTTAAAAGGTTTACTAAATCTGATTTATTATAGCGGGGTAGAACAGCCTGGAGTGTTCGCAGGGCCCATAACCCTGAGGTCGTGTGGTTCAAATGGGTTATAGAAAATCTCTAGACCCTGAAATTCCCACCCCCGCTATATTCTCCTTACAGGTTCTTTCACAAAATCTTCGAATTCTATTATAGAATTAAATTTTGGAATAGTCAGATAATAACTTTTATCAATGTTTGGCCCAGTTAAATTAGAAGGTATGCCTAAAGAATCCAGAATTTCTTTAACATCCATCAATCCAAGATAATTAATAGATTTAGTTTTCAGACGGTTATACCTCTCTTCGTGATAGGCCTCATCTTCAAAAAAAGCCTTTAACCATTCTAATTTTATTTTCTTAGAGGAATTTTTAATTAACTTATGAATCCTCCATTTTTTAGAATCAAATCCTCCAAATTTATTTATCAGAAATTTAAATATCCTGATACTTTTTACAGATACATCCCTTTTTTTTCTAATGCTCATTTTAACATTAAATATTTTACTAAAATCTTCTCTAAATTTATCAAGCAACTTTTGATTTTTATTATAATACCCAATTACGGCTCTGAAATTTCTATCCTTTTCATTTGTTTTGTACATATAAACAGACCCATCCCCGCACAAATGCGCATGAATCCTTGCTAATTCTTCAGATATCTTGCCTTCTTTTTCCATACTAGAATTAAGATAGCAAGGTTTATTTAATTTTTTATAAAAAAAAGAAAAAGAAAAAAATAAAAAAATTTAGTAGCTCTTTTTGCCAGCATTAGAATTCTGGCTTCCAGCTTGTGTCTGATTCCCAGCAGAAACATTTGTCAAGGCCCGGATTCTTAATTTTATTCTCTCCAGTCTTGCATCTATAACTAACTGTCTTTCCTGAAGTCTTTCCTGAATCCTGCTTAAAACAGCAAGTTTTTCCTGATTAGCTTCTTTTACAAGCTCTTTAACTTCAGCAGTTTTATTTTCCATTCTTGCTTCTCTTGTCTTTCTTACAAGAACTCTCATATTCCTGCCATAGTTATTAACTTCTTTGATTACTTCTAATGCTCCGACGTAGTCTTCTTCTGCAATTTTAGTTTTAGCTGCCTGAATTTTCATCTCAACTTCTATTGCGTGCTCTTCAAGAACAGCCACATCAAAATTTTGAGCTTTTTCTTCAACTATTCTCTGCCTAAGTCTTGCCATAGCTTCTTCAGCTTTTTGAACCCATCTTTCAGCTAATGCCTTCCTTGTAGCAGTTAAATTAGCTTCATTTTCAATTTCTTCAGCTTCATCTTCAACTTCATTTTCTGTCTCATTTGTAACTGCTCTCAATCTTGTTTTGATTCTTTCTTTTCTCTCTTCAGCAGTTTCTTTCATATTTTCAGCCCTTTCTTCCATTCTTGCTATTACTGCTTGTAACTTTTCTTCTTCTTCAGGATCAAGTTCATTTTCAGTTACATAATCTCTTAATGCTTGAAGTCTCATTTCATGAAGTGCTACCCTGCTTTGAAGCTTAACTAAATTTTTAATAGCAGCTCTTACATTAGCAGCTTCTGAATCTTCTTGAAGTCCTTCAATATCTGCTTGAATTTCTGCGACAATTGCATCATGCAAAGCCTGAGCTTTTTCTAAAGCTTCAAGATTTCCTTCTTTTGCCATCTCTCTTGCTTCAAGAACTCTTTCTTTTGCAATTTCAAGTCTTCTTTCAGCTTTTCTTACTTTATTAAAAGTAAATCCAAGTGCAATTCTTTCCATTGCCCTGTCAAGCCCATGCCACATACTATCAGGTGTAATCCCAGGATCTCCTTCAAGTTCTTCAGGAACTTCTACATCTTCTGCAACTACAATACCTGCAAATACAGACATTACTAAAATTGCTAACATTGCAATTCCATAAATTTTCATTTTTACCTCCCGAATTTATTAATAAATAGTAGAAAAATACCTTTTTAATATATTCTTGAAACAAAAATGGAACAAGATGGAACAAGATTACTTCAATTTAATCTTATTTGTATTCCCAATTGGAATTTTTTTAATTAATTTCCTTGATTCTAAATTCCTTATTGTCCTGCTGAGTTTTGCTTTTGAAAAACCAGTTTTAATCTGAAGCTGTTTCTGCCACACCCCACCCCGCACCCCCTTCAACTCACTCATAACTTTTTTCTCACTTTCTAACAAATGCTCCACCACCCCACCCCTTTTCTTCCTCTTCCTAACTCTTTTAAGTTTTCTTGCTTCAATTTTACGATAGCCAAAATAAATTATAATCGTAGCTAAAATAACTAAGGCAAAAAAAAGAATCCATTCATATTCAGAGCTCCTTATATCTTTAAAAATTACAAAAATAGGCAAATCTTCTTTTTCTTTAATCTGCTTATTCCAGGAAATAATTATTCTTTTTCCATCACTTCCAATCTCACTTGCAGCTGGATAAATATCTTGATTTTCCAGAACAAAACCTTCTTCAAGAATAAATGAAACCCTTACATCAGAATCAATATAAAACCTGTTTTTAGTTACAAAATAATATTTCTCTCCTATCTCAATACTTTCTTTATCTATATAACTTACTTTTATTTCCTTGCCAGAAATACTCATCATATTATTCTCAATAAAATAAAAAGAACTTGCACTTATGCTGTCTCTTTCTGCACCAGAAATATCAATTTTAATTTCTTTTTCTTCATCTAAATTTATTACATGTTCAACTAAAACATCTTTCCCAACTTGCTCATAACTTAATTTATAATTAACAGCTGATACACTGCTAACTGAGAAAATCAGCAGAATTACCAACGTGAAATACCAAAACCTCATATATAGATTAAGTGAAAATCATATTTAAATATATACTTTTATAAACTCAAAATATTTTTCTTTAGCATGCTGATTTTAGGAATTGATGATAGTGGCAGGGGGCCGGTTATAGGCCCAATGGTCTTAGCTGGAGTTCTCATAACTCCTGAAATTGAAAAAGACTTCAAAGAGCATGGAGTAAAAGATTCAAAACAACTAACAACATTAAGAAGAGAAAAATTAGCTAAAATTATCAAACAAAAAGTTCTAAATTACAAAGTTATCATTACAACACCTGCAGAAATAGATGGCAGGACAAATACTGGGATAAATTTAAACAGAATTGAAGCAATAAAAGCAGCAGAAATAATTAATAAACTAAATAAATCACAATTAGATAAGATTACAGTTATAATTGACTGCCCATCTCCAAATTTAGTAAAATGGAAAAATACTTTAAAATCATATGTAGAAAATACCTCAAATTTGAAATTTGTAGTAGAGCATAAAGCAGATATAAATCACATATCAGTTTCTGCAGCTTCAATACTTGCAAAATCTGCACGAGAAAAAGAAATAAAAAAAATAAAGAAAAAAATAGGTAAAGATTTTGGTTCAGGATACTCATCTGACCCAGTAACTTGCAAATTTCTAAGCGAGCATGCAGATAAGCATAAAGATGATGGAATATTCAGGCAGACATGGGCAACATGGAAAAATTACTGCAAAACTAAAGAGCAAAAGAAATTAGAAAATTTTTGAGAACACAGAAAAAAAGGGTGTCCGAAGCCAAACTTTAAATCCGAAGATCAAAAGTCTGATTCCTCCACCCCCTCTGTTAAAAAATAATAGTTTTTTGTATATATAAAGCTTTCGCCTTAAAATTCATTATTTTCCAATTAATACAAAATTTTGTATATAGTTTATGTTTGAAACCTGCCAAATCAGCATATATTTTTACAAACTAAAGATAATCTGAAAAAGATTAAAATTTAAATATGCTCCACATTTCTTGTTTGTATGCCATATATTAAAAAACTGGTATTAAAAGGGTTCAAGAGTTTTGCACCGCAGACAGAAATCCCTCTGTCAAATAGCATGAATGTAATTGTGGGGCCAAATGGTACAGGCAAAAGCAACATAACAGATGCAATCTGCTTTGTACTTGGAAGATTAAGCATTAAAAGTATGAGGGCAGCTAAAACTGCAAATTTAATATTCGCAGGAAATAAAACTTATAAGCCCGCAGGAGAAGCATCAGTAAAAATTATCTTAGATAACTCAGATAAAAAAATACCTGTAGATAATTCTGAAATAATAGTTGAAAGAATAGTAAGAAGCACTGGACAGGGAATTTACAAAATAAATAATGAAACAAAAACAAGACAGGAAGTGCTGGAATTGCTGTCAAGTTCAGGAATAGACCCTTATGGATTTAACATAGTTTTGCAGGGCGAAATAAACAGCATAGTAAGGATGCACGCAGAAGAAAGGAGAAAGATTATAGAAGAAGTTGCAGGAATATCAGTATATGAATTAAGAAAGCAGAAATCTATTAAAGAAATAGAAAAAACAGAAGATAAATTAAAAGAAGTCCAGACCACATTAAGAGAAAGAACTTCTTATCTAAAAAATTTAGAAGAAGAAAGAAAACAGGCATTAAGATATAAGAAGCTTCAGGAAACTGAAAAAAGATGCAAAGCAGGAATTCTAAAAAGAAAAGTTGAATCTAAAAATAAGGAAATTACAACTTTAAATGACAATCTATCTGGCAAAGACAAGGCAAAAAGCAAGCTGAAAAAAGAAGCTGAAAATATACAGGAAAATATCCAGGAGCTTGAAGAGAAAATTAATTCTCTTAATAAGAATATCCAGACATCTACAGGAGTAGAGCAAGATGCATTAAATGCAGAAATTTCAAATATCAGGGCAGAACTTGCAGGATTAAATGTAAGAAAAGAAAATAATGAAGCAAGAATCCAGGAAATCCAGGCAAAAAGAAATAAAACAGAAGAAGAAATTAAAAATCTTAAAGCAGAATTAGGAAAACTGGAAAAAGATTTCCCCTCCCAAGCAGAAAAATATAAAGAAATAGAAAATAAGAAAAATGAACTTGATGAGCTTGAAAAACAAAGAAAAACTTTCTATAATTTAAAAGAAAAATTAAATGCAATAAAAGATAAATTATCTGATAAAAAGCAACAGCTTCAGAAAAACAAAGATGAAACTTCTTTCCTTTTAAAAGAAGCAGATAAAATAGCTCAGGACCTTGCCTACAAAGAGCTTGAAAAATGCAGTGAAAATATTGCAAAACTTAAAGGAGAAAACTCTTCTTTAGAAAAAGAGATCTCTCAGAAAGAGCAGAAATTTAGGGAAATAGAAAAAATTATCTCAATTAATACAGCTGAAATAGCTAATTTGGAAAAAATAAAAGAACAAGTCACAAAGCTTGATGTCTGCCCTTTATGCAAGAGCAAAATAACAGAAGAGCATATAAAAGAAGTTTTAGATGACTGTAAAACCAAAATCTCTTCTATGAGCAGTAAGATAAAGGAATTAGATGAAAATAAGGTAATGGAGGAATCAGAAAAATTAAGGAAAAACTTATCTCTATCTAAATCAAATCTGGAAAAAGCTGAAAGCGATTTAATCAAATTAGAGAACATTGAAGATAAGAAAAACCAGATAAAAAAACTTAATGATGAGCAGGCAACTTTAGAATCTGAAATCTCAAATCTAGAGAAAGATAGATTATCAACTGATACAAAAGTTTCAAACTTTAAAGATATTGAAGATAAGCATGATAAATTATTCTTAGAATTGCAGGAAATCTCACTAAGAACTAAGGAAAATCTTGATGCAGAATTAGATTTTAAGCAAAGGGATATAGAAAAAGCAAATCTTCAGATAAAGCAGAATATAAGAGAAGAGCAGGAATTAAGTGAAGAATTAGGGGAAATTGAATCAGAAATCCAGGAAAAAGAAAATCTCCTTTCTGAAAAAGAAGATGAAGAGCATGAACTTGAAAAGAAATTTAAAAATCTATTAGACAGAAAATCATCTTTTGAAAAGAAAATCCATGAAAATAATAAGCTAATCCTTGAAGTAAGAAATAATATGGGCAATGTAGAAAGTGAAATTAATAATTTGAAAATAGAGAAAGCAAAGTTAGATGCAGAAAAAGAAAACTTTGAGACAGATTTGGAAGTATTCAAAGATATCTCTCCGCTTAACCTTGCCCTGCCTATGCTCCAGGAAAAGCTTGAGAAAACTCAAAGAATACTTGATTCAATTGGTTCTGTAAACTTGAGAGCTCTTGAAGTTTATGATAAAATGAAAACAGAATATGATGCAATAGCTGAGAAAGTTAAGACTCTTGAAAATGAGAAGCTGGAGATACTTAAAATTATAGAAGAAATTGACAGGAAAAAGAAAAGAACATTTATGAAGACATTAAAATCCATCAATGAACTATTTAACAGGAATTTTACACAATTATCAACTAAGGGCCAGGCTTTCTTAGAACTTGAAAATAAAGAAGACCCATTTGCAGGAGGGATGAATATTGCCATTAAAGTTGGGAAAGGGAAGTATTTTGATGTAACTTCTCTAAGCGGGGGTGAGCAGACATTAGTAGCTTTATCATTGATTTTTGCAATTCAGGAATATAAGCCATACTGCTTCTATATATTTGATGAAGTTGACGCAGCTTTAGATAAAAGGAATAGCGAGAGATTGGCGTCTTTAGTTAAAAGATATATGAAAACAGGGCAGTATATCATTGTAACTCACAATGATGCCATAATCACAGAATCAACTAATCTTTATGGAATAAGCATGCAAGATGGAATTTCTAAGATTTTAAGCTTAGAAATTTAAAATTATGCGCCTTGCCTAAAAGTTGTTAAAGTATCTTGCCGAATCTTACTCTTGTCATAAAGAACTCTAACCCTATCCTCCCCAGTTCTTTTAATAGGAATGCACGTTCCATCATTAGTTCTAAAATAATATGCTCTTTCTCCACCATAATGTGAAACTTCAACATGACCTTTTAATGTTTTTAGTTCTCCACTTTCTTCTACTACAGTAACAAGTGTTGCTGCTGCTTTCATTTGTTCCCAAAGTTTCAAATATTTCATCTTTATCTTACTATCACCCCCATCATTTTTAAATCTTACGAAATTTAAAAAATAAAAGAAAAAAATAAAAAAAAATAAAAAAATTTAGTAATAAGATTCTTCGAATTCTTCAGTTCTTCCTGGTTTCCTTGCTAAAAGGACAATCAAGACAACAAGCAATATTACAAAAACAATTGCAAGAACTAAAGTCCAAACTGCGAGGTTTCCGCTGAAAGTACCTTCTGAAACTACAGCATTCATAACAACTTTCTTTACTAACTCATCTTCTGAGTTAACACTTACTGCAAAACTGTAAGTTCCTTCTTCTGTTCCTTTCACATTAACCTTAACAACCTTACTTGAACCAGCAGCAACTGTAACAACCGGCTCTTCGACATCTACAATTACGCCTTCAACTGATTCAGGCACAATTTCGTAAACACCGACTCTACTTCCAGAGTTAACAATTACAAGATCAAAAGTACCCACTTCACCAGCAGCTACTTCTTTACTTTTAACTGGTACAACTACGTTGCTTTCTCTTCCAGTTCCTTCAACTGCAATACTTCTTGTTCTAACATCTGAAGAATCTGAGTTATAAGCTTCAACTCTCAACTCGTAAACACCAGCTTCTACATTTCCTGGTACTCTTAAGCTGATTCTTCTTTCAGCTGTATCCTTCTTATCACAGTCCTCATCGCATTCATCTACAGGCGCTAAGTCTTCAAAATATGCTTTCTTTTCAACATCAAGTTCTGGAATACTTACAACAACAAAAACATTGTCAAGTTCTTCGAATCCACTGTTTCTTAAAACAACATCAACAGCAAGATTTGAACCTGCATTAACTGTTTTTACACTGTCAACATCCAAAATCTCAAGGTTGTAAGACTCTCTTTGCATTTTTAATGAGAATTCTGCTTGTCTGTACTCGTTCTGTGTCTCTACACTTACGTATAAAGTATAAGCTTCTTCTGGGTCAATGTCAGTTGGAAGCTTCAAAGATAAAGTTTCAGAATAGGTTCCACCAACAAGAAGATGAATTCTTCTTGAAGTAGCTGAGATATCCTCTCCACCTATCCATGCCTTAATCCTTGCATCGCTTTCATTCACAAAAGACTCAAAAACAACTCTCACAGGAACAACTTCTCCTGAAAATGCTGAAACTTCAGTCCATTCATCCCATTCAGAAAGCATAATTCCCTTAACTTCTACGAAATCAAGGTCAACACCAAGATTACCTGTTGGAGCAGCTAAAGCCCCTGTTGCCAGAGTAAACACTGCTAAAAACGCAATTAAGGAAACCAACCATAGGTTTTTCATTTTTAACCTCCTGTTTAATTTATTAAACATAGCAAAAATCATAGATTTAAGCGCTTTATAAACTTTGTGGTAACAACATTAGTGATACTCTTCTTGAGTAAATAAAAAACCGAAAGATATAAAAATATGTTATAACCCTGTTATAACATGGCACTAATAAGAAAAGCAAAAAAATTAGGAAACTCAGCTGGAGTACTGCTTCCAAAAAAATTACTTGGCAGTGATGTTAAAATTGTCGTCGTGAAAAGGCCACTTAACATAAAAAAGGAAACTTTCAAGCTTTTAAGCCAGTATTTTCCAGATATTTTAGGAATTTACATCACAAATAAGAGCCCAGTAGAGATACTCGCAGCATCTTATAATATTCACGAAACAATTAACTCTGATAAGGTGAAAATTAATATAGTTCCCTTAACTATTATTAAAAGAGACATTAAGACAAAGCAAGCTCTTAAGCAGAAACTAGCAAAAGCAGAAACAATATTCAACAGACATCTTTTAATAGAATTGAAAAAGCAAATTAAAAGTGCAAGATTATAATTTGCTAAGGATTTTTATTCCTTTAACAGAATCTCCAACAGGGTCTGGGCTTTCATTTATAATTGTAATATCTTTATTTTTAGGCAGAACTTTTAGCAGCTTTCTAAGCTCACTTTCAGAAGTTTTCTCATGCCACCTCTCCCCCTTGTTCCCCCACTTAATTCCAGAAAAATGACAATGCAATTCCTTGAATTTCTTAACTTTATTATACATTTCTTTATATGATTGTTTCCCCTGACCCCTAGCATACATATGGGCAAAATCAACACAAAAGTAGCATTTAGTTTCTTTTACAAGTTTTAAAATCTCTTCTTCATTCCCAAAAACATTTACTTTACCGGTTGTCTCAGGAGCAAGCTTAATTTTCCACTTATTTTTCTTCTTATACTTTTCCATATCTAAAATTGTTTTTTTAATATTTTCATATGTTTTATCTTTATCCATTCCCCCATAATATCCTGGATGAAAAACCACATACTTTGCATTTAACTTATCACCAATCTTGCAACAATCTAAAATTCGTTTTTTACTCGCTTCCACTTTCCTTTTTTCCTTGCTATTAAGATTAATCCAGTAAGGAGCATGAATACTTAATTTAATATCAGATTTCTCTGCTGTCTCTCTAATTTCTTTTATTTCCTTTTTATGTTTCTCTTTTATATATATTTGATATGTAAATGGGATTTCACATGCCTTTAATCCTAATTTTGCAAATCTCTTTAAATTAGATACAGCTTCTTTCACCCCGCCCAATCCAGCTGGCCCAAATCTTATCATTTTAAGAAATTTTAATAATTATAAAGCTTTTTGAAGCTCTTCACTTATCTCTCCTAAATGGTCTGTTATATAATTATGAAGTTTATTTATTATTAATTCCTGCATTTCTTCTTTTAATAATCCGTGGCATCTCCTTAAATTTTGTTGTGGCAGTGAAGTAGAGCCAAGAGGGATGCTGCAAATCATCTCTTTGCCTTCTAAACCACTAAGTTTCACATCACCATCTTTTAATTGCACCAAACTTACCCTTACATTACAGGTGCTATCGCTTTTCCCTTGAATCTTATAATGCCAGAAAGCATCTTCAGTTTCAAGAGTATATGTAATTTTCTCACAATTAGCTAAAGCCTGGTTAAAACACTCATAATCCGGACATCTAGTTGAATAAAAGAAAGTCAAATATCCTGCAACTACAGCAATTAATATTATCACTATACTAATAACTATATTCCTCTTTTTCATACCTAACTTACGAATTTTATGTTTTTAAATTTTAGTATATCAAAAGCAGGAACCTTTAATTACAAGCTTATTAAATTAACTTTGGTATCGCCGGAAAATGTGAAATTCTTCGCAACAATGTTTTTTACATCATTTTCTTCTGCTGCTCCGACAACACTTTGAGAAGCTGTATTTGCAACAATTACATAAGCTTTTCTTCTTAACTTGCCAAAATAAGAGAAAAGTCCTCTTATAGAAACTTTATCAATAACTTCAAGATTTTTGTCAAGCAAAATAGCTGATTTTGTACTTTCAACTTCAGACAAATATTTTTTCAATTCTTTTTTATTTTCATCTAAGTTTTTCCCTTCTCCTGAATCTTCTTCTCTCTGAACTTTTCTTTCTCTTCTTACTCTTGTTCCAGGAGATTTAGAAAATTCCTGTGCAGGAATTTTCTTTCTTAAAGACATAAGTATCTCCTTGCCTGACAATTCTTCTACTTCTTTTCCATCTGGAGCAAATGCAACAAAATCTATTTTTGCATTTGAAGTTACATTTTTAGCTATTAATTTTCCGCCCCTGTCACCATCTACAAACAAAGTTACTTTTTTGTCTAAACTTAACTCTTTAATTGTTTCTGGAAGTATTGTCCCATTCATGCCAATTACGTTATCTACACCATTTCTTAAAAGATTAATTACATCTGCTCTTCCTTCTACAACAATTAGCTCTTCTCTTTCTAAATTGCCTGCAGGAAGCTTTTCTTTACCATATTCTTTGATTTTACCAACTCTTGAACCAACTTTTAAGTCATATGCCATTTCTTTTGTTTTTGGCATTTTCTCTTCAATGTTTGTAAGAAGTTTCTTTGCTCTCTCAAGAATATACTCTCTCTTATTTTCTCTTACATCTTCTATTCTTTCAATTTCAATTTTTGCAGTGCTTGGTCCAACTCTTTCTATTGTCTCAATAGCTGCTGCAATTAATGTAGTTTCTGTTTTGTCTAAAGCAGAAGGAATCTGTATAATTCCAGTAGTTTTGCCGTCTTTTGCTTCTAATTCAACTTCAATTCTTCCGATTTTGCCTTCTTTTTGCAAATCTCTCATTTCTAAATCACTTCCAAGCAAACCTTCTGTCTGCCCGAATACAGCTCCAATTACATCAGGCTTTTCCAATGTGCCTGTTGCTTCAAATTTTGCATGTATCATATATTTTATTGATACTGGACTTATTTTTGCCATATTTATTTTTCCTCCAATATTATTTAATTTAATAGAAAAATATCTGAAATATCCCTCTCCGCCACCATGACCGCTCTAAAAATGAGCATGAGTCAAATGATTTTGATTAATGATGATTAACTGATAATTAATCTGTAATATCTTTCTATTATTTTAAAGAAAATAAGTTGCTTTATAAACCTTTTGCATCTAAAATTTTAATATCCACAAAATATAGAAAAATTTATAAACTTGGATAAACAGAAAAGGAAAACCAAAAGAGATGTAAAAAATGGAAGGTGAAGATTTTGAAGAAAACAATTCTGAAATAGATGATGACGATGACATTGGAAGTGAACTTGGACTTACTGAAGACGATGATTAAAATCTCAACTTAATTCTTTTTCTTTGTTTTTTTATATTATATTGTGTATGATCTTATATTATCATCAATAGGGAGATCTAATTCTCCCATATCTTTGCCATCAATCTAATAGCTACTAAAATGAAGCACTCCATTACAAAATTTTGCTAAATCCAGGGTTCCGCGAAAGCTTCTCCCATCAGTTAATTCTACTGTAATTTCTGGCAGTTCTCCATCAGATTCTGTGCATGAATACAATAAACTTTTGTAACTATCTGCAATCCTTTCCACACTTATCATAAATATCCAGGAAATAACTATGTTTTTAAATCTTTATTTCTAATTTTCTTTGCAACTCTTCATAAATTCTTCAAGCTCATCATTTGAAATTTTCCTAATTAAACCCCCATCTCTTGTTTCTACTAATAATCCATCATTTAATTGAGATAATCGGTAACTTTGATTTTCTAATCCAAAATAATCTTCAAATCTTCTATTGCCCACAGCTTCTCTTCTAATTAACTGAACTTTCTCAGTTAACTTGCAACTTCCCCTTCTCAAATAATAATCTCTGCAACGGGATAAACTATATAACCCAAAAGCGCAGAAAAGTGCAAGCAAAATTCTCTTACAATTTTTACTTATTTTCATAAATATTTATTTAAAAGTAGATTTAAAAATTTTTAGAAAACTTATTTCTTCTCAACTAAATCAATGCAGACACCAGCAGCAACTGTAGCTCCAGCATCTCTAATAGCAAATCTTGCCATATGAGGATTATCAGCTTGTTTTTCTAATACTAAATTTCCCATTGGCTTGATTTTTACTATTGCAACATCTCCATTTTTCAAGAAATCAGGATTTTCTTCAGAAGCTTGTCCTGTCTTAGGGTCAAGTTTTTTCTGTAATTCTATGAACTGGCATGGTACTTGAGCAGTATGTACGTGGAATACAGGTGTATATCCTTTAGCTAATACAGTAGGATGATTAATTACTGCAATTTGAGCAGTAAATTCTTCTATAACAGTAGCTGGTTTTCCAGCATCACAAATTACATCTCCTCTTGCAATATCTTTCTTTCCAACTCCTCTAATATTAATTCCAACATTATCTCCTGCAACTGCTTCTTGCAATTGTTCATGGTGCATTTCTATTGTCTTAACTTCTCCTTCTACTCCTTTTCCAGTTCTTCCTGGTAATACTATAACTTTATGACCATTTTTCATTACACCAGTCTCAATTTTACCTACAGGAACAGTTCCAATACCTGTAATTTCATATACATCTTGAACAGGCATCCTCATAGGTAATTCAGTTGGTTTTTCAGGTTCTGGGAATAAATCAAGCTGTTCTAATATTGTAGGCCCTTTATACCAAGCCATTTGGTCAGATTTCTTTGCAATATTATCTCCTTTTAATCCTGAAACAGCTAAGAAAGTAACTTTTTCAGTATTTACTCCAACTGTTTTCAATAATGCAGTTAAATCTTCTTTAACTTTGTTGAATTTAGCTTCATCATAATTTATAGTATCCATCTTATTAATTATAACAGCTACTTGGTCAACACCCATTGTTCTTAACAGCCATAAGTGCTCTTTTGTTTGTGGCTGAACTCCTGCATCTGCTGCAACTACTAAGAAACCAGCATCTGCTTGTGATGCACCAGTAATCATATTTTTAACAAAATCCTTGTGTCCAGGAGCGTCAATAATTGTAACTTCAAATTTCTGAGTTATTAATTTCTTATATGCTAAGTCAATTGTAACTCCTCTTTCTCTCTCTTCTTTTATCTTATCCATAACAAAAGCAAATTCAAATCCAGCTTTTCCATGTTTCTGTGCTTCTTCTTTTAATTTTGTCATTTCCTGTTCAGGTAAAACTCCAGAATCATACATAAGCCTGCCTACACAAGTACTTTTTCCATGGTCTACATGACCTACAAACACAACATTAAAGTTTGGTTTTTCTTTTGCCATTTTTCAACTTTTAAAGTTAAACGTGAGAATTTAAAAAATTCTGGATTTTTAAACCTTTTGGTTACTGCTTCTCAGCCAACCCCTTCCTCCCCCTAATTTTCCTAATCAAATCTTCTTGCACATCTGAAGGAGCTTTTTCAAACTGCTGGTCAACTAAACTACTTACACCACGACCTTCAGTAGCAGAACGCAAATCATTACTCCAGCCAATCATTTCTGCAACTGGAATCTTAGCTTTTATAGTCAAAGTCTGCTCCTGATTTACATCAAGCAGCTGCCCCCTTTTACTTGAAACTAATTTAGTTAATTCTGACATAAACTTTATAGGAGCTTCAATCTGATGTATCTGTACTGGCTCAAATAAAACAGCTTTCCCATCTCTCATAGCTTGATAAAGAGCATCTCTTACAGCAGGGTAAACTTGTGCAGGCCCCCTATGAATTGCATCTTCATGAAGTTTAATATCAACTAAAGAAACTTTCATTCTCATGCAAGGCTCTCTTGCCAAAGGACCAGCATCACAAACCTGTTCAAATGCATCTAAAATCATTTCTATAACTTCACCAATATGAACTTCTCCCCTTGTCTTATCTAAGAAAACATTTCCTTTGTAAATCTCCCTATACTGCCTAATCTCATCATTACTAACTTCCAATTCTCTCAGCTTATTAAATAAAATCTCATCTTTTTTCTTTATCCTGCCCTCGCTAATCTCACCCTCTTTAATTGCCTTGTAAACTCCCTCTTCTAATGGCTCAACTTTAATAAAAAACATATTATGCTTATTAGGAGACCTTCCTTCAAAATCTCTGGATTCCTGTTGTATTGTCTCATTATATACAACAATTGGCGGAGAAGTATTTACATCCAAACCTTTCTCTGTCTTAATTCTATTTTCAATAATTTCTAAATGCAGTTCCCCCATACCAGAAATCAAATTTTCCCCTGTCTCTTCATTAATTTCTACTACAATACTTGGGTCTTCTTTATTTACCTGCCTTAAAATTTCAATTAATTTAGGCAAATCAGCTGGACTTTTTGCTTCAATACTTTTTGTAACAACTGGCTCAAAAATATGTTTTATAGCTTCAAATGGCTCTATTGGCTCAGCAGAAACAGTTTCTCCTGCATATATTCCTTTTAATCCAGATAATCCGACAATATTTCCTGCAACAACTTCATCCATCTGAATTTTTTGTGGACCTTTATAAACAAAAACCTGCTGTATTCTAATTGGCTTTTTTGCAAGATTCATATAAACATCCTGCCCTTGCTTAACTGTACCTGAAAATAATCTTCCTGCTGCAATCTCACCTGCATGCTTGTCAATAACTATTTTTGTACATACAAATGCAGGTTTTCCTTTTTCATCACATCCAAGTAAAGTTTTTCCAACTTCACTTTCTACATCCCCATGCCATATTTTAGGAATCCTGTATATTTGAGCTTGCTTAGGATTTGGATGATGTCTTACTACCATATTCAAAACAACTCTATGCAAAGGAGCATTTTTTGCTAAAACTTTATACTCTTCCCCACCCTTATTATATGTATCAATTACATCTTTAAAACCAATTTTGTTTTTTTGCATAAATGGAGCTGATAAAGCCCAGTTATGGAAAGCTGAACCAAAAGCTACACTGCCATCCTGTACATTTACCTGCCATTTTTCTTTAAATTCTTCAGGAGCAATATTTTCTATTAATTCATTTACCTGGCTTATAATTTTTACAAATCTTTCCTGCATTTTCTCAGGAGTTAACTTGACTTCTCTTATTAATCTGTCAACTTTATTGATAAATAAAACTGGTTTTACCCTTTCTCTTAATGCCTGCCTTACTACTGTTTCTGTTTGGGGCATTACTCCTTCACTTGCACATACAAGAATAATACATCCATCAACTGCTCTCATTGCTCTTGTTACATCTCCCCCAAAATCTACATGTCCAGGAGTATCAATTAAATTTATCAGATAATCTTCATTTTCTACACTATGAACCATAGATACATTTGCTGCATCAATTGTAATTCCTCTTGTTGCCTCATCTTCATGGAAATCTAATACAAGTTGTTTTCCTGCAAGTTCTTCTGACATCATTCCTGCTCCTGCCAATAAATTGTCAGAAAAAGTAGTTTTTCCGTGGTCAATATGTGCAGCAATAGCTATATTACGAATTTTTTCTGGATTATGCATAAGTCCTTTGACTTGTTGTGTCTTATCTTCTGCCATCTTTTAAATTTATCTAGCGGAATCAGCCTGCTTTTCTGTTTCAATTTTCTTCTGAACAGCATGACTTTCATTTGTATTTTCATATGCTTTCAAAATTTCGTCAGCTAATCCTTCTGGGATTTTTGTTTTCTTTCCAAATGCTTTATCATATCCACCATGTACAAGATTCCTCAATGCAATATTAATTCTTCTTGTAGGAGATACATCTACTGCTTGCGGGTATTTTGCTCCACCATACTCAATTGTAGTAATTTCATCAGAAGGAGCTGCATTTTCTATTGCTTTTACTAAGATTTGTATAGGATTTTTCCCAGTTTTCTCCCCTATTATTTTCAAAGTTTCAAGAACAGCTTTCATATTTTTATGATATTTCCCGCTTGCCCATCCAGTTTGTATCTTATGTTTCTTTCCTCTATGTCCTGGCACTGCAATTAAATTTGCTAATCTCTCTATTATATTTACTTTAGACTTTCCAAATTTCTCAGTATGCCTTCCTCTGCTTTTCAGTACAAGTTTCTCATCTAAGTTCAAGTATTTCTGCAGACCCCTGTCTTCTACTTTTACTCCTTTTGTTTCATATATATCAAATATTTTCATCCTGTTCTCCTCACAGCTAAAAAATAATATTTTCCTCTTTGCTGTTGAACTACTTCATAACTTTCATCCATAGTAATTGCTCCTAATGTTATGTTGGCTCTTACTAATTGTTCAGCAGTTAGTGGCCCCTCAAGTTTTAATACTTTCCTGCTTCTTCTGGGAAGAATGTCTTTCAATCTTTCTTCTCTTAATTCTTTATCTGTTAATGCAAAGAGATTCAATGCATCAAATTCCAAATCAATCATCTTGCCCATCTTCTCTCCTTAAAGCCAAATAATGTAATTTACAATCATCTAATACCCCGCTAATAGAATAACCAGCCTCTCTTAAAGGACAAAGATTATCAGCAACAGCGTGAGCTTTGTCTAAGTCCTCTCTTTTATAAAATATCCAAATTTCTCTTGGTTTCTGTTTTACTATATCTTCCACAGCTCTTTTAATTCCATCTGCACCTTCAGCAACACAACTATCCCTGCTCATCTTCTACCCTTCTCTATCTTACCTTGAACTAATCTCTTCAAAGTCTGATCATTTACTTTAATAACTTGAAACCTAACACCAGGAATATCCCCCTTACTTCTCCCCTGCTTCCCACCAATTCTCTCAATCACAACCTCATCATGCTCATCTATAAATTTCTGAGCAAGATTTCCAGGCATAAATGCAGTAACAGATTTACCATTTTTAATTAACTGAACTCTGCAACATTTCCTCATAGCAGAATTTGGTTGTTTAGCTTCTTTTTGAACTTTCTCAATCACAATCCCCTTTGCCTGACTTTTCCCTTCTAATGGATCAGATTTCGCATACAAATTCAATTTCCTAACTTTATACTTACGATTACTCCATCTAAATTTTTTCCTTCTCTTATCAACTTTTCCAGCACTCATTAATCCCATCTTATAACTTAGTAAGAAATTTCCTTTTTAAAGCTTATTGAAATAAAGAAATAGAATCTTATCAAATTTTATATAATATAATTAGTAAATCTACCAAAACCTAAAGTACTCGAAAATGGTAACAAAACGAAAAATTTATAAATCTGATATCCTAATCAATCTCAAACAAAAATGGCACAATTAAAAGTTCCTAGAAGTGAAGAAGACTTTGAGAATTTAAAAGCAAAGGTAGTTTTTAATCCAGAAGAGGAAGCATATTGGGAAGAAATGACAAAAAGAAGAAGAGCAAGGGTTAATGAAGATGATAATAGAGGAAAAATAGACTTTTACCTAAATGAACTTAAAAAAATAGAAGGAAAATTTGGAGATAGAATAGCAGTTAAAAGGGCTTTAATCTACTCAATAGGACACGTTTATGAATGGTTAGGTACTTATGGTATGGGAGATTCTCCAACAGAGGGAGGAGACCCAAGAGAAAGAGCTTCAATGTTTGAACAAGCAGTATTTTGGTATCAAACTGCAGACGAGACAATTGGTTATTTATCAGATTGTGCCCTAAGACAAAGTGAAGCGTGTGGTGGTGCAGTCCATTTCAGAAAAAAAGCTGGTCTTCAAGAGGATGAAACAACTAGGGCTTATGCAGAAAGAAGAACAGAATTATTTTCAGCAGTCTTAGGAACTTTCTCTCAGGGAACAGAGGTTTTTGTCATAAAAAGCGCACCAGTTCCAGAATCTGTTAAAAAAACGTGCAAGCGAAAGAGTTGAAGTGCTATTAATGCATATTTATTTAGAGATAGATCCCAAGGTGGAAAGAACAACTAAACAATCTTAAGTTCCTTGCCAAAAAAACTTTGAATAATTTTCTTCAGTTCAAGAAGTCTAACTTTATTCCTGCCAATCAAAGCAGCCTTATCCTGTGTACTCCCGGAAATTATTATCTCATTTTCAGTAATTTCCAAACTCTTAAATGTAGAAGGAGCAACAATCTGCGAAATAAACTTCTCTGCATCTTCAATACTCCCAGGCAATGCAATTATCTTAATCTTCTTCCCAATAATAGGAACAAGCTTCTTAACATTTTTCCCATCTTTCCCTATTGCCTTTGAAATCAATTCCCCAGGAACAGCAAAAATAACAAAATTATTGTACATAAAACAATTTTTAGTCTGCACACCAGTAATTTTCCCAAACAAATTTAAATATCTAATAAATCTCATATCTAGAATTTTAGTCTCGCTTCTCATTTTTCTTTCTTTGAACTCTTTTCCCCAGCTTTTACAGGTTTACCCTTAACTAAAGGCCCAGTAACTTTTACTAACAATCCAGGCAATCCAGTACCGACAGGAACGGGCTGATTTAATATTATGTTCTCAATTACTGAAGCTAATTCATCTTTGCTCCCTTTAATACTTGCATTTACAAACTGTTTAATTGGGGTTTCAAAACTTGCCCTAGCTAAAATACTAGTTTTCTCAGAAATAATCCCCATCCTAGTAACCCCCTTAACAGAACCCTTGTAAGTCATTGCATCTGCAATTAACTTAATATGCCTCTCATCAATATCCAACCCCTGCTGATTAATAACTTTCTTAACTTCTGCAATTATCGCCTGCCTAGCAGCTTCAATACCAAGAACTTCAGAAATCTCATGAATATTATTAGTTGTAGTCTTATCTTTATTCACACCTTTAACTTCAAAAATATCTTTCAAATTTGAACCAGCTGTTAAAATAACATAGTTTTTATCTCTCTTAACAACAAGAATCTGTGTAATTCCAGGTATCCCAGAAATAATAGTATCTTTTAATTTTTCTTTTAACTTATAAAGATCTTTAAAATCAAGTTTAGGGTCTGAAGTATAAATAACATTCCCTCTTACTTTTGTCTTAAAACCTTTATCATTTAATCTTCCAGCTATTTTCTCTATAGATGTATGTATTGATTTCACAGCCTGGTTATCAAGCTGAATATCAATTTTCTTATCAGAAAAATTAATTTTAATCTCAGATACAACATCATTTAATTTAACTTCTTTTATTTTCTCTGCAATTACTCTTGCATCTTTCTCATTATTAGAATCCTGTTGCAAATAAATTTCCATAAGAGGTGTAGAGGGCATTTTCCTTGCATCAAAAACTTCTATTAATCTTGGCAATCCCAAAGTAATCTGCATCTCTTGTACACCAGCAAAGTGGAAAACATTTAATGCCATTTGTGTAGATGGCTCACCAAAACTCTGTGCAGTTACAATTCCAGCAGCTTCTCCAGGAGGTATTTTCCCATTTTTATGCAAATTAGCAACATCTAATCCATCATCTCCATACTTAAACTGAACTATAGTTTCAGAAGCATCTCTTACTGTCCCATCATATTCAACTTTCAAATCTTGCAATGCATTTGCTAATCTCCTATACAAATAGCCTGACTTTGGAGTTCTCAATGCAGTATCCATCATAGCATCTCTTCCAGTCATACTTCCAAAAAAGAATTCATAAGGTTTCAATCCATTCAAATACTGAGAATAGATAAATCCCCTAGCTCTTGGACTTAAATCATTTTCTTTGAAAAACGATAAAGTTCTATTTGTGTATCCAAGAGAAATTCTTTTAGCCCACAATGCCTGCTGTCCAACAGAACATGCAATCTGAGTAATATGAAGGATATTCCCCCCAGCACCAGAAATAATCATTGTATTTGTTGAATTATCTTTTGGAAATTCTTCTTTTACAACTTTTCCAATTTTAGTCCTGGTCTCATTTAATGTCTGCAAAATCTTAATTTCTCTTGACTCTTCTCTTGTTTTTCCAGGAATTGGCTCAAGACTTTTGTTATAATAAGCATCAACAATCTTATTTGTCTTATCTTCTGCATCTTTGATTATTTTTTCTGTTTCTTTAAGTGTTTTCTCATTTACATCCAAATCAGAAAGACCTATGCTAAATCCATTTCTTGAAAGATAAGTAGTTCCAAGTGAAAATACTTTCCTTAATATATCAAGAGTTAAATCTCTCCCTGTCTCTGCATCTAATAATCTAATTAACTTTCCATCTTCACCGCCAAATGTATTTTTATCAATAACTCCGGAAATAAGCTTGCCATCTTTAATACTTAGATAAGCATTTTGAGGACATTTTTCCTTTTTACAATTTGCATAATTCGGACAATCTTCACCTAAACAAGCTTTTGTTTTTGTAGTGAAATTTACTTTTGGCAAAACTTTTGAAATTGTTTCTTTTCCCTCAACATTTTTCCTCCCAAATCCCGCCTCCACCCCAGACTCAAATAAAATCTGAGAAGCAATGCTTCCTTGCAACTCTCCCATGCTTAATAGGTAATTTCCAGTAATAGCATCAGCAATACAGCCGAGGAGATTTGAATTATTTTTTGAACTAATTAGATTTTCTTTTACGTCTAATAATATTTTTGCTTCACTTCTAGCTTCTTCTGTCTGCGGAGAGTGAATATTCATCTCATCACCGTCAAAATCAGCATTATAAGGGGTAGTAACTGCAGGATGCAGTCTGAATGTTTTATATGGAAGAACTTTTACATAATGAGCCATTAAACTTTGTTTATGCAAAGAAGGATGCCTGTTAAACAAAACAACATCTCCATCGACTAAATGCCTTTCTACTATATAACCTTGCTGAAGTTCATCTAAAATTTCTTCTTTCAAATCAGCTGTAATTTTTTTTCTTTTCCCATCTGGCCTGATAATATAATTTGCACCGGGATAATTTTCAGATTTAATCATTTCTTTTAATCTTTCAATATTCATAGAATTTACTCTTTCTGCCACAGTTATAATTTTTGCAACTTCAAGTGGGACTCCAATTTCATTTATGTCGATAAATGGGTCTGGGCTTATTACACTTCTACTGCTGTAATTAACTCTTTTTCCTGCAAGATTATGCCTTATTCTTCCTTCTTTTCCTTTAATTCTTTCTGTTATTGTTTTTAATGGCTGTCCGCTCCTATGTCTTGCTGGAGGAATTCTGGAAATATTATTATCAAAGAAAGTTGTTATATGGTATTGCAGTAAATCCCATAAATCTTCAATAATAACTTCTGGAGCTCCTGCATTTAAGTTTTCCCATAATCTTTGATTGCTTCTAATTATGTCTCCTAATTTGTGGCTTAAATCATCTTCACTCCTCTCTCCAGATTCTAAGGTAATACTTGGTCTTACAGTTACGGGAGGTACAAGCAATAAAGTAAGAATAGCCCATTCTGGCCTGCATGTCTTAGGATTTACTCCAATTAATTTAATTTGTTCATCTGAAATTCTAGTTAATCTCTCCCTTATTTCGGTTGGGAATAATCTTCTTTTCCCTGCCTGGAAAGTTGATGGTTTTTCTAATTTTACTTTCTCTTGCATAACTCCGCAATATGGACATTTTTTCCCATCTTTTGCTTTCTTAATTCTGTCACTTATCTTATATTTTTCCAAATCTTCTTCACTTAATAATATCTTTCCGCAAGCTTCACAATATCTTCTTAAAAATAATTCAATTAATGGAACATATTTTACATGTAAAACTGGTCTTGCAAGCTCTATACTTCCTGGATGCCCTAAACATTCTTTTAATGTTCCCCCGCATGTCCTGCATCTCACTCCCGGCTCAATTGCACCCATTCTCAAATCCATTAATCCCCCATCTACAGGATAGCCATCTACATCATAAAGTTCAGGAGTCACAATTTTTGCAGAAGACATTTTCTTAATTTCTTCTGGTGAAAAAAGTGCAAATGATAATGCTTTAACTTGTCTTTTTACTATCTCTTCCATTTTTTACTCGTATTTATTTTTCAAATCAAATTTAGTTAAAATATGCATTCCTTGAAGTTCTTCAAGTAATAATTTAAATGCATATGAAATTTCAACAGGTTCGGCATCACTGCTTCCGCATAATGGGCATGTAACTTTATTTTTAATATGGTCTTTTACAGCAATACTTCCGCATTTTGAACAAAGGTGAACAATAACTTTATCAGAATCATATCTTTCTTTTAATAGCAAGCTTGCACCATGAGCAACTAATGCCTGCTGCTCCATCTCCCCCAACCTCAATGCCCCGCCCCGAGCCCTACCTTCTATCGGCTGTCTTGTAAGAAGCTGAACTTTTCCACTTGCCCTTGCATGCAATTTATTGCTTACCATATATTTTAGCTTCAAATAATACATATTTCCAATGAAAATCTTAGCTTTCATAACTTTCCCATTAATAGGGTCATACATTGTCTCTTTCCCGTCATACCTAAAACCTAATTTTCTTAATTCATTTTCCATATCACTTATTTTCTCACCTGAGAAAGCTGTTCCATTAATTTTTCTTCCTGAAACACTTCCAACTTTGCCGGCAAGAAGCTCAATTAAATAACCAATAGACATTCTGCTTGGTATTCCATGAGGATTGAAAATCAAATCTGGCTTAATTCCTCTTGCAGTAAATGGAATATCTTGTTCTGGAACAATCATGCCAACAACTCCTTTTTGTCCGTGAGGAGCAGAGAACTTATCTCCAAGTTCAGGATTTCTTTTATCTCTTGTCCTTGCATGGACAATTTTATCACCTTCGCTGTTATTTGTTACAAAAACCATATCAATAATCCCCTTTTCTTCCTGCCTGATAACAGAACTTGCTTCTTTTCTTGTCCTAACTGTAATTTCTTTTGCTTCTGATAAGAATTTTGGAGGAGTTGTTTTTCCTATAACTACTTCCCCTTCATTTAATTTTGCTTCAGGATAAACTACACCATCATCTTCAAGATATCTGTAGCTTTCTTCTGTTTTATATCCAGAAATATCTTTTTCAGGTACACAAATTTCATCTTTCAAATTTCCAGCATAATGTAATTCTACTGAAGTATATGGCCTGAAATAAGTGCTCCTTCCCATTCCCCTGTCAATACTTGCCCTATTTAGTATTATTGCGTCTTCAATATTAAATCCTTCATAAGTCATTATCGCGACAATTAAGTTCTGTCCAGAAGGATAAATGTTTAAAGTATCATAAACAAAACTTCTGACAATAGGTTTTTGCGGGTAATGTAAAACTGAAACATCTGTATCAATTCTTACTGGATAATTAGCTCCGTAAATTCCTAAACCTTGTTTTAATGTCTTGCTTCCTTTCAAAAGTCTTGGAGGATGGTCGTGATTTGCATAAGGAACAAGAGAAGTAATAATTCCAAGACAAGCTGTATTATCAATTTCAAGATGCGTATACTCTGGAGTAAGTTCTGATTCATTTAATGTAGTTAAAACATTTTCTTCCTCATTTGCATCTACATACTCAATTATTCCCTGGTTTAGCAAGTCATCCCAGCTTATTTTTCCTTCTTTAATCAGTTTCTTATGGTCATTTGTTAATTTGCTTTTGCCATCTTCTACAATTATCAGCGGCCTTAATACTCTGCCAACTTCTGTTGATATGGAGATTACTCCAGTAGATTTATCAATTCTTATATTAAGTTCAAATGGCAGTGCAGCTTTTCTCCTTTCTTCTTTTATTTTTTTAACAAATTCTTCGCCATTATCTGCACTTCCTACAAATCTTCCATTAAAGAAAATATCATATTCTCCCTGCTCACCTATTTCTTTTTTCATCCCAATATTTTTCATTGTTGCAATAAATGCTGCATCATCTAGTGAAACAGCAGTTGAAATTCTTGCAAGTAATGCTAAATTTTTTCTTAATCCAATCTCTGTACCTTCAGGGGTTTCAATTGGGCAGAATCTTCCATAATGTGTTGGATGTAATGTTCTTGCTAAGAAATTTTCCTGTTCACCTGGCAGTATGCTTGACACTCTTTGCAACTGAGATAAAATAGACAGATAATTTGTTTTATCCATATTTTGTGTTACCCCTGTTCTCTCCCCAATCCAGCTTCCTGTTGCAATAGCAGATTCTACTCTATGTGTAAATAAGGTAGACTTTGCAATTGTCTTTAAACTATAGAATTTTTTCCTTTTCACAGTTTTTGACAAAGAATATTGTATATCTCTTATCAAAATATTCAAATTAACTCTGAATAAATCTGACAGCATGTCTCCTGATAATCTTACTCTTTTATTTGCATAATGGTCTTTATCTGTTAGTATGTCTGGTTTTTCTTTTGCAATTAAAAATTGTTTTATAAATTTGCAGAAAGTAATTGCTTTTTCAATTCTATTTTCTTTTTTTGTTCCTATGTGGGGCATAAAATAATTATCAATCCTTTGTTTTACTCTGTCAAGAATTTCTTTTTTTGTTCCTTGCAATGCTGTTTTTTCTGCAACCCACATCATTGCATCTTCTGTAGAAGCAATGTCTGTAAATTCATATAAATTTACAATCATGCTGTCTGATTCTTTTCCTACATATTTTGCTATATCTGCCTCTTTAGTCATTCCAAGTATTTTCAAAAGAATAATTGCAGGGATATTCTTAAATCTTGAAAAAGAAACTTCAATTATCCCTTCTGCTATTCCTGTAATAGAAATTGGAATTCTATATGCACCTCTTTGGCTGAAAAGTCGTAGCATAAGTTTTCCTTTTGATTTTTCTATGAATGATTGATTTGCAGCTAAATCTTCTGATAAAACCATAACTCTTTCATTACCATTAATTAAGAAATATCCTCCAGGATCTTTTGGGTCAATATAATGTGCTTCTAATTCTTCTTTTGATAATCCAAAAGTATTGCATATCTTGCTTCTTACCATTACTGGAATTCTTCCTATTTCTACATCATGGCTTTCAGTTTGCTGTCCTTGTTTTACACTTATTTCCAGGAAAACTGGAGCAGAATATGTCAGGCTTCTCACTCTTGCTTCAGCTGGAGTAATGATACTTACTGAACCGTCTGCTTCTACTACATTTGGTTTTTCAATTCTTACTCTTCCAAGAGTAATTTCTACATCATCCTTAGGAAGGTTCTCATTTAATTCACTTACAATTTTCTGCATTCTTTCTTCTATAAAATTATTAAAAGAAAGGATATTACTCTCTACAAGCGAATGCTTTTTGATATACTCCTCTACAATCAAATGTTTCTTCATTCTTTTAAACAACAACACGATAATAGACAATTGTCTTATCTTCTGATTTTCTTTCTATCTTAATTATGTCTCCTACATTAATTCCTTCTGGAAGTGCAGGGTCTTCTATTTTAATTTTCGGCAGTTGAGAAAGAGAAATATTTAACTCAGAAAGTAATTTTTGAATTTCTTCGCTCTTTAGCTTCGTATGTTTGGGCTGGAGAATATGCATGGGCTTGGTTTTTTTTGAATATTTAAGTTAATTAATTGAGTGAAATATTTACCATTACAACTCAATAATGCTAAAAGGAGGAACTTTTGTAGGTTTAAAAATTTTGCGGTTTCGCAAAATTTTGGGGTTAATTAGAGGTTTTCAAATCCCAATGGACCCGGAGGGATTTGAACCCTCGACACCTGGCTTAAAAGGCCAGTGCTCTAACCAGGCTGAGCTACGGGTCCACAACTCAGTAAGTTAATTTTGATTTAAAAATCTTTAGAATTAAAGTAATTTTTTCAATTTTTCTTCAAATTGTTCTGCATTCATTGCCCCTGTAATTCTTTCAACTTCTTTTCCTTTCTTAAAAACAATCAAGGTAGGTATAGACATTACACTATACTTGCTTGCAAGTTCTGGATTATCATCAATATTTACTTTTGCAAACTCAATTTTCCCCTTGAATTTAACAGCCATCTCTTCAACAATTGGGGCAAGCATTAGGCAAGGCATGCACCATTCTGCAAAAAAATCTATAATAGAAATCGGTTTTTTAATTCTCTCTTCAAACTGCTTCCCTGAAATCTCTTCAACACCATTATTAACCATTTTTTTCTACTTCCTTCTATCTGCATCTAATTTTTCAGAAATATAACTTAATAAATGTTTCTACTTATCTATTCCCAGATTCTTGGAAATGCTTTCGGAGAAACTCCAGAAAAACTTTCTACTTCTACTGAAGAGTCCTCTAATAATTCTTCGGCAGTAGGGTCATTATATTCCCCAAGATAGACATATCTCTTAATTCCTGCTTGAATAATAGATTTGGCACAATATGAGCAAGGATATGTTGTGCAATACATTGTAGCTCCAGTAACACTTCGCCCGCTTCTCAAAGCATTAATTAAGGCATTTTGTTCTGCATGCACGCCTCTACACTTCTCTTGTCTTTCTCCAGAAGGAATGCCAGCTTCTATTCTTTCACATCCAAGTTCTCTACAGTGTTTGCTTCCCCTTGGAGCACCGTTATAGCCTTGAGATAAAAAAATATTATCTTCTGAAACAATAACTGCTCCAACTCTCCTTCTTAGACAAGTTGACCTCATAGACCACTCAACCGCCTGCCTCATCTGAACCTCATTAAAACTTGGCCTTCTTTTTCTCTGGTCAAATAGATTAAAAAAACCATTTTTTCCAGACATAATTTCAGTTCCTATTTGTTCAGAAAATAAATCATCAGGTATGATATAATCAAGTGGCAATTCATCTCCAGGAGTTCCAATTAAATAAAAATCTGGATCTTTTTGTAAATTTTTTATCTGAGGTTTATGACTAATACCCCGAATAACTTCAAATTTTTTATGAGAAAATACTTCTTTATCAAAACAATTATCTACACTTACAGTCAAACCAATTATCATCTTAATCTAAATCTGTTTTAATTTAAAAATAAGATTGTGATAGAAAACATCTATTCAGATTTAGTTAAACCAGTGCTCCCAAAACCACCTCCACCCCTGCTAGTATCTGACAGCTCACTTGCTTCTTCAATCATTGCCTGCTCAACTTTGGCAATTACTGCCTGGGCAATTTTTTCACCAGCTTTTATTTCAAAAATTTCTCCTGAAGTATTTAGCAAAATAACTCCTACCTCTCCCCTATATCCAGAATCTACTGTTCCAGGAGTATTTGGAATTGTGATTCCTTTTTTTAATGCCAGCCCGGATTTAGGTCTTATCTGCATCTCATAACCCTTTGGAATTTCAACTTGTAATCCAGTAGGAACAAGTTTCCTGTCCCCAGGATATAAAATCATATCTTCACATGAATACAAATCAAGCCCTGCATCTCCTTCATGTTCATAATGGGGAATTACAGCTTTCTCATGCATCTTCTTTATTTTTATTATTGTTTTTTCTTCATCCATCTTTTTATTTATTAAATTTGATTTATAAGTATTATTGCAAAATAAAACATATTATCTTATCTCACAATCAAAATATTTACTGATAATTTTTTGGAATTTTTCAAGTATATTTTTAGGAGTTTCATGCATTTCTGCAGGCAATTTATTTTTGCAGAATTTTTCATCTAAAATTTCATTTTTATCTCTTGAAACAAATGATTGCAAAACCCAAACCCCGCCACCCCCCCTTTCTTTCACCCAATTAACCATATCTCCAACTTCTTTTTCTGTAAACCATCTAAACTTTCCATTATCAAATATCGGAACTACAGTTGTCCTAAACTCATATTTCTTTAATTTAGAAAGAATCTTTATACTTTCCTCAATTTTAGCTAAATCTACATCAACACCACAAACTTTACTATATAATTCTGGATTAGATTTAATATCAAGAGCAACATAATCTATTAGCTTTTCACCCAATAATTTTTTCAGCATCCCAGGATTGCTTCCATTAGTATCTAATTTAACAGACAAACCAATTTCCTTAAATTTCATTATTAATTCTGGTAAATTTTTATGAATTGTAGGTTCCCCGCCAGTAATACATACACCATTATACCAGCCATTATCTGTTTTAATTTTCAAATTTTTCAGCTCATTAGTTAATTCTTTGGGATTATTTGATTTTTCATCAAACTTAATTAATTCGGGATTATGGCAAGTAGGACATTTAAAATTGCATCCAGAAGTAAATATAACCGGCCCAAACTTATCCCTATAATCAATACTGCTTTCAGGAATAATCTTCTTAATAATCATTTTAAAGATTTAATTCAAACTCAGGCAATCTATTTTTAATTTCTGATTCAATTTCTTCAGGTTTTATAAAAATATTTTCATTCCCAAGTCCAATACTGCAAACTCCGCTCTCACAACTTGATGAATAAATTGTAGTTTTTTTCCAAAAGCCCTTTTTTCCTGCAATTATGAGTGTAGGCACAGAATCAAAAGGAACATCATAAAATGCAGATTCTGCAAGCATTTTCTCATCCCCAGAATCAAGATAATAAACCTTAAAATCTACTTTATCTTGCAAATCAAGTTCTTGTATCTTTTTCTCTATTTCTTTTTTTAATATTTTGCAATTCGGACATTCTTCTTTTCCAAATTCAATTAAAACCAATTTCTCATTTCCATTTGGATTATAAAGCCAGGACATATCTCTTCCTGCAGAAATTCCAGAATAAAATTCCTCAGCTTTTTTCCTGTCTTGGTAAACCTGTCTTTGAGAAGAATTCCAGTGGGCAATCCTGCTATAATAGCCAACTACTCTGGTAACAGTAAACAGGGTATTTTCATCAACAGTTTCAGGAGAACTATTTGCGCATTCATTTTTATCACATAATTCTTTTTCTCCAGCCATAATATTCCCGCAGACATCACATTCTGTATAAGTAGGAGAAAATACAAGCTGTGAACATCTAGTATCTTCTAAAGTTTTTTTAACAAGATGTTTTATTGCCTCTTTTTCAGGTCTTTTTTCTCCAATATATGCATGAACAATTGCTCCAGATTCAATTAGCTCATGAAACTTACTCTGCCCAATTATCCTGTCAGTAATCCCAATATCTGCATCTGGAGAAAAATGTATAGAATTTGTATAATAAGGATTTTCTTCTGTACCTTTAACTACTTCTTTTGCTTTCTCAAATCTCTGCCTGTCAACTTTTGCAAATCTTCTTGTAGTAGATTCAGCTGGAGTTTCTTCAATTGTAAATTTCAATCCAGTTCTTTTCTTAAACTCCTGAATTTTCTTATACATAAAAGAAATAATTTCCAAACCAATACGATAAGCTTCTTCACTTTCATGCAGCTGTCTTCCATTTAATACTTGGACAGCTTCATTTAAACCAATAACTCCGACAATATAAGTGGCTTTTTTCAAGTCAATATAAGGTGTTCCATCATCACTTGGTTTTCCTAAATTTCTCATAGGACTTCCATCAGTATCTAAAAGCTTCTGTATAAAATTCCCTTTCTGCTGATGAGCTTTCAAAGCCAAATCCATTGCCTTGCCAATTTTATTTTTTACTTCAGTAATATCTTTAGAATTATAAGCTGCATGCGCAAGATTTATTGTAACATTTTGAAACCCGCAAAATCTTAATTTCTCTGGATTTTTCAGAATTTTTTTATCTTCTATTTTTTCTCTTAACCTGCAGCACTGTGCAAGAACAGCGCTATTTCCTCTGTCAAACATAAAATAAACAGACCCATTTTCAGCTGCTACCTGAAAAGCAAATTCTAAAACTTCAAGCTGGTCAGGTTTCTCAAAACTAGTTTTATCAATATGTAAGTCACATTTTGGAAAATGAAATGGTCTTCCATCTTTGTCCCCTCTTCTCCATACTTCCAGCATTGCTTTTGCAAACTTTTGAGCTGTTTTTTCTAAATCTCCATAAGTAACTATCTTTCCTTTTCCTAATTGAGAAGAATCAGCATCCCCATTCCTTGGGTCATCTTCATTATCAGGGTTTTTAAATCTCGGAACATCCTCAACTAATTCCACAGAATTATCTTCATGTAAAATCATATAACCTCCTTTTGGCCCAATTGCAGGAACATTTCTAATATAATCAGGAACCCCTGCATGGAGATTAAAATCAATAAATAATGTCTGCCCACCCCTTGAAAAAGCATTTTGTGAAGCAGCAAAAATTAAATTTTGAGCTATCTGTAAGGTTTCTCTTTCAGATAATTCTCTGAATTCTTTTCTCATAGAGATAATTTGCGCTTGATTTTTATCAATAGCTCCCTGCTCAACTAATTTTTCAAAATCTCTTTTTTCTAATGATGATTCATGCCCGTTTATTTTTATCCTGACAACATCTACAGGCCTGTTTATTAAAGGAGCATAAAAAATATTTAAGAATCCAAAACCCAATGCTCCAGCATAATGAGCTTGCATACTTGCGAGGAAAGTCTGAACATGCTGGTTTAATACTGCTGCGGAATTTGGAGAATTTGATTTTGACTCTAAATTTGCAAGAATTTTATTTAATCCAAATTTTTTTATATATTCAAGAGAATGAGATGAGCAGTATGTTCTTGCAGGATAACCTAAATCATGTATATGTATCACTCCATTTAAATGAGCTTCAGCAACTTCAGAGCTGAAGATATTTTCAAGAGCAAATTGTTTTTGTATTCTTTCTGCAATTTCTAAATTTAAAGCTTCAGGATTATTTGTAGCTACATTGCTGTTTTCCAAACTTCTGCTGAATAAAATAGAATCAAAATCAGAAGATGGCATCCCAAGCAAGGCCTGCTTTTTTCTTTGTGTGTCTAAACCCTCTTCTCTTAAAACAAGGTCTACTATTGCCCTTATATCAGTAGTGCTTAATTTTCTTACACCTCTAAGATACATATCAACAACAATATTTTCAACTATTTTTGATACATCTTTTGAAAGTTCAAGAGACAATCCAGCTTCCTCTTCCAACTGCTTAACTATTCTTTCTCTATCCCATGTCCCGATTACTTCTTTTGAATCTGATTCAATCAATAATGCCTTATCAGTTGTGCTTCCATCATTTTTTCTTGCAGCAATTGCTAAAACTTTTCTTGCCTCAGCCCTTTTATCTCTATAATCTTTATAGCACCGGGTTATGTTTTTGTATCCTTTTTCACTTGTTATATCTAAAATTACAGATTCTATTTCTGAAATACTTGGAATTTTTGCTACAAACTTTTTTTCAAGCTTTGCGAGAACACTTGAAAAAATAATTTCTATAACACTATCCCCATAACCAGAAGCATTAACTGCTTTTGTAACAGCATTTTTAATTCTCTCTTTATCAAATCTGTCTATCTTTCCATCTCTTTTTTTTACAAATCTCACCATTTTAAGCAACTTGTTTCATTACACTCTTAAAATCATTTAAATCTTGAAAATTAAGATATACTGATGCAAATCTTATATAAGCCACCTTGTCTAATTTTTTCAAAGTCTTAACAACTAATTCTCCAATAACTTTACTGTCAACTTCCTTCCCTTTTTTTCTTAATTTTTCTTCAATTACATCAATAGTTTTTTCTATTTTATCATGACTTATTGGTCTTTTCTGGCACGCTTTTATTATGCCAGTTTTAATTTTTTCTCTGTCATAAGCTTCTCTTCTGCCATCTTTTTTAATAACAATAATTTCAATTTCTGGCCTTTCATAAGTTGTAAATCTTCTTTCACATTTCAGGCATTCTCTTCTTCTTCTTGTAGTGCCTTCTTCTCCACTATCTCTTTTATCAGTAACTTTTGTTTCAATACTACTGCAAAAAGGACATTTCATAATTTCCTCCCAAATTTGGAAATTATGGATTTCAAAAATTTCTCAGATTCTTGTCTCATTTTCATCTCTTTTGTAATTTTGCAGTAAATACAACATATTGTGCTTTGAACATACTTTTAACACAATTTATTGTGGCTGTATAAATCTACAACATAAGTAATATTTAAAGATTTCTATGCTTTAGAATATACTTAATAACATTTATAAATCATATATTATTATAACTTCTATGGCTGGATTAGAAGAAGTTACTGGAGTTGCTGGAATTGCAGCTACTTTGGGCATAAGTGTGGCATTACTTATAGTAATTTTGGTATGGTCTTTAGTATGGAAAGGAATTGCATTGTGGAAATCAGCAAAAAAAGGTCATCTTGTCTGGTTCATAGTTCTCTTACTAGTTCATACTGTAGGAATATTAGAAATCCTTTACATATTTTTGTTTTCCAAATTAAGTTTTGGAGCTAAAAGAAAAGCCAAGCCAAAAAGGAAAAAGAAGTAATTATTTTTTCCTTTTTTTATATTTTTTAATTGCATCTTTTAATGTTTTTGCACCCAAAACAGAACAATGTCTTTTAACTAATGGCAGTCCGCCAAGTTTTTTTGTAATAATTTTTTCATTTATTTTTTCAGCTTGCTCTAATGTTTTCCCTTTAACTAAATCACATAATACATCAGAAGCAGCAATAGCTGCAGGACAGCCAAGAGTTTGAAACTTTATATCTTTAATTTTATTATCCTTAATTTTCAAATAAACTTTCATTACATCACCGCATTTATCGTTTTCAATTTTTCCAATTGCATCAGGTTTTTTTATCATCCCAACATTTTTTGGCTTCAAAAAATGTTGCATTACCTTTTTTCCATACATCATTTTTTATTAACCTTTGAATTTAATTTTTTAACAAATTTATCTGCATCTATCCCGTGAGCCTTGCATCCGTCTTTTATTGTCTCCATTGCAGCCATAGGACAGCTTATGCAGTATAAGCCTTCCTCTACAAATACTTCTCCTGTTTCAGGGTATTTTTCTAAAACTTCCCCAAATTTCATATCCTTATTTATCTTCTTTTTCTTCTTCATCTTCGCAGCCGCACTCACATTTGCATTCACATTCATTCATCTTAACCTCCTGTAAGCTTATTTACTATTTTTTCAAAAGGAGATATTTTCCTCAACTTTTCAATAATTTTGGGCATAATCTCAAGAACTTTATTAATTTCTTCTTCTGTTGTATACTTGCTTAATGATAATCTTAATGAGCCGTGAGCTTCTTCTGGTTTTAAGCCAATTGCAAGCAATACATGACTTGGTTCTAATGATTTTGATGAGCAGGCACTTCCTGTACTTGAAGCAATATCATGAGCATCTAAATGGCCCCCAACAGCCTCCCCCTCCACCCTATCAAAACTAAAATTTACATTATTGCATAATCTCTTGTTTCCTTTTGGACCATTCAATCTTGAACCTGAAATTTTTTCCAAACCTTCTATTAATTTATCTCTCAAATTAATCATCTTTTCTACATCACTTTTTTTTGCTATATCAACTGATTTTGCAAAACCTGCTATTCCAGGAATATTTTCTGTTCCAGACCTCATCCCATTTTCCTGTCCTCCACCATGCTGCCAGATATCAATTTTAGTTCCTTCTTTTATATACAAAGCGCCAACTCCTTTTGGCCCGTGAATTTTATGCGCATTTAAAGTTACAAGATCTAAATTTTGCTTTTTGACATTTAATTCTGTTTTTGTGTAGCTTTGGCAGGCATCTGTATGAAAATAAACACTTCTTTCTTTACAGATTTTTCCAAGTTCTTCTAGATTTTGAATTGTACCTATCTCATTATTTCCATGAATAATTGAAACTAAAATAGTATCAGAAGTTATAGCTTTTTTTAGATTTTCAGGATTTACAAAACCATCTTTATCTACATCTAAATATGTAACTTTCCAGCCTTCTTTTTCAAGCCACTTGCATGCATTTAATACACAATCATGCTCTATTTTTGTAGTAATAATATGCTTCTTATTTTTATTTGCAAAGGCCACACCCTTTATTGCGAAATTATTGCTTTCTGTTCCCCCAGATGTGAAAATAATTTCACTTACTTTTGCTCCAATTGACTTTGCAATTGCCATTCTTGCTTCCATTAAAGCCATTTTTGCTTCCTGGCCTTTTTGATGCAAGGAAGATGCATTTCCATATTTCTCATTAGAATACTCTTCTACAACTTTCATTACTTTCTCATCTATCTTTGTTGTTGCTGCATTGTCAAGATAAATCATTTTTTATTAACTTTTGAATTTAATTTTTTAATTTCTTTCTCTGGAAAAATGCTTCCCCCATATCTACATCTTTTACATTCATACAAACCTATCTGGCCCCCAATTACAAGTTCTATTTCTTTGCTTTTACATTTAGGACAAAATTTTACTTTCATTCTCCCCTCACTGGTTTCATTTTACATTGTTTTAATATGCCTTTATTGTATTTTTTACATACCTGGCATGAACATTTGTATCTTTTCATTAAATTTAAGATTCGGATAATTTCTCTTACAGCTATATTCTCATTTTTTACAATTATTTCAGCTGATTTTTCTATTTCTTTTTTAATTTCAGAAGGAATTTTCACTTTTCCTGCTCTTTTCTTTTTCAGATATTGAGAAACAGCAGCTTTGCTTATACCTAAAATTTCTCCAGCTTTTTCATAAGTGAGCTTATGTTTTTTAGTGAGAACTTCAGATAATTCTTTCCTTATTGCAGGTATGATATACCAGACTTCAATTTCCTGAGGCAAACTATACATAAAGTAAACAATAGTTTACAGTTTAAAAATCTTTCTACTTAATGCTTATTGCCTTTACAGGGCAGTTTTCTTTTGCTTCTTTTGCACAGGGTTTGCTTGTATTTGAATCTTTTACATCTGCTTTCCCGTCTTTCATTACAAATACTGCAGGACAGACACTTACACATAACCCGCACCCAATACACTTCTTTTTATCAACTTTTGGCTTCATTTTCCCTCCCTATATAGGAAAAATTGTTTTTATAAACTTTACCTAAACTATATGCTACAAAATATATATTCCAGGATATATTTTAGCTTTCAACAATGCTTTTAATTGGATTTTTTATCCAATTTGTATGAGAAGTAAGAAGAATATGAGTAATGCCGAATTAGCAGATTTGTTAGGAGGGGAACCAGAAAGAGAAGGAAGTTTTGATGGTGATCTGACTATGAATGTCGCTTGCGATTCATGCAGAAATTTCGCTGAGCGTCATAACGAGCTAAGAAGAATTTTAAGAGACCAAAGAGTAGAAACATTTGAGATCCATCCTGCATATCTTGGTGGGGGCATTAGACCGGAATCACTTGATAATCTCACTGAACAACAAAGAGTAATAATACAATTTTTAAGAGAAGGAGAAAGATTGCTAAGGGGGGGCATTTTGAATAATCCTGTAGAAGATTTAGTAAGTTTATACATGGATCCATACACTGAAGAGCCAGCATTGACATGTCAATGTAGAAGTGCTTCTTATCTTCCACTTAGAGTTTATGGATTAAGAATAGGGTCTGGCGTTAAGCTCCAAAGACCAAATAAAGATTGTCTAACTTGCGGAGGAGAGTTTAGAGCTTATTTTATTGGTTTGATGAAAGTTGTAAAAGGCAAAACTAAATCTTCACCTGAAGAAAATAAAAAACTTCTTGATGGTTTTAAAACCCGCCTTGCAAAAGTTTTTTCAGCATCTAATTTTGAATTGCGACTTCCAAACAACGAACAAACTACTTTTTTTACTGGGATAACATGCCCTAGAATTCCCCTTCATTATCATTGTGGGGGCTGTGGTGGAGAATATCCAGCACTTAGAGTCCATGAAGGATAATATAAAAGGAACAGCATTCTGCATTTTATTATATATTTTCTAATGTATATATTACATTATATACTTCATTTTTAAGGATTTCTATACTTAGAAATATAGTTCATATCACCCACTTACAAAATCATAAGCTGATTTCGCAGCAATTGCCCCCTGAGCCGCCGCCACCACTACCTGCTTCAGCTTGCTTTTTACAGCATCTCCTGAAGCAAATACTCCTTTGACATTTGTCTCCATATTATCATTCACAATTATATAATCTTCTTTATCTACTTTAATCCCAAGTTTTTTTACAACAGCAGTTACAGGAGAAGTCCCAATTTCAACAAAAACCCCATCTAACTTAATCACTTTTTTCTTCTCATTTAATTTTATCTCAATTTCAGATACAACATTATCCCCCCCAATTTTTACAGGAACAGCATTACAAATTATTTCAATATTTTTTTCCTTACTTATTTTATCTTTTTCTACTTTCTGGCATCTTAATTCACTTTTCCTGTAAAACACATAAACTTTTTTTGCAACTTTAGAAAGCAAAATCGCAGATTTTGCAGCAGAGTCACTTCCGCCAATAACTCCTACAACTTTATTTTTAAAAAAATTAGCATCACAAGTAGCACAATAACTTACACCTTTCCCTAAAAATTCTTCTTCACCAGGAATTTCAAGTTTCCTTTTTTCTGTTCCTAATGCAACAATAATTGTTTTAGAATGAATAACTTTACCATTTGTAATTTCTATGATAAATCCAGTTTTATCTTTTTTCAAATCTCCTACTTCTGCATTTAACAATTCTGCACCAAATTTTTCTGCTTGCTCAGAAAATTTCTTCATTAGTTCAAAACCAGAACCTTCAAAACCAGGATAATTTTCTATCTTTTCTGCTAAATTTGCCATTCCGCCGATATTTTTAGTTACAAGTGCGGTATGCAAACCATATCTTGCTGAGTAAATTGCAGCTGTTAATCCTGCAGGTCCGCCTCCAACTATACATACATCATAATGTTCAATATCTTCATCTTTTACATCTTTGCCAAATAAATGAAAATGTTTTCCCATAAAAACTATAGAACAATAATGCTTAAAAACATATTCTTTCTGGTAATTAGATGGCAGCTGGAACTGAAGTTAGGGGAGTTAGGGAGCAAGAAAGAAATTTGCCAAACCCATATCGTTTGAATGATCTTTTACTTGAATTCCAGACAATAATTGATTTAGAAGAAATGCCAATGCAAAATGCAAGAGAAAGAGGGGATATGCAAGCAGCTAGTTATCTTTCTCAAGAAGCAGAACAAAAATTAAGAGAAATAAGAAAAGCATATAGGGGTCTTATCTCAGAAGGACTTAAGTTTACAAGAGTAAGGCAACTTGGAAGAACAAACGGATATCACGGAGCAAGACAGTTATATATACCGCGGGGTGATAGGGTTTATGTAGTAATACAAAATGAAGATGGGACAATCACAGAACCAAAAAAAGACCCAAAATTAAAATCAGAAACTTTTGAAAATGGCGGGGCAATGCAGGTTTTTGCTGAAGAAAATGGGCTTGAAAATAGTTACGCAGTCTTAAATCCAATAGAAAATATCCCTCTTGATTGCTTGGTTGACAGGGGATTTGCCATAGCAGCAGAGAGCTAGAATCAAATATATACTATATAAACAAAACCTATTTAAATACACTTTTTCTTGAAAAAGTATGACAGACATAAAAAATAAGAAGTGGTATTTGAATTCTTTACATCTTACTACTGCAAGTTATGTCTGTGCAGGAATTAAATTTATACCAGATTCCTGCTAAGCTCACAAAACAGGGCTTAAGCAGGATAGAATTCTAAGATGATAAATCAAGATTTAACAACACGCCAAGAAAAATTACAACTTTGTTCTAGATGTCTAAACCATGAAATTAATTCTTGGGTAAATGAAAACTGGAAACATATAAATGATGATGCAAGAACACTAATAATGCAGGAATTAAAAGATATTGAACTTCAATTAGGAGAGTGTTTAGTATGTAAAAATAAATCTGTCTCAGTAAAATCTTCTGAAAAAATCTTACAGATTTTAGATGAAAATAAAACTCCTGCAAAAATAAGAAAAGAATTCGAGCAGTTTTTCTGTTAGAAAAATATATAAATTATAAAAAATCAATAAGTTGATGAAAGAAATTCCAGATTATAGGATTGGACAAGAAGTTTCTTGTATGGATTTTTTAGGAAGAACAGTCAAAGGCAGGATTATAAAGGTTGATCCAGACAGGGAATGGATACAAATTGATTCTGATGTTTGTGGTGTTTTTTTCGCAACCTACTCTCATCCCTCATTTATGGAGCCAAATAATAGTTTTACAAGTAGATAGATATTTAGTAAAATTTAAAACAACAAACTCCTAATCCTAACCATGAAAAAAATAAAAGCACTTGTACTATTATCAGGCGGATTAGATTCAAGACTTGCATGCAAAATTATGCAAGAGCAGTTAGGAAAGAAAAATGTAGAAGCTGTTTTCTTCTTACTCCCATTTACAGGCGGATGCTGTTCAGATAAATTCTGTGTATTCAAATTCTGTCAGCAACAAGGAATTAAATTAAATATAGTTGACTGCACAAAAGGAAAGCTGTTTATGGAATATATAAGCATACTAAGAAAACCAAAATTCTCAAGAGGAGTCTGCCTAAATCCTTGCATTGACTGTCATATTTTTATGCTAAAAAAAGCTAAAAAATTAGTAAAGAAAAAGAAAATAGAAATCATAGTAACAGGAGAAGTATTAGGAGAAAGACCATTATCTCAGCATAAATCAGCATTAATGCTAATTGAAAAACAAGCAGGATTGAAAGGAAAATTACTAAGACCACTTTCAGCAAAACTATTGCCAGAAACAAAAGCAGAAAAAACAGGGATAATAAATAGAAATAAACTACTTGATATACAGGGAAGGCAGAGAATCAGGCAAATAAGCTTAGCTAAAAAATACAAAATATCTTCCCCACCCCCAGGTGGCGGTTGCTTATTATGCGAGCCAGAATATTGCAAAAAGCTTAAAGAAATATTAGAAAAGAAAAACTTGCATTATAGGGATATAGAATTACTAAAAATTGGAAGACATTTTGAAAAATCACAAATAATTTTAGGAAAAAATGAAAAACAAAGCAAAATTCTAGAATTAGAAAAAGGAATAAAAATCATGCCAGTTCAGCCAGGACCATCAGCCCTCATAAGACCAAACAAAAAATCAGATAAAAATAAATTAGTAAATAAAGCAAAAAAACTTATACAAAAATACAGCAAACATAAAATTGAGAAATTTGAAATTAAATAATTTTCACTTTAGTTTTTTTAGGGCAAGTTAAGAAAATTCCAGCAGTATTATAATTAACTCTAAGCCATTTATGAATCTTAGCTAATCTTCTAATTTGTTCATAATCTTCTCTAGCTCTTTGAACAGCGGGTTTACCATCTCTTTCTATGGGTGGTTGATAAATAATAGCTAACCCCTAGCTTCAGCAGTCCTTCCCTTAGCAAATCTTGGGATGCTTGCTTCATATGGGCCTTGCAGTTCAACGCTCTCGCCATCAACCTCTAACCTGCCATTTAATAACTTAATAACAAGATTATTAGTTAAGCTACTTCTATTTGGCAAATGCCCCTTTATTAGAGCTTTCATTAGTCTTGCCATATAAAACTTAAAAACATCTTCTTTATAAAAATTATCCCACTAAAGAATACATTTACTTTTTCTTTTCTTTTGCCTGCCTTTCTAAGAAATCTTTAACAAACTTGCTATGGTCTTTTCTTTCAATTATCTTGCTAATATGATATACATTAATTCCTTTTCTCACTTCCTTATTAGCTTTAACACTGCTCATCATCTTACTCTGTATATCTCCTGACAATAAAACTTCTTTATCAGATATTTCAGCTATTTTTTTTGCAAGAGCAATAGTATTGCCAACACTAGTAAATTTCACTTTATCTTTATCTTTCTTTATTATTAACTTTCCAGAATTTATCCCAATTCCATGCTCTATTTTCTGCTTAAATTTCCTATTATGTTCTTTCAACAACTTGCTTATCTCTTGGGCAGTTCTAATTGCAATCAACTCATTTCCAAAGGTCTTAGTAGTAGCTGGAGAAAATAAGACAACCTTAAAATCTTCAGTGTCATAAATGCTCCCTTTATTCCCTTTAACTATCTCAGAAATCTTACCTAATGTATCTTTGCATTTTTTCTTTACCTCTCCAATATCTTTAATCTTCAAAGCCATTATCCCAGCATCTTCTTTCCTTCCATCTAAAACAAGAGCATGTTCTGCACCCCCAGCTTTTTTCTCTACTACCTTCTCTGCCTTTTTCCCAAAAATCCTTTTCACAGCAGACAATCCTGCTGCAGGATAAGCATAAAATCTTTTACCTATAACTTTTCTTGAAAATACAAAAATAAAAAGTCCAAGAACAAGTATTAAAAAAATCCACATTACAGGATATGCTAAGAACATTCCAAGCCCGTTTCCAGTTCTTGCCACCCCTATTGTACTGCCTGTTAATGCAACTGATTCAAAACTTTCTTGATTTTTGCCGTCACTAACTCTAACTCCATACTCTCCATCTGGAGCAGAAAGCCTGAATTTCATTTTCTCTCCAACTCCAAGTTCAATATTTTTAATATCAAGATGCTCCCCAATATAAACTTCTATTGGCTTTCTATAAACAACATTTCCAGTATTAGTAATAATTAATGTATTATTCTCAATTTCAAAACTAGCTGTTTCTAATTCTTCCACATAGAAAAGTTTCTTGCTTGTAAAATTTAGTGCAAAAGCTTCTATTTTCCAGTATCCTGGCTTAGAATCTTTCTCAATACGCAAGCTTTCTTCTTTGCCAGAATTTACTACTTTTTGCAAAATAATATCTTCTTCTGTATTATAAACTTTAATCCCAACTTCTCTTGTCATCTCCTCTTCTGCCTGGTCATAAATTAACATTCTAAATCTTATCTCATTTCCAGGAAGTATATTCTGATTGCTTGTAAGAATATCAAGTCTTGAAGGTTTCTGTTTTATAAAAACAGTTTCATTTTGCTCTCCTTCATTAGTTATTTCTGTTCCAGATTTTTCATAAACTCTTACTACAAGTTTGTAGTATCCTGATTTTGTATTATCTGGAAATGAAAACTCTCCAGAAAATTCACCGCCCTCAACTGATTTTGTAATCTTAATATCAACAGATTCTTCAGCTATATATAATTCAGCAAATCCTTCAACTGCCTCACTATCTTCTTTAACTGCACTGCCCTCAAAACTAATTTTCTCTCCTGCATCTGCCTCTAAATTTTTAACATTAAATTCAATATCAATTTTATCTGAAATTCTAAATGTAGTTGTTCTTTCTACTTCAGATAAAAATTTTGCTTCAACTGCGCAATTTTCCCCATCTCCATCAAAAAAAGATTTTGTAAGAAGCAAGGAAGAATCAATAGCTTTCTCTTCACCAGCTCCAAGAGTATTTACATACTCTTTATGAAAATTCTTGCTTACACCAGAACATTCTAAATTAAGTTCAAAAAAACCTGAAGAAACCTGGTCTGGCTTTATTACAGAATTTATATCTAAATTATCTCCTAAACTATAAACTGATTCTGGCTGTGACAAGATAATTTCTGCAGATGCAAGACTTAAACAGAAAAAAACCAATATCAAGCTAGTAAGTAATAGTTTATGCCTCATTTTTATCAGGAAAATAAGAAAAGTTGAATATTTAAACTTTTTTACAAATCAGTAGTTAGTTTTAAATATATATAAAACCAAATATCAACATGAAAAAGAGGGATTTTAAGGTAACTCCTTGGGAAGTTTCAGGGAAAATTAATTATGAGAAGCTGATTAAGGAGTTTGGTGTAAAACCAATGCCAAAACTTCCTGAAGCATTTAATAAGAATATCTTGTTTAGAAGGAAAGTTATTTTTGCTCATAGAGATTTTGACAGAATTTTAGATGCTGTTAAAAATAAAAAAAAGTTTGTAATGATGACTGGGCTGATGCCTTCTGGAAAATTTCATTTGGGGCATGCACTTGTTGCTCAACAAATGATTTTTTACCAAAAATTAGGAGCTAAATTATACATTGCTGTTGCTGATTTAGAAGCTCATAATACTAGAAATAAAAGTTTAGCAGAATTAAGAAAAGTTGCTGTTGACCAGTATCTGTTAAATTATATTGCTCTTGGATTAAAGCCGCAAAATTGCGATTTTTATTTTCAAAGTAATAGAAGTGCAAATGCAGAGAAATCAAATGCTTATTATAGATTAGCGTCTACTTTTTCTAGATATGCTACTTTTGCTGAGTTTAAGGCTATTTATGGAGGATTAAGTCCCGGAAGAATTAATTCTTCTCTTTTACAAGCTTCAGATATGTTTCATCCACAACTTCCAGAATTTGAAGGGCAGATTCCAGTTGTTGTTCCAGTTGGAATTGACCAGGATCCACATTTAAGGATTGCAAGAGATATGGGAAATAGATATAAAGATTATAAGTTTATTCAACTAAGTTCAACTTATAATAGTTTTCTACCAGGATTAAAAGGTTCAGGCAAAATGTCAAGTAGCGATGAAACTTCTTTTATTGCTATGACAGACTCGCCAAAACAAGTAGAAAATAAAATTAAAAAATATGCGTTTTCAGGAGGAAGAGATACAATAGAAGAGCATAGGAAAAAAGGCGGTAATCCAGACATAGATGTTTCTTTCCAGTATCTAAGAATGTTTTTTGAGCCAGATGACAAAAAATTACAGAAAATTTATGATGACTATAAATCAGGTAAAATGCTTACAAGTGAATTAAAAGAAATTTTAATTAAAAAAATCAACAAGTTCTTAGCAGGACATCAAAAGAAAAGGCAAGCTGCAAAGAAGCAGATTAATAAGTTTATTCTAACTTAACTATTTTACTATCTTTCCTAGACTCTGACCCAGCTGTAGAAGTATCTTCTTCTAATTTTTGAACTATCTCAGAATCTTGATAATTGTTTCCCATATGCGGATCATATGAAAGATTACGGATCATAGCATAAAAGAAAAATCCAGCACCCATTATTGCAGCAATACCAAGAGCACAACATCCAAAATTATTTTCTCTTCGATTATTCATTTTTACTCCCAAGGTAATTGACGCGGTTTATATTCTCCACAGTCAAGTCTTTCTCCATTTTTACGAGACCCATTACATTGCTCACAAAGATCTCTCCACTTAAAATTAAGTACAGCCCCCTTTCCAGCTCTTTCAAGATCTAAAGCAGCTCTATATATACATTTTTCTTCTGATGGAGTTTGATTATTCATTTTCTCCCCCCCAAATATTCTTGCAATTCTTCAAGATATGCCTCCATACAATCAGGACAACGACCATGAGATATCCTCCTCTTTTCATAAAGTTCCTTAAATTCAGCATATGATTTTGGGTCATCATCTTCTCCAACCCAAAACTCAAGAGTAGCATTTCCCTGACCTCTGATTCTAATTCTAATCCTTTTACAAATGACACAAATAGCTGGCAAATCTGATTTAACTTCTCTTGTACTTTCATCTCCCATTGTAACTATTCAGGAGTAAATACTATTTATAAATTTTACTATTGTTCTGAATAATATAAGTATTAATAAATGCAGGATAATCTTCAAAACTATGGGATTAGTCATAGATTTAAGACAATTTCAAAGACAAATTCATCCAATTAGAAAGTCTGTAGTTGTGCCAAAAAAAGGTTTATTTGGCATGCAAAATGGCATAGATGGAAAACATAAAAGAACAAAACATGGAACAGGATGGGTATGTGAAATGTTAGAAAGTGCAATAACTGGAGGAATTCCTTATAAAAGAGATGGTTTATCTTCATATTGCCTAATGGTAGAACCAGATTTGACAGTAGACAGAAGCGGAGCATACATAGAAACAAAAAGCATAAGTAGTGGTGGTGGAAGCTTAATGCTTAAAGATGCTCAGACAGCAAGATATGCCTTGCTCCAGTTAGGAGAAGGAGTCTATGATTCTCCAACAATCTATTATGCACTATATCATCATAATTCAAGAGGTATTGCAAAAAGAACCAATGGAAATTTAAAGAAAATTATTGATGAAGTGTGCGGGGAAATGGTTTTTAGATTACAGATTCCATTTAGTATAATATGGAAAATGTATAAGCAAGCTAGAAGACAACATAATCCTCTTAATGCAAGGAGGGCAGTTTTTACAGAATGGGAAGAAGGTAGAAATGGAAAAAGAATAGAAATTGGAAGAGAAGAGCTTTCTAGAATAAGGTTAGGAACACTCTATGAGCTTATATCAAATCCAGAGGATATAATAAAAACATTAGGACTAAATCCAGATGATTATGAATTTGAAAGGAGAAAAATGCCCTATACCAAAAAAAGAAAAATGAATTTTGGAAAAACTCCGGTCCCACCATTCCCCTCTCTTGCAATTTTAGATAAGAATCATTTACTCTGGCTTAGGAGATTTAAACAAGGAATGAGCAGAAAAAGAAGAGAAGAACTTGTAAGGGGAATAGAGGAATCTCAAGGACATAAAATTGACCCCTCTTATCCTTTATTTAAAAGTATAGAAGATGAATCTGCAGACGATGTACCTGAAGGAGTGGTTCCATTCTAACATTACTTTTATAAATCTCATTTATTTTTACTAAACATGAAGATTTTAAGTCTTCACTGCGACTACATAAAATTTAAGGCAGTGAAAAAAGCACTAAAAGAGCCTGAAAAATTATCTGAAGCAGATAAAAAAGAGAAGCAAATAAAAGAAGTTTTAGTAATTTTTACAGCAGTAGAAAAAGGGGACAAAACTGCAACTGAGCTTGTAAAAAACATAGAAGATATAGCAAAACAAGTAAAAACTAAAAATATAGTTCTATACCCCTACGCCCACCTCTCCTCCCAATTATCATCTCCAGATACAGCAGTAAATATCTTAAAACAAGCTGAAGCAAAACTAAAGAAAAAATTATCAGTAACAAGAGCACCATTTGGCTATTACAAGCAGTTTGAATTAAAATGCAAAGGACACCCATTAGCAGAACTAAGCAGGGAGATTACAGAAACAGGTGAAACAAAAGAAGCAAAATATGATTACAAGCAACTTTTAAGAGAAATCTCAAAAACAAGATTAGACAGATTAAAACTTAAAGAAAATGACCACAGAATTCTTGGACAGCAAATGGATTTATTCAGCTTTAATGAAACAGCTCCGGGAATGGTTTTCTGGCATAACAATGGATTAATTATTAAAAACGAGTTAATAAAATTCTGGAGAGAAGAGCATCAAAAAGAAGGATATGAAGAAATATCTACCCCGCAAATTATGGATAAAAAATTATGGCAGGTATCTGGACACTGGGAAAAATACAGCGAAAATAATTTTGTAACAGAATATGAAAAAAGACCTTTCCTAATAAAACCAATGAACTGTCCAGGAGGCATGTTAGTTTACAAAACAAGACCAAGGAGCTACAAAGAACTGCCAATGAAGGTAGGAGAATTAGGAGTAGTTCACAGACAAGAATTATCAGGAGTATTAGCTGGCCTATTCAGAGTAATACAATTTACCCAAGATGATGCACATATATTCTGCACAGAAGAGCAAATAGAGCCAGAAATAATAAAAGTAATGAAACTAGTAGACAAATTCTATAAAAAATTTAAGCTCCCATATCAAATAGAATTATCAACCCGCCCTAAAAAAAGAATTGGAAGCGATAAAATGTGGGATAAAGCAGAAAAAGCATTAGGCAATGTTCTGAAAAAACAAAAAGTCAAATTTAAACTAAATAAAGGGGAAGGAGCATTTTACGGCCCAAAAATTGATTTTCATGTAAAAGATTCATTAGGAAGAACATGGCAGTGTGCAACAATACAATTAGATTTCTCATTGCCAGAAAGATTTGATTTAACATATATAGGAGAAGATAATAAGCGCAACAGAGTAACTATGCTTCACAGAGTAATTTATGGAGCAATAGAAAGATTTATTGGAATCCTACTTGAACATACAAAAGGACACTTACCAACATGGCTAACCCCAGTTCAGGCAAAAGTTATCTCATTCACAAATAGGAACAAGAAAACAGCTGAAAAAATACTAAATCAGCTTAAAGAAGCAGGAATCAGAGCAGAATCTGATTTTGAAGATAAAACAATAAATAATAAAGTAAGAGAAGCAGAATTGCAAAAAATACCATATATAATTACAATTGGAGATAAAGAAGAGAAAAATAAAACTATTACAGTAAGGAAGAACAGCAAGACAAAATTCGGGGTAAAAGTGGAAAAGTTTATAAAAGATATTAAACAGGAGATAGAAGAGAGGAAATAATCTATTATATCATATATCTCCAACCATATAAATACTTAAAAATATTCTCTAAATTTTATAAAGATGGCAACAAGGATTTGGTTAGAATTTATAGCCCGTACAGAAGCTGGGAGAAGAATAATGAGGGAGAGATTCCACCCAGAAAGTAATTATCCAATCGTATGCAGAAATCCAGATTGTTTTTCTCCTCTGGGAATCTTCCATACAGGTTACTTTACTGAATCAATCTTCTTAGAAGATGGAGTTGAGTATTCAAATGGCGATTCTTCAATAACTTGTCCAAAATGTAAGAGTGAACACGATTTAGAACAATATCCCACTCAAGGAGGCCGTCCTAGCAATCCAGATGAAGTTCCTTCTGAAGAAAGAGTGACATTAGAAGAAATGCCAGAATTATTAAGAGCCGGCATTACTAGATTTCCAGAAAAAGACTAAAAATTTTCTCAGAAAAGATTATAAACCCATAAAAATATAATAAATTATTAAAGAGAGGAAGTAAAAGAGATGAAATTCAATCACTATCTAAAAAGATTAAAAGAGTCTGAAGAATTTCAAAAATTTAAGGAAAAGCATGGAGAAGCTTACCTATGTGCAGGTTTCTTTGTATTAGACTTTGAAACAGGCAATGATATACATCAGGTAGATTACCTTCTCCCAAACAAAAAAGTAGCTACATTTATACTTGATGACGGGGTAAGAGTAAAAATTTCTGCACAAACTTTAAAGAAGAAACTGCCGGAAATTAAAAATAAAGTTAAAACAGACTTAGATGCACTAAAAGGAATTGTAGAAGACGAAATGAAAAACAGAACAGTAACAGAAAAAATTAAAAAAATTGTAGCAATCCTCCACATACTTGATGAAAAAGTGATATGGAACTTGCAATGCATCTTAGATGGGCTTGGAATTTTAAATGTACATGTAGATGATTCTGACCAAAGTGTCTTAAAATTTGAAAAACACTCTCTCCTTGACTTAGTTAAAGTGAGTCCTATGAGTATGATGGGTGGGGGAGCAAGACCTCCGCAAGAAGTTCAGCCCCAGCAGGGACAAGCAATTCAGCCTCAGCAAGGGGGTGGAGGAGGGATGGGAGGCATAAAAGTAATTACAGCAGATAAACTTAAGGGAATTTTAGAGAAACTTAAAAAGAAAGCAAAAGAAGCAAAGAAACAGGAAAAATCAAAGAAAAAGAAAGAAGGAAAGAAAAAAACTCCGTCTGACAAAGAGAAAAAATCTGCATTAGAAGCAGAGAAAAAAGCTGCACTAAAAGCAGAAAAGAAAAAATAATTCTTCACATTTAAATATGTTCTTTTAATCAATTATATATGGAAATTCCAAAACTCGGAGAAGTTCGAAAACCATCAAAAACTCTAGCTGGAGTTACTCCAATAGCAGTAATGTGCAAGCCAAGAGCATGCAAGCACGGAATTTGTTTATATTGCCCATCACTAAATGTCCCTCAATCATATACTCCACTCTCACCAGCAACAATTAGGGCAAAAATGCTCTTATACAACCCATTAAAACAAGTGCAGGCAAGATTAAAGGCATTCAAACTAATGAATCATCCTACAGACAAAATTGAATTAATAATTATGGGAGGAACTTTCTTAGATTATCCAGTAAAATATCAAAATAACTTTGTCAAGCAATGCTATGATGCATTAAATGAAAAGATAAGTAAAAATCTTGAACAGGCAAAAAAATTAAATGAAAAAGCAAAACACAGGTGTGTAGCATTATGCATAGAAACTAGACCAGATGTATGTGGAAGAAAAGAAATTACAAGATTGCTGAATTTCGGATGCACAAGAGTAGAATTAGGAGTGCAATGTCTTGATAATAAAATTTACAAAAAAGTTAACAGGGGACATACTATTAAAGATGTAATAGATGCAACAAAAAGATTAAGAGATGCAGGATTTAAAATCGGCTATCATATTATGCCGGGAATTCCTGGAAGCAATCCAAAAAAAGATTTGCAGATGTTCAGGAAAATTTTCTCAGATGAAAATTTTAAGCCAGACCAGTTAAAAATATATCCCTGTCAAGTAATAAAAGGAAGCAGATTAGAAAAAGAATACAAAAAAGGCAGATATAAACCATATGCAAAAGAACAAATTGAAAATCTGCTAATTAAAATGTTAAAAATCGTGCCAGAATACTGCAGAGTAATGAGAATTATGAGAGAAATACCTCCGGTATTTCTCGCAGCAGGCACAATTAGAATTGATTTAAGGAGAGATGTAGAAGCTTATTTGAAAAAAAATAAAATAAAATTAAAAGAAATAAGATTTAGGGAAGTGGGGTTTGCACTAAGAGATAAATCAAGAAAGCAGAAAGTCAGTACAGCTACTAAAATAAAAAAATTAGAATATAAGGCAGGGAAAGGAAAAGAAATATTTCTACAGGTGATAAATAAAGATAACATCTTATTTGGCTTATTAAGATTAAGAATAAATCCAGATAAAACAGCTCTCATAAGAGAACTGCATGTTTACGGACAGGCAGTTGCAATTGGAAAAAAAGGAAAAATACAGCATAGAGGATTAGGAAAAAACTTAATGAGAACAGCAGAAAAAATAGCAGAAGAATCTGGCATAAAAAAACTATCAGTAATATCTGGAGTAGGAGTAAGAGAATATTATAGAAAATTGGGATATAAATTACAAAATAACTATATGACTAAGAAAATTAAAAAATAGAAAAAAAATAAAATTTATGCTCCTGTTATTTCTCCACCTTCAACCATATCTGCAACAGAACAAAGCTTATCTCCTGTAAGCACTCCAGCAACTTCAATTTTAGCTGGTTTTGAAGCAGTAGTTAAGGTGTATGTCTTTGTCTCAAGTTCATTAGGAACTTCTGTTTCTGCAGCAGTTACTTCGCTTCCATCAACTAAGAATTTCAAACTTGAAAGATCAGCTTGTCCAGCTTCTCTTTTTACACCTACAGAAGTTGTTCCTGCAACTGAATTATAACTTGCAGAGTCTATTTTCAATCTTAGGTTAAAGCACTCTGTTGCTGCACCGACTTGCTCTGCACCGCTTTCAATTCCAGGTTTTAATGCAACCCATAGAATTCCTACAGCTATAATTGCAAGCAAAATTATCATAACAGTTACAACAACTGCTGAGACACCTTTTTTACTCATCATTTTTACCTCCTTTTGCTTTATCCTACGAAGAAAGAGATGTTTAAAAATTTTGTTATTTTAAAAAGTTTGTAAAAATTACCTCCTTAAACTTTTTGAAATTCCAAAGTTGCACAAATCAATACTTGCAACTTTTTGATTATTTATTAAACTGGTCTAATAATCTAAAAAACTCTTTTTTATCTATAATTTTATCATTTTCATTTAATCCTACTTGTTCTGCAAATTTCCAAAAAGCTTCTGGTTTATATTTTCCTTGTTTCATTATTGCTGCAATAGTGGGAAGTTTAGGGTCATCCCAGCCAGAATATTTTCTTTCTTCAATATCTTTTCTCATCTGCCTTGTAGAAAATCTTAAACCCTTAATATGCCATCTTCCTAAGAAAGCTGTCCAGGGATACTTTTTCCCTAAAACTTTGTAAATCATTTTCTGCCTTTCTGCATTATCTCTATGCTCTTTTGCACGTATAATATGTGTCATTTTCTCTTCAATATCATCTACTGTAACTGCGAGATTCATTAAAGGCCATACTTTGTATTTGTTTTTCTGCAATGGGTGCGGAGTGAGATTTATTCTTGCAAGAGGGAAATCTCTCATTGCAGGATTTTTATGCTTCATATCTGATTTAAATCTTAAAACAGCTTCTCCAACTTTATACCCTTTTTTATCCAGCATTTTCTTCCATCTAGCTAAATTCTCTTTTACTTGTAGATTCCTGCACGGACATGCTTTCTTTCCAGAAATATAAGTTTTAAATTCATCAGAAGTGCAGGTGCATACATAAGAACTTTTTAACTTAATTAGTTTTTCTGCATACTTATAATAAATTTTCATATTATCTGACTGCATTACAAATTTTGCTTTCCTATCATATAACCAGTTTGATTCTTTTTTTATCATCTCATAAGCTGGCTTGTATATGGTCTCGGGATTAGTATCTTCTATTCTTACATAAAATATCCCTCCATATCTTTGTACAAATAAAAATGAAATTGAAGATGTAAGTGCATGTCCGATATGAAAAGGTCCTGAAGGACTTGGAGCTATTCTCATTATTACTTTTCCTTTCTTTGCATCCGGAAGTTCAGGCAATCCTTCTCTTCCTTCTCTTTTCCCTACTAATTTTTCATACTTGCCAAATTCTTTTTCCTGCTCATCTAAAGACAAAGAATTAACTCTCTTCACTTCTTTTTTCACTTCCCCAACCACCCCGCCCACTTCACTTTTCTTCAATCCCTCGTGAAAAAGAGCACTTATTACACTACCTTCTTGAGCTTTCCCATCATGCTCAATAGCATTTTTCAAAGAATATGCTTTTATTTTTTCATCCCACTTTTTCATATCAGAAATAAAGAAATTACAACTTAAAAATCTATTATTCTTAAAATATATTACTTCAAAATAGTTACAAAAGAAAGGTTTTTAAATACTGCAATTATATTTCAGGCATCATGGAAGGAGAAGATTCGGGGGAGAGAACTGAAACAGACAACAAGATTAGTGAATATAGAACATTAACAAATAGAGCAAAGAGGCTTGGAAGAAGATTATTTTATGAGAGTTTAAGGATAGCTGAAGAAAGAGGCTTGTCAGTAATTGCAGTAAGTGAATCTCAAAAATCAAATGTAAATGCAGACATTATAGTTAAAAGATATGGAGATGAAGTTGATGCCAGAGAACTAACTGAACTCGCAAGAGAAGATTTCCCTGTACTTTATAGAAACTATTATTTCGCAAAAGAAAGAAGTGAAAGATTAAAAGCTGAATTAGAAGAAATATATGATAATCTTTAACTATTAGGCAGCTTCATATAATGCTCTTAGAATTGCTCTATAAGTTCCTTTTTTACTTTCTCTATGTCTTGGAATTTCTGTTATTTTTCTATCGTCTTCATAAACTTCTGTATGTTTAGGACCTTCTTCTAAACGATAGCCAAGTTTCCTTGCAGACCTCCTTAGATCAGCATAAGACCCAATCCCGCCACCTTCTATAATCCGCTCTAATTTTGCTTTCTCTTTTTCTCTTGTACTTTCACTCCCAGACATCATCACCCCCACCCCAACCCCCATCAAGACCAAACCAACAACATAAACAGAAGTGGAATTCTTCCCTATTATTTCAGATATAGCAAAACCAGTGAAATTTGCAACAGGGTTTAATATAAAAATTATAAAACCAAGTAAAAAAATTGCCAATCCAGAAAATTTTAATTTGTTATTCATCTCCTGTCAACCCTATCTAATCTCCTCTCAGCTAAATCCATCCTGTCAAGGAGAGCATCTAACTTTTTCCTTACACTCTCAATTTTATATTCAACATCTTCAATTTTAACTTTCAAGTGTTTAGTATGCAAATTCCCAACCTCCCCACCCCACCCCTCATTTGCATTAGAATTAACTGAACTAGAACCTGCACCAGCAATATTCCCAAGAAATCCTAAAGCAGAAGCAGAATCACCTGAAGCAGTCTGTGAATTAGAAGACAAATCCTTATACTCCCCAGAATTCCCCCATCCAGTATTTGAACTTGGCTGTGAAATTTTCTTATCAGTCAAATCAATCACTTTCTTTTTAGTAAACGGCCACATACCTAACATCAGCAAACTTAATATTTAAAGCTAACGCTATGTTTTTAAATTCCTATATATTTAAATTATAAGAAAAGATGGACTGGAGAGACATTATAACTTGGATTATATTTATATTAATAATAATTGTATTAATAGCATCTTTTTTCAAAGGAGGATAAATGAAAGCTCAGGATATTATTGTCTGGATATTATTTATAATATCAATAACCCTTGCCTTATGGTATCTTTTTGGAGATTCACCAACAATAGAACAGGCACTTTTAGTTATGATACTAACCATGCTCTTTGCAGTTAACTCGAGGACAATTAGAACAGAATCAAAATTACAGCACTTTAAACAAAGTTTCATCAGCTTAGCAAAAGATTTTAAACAACATATTCATAAATAAATTAGAAAAAAGAGATAAAATGAGCCAAATAGATGATGTAAGCAAAACCATAGCAGCAATAAATCCTGACTTATATTTTGCAGGAACACCCTGGGAGATCAAAGGTTTTAAGCAAAAAATAAAGAAAGCGGGTTTTGAAAATGCAAAAGATATTGCAAAAATAAAACCAATAGAAGACCACAAAATAATTTATGACTCCAGCTCAGAAACACTTGAACCAATTTACTTCTATACATTTGACCTAATGAACCAGCTTTTCGGAGGAAAAGTAGAAAAAATAATGGATAATTTCACTTCTTCCCCAGGTTCAGGACATTTCTCAGAATTAATGATGAAAGCAACAAGAATGCAGGAAGAAGCAATGAAAATGTTAGGAGCTGTAAATACTGTAATTAAAAGCATTATAAATCTCATCTATGACTTAAAAGAATTTGAGACAAGATTAAGCCATTATAAAGCTGCAGCTTCTAAAGACTCTACAAAAGCAGAAGCAGGATTGCTCTCATTAAAACAAATTTGGATGGATAATGTAGATATTAAAAGAGGAACAGGAAGCATAAATGCTATGACACAGCAATTAAACTTTGTTACATTAAGAGACTCTTTTATGGCAGCTAAAAACCTAAAAGAAGTAGACAACTTAGACTTAAATGAAAGGGTAAAAAGAATTCTAAAAGCAAGACTAGCTGAATTTAAAGAATGGAAAAAAAGAAGCGGAATAGAATTAAAAAAACGATACGAAATTGAAAGAACATATCTTAAAGGCCAGGTAAATACATTAAAATTATATACAAGATGGGCAAAACCATATCTAAAAGCAGCTTCACAACTTGAGGCAAAAGAATTTGGAAAAGAACCAGCATTAGTAAAAGCATTTAATACAATAATTTTAGAATTAACTTTGCTTGGAAAAAAGCCAGTAGATTTTGAGCAGGCAGTAATAGACAAAAAACTTCCCGAAGCATTTAAGGGAACGTCAAAAAAAATAAGACCATTTTACTCCTGTGTACTAGTAGATTTTTATTTTAGAGGGATACCTCAAAAAATGGGACAGCATTATGTATTTGGGGGAAGAGCAGAAATAACATTTAGAGCTTATGCATTAAATGAAGATGAACTAACAATGTTAAACCAAAAATTAGGGGATTCGGACTTAAATGACGCACTTAAACTTGTATCAGGAACAACAGAAGAATCATTAGAGCAGTTGCAAGAGGACATAAGATATTTTTTAAAAGAAGAGGAAGAAAGAAAAGCAGAAGAAGAATCTGGAGGAGATGTAAATCCATTTGCTGCATTAATTGGTATGGCAAGGGAAAAACCAGAAGCAAAACCAGCTAAAGCTAAAGAAGAAGAAAAAATAATTACAAAAATCAAAAAAGACTCTTATGTAGAAAGCATGGTAAGAAAAGTAGCAGAAGAAGCAGCTAAAGAAACCTGCTTCACACTATTTGACGTCTTCAAAAAAGCTCACGGAATGGCAAGTGCAGCATAGTTTTAAATATAACTTTTTCTCTATTTAACTATGACAAAGAAAAAAATCAAAATTATTAAAGAAATAGAACCTTCTCTTAAAGAAGTTAAAGAAGAGGAAGAAGAAACACTGGAAGAAGAAGTAGAACCAGAAGAGAAATTTGAAGATGAAGAAAGTTTTCAGGAATTTTCAGGTGGGGGTGGGGAGGCAGTTACTCCGGTTTTAGAAGCTACAGGGCAAGTTCAGGAAACAGAAGAGCCCCTTGAGCAGGAATTAGCAGATGTTCCATCTGCAAGAAGAGAAGAAGAACCACAAGATTATGCAGTTGCAAATATGCCAGATTATGGTACAAGTGAAGAAATAAAATATGAAGAAGCTGAAAGACAAGAGCAAAGAGAAAGAGACAGAGAAATGGGATTAGTAACTTCAAGATTTGAAACAGAAGCAGATACAACCCCCGGAATCCAGACAATGAAAGGGTGGCAGGAAGCAACAGTAGAACCTGGAATGAGAAGGCAGGAAGTGCAGGAAAGAGATTATATATGGAAAGGAAGAGAAAAGTCAGAAGAAGGACTGCCATTCCAGCAAAAAAAGAAAAGAAAGTTAAATATTTAAATTAAAATATACTATGTTTTATATAAAAGAGGAAAAATGGCTTATGAATATTTTTACCCAGGAACTTTAAGTAGCTTAGACCCTGAGTATGGAGAATTATTTACAGGATATAGAATCCCTGCAGCTCAATTAGGAGCAACTACCAGTGTACAAACAGCAAATCAGATAAAAGAAGTAACTAACTTGCTAAATCAGGGAATTAAGGCAGTAGAAGTTTCAGTTATCCAGCCAGAAGTTTTTGAAATGATTCCAAAACAACAGTTAAAAGAAATTAACCGGCTTTCAAAATTAACTGGTTCTGAGACAAGCTTGCACGCACCAACTACTGACCCATCAGGATTTACACAACAAGGCTGGAGTGAAGTTAACAGGGCTGAAGCGGAAAAACAATTTTCAGATATAGTTGAAAGAGGACATGAGTTAAGTCCTGAAGGAAATATTCCAGTTACAATACATGCATCTGGTGTTCCAGGAACAGAATTTATGGAGACAAAAGATCCGGAAACAGGGAAAATGGTTGAAGTCCCCCAAAGAATGGTTGCAGTAAATCAGGAAACAGGAGAATTCATACCATTAGTAAGAGAAAAGAAAATCCTTCCAGGAATGTTAAAACCTAAAATGTATGAACCAAAAAAAGAACTTGAAATTGCAAATACAAGTTATTGGGATAATAAATTATCTAATTTAATTTTCTATAAAGAAAGAGGAGATGAGATCATAAAAGGCAATGAATTTGCAGTAACTCACTTCTTAAAAGATTTAGAAGCAGGTAAAATAGACCCGCAAGCAATGATGCCAGCGCAAAGGCAAGCATATGATATTTACAAAAATGCAAAAGTATACTTAGACAATAGCCAGCAGACAATAAATTCCTTATTCAACCAGGCATATAAACTCTCAGATGATAAAGGAAAAAAAATACTCGTTGAAGCATCAAAACAATACAGAAAAGATTTATCTAAGTTTAATGAAACAAAACAAATGAGTCATTTATCAAATGCAATCCAGCATCTTATTAATACAATGCATGGAATGGTAGAACATAAAGAATTAACTCCTCAAATATACAAGCCAGTAGAGCAATTTGTTCAGGATAAAGCAGGACAAACTTTAGGGAATGTTGCTTTTAATGCATATAAAAAATTTGGAGAGAAAGCACCAATAGTAAGTATAGAAAATCCACCCTATGGCATGGCTGTTGCAAGAGCTGAAGATTTGAAAAAATTGATTGATAAATCAAGAAATCAGTTTATTCAAAAAGCAAGAAAAGAAGGAATGACAGAATCTGAAGCAAAAGCAGCTGCAAACAAGGTAATTGGGGCAACATGGGATACCTCTCACATAAGTATGATGAGGAAATCCGGATTTAAACCAGAAAAATTAGTAGAAGAAGCAAAAAAAATTGCTCCTTATGTAAAACATGTTCACTTAAATGATAATTTTGGCAGCACACATACAGATTTGCCGCCTGGAATGGGTTCTGTACCAATGAAAGAAATTTTATCTGAATTAGATAAAGTTGGATTTAAGGGAAGAAAGATTTTTGAAGGGGGACAATTTTTCCAACATTTCCAGACATCACCGCATCCTTATGTTTTAGAAGCACTTGGAAGCCCAATTTACGGAATGACAGCTCCACCTTACTGGAATCAATTATCTGCAACTTATGGAAATTATTTTGCATTCCCATCAGCTTATTTCCCAGAACAGCATTTCTCATTATTTGGAGGAGGTTTTGCATCGCTTCCAACAGAACTAGGAGGACAGATTCCAGGGAAAGCATCAAGAGCAACTGGAACACCAATGGCATAAGCAAGATTTAAAAACTTAAAATCATATAATTAATAAAAGAGGGAAAATGAAAAAACAAAAAAAAGTTTCTAAGCCAAAGAAAAAAAAGGTTTCTGCAAAAGATTTTCCAACCTTAAAATTAGCAAAAGAGAAAGAAATTGCATTAGACTTTGCTACAAAGGCATATCAAAAATTTGACAAGCTTGTAAAAAGTATAATCTTGTTTGGTTCTCAAGCTAAGAAAACAGCTGTTGAAGGTTCAGATATAGATATAATAATTATAATAGATGATGCATCAGTTAAATGGGACCAGGAATTAATTGCCTGGTATAGGGAAGAGCTTGGAAAAATGATTAGAGCTAATCCATACAAAAAAGAACTGCATATAAATTCTGTTAAATTAACAACTTGGTGGGAAGATTTGCTTAAAGGAGAGCCAGTTATAATTAACATAATAAGATTTGGCGAGCCATTGATTGATTTTGGCGGATTTTTCATGCCATTAAGAATCTTGCTTGAGCAGGGAAAAATTAAATCTACTCCAGAAGCAATTTATTCTGCATTGCAGAGAACACCTTCACATATTGCTAGGAGCAAGGCAGCAGAATTGGGAAGCATAGAAGGATTATACTGGGCAATGGTTGATGCTGCACATGCTGCATTAATGGCTGCAGATCAGACTCCCCCATCACCAGAACATGTGCCAATAATGTTAAAAGATATTTTTGTTGACAGCAAAAAACTTAGTATGAAATACGTAGTTATGTATCGTGACTTGTATGTACTGCATAGAAAAATTGTGCATGGAGAAATTACAGATTTAAAGGGTATAGAAATTGACAACTGGCAGACAAATACTGAATCTTTTGTACAAGAAATGTCAAGATTAATAAGAAACTTAGTAGAAAGAAAATAATTAAGGTGCAGGTGCAGCTAAAAGCGCTGCAAGACCATTTTCACCTTCAATTGCTTCTCTTCTTCTCATCTCCAATGCAACACCTAAACCTTCACTATCCAAATACTTATTATATGATGATATTAATTTTTCAAATAATTTCCTCTCATAATCATTTTTCCTCAAAGTGCCTATTATTCTACGTTTATAATCTTCCCTGCAATTTTTAGGATTTGCTCCAACTATCTGTGCCAAATCTCCAACAGTTAGATCATTTAAAGATTGAATAACCATTTTAGCTCCTTTTTCAAGAATATCTGCAGTTTTTATGCTACCAGAATAAGGCTCTGAAGAATTTCCTTCACTTTCAGCTAAAGTGCTACATATGTAGGTAGCCATATCTGGATTTATATTAGCTAAAGCAAGTCTAAAACAGCTATGACCTAGGTCTCTCCCAATAGAACCATATACGCCTCCCTTTTTAGTTCTGAATGCAAGATACATCAGAGGAAGGCAGCTATCAGCTCCCAAATTTCGCAAAGCTAACTCACGTCTCTGTTTTCTTTCTTCTATTGTAATAGCTTCTTCTGGCATTTTATCTTATCATAATTTAGTTACTATTCCCCAGTAGGTATGCCTTTATAAATCTTTGGGTATAAGAAATTAAAATATATCAAGAATATCTTCCCCACCCCCTTCGCCGCCCTCACCAGTATACTTCTCTTCTTCAGCTTCTTCTAAAAGTTCTTTCACTTCTTCTTCGTCTTTCAAATCTACCTCTTTATCTGTAGATTCTGTTACTTCTTCTTCATTTTTACTGCCAAAAATATCAAATCCAAAATCCACACCACTCTTTTCCTGTTTTTCCTCAGTTGGTTTTTCTTCTTTCTTCTTTTCAGCTGGTTTCTCTTCAGTATCTACAGTCTCAGTTTCTTTTGATTCTTCTTTAGCCCCACCTGGTTCCGGTTCTATTTTTTCTTCTACTTTCTTAGTTTCCTCTTCAGTGGGCTTTAGCTCGCTGTTTTTTGCCTGCCTTTTTGTAAAATGCTGTCTCTCTTCTTTAATCTTATCCCTATTTTTCATAAAACACTCTTTGCAATAAACAGGTCTTCCTTCTTTTGGCTTAAATGGAACTTTATCTTCTTTTCCGCAATCACTGCATTTAATTGGATACCCCTTCTCCCCAGTGGGTTTTAACCCGCTTTCTTTGGCTACCTTTTGCAAAGGTAATTTTTCTCCAGGTTCAGATTCTATTTTTTCTTCTACTTTCTCATTATTTTTATTTTCATTTCCTTCCACCACCCCACCACCCCTTAATCCCTTTCCTTCCAAATCTCTAACAAACTCACTAATCTCTAATGCCTTATCTGCATTAACAGAAATGCTATCAATACCATTTTTAACTAAAAACTCAACCATTTCTTTATCACTTCCAGCTTGCCCGCAGATACTTGTCTCTACATTATTTTTCTTGCATACTTTAATAACATAAGCAAGCTGTGAGAAAATTGCAGGATCTTTTTCATTGTACAAATACTGAACTTCTTCATTCCCCCTGTCAACAGCAAGAGTATATTGTGTCAAATCATTTGTACCAAAACTTATAAAATCAATTCCTTCTTCACATAAGCTCTCAATAATCTGCACAGATGCAGGAGTCTCAACCATAACTCCAACTTTCAAACCAGCCCCAATTTCTTTTACAATTTTCTTAACTTCTTTAACTTCATTTAAAGAAATAACTTGTGGAAGTAGAATCCCAATTTTCTTATTTTCAATTTTCTTCATAGCATTTAATTCAGCTTTTAATATTTCAGGATATTTCAAGCCAGTCCTAATTCCATGCATTCCTAACATTGGATTTGCTTCAACTTCCTTGCTTGCACCTTCTAAATTTCTAAACTCATCACTTCTAATATCACTTGTCCTTACCCACAACTCATCAAAATACTCTGCAATCTTATTAATTCCATTGAAAATTATTTCCTCATACTTATCAATTTCTTTTGACTTGACAAAAAACATTGGATGCTTCCCAGATTCAGCTATAATTCCTTCTAACCTAGTTAATCCAACTTCTTTGCATCCTGACTTACTTGCCCTTTCTGCAAAAGTTGGCAAATCTACAATAACTTTTATTTTTGTTTCTGTCTCAACTTTTGGCTTAATTTCAACTTTCCCAGCTTTTAATTCTCCTGGTTTTCCAGAATATATTTTTCCATTAGAACCATCAACTGTAATAGTCATGCCGTCTTTCAAAATTTCAGTTGCTTTTCTAGTACCTACAACAGCTGGTATTCCCATCTCTCTTGATACAATTGCTGCATGAGCTGTCATTCCCCCCTCATCTGTAACAATTGCTGCAGATTTTTGCATAGTAACTACCATATCAGGATTAGTCATTTTTGTAACCAAAATATTACCTTCTTTTATCTTATGTAAATCCTGCAAATCTAAAATAACTTTAACTTCTCCATTTCCTACGCCCGGGCTTGCTGCCAGCCCTGCTAAAATCTCTTCACCCTCTATTTTTCCTTTTGCAACAGATGGTTTTGTTGTTACTGGCCTAGTTTGTACAATATAAATTTCTCCAGAACTAACTGCAAATTCTATATCCTGGGGCAGTTTGTAATGCTCTTCTAACTTAATTGCATAATCTGCAAGTCTTTTAATCTCATAATCACTTAAAACCTGCTGCTTGCTTTTTTCTTCTGTTAAATCTACCTGCTCTGTTTTTCCAGCAGAATCTCTCACTAAAGCAATTTTCTTATCAGCTATAGTTTTCTTTAAAATTTCTAAATCTCTTGATATAACATAATAATCTGGTTTTATTCTTCCTGAAACAATCCCTTCACCTAAGCCAAAAACAGCTTCTGTTACCACATCTTCACTTTCTTTAAGCGGGTCACGCGAGAATATAACTCCTGATTTATCAGCATTTATCATCTGCTGAACTATAACTGCGATTAATACATCTTCATGTTTAAATCCTTTTTTAACACGGTAATATATGCTCCTTGCTGTGAATAAAGATGCAAAACATTTTTTTACAGATTCAATTAATTCTTCATTTCCTTTTACATTCAAAAAAGTCTCCTGCTGTCCTGCAAAACTAGCTGTTTTTGTATCTTCTGCTGTGGCGCTTGACCTCACTGCTACAAATGCTTTATCCTGCATCTTCAAAATTGACATTACATCTTTTGAAACATTTTTCAAAGCTTCCTTATCCACACTTAAAGAATCATAAGCTTCAACGATTTCTTCTTTTAATTCCTGAGGCATTTCAGCTTCTACAACCATTTCCCTGATTTCTTTGGCAGTTTTCTCTAATTCTACTGTATCTTCTACATTTAGCTTATTCAGCATGTCATAAATTTTTTCTTTCAATCCAGTTTCTTCAAGAAAAAAAGAATAAGCTTCAGCTGTAGTTGTAAAACCCTGAGGTACAGGAAATCCCGCGTTTATCATCTCCCCTAAATTTGCAGATTTCCCCCCAACTTGCTTTACATCTTTTTTACCTAACTCAGAAAACCACCTAATATATTTATCAACTATCTTTACCTCTTTTCCTTCCATAATTACAAGAAAGAAATGGGGTTAATAAATATTTTTATTCTTTCTTCTCAAGAACTAATCTGCTTCTGCCAGGTAACTTAGACTTTATCTGGCTAAGAGTTTTCATTGCAACTTTCTTAGCTTTGTCATTTACTACTGCAACAATAAAAAGTTCTTGTCCTGGCTTGACTATTGCTCCTCTTCCCATAACAGTGCCAAATGACTGCTGCATTCCAGTTTGCATTCTGTCTGCACCTGCACCAGTTAAGACTTTATTTTCCCTTAAAATATGGTGGGGGAAAACCTTTACTTCGAAATAAAACTGGCCCGGGAATTCTTTATCTAAACTTTTTTGTATGTACTGCCTTGATGACTCCAACGCATTATCTCTTACTAGAACTTTTTCAGATGAAACTAATTTTACTATTTGCTTTAACTTTCCTTTCCTAAAATCTGCAATTGCTCCCATTCTGAATTTTACAATTTTCTGCTGTGGGATTGTCTTTATGTAGCTCTTGCTCTTTTTGCTGCTCTTCCTTGTATAAGGTCTCATTTTCTTCTTGCTGTATGCTGATGCTTTTCTTAATGCCATTTTCTATTTTGTTAATGCTAACTCTAATTCTCTACCTCTTTTCAGATTTTCACCAGAATAATTTGGCTCTCTCTCCAAATTAGCTCTATAAATAGAACAATCTTCACATTGAGGATGCCTGCAGCCCCCTACCTGGAAGATCCCACGGAATTTGATTAATAAACACTTTGATTCGTATTCACAAATTTTTCCCATTTCTCTCATTTTACCTCCACCTTATCTGCAACTGCCTGACCAGGCAGACCTTTCTCAAATATTGCTCTTACTAATCCTTTATTCCCATGTGCAGAAGAAATTTTTCCTTTAATCTCTTTCCCAGCTGGGCTTTTCCATACAACTTCTTTTCCAACTAACTTACCTGCATCTTCCCTGTTTTTCATACCCACATCTACTAAATAGTGCTTTTCATGTATAGTATGTCTCCCTCTTCTAAATTGTATGATTTTCCCTTCCATCTTCTATAAATCTGTATAAAAATTAGTTTTTAAACCTTATGAAGCATATTCTCAATTAAATAAATTTTTATAAAGTATAAAATTAAACTCAAGAGTATGAGCTTGCCAGATTTCATTATTATGGAGAAATCATTGCTCCATCATAGAAGAGTTACTGTAAAAACAGGAGATAGTCCTGATGATAAAAGAAGATGTCAAATCTCAGACAGTGATAAGATAACAATGGCTGCAGCTTATGGAGCAGATAAAATAAATTATAGGGGAGCAGTATATATTAGATTATCAAGAACAGCAAACGTAGAGAATAGATTAGAAAGGTGTAAATATGAAAGAAAATAACTACATTATAATCTCAAAACTGCCTATTTTCTTCCTAAGAATTTCAAAAATCTGTTCATCTATTTTAACTTCTTTCTTTTTTCTTTGAACTTCCAAAGCTTTAGTTAGCTCATTTACATCAGAATTTACAAGCTTCTTTTTCTTTACATCTATCTTACTAATTTCCCCTTTATCAATCAGAAAACTAAACTCATCAGTTAAAACTAATTCATAGACTTTATCTTTTGTTTTTAATCTGAATTTTCCTTTCTGCAGACTTACTAATTCACATCTCTGTCCATAATCAATTAAATCATTAATAAGTGATGTGGCATTTTTTCTTATATTCTCAACTTCATTCTTTGTTATCTTCCCTTTTTTAAATTCTTTTTTAGCTTTTACAACATCTTTTAAGAATTTCAAATAATTTGGAGGCAAGTTCCCTTTTTTCACAAAATTAGTTTCAAAATCTGAAATTAATCCAGATTCAGATTTCTTGCCAAAAAGCCCCTTAAGCATGTTAAATATATTTTCATATAGCTCCTCAACTGTCTTTTCCTGAACTCTTTTCTCAATCTGTTCTCTTAATTCTTTTAATCTTTTTATATAAGCTTTAAAATCAGCTAAATACTTATCAACGTCTTCTCCTTTTATTGTCTTAATTTTCCCATGCTCATAATCTTTGTAAACTTTAACTATTCTCTCTAAAATATCTGCATACTTTTTTTCAAGTAATTTTTCTTTTTCTACAAAAACTTTTCTAAACTCGCCTTTCTGAATTTCTTTTGGAGCTGGAGGAGGCAATCCATATAACATTAATAATGCTTGGGATGGCGTAATGACTCCCCAATACATATCAAGAATCATTGAATCCATAAGATTTTTCTCTACTTGCTTTACAACTTTATCTGACATATTCATAAACATATCAATAGATTCAGGACTTGGCTTAATTTTGCCCATTTTCAAAAGAAGTTTCCATGGCATAAATGTTCCTCTGTCATACAAAGGAATTCCATCTCTCAATAAAGTAAAGAAAACAGGATTTGCATCTTTTACACCTTCCCAAAACTCAGTTAAAATATAAATTTGTGGTTCTAATTTATTTTTTACACCAGCTAACTCGCTTGCTTCCATCACATAAGAATAAATTATATTTCTTAATTTTTCCTTTAGTTCTAACCTTGGCATCCTTTTTACATCGGTATCATCAATAATTATGGCTACATCCACATCACTAGATTTAACTGCTTCTCCCCTTACCAAACTTCCCCAGATAACATAACTTGTAACATATTTCTCAAATTTCCTCAATACAAGAGATTTGTGAATTTCTGCAACTCTTAATGCTCCCAGAAAACCATTATCAAATAATGGGAAAGACATGGCAATCCCTGCAGTTAGATCATATTTTGAATCTAAAGAATAATTAAATACATCTACTGGAGTTTTTACGTGAACCCATACATTTTGCTTTACCTCTTTAAGTTCATTAACTAAGTCAAGTTTAATTTTATTTAACTCTTTAAAATTATCTTCTGGAATTAAAACCATTAAATGCAGTGGCTTTTTCTTTGCTTCTTCTTCAGGAATTCTCTCTTCCTCTTCAAATTTATCAGATGCTTGTGGAGGCAAAATTCCAATTGCAATAGTAAATGGATATTTTTTTAGGACTTTTTTCTTAAAAATTTCTAATTCCTTTCTTGTCTTTTCCATCTGCTCTTTAGTTTTCTCTGGAATCTTAGAAGGAATATCTGGTTTTCTATAATCTAATCTTATATCTTTAATTTCCCCTGCCAAATCTGTTTTTTCTTCCTTCCCCTTATCTGTCATAATCTAAAGAACTTTGGAGTATTTTTAAATCTTAGTATTTGAGAATAGAAAAGATTTAAAAGAATGAAAACTGCATTTAATTATGGGCCTATCGTTCATCGGCTAGGACAACTCGTTTACACCGAGTAGAGAGCAGTTCGATTCTGCTTAGGCCCATTCCACTAATATCACCTCCCAAAAATTTAAAACATCTTTATTTCTCATACTACCAGCGCGCTGGTAGTATAGTGGTTAGTATATCTCGTTGCCAAGCAGAACGAGGTTCCGCACCTCCTAATCTGCAAGAAGCAAAAACGAGGTGACCCGGGTTCGATCCCCGGCCGGCGCATACAAAAATATATATACTTCCTTCTCTATTTATTACTAGCAAATATTCCAGCCTACGGGGAAATAATGCAGGCAAAATTTTCTAAAAATATCAGAGCAGAATATAGGGGGAGGGAAAAAATTGATCTTGTAAGAACATCAGCAGGATATGCAATTTTTTCTCAAGAACAATATGAAGCTGGATTTAATATTGAAGACAGAATTTCTATTAGGAGAGTAAATGAATTAGGTATAGAAAGAATAAGTGATATTTTAGATACTTTATCGCCTGATGCATCAAGAAATAAAGTAATTAGTGAGTTAAATTCTAAGCTCTGTGAAGAAAAACAAAAGCCAAATCTTGGAACCAATACAGAAAGAACTAATCAATCTTCAGCTTCTGGTATACCAGGATAACCACCACCGCCACCCCCTTTACTACTAGCAGAAATAACATCATCTATTCTTAAAATCATCATACTAACCTCGCTCGCAGAATTAATCGCCTGTGTCTTAATTCTCAATGGTTCAATTATCCCTGACTGAATAGCATCTTCAATCTGCCCTGAAAATAAATTTAATCCGGAATTTTTTTCCATATTATCATGTCTGGCTTTTAATTCAGTAAGAACATCAATTGGATCCAAACCAGCATTTTCAGCTAAAGTAATAGGAACTGTTTCTAAAGCAGAAGCAAATTCTTCAACTGCAAGCTGTTCCCTGCCACCTAAAGTCTGACTATATTTTCTTAACTCTCTTGCAAGTTCAATCTCAATTGCACCACCACCAGCAACAACTTTCCCATCTTGCAAAGCAGCTGAAACATCACCTAACCCGTCTTTAATTGCTCTTTCAATTTCATCTATTACATGTTCTGTCCCCCCATGTAATAAAATAGTCAGGGCTTTTGGATTCACACAACCTTTAATATAAGTCATTGCATCATCGCCTTTTTTCACTTCCTCAACAATTCGAGCTTGTCCAAGCTGGTCAGAACTTAACTCATTTAAATTACTCATAATTTTTCCTCCAGTTGCTCTTGCAAGTTTCTCCATATCTGATTTTGCAATTCTCCTACATACATAAACTCCAATTTTAGCAAGATAATATTGTGCAAGGTCATCTACACCTTTCTGGCAAAATACAACATTTGCCTGAGACTGCTGAATTTTAGCAACCATCTGTTTCAATAATCTCTCTTCCTGTTCAATAAAACCTTGAAGCTGGTCAGGGCTATTAATTGAAATTTTAGCTTCTGTTTCTGGACTTTTAATTTCTAAAGCAGTATCAATCAAAGCTATTCTCGCATTTTCAACTTTTGCAGGCATATCTACAGAAACTCTATCCTTATCAAGAACAATCCCTTCAATCAATTCTGTATGCTCAATCCCATTACCTTTTACTTTCTCTATCTTAATATTAGTTAAATCTATTTTCCCATTATCTGCAACTTGTTTTACTGCGCGGACAAGTAAATCAGCAAATTTCTCTTTTACTGTTTCTGCACCTTTCCCAGTCATTGCAGTCATTGCAATCTGTTTTAAAAGCAAATCATTTTCAGGTCTTGCCTCAACACTCAATTCTTTTAACAAATCCTGTGCTTTTTCAGCTGCCATCCTATATCCTTTTGTAATTACAGTGGGATGTATTTTCTTATCCAGCAAATTTTCTGCATTTTCAAGCAATCTTCCAGCTAACATCACCGCAGTAGTAGTTCCATCACCTACTTCCTCTTCCTGAGTCTTTGCAATCTCAACCATCATTTTCGCAGCTGGATGGTCAATTTCCATTTTCTCTAAAATAGTAACTCCGTCATTAGTAACTGTAATATCACCTAAAGAATCTACTAACATCTTATCCATGCCTTTTGGCCCCAAAGTAGTTTTTACTGTATCTGCAACTATTCTAGCAGCAAGGATATTATTTCTCTGTGCATCCTTGCCCATCATCCTACTTGCATTTTCCGGCAGAATTACTATTGGCTGTTTATCTGACATTTTCATCTCTTCTCCTAAGTCTAATTAATTAAAGATTAAGATTTTTAAGTATTATTATGATGTAGAAGATGCTTCATTCCTATAAGCTCTAATCGCTTTACTAATGTCTTCTAAACTTATTGGCCCCACCCCATCCCCTTCATGATAACAAACAACCTCTGCAAAAAGAGAAGGTACAATTGGTTCTCCATAAACCACAAGTTCATTATCATCTGCTGTTTTTAAACTCTGTGCAATTTCAAGTGCAAGATGAGCACGCGGCCTTCTTGACCTTACTTGTTGGAATTCACGCTCAATCCATCCCTCTGTTTTCCTTGTAACAGAATCAAGGTAGTAAGTAACATCCTCTTCACTGCTAATATGTTCTAAAACATCTTTAGCTATATTCCCGAATCTTTCTTCCGCCCTAACCCTAAGTCCTCCTTCCTGCCTAGCTATTTCTAATATTTGCCTATATCTTGCCATTTTTGCTTCCGGAGTCCTGCCAGGAAAATCTGGATTTTTTGCACCAAGAAAACATAACCAAGGGTCAGTATCCCCATAAGCATTTGGTAAAACTTTCATTCTAACTATCTTCCCGTCTTGAGCTCTAAATTCTAAAGTTGTGCCTTCTTCTATTCCCTTTCCAATAATTGATTTAGGAAGCGTATAAGATTTCCCTGTTCTAGGATTTAATGCACTAATTTCCCTCCAACCTGTAAATTCTCCGGTTCTCAAATCAGCTCTTCTCATTTGGTAAAAGGGAGCTTCTTCTTTTGCTGAAGCAAGAAGTGCTTCAATGACAAAATCAGATCCAGTAATACCAATAGTTTGCGCATCAACTACCTTAATAAGTTCGCGAGTAATATCTTCTCCCCCCGCAATCTGCATTTCTATTGGACCAAGTTTAGAATCTACAACTTCATACTGGTTTTTTGTTCTAAACAAACTTACACATCCTTCTGTAAGTCCATCGATAATTTTAGCCACAGATTTCCTAAGATTTTCATTTGCTGCTAAGAAAAGGTAAGCTACAGACTTTGTTCTACCTTTCTTCTCAGTTTTTTGTTCTTCTGCAACAGCCATTTTAATATGAAACACCTCTTGTAATATAATGAATTGCGCCTTGAATAGTTTTAAGTCTTTCTGTTATCCTAGCTATGTTCGAACTTTCGCTTTTTGAAAACTTATTTATTTTTTCGATTGTCACCTTATCATTTTCAAATGCAACTCCCAGAGCCAACTCCTTATCATTTTTATAATAAGAGGTCATTGCATCCTCGTAATTTTTTTTCACCTCTGCAAAGAGATTTTTTATTGACTCCTTCTTATCTTTTTCCAGTTTTTCCTCTTTTAAAAACCTTGCTATTCTTTTAATCTCATCTCCAATACATTCTAAATTCATTGCAAGCCACTGCAAAGATGACAAGCCAATAGAATCTGAACCAAGTATTTTAGCTTCTCTTTCATCACTTAACCCTCTTCTAATTAACTTCCATATTAAAAAATATAATTTATTTACATCTTTATCTGTATCTGCAATACTTATCAAAAGTTTAGTCTGAATTTTATCTTTATCTACAACCTCAACCAAATCTTCAAACATGCTCCTGACAATATTATCCATTCTCCTAATTATCTCATTTACAGAAATCATTTCTATCCCGAGAGTATCTTTCAAAACAACTTTACTATTATTCTGCTCAACTATTTCCAAACCCATAAAATTATCAAGAATCTTTTTCAAACTTTTTAATTTTGATTTGGAATCTATATCTTCCAAAGTTATAAAATTAAAATTATTTATATAAAGAGTGCTTATCTCTGCAACTAAGGCATCTTCAGATTTACTCCCAACTTTAACTTCGCCTGACTTTTCTACAAAGTTATCTGACCTCTCTTTACTTGTAACAACCAAATTCCCATTAGAATTTTCAAAAAAAACAATATCACCCTTTTTCAGTTTATTAGTTTCCAGCCATTTTTTCGGCAAAGATACTGCAAAACTTGAATTTCCTAACCGAATTAATTTTCTTGTTTCCATCAGCCAGACCTGCTCTCCTCTTAAAAACTTCAAGCTTTTTTTCTTTAAAAACCCATATTATATTATAAAATATATATTTCAGTATATATATTAGTATATATTCGCAATCTAGTTTTTGTATATACTCTATATACAATATTTCCTGCAAAAATAAATATTATTTTCCCCTTAAATAATTACAGCGAGGCTTGGCTGGATCCCTCGCTGACCTCTTTTATTTGTATACTCTATAATATATATTAAATTACCAGAATTATTTAAATAATAGATTGCATTCAAAGAAAAATGAAAATTGGAATAAAAGTCGGGGATATAATGACTAGGGATTTTGTTTCTGTCAGTCCAGATACAAATATTCAGGATTGTGCAAAAATTATGATTAAAAAAAGAGTTGGAAGCTTAATTATAAAAGAAAATAACAGGCTCCTCGGACTATTAATTGAAAGAGACATAATCTGGGCTATGACAAAAAAGTCATATCAGGATTTGAAAACAATAAAAGCAAGCGAACTTGCAAAGAAAAAAATAACAACAATAAAACCATCAGCTGATTTATATGATGCACTTAAAAAAATGAAAAAAAGCAAATATAGATGGCTTCCAGTAATAGTAAAGGGGAGCATTGTCGGTTTCTTAACATTAAAAGATATCTTAAGAGTAGAGCCAAGCTTATTTGAAATTGCACATGCACACGGGGTCTTCCAGATTAGGGAAGAAGAAGACAAATTAAAAAGAAAACATATGAGGATAAAGGGGAGGCGGGGGTGGCTAAAAGAAGGCATGTGTGAAGAATGTGGAAATATTGACTTATTGCATAATATTGACGGCAGACTTATATGCGAAAGTTGCAAAGACCAGATGTAATTATCCTGTCTTTACATAAACTCTTTCCCTACAAATCATACACAAATATTCATCATACCTTACTCCATTCACTTCTATACCACCAAGATAATTCATATTATTGCGATTAAAATCTCCATTTGTTCTGCACTGATGAACAATAGATGCTGCAAGTTTACTCAATTCTTCTCTTCTGCTATTTTCCACAGAAATATTGATTTCCTAATTATTTAAACTTAATTTAAGTGGAAGATATATATTAGGAAAATATTTAAATACATAGTTTCATATAATTTTAAGAAAAGAGGACTCTAAATTACTTTCAATGGTAGAAAAAGATAAAATATTCACAGGAAAAGTAAAGCATAAAGGAATTTTTGATTATCCTGAACTTTATAGATTCTGTTACAAATGGCTTACTGAAAAAGATTATTGGGTTGTAGAAAAAAAATATTCTGAAAAAGTTACTCCCGGGGGGAAAGAAGTTGAAATAGAGTGGGATTCAAGTAAAAAAGTCTCTGACTATTTCAGATTTAAACTGAAAGTTGACTGGCGTATTATTGGCATGAAAGATATTGAAGTTCAGAAAGATGGAGAAAAACTGCCTATGAATAAGGGCAGTTTTGAAATAAAATTAGGTGCAACTTTAGAAAAAGATTATGAGAGCAGATGGGAGAAAAATCCTTTCTTAAAGTTCTTAAGAGGCATTTATGACAAATATATAATTAGAGGAAGAATAGAACAATATGAGGCCAAACTTTATGGGGAAGGAGATGAATTCTTAGCACAAGTTAAAGCTTTCTTAGCTTTAGTGGGCACAAAGTAGAGAAAAGTTTATATATAAGTTGAATTTTCAATGCTTATGAACAAAAGACTTGTATTTTTAGTTATATTATTACTTACTCTCCCGCTTATTTCAGCAGAGCTTGAAATTGAGAAAAAAACAATTGTTGATTCTGTAATTCCAGAAATTAACCAGTCTGCTATAGTTGAGTTGAAATTAACAAATCTCGGCTCAACAGATACCTTCAGAGTTTACAGTTTAGTAGGAGTTGACTTATATCCTTCTGAAACTTTTGTAATAAATTCTGGTGATACAAAAACACTGAATGTAGAAATCTGGCCAGGACAGAGCATAATTGATGCATCACCAGGACCTTTTACATTTTTATATAAAATTGAAGGTGTAACATCTGGTGTCCAGGAAGATGTACTTACAATAAAAATCCTAAATTTAAAAGAGGCCATAGATATAAACGCGTATAATGTCCATCTTGACTCAGATACAGCTATTGTATATGTAAGAAACAGGGTCGGCACTTCTTTTCCTGAAATTGACGCAAGATTTCACTCTGCTTTCTTTGACTTCAATGAAAAATTTTCCTTAGATGCATATGAGAAAAAAGAATTTGAAGTTAATTTAAATAAAGAAGAGATTAGAAAATTAGTTGCAGGAGAATATACTATTTCAACCGACATTGAAACTTTTGGAATTAAAGAAAGAATTGAAGATAAGTTTAAATTTACAGAAAAAGCAGAAATAGAATCAAGTGAAGAAAGCTACGGCTTCTTAATTTCAAGACATATAATAGAGAAAAGAAATCAGGGGAACCTGCCATTTGTAGTTCAGGCAAAAGTAAGTAAGAATATTATTTCCAGATTATTTACTTTCTTTAATGTTGAGCCAGCCATAGTGGAGAGGAGGGGAGTAATTGTAGATTATTATTTCCAAAAAGAAATTCAACCAGGAGAAATTTATACAATTAAAGTTACAACTAACTGGTTTTATCCATTAATATTACTGCTGGCAATTATAATTATTGCAGTCCTAGTTAAAACTTATATTTCAACAGATGTAATATTAAAGAAAAAAGCTACATTTGTTAAAACTAAAGGTGGGGAATTTGCTCTAAAAATAAATGTAATTACAAGAGCTAAAAAGTTTGTAGAAAAAATAAATGTTGTTGATAAGATTCCATCTCTTGTTACTGTTTACAAAAGATTTGGAGTTGTAGAGCCAGATAAAATTGATGAGAAAAATAAAAGATTAGAGTGGAATATTGAATCATTGCAGCCTGGAGAAGAAAGAATGTTTAGCTATATAATTTATAGTAAGATTTCTCCAGTTGGGAAGTTTGAAGTTCCTCCTGCAACTGCAGTTTTTGAGAAAGAAGGAAAAATTCATGAAACTAAAAGTAATAGGGTTTTCTTTTTAACTGAACCAAGAAAAAGAAAGGCAGACTAATCACAATCTTTAAAAATCTCTTTCTACTATCAGAATTATCCCTGTGTAGCTCAGTGGTAGAGCGTCCGGCTGTAGTTTTATACTAAGGTGGATTAAAGGCATTGGCTTGAAATGAAACCTGAAAAGCCGATCCCGGAAGACCGGCGGTTCGAATCCGCCCGCAGGGATATATCAAAAACTTTTTAGTTTTTGAGTATGCTCAGAAAAATTATAAATTGTTAAAAAAAGGCCTGTTATCGTCCTCTTTTTCTGACATTTTCAGCAAGATTTATAAACTGATTTTCTTAATTTAAATTTACAATGGGAAAACGTGTTTCTATACGGTTCCTTGAAGACGTACCAGAAAACATATCTGGGATTGTACTTTTTCCAGGAGATGGATCACCAGAAGACAGAAAACCAGCATCCATAGGAAGACTTACTAGAAGGGGCATTGGGGAACTTAGAGAAGATCACAGGTATACAAACTGTGAAAGAGAACCTGTTGTATCTGGCAGGAACTTAGAAGATTGCATGACAATCTTAATTAGGGATGAAACCAGAAAAATTTCAAGAAAACATTTGCTAATCTATAGGTTCAATGGACTGCCAATGTGTTATGTTTTAGGAAAAAATGGGATTTACCATAAAGAAAATTCAAGTTGTGTAGAATGGGAATGGAAACGGCGGGGAGAAAGATTTTACTTAAAAGACAGTGAGGCGTTAGCATTCTCAGACTCTGGAAGATATGGGATGCTTGTAGTTTTTGAAGAAAGGTAATTTATTCGGTCTCACCAATTCTCATCTCAGGTTTTGGCATTTTTACACTCAACTTCTTATAAATACTACTTTCTGTCTTGCCTGCAATTCTCTTCTTCCCTTCAAATAAACCATACTCACTTAATTTCCATCCTCTTTTAATAGCTTTTTTCCTCAACCATATATTATGCTGTTTATCACCTGTAAAATATAATAAGCATGCCCCAAAATACTCTGGCTTTGCAATTCTTATATCTACCTGCATTCCCTGTTTTGAAATAATAATCCCCTTTTCAGCACCTTTTCCTAAAACCTTTTTTACAAAACTCATTTTTACAAACTTATCAACTACTTCTTTTGACTTTGTTGTCTCTACTACCAAATCTATATCTCTAATTGTAGATTTCTTTCTCCTCAATGAACCAGCTGCAACTGCTCTCTTTACAGCTCTCAATTTCCTTAAACTTCTTAAAACTAAATTTGAAATTTTCTCAGCTTGTTTCAATGGGATTCTTCCCTTCTGCCCCTTTAAAATTGAAATTCCTTCTGAAACTTTTTCCTCAGCTCTTTTCTTAAATCCTGGCAAGCCAATTAACTTATGCTTTTTAATTGCTTTTTTCAATTCTTTTACACTCTTTATCCCTTTTTTTCTGTAAAATAATTTTGCCCTCTTTACACCTATTCCAGGAATATTCATCATCTCATACAAACCTTTCGGCAAGCTCTTCTTTAATTTTTCATATTCTTTTATTTTACCTGTTTTTATATACTGAGAAATTTTTTTTGCTAATCTAGAACCAATACCTGGAAGCTTATCTAAACCCTTTTCACCTTCTTTCTTATAAATTTCTTTTACATCTTTTTTCAAACTCTCTAAAGTCTGCCCTGCAATACGATATGCTTGTGGCTTCCACTTTATATTTTTTAATTCTAAAATATCTGCCATTTCATAGAATATCTTTGCTATCTCTTCATTCATCTTCCAGACCTCAAGAACAACCAAGCTCTCCTAAACTTTCTCTTCCATAAATCTCTTCTGTACTTTTCTCTGAAATAAACCCCAATTACAATTAAAATTAGAATTAATAATAATAGCCATAAAATCCAGGCAATAATCTTAATCCACATTGATAAGCTTCTGAATCTTGGGCAGGGAGGGCAGTTTGGTCCTCCGCAGTCTTTTTCTTCTTCATCAAAATTCTTCATACCATCATAGCAGTATGCACAATAGCCAGTGAAATTTGATATCATAAATCCGATATCAATTTTATCTAAAGTTAGTAATTTAGTTTCTTTGATTCTTCCCACTAGCTCATTTTTCTTGCTGTA
>Ga0180437_10000242_pt1 | contig 110908 bp, 97 predicted proteins | sample SS_ome_4_FD_132410 | JGI IMG/M metagenome (GOLD analysis project Ga0180437, IMG submission 132410) | Hypersaline lake sediment archaeal communities from the Salton Sea, California, USA - SS_3_D_1 metaG | ecosystem: Environmental > Aquatic > Non-marine Saline and Alkaline > Hypersaline >...
GGTGTCGATCGTCACCAGCGTCACCTCGATCAGCACCTGCGGCTGTCGCTTGTCCAACACGCTTATCAGCCGCTCGTAAAGCTTCTGAACCCCGGGGGGAGCAACGACGATGATCGTGTTGGTATTGGGGTCGGCTGTGACAACGGCGCCGCCCGCGCGGGCCGTTAGAGAACGCCGCCCCTGCGGGGCCGCGGCGCCCGAGGGCTCGGCGGCCGAGGGTTCTGTCGGCCTGTAGGAAGGCGGCTTCGGCAGGGGCTCGCCCACAGGCGGGGGAGGATTATTCGGCCCGGTGAATTGCTCTTCAGCCGGCCCGGCCGACCGCGACACGCCCGTCGGTATCGCCGAAAAATCAAACTCCTCGCCCTGCATAGAACTTATAGTCCCCAGCACGCTCTCAGCCGTCGTGTTCATCAACTTATAGAACTGGATGTGGCTCGCCTCCCCGGCCGCGCCCTCCACGTCTAGCTCCTCACACAGCCCCGCCACCTGCTCGTGCACTCGCAGAGGCCCCGTCACAACCAGCAGGCCGCTCTCTGCATCCACCGCCGACTTGTACTGGCTGGTGAGCTCCTCCGTGCTGATTAGCACCTTCGCCAGCTCGTCTATCCTCCCCGGCGAAACGTAGTGAAGTTGGTACTTGCGGGTCACCGAATCCGATGGCACGTCCAAAGACTCTATCAGCGCAAGCACCTCCGCCGCCGGCGCGCCCGCCGAGATCAATATGAGCTGATTGGTCCGCTGCTCGAAGGTGACTATTGTGTCCTGCTTCGACGCCTGAGCGTCCGGCGATGCCAACGACTGGCTCTGCTTCAGAAGGCCACTTACCTGTCCGGCAAGCTCGGCCGCAGGGGCATACCGCACAGCGACAAACGTTATCTGCGGCACGGCGCCCGGCCGGTCTATCACCTCAATAACCTCTGCAGCACGACGAAGCACCCCGGCGCTGTCGGTGATGATCAGCATGTTCATCTCAGGCCGCGCTATGATGCTCCCCCCGGGTTTGCTCAGAAAAGCCCCAAGCGTCTTGGCCGCGCTGTCCGTCGTGATGCTCTCCAGCACGAATACCTGCGAGACAATCACCGACGCCGGCGCCTCCGCCAGCGCCCCAGGCTCCCGCTGAATCCCCACATCCGGCTGTACCTCCGCCACCGGAACGATCTTCTTCCAGCCCGCCTGCTCGGCGTCCACAAGCGCCAAACCGGCCATCTTCAAGACACTCTGAAGCAGCTCCAAGAGCGAATCCTTCGGAATCTCCGCCGGCGCTAACAAAGTAATCGTCTTGCGGGCCACGCTCTCGTCGTAATGTATATTGATGTCAAGCCGCTGGCTTACGTACTCCACCAGCAATCGAACCTCCAACTGCTCCGGTAGCGCCAAACGTATCATCTCACCTAATTCACCAGTCGCCTCCCCGGCAACTTCCTCCACTTCGCCAACACCCACATCACCCTCTACATCCCCGCCTCCCTCAGCCGAAGCATTATCCACCCCGGCTTGCCCAGCTGGAATCTCCCCCTCCTGTCCAACCGCCCACGTCGCCAGAGAAAGGACTATTGCCAATACGAGACATATTAAGACATGCCGTGACATACGCGTGACCCCACGATGCAATAGACCTCTACTGACCCCAGACCCACTTGCTCAGCGCCATTGGCCAGAGAAAATAAGCGCCCATTGGCCCACTGCAGCGCCCTGCGTATACCAGAACCCCCGTGCCGTTGCAAGAGAATTATACCCCGTGCCTCCAACAAAAGAATCATCCTGCGAAAAGGATATGTAAGATTACTAACGGACAACTAATGGCTCAATAGCAACTTCCACAGTAATCATCCGTGCGGGCCGGGCAGCGCCCCTCCCTTTGCCTGGCTGAATGGCACCTATCCCGCAACAAATGATAATGTGTCACGGGCGGCAGAGAGGTTCAGCCACTACGGGGCTACTATTGCAGGATAACGTGGACCTGACGCACAATTTGATTACCGATGACCGCCTCCTGAGCCTTGGGAATATTGCGGACAACGCAGACCGCAAGGGCGGCATTGCCCAAACGAGCGCCCGGCCGATGCTGCTATCTCGGCCAATTGTTTGCTCGCGGAGCACGGGACGGCCGTGCGTGACCCAAACGCACGCGATGTTGCCCCGCACTGCCCCCGCAACGACGTGCCCGGCGCCATCTGAGCAACTGATAAGCTGGGCCGGGCTGGCAAGGGCCGTGAGCGTGGCAAACCCGGCCCAAGGCCACAAGGCGATCCGGTGAATCAGTCCCGACAAGCCCGGCCAAGACCACAAGGCAACACCGACGCGGCAAGCCAGGCAAGGAGAATTCGCCGCCCAATCCGGCTACAGACGACCACGGCCGTCGTCTGGCCGCCTCAGTTGTCCGCAGCCGGCAACCATTGCCCCCGGCCGACAAGTTCCGGCGAGCTTCGGCAAGGTCAAAGTTCACACGACCAGGTCGTACCCCAGCAGGGCCGCTCTCAGTCCGGCCGCGTCCTCCATAACCAGCACGCCAAGTCGAATCGGATCGTGAATGCCGACACTGGGCCGGATGGGGTGAGGGATTTCAATACCCACCGGCGGAGTGATGTCTCGCTCTGCTGCTGCGGCTTTCATGGGCTCTTACTCTACATATGGCATCACAGGTGTTACCGGCGAACGTTTGTGTTCTCAAGCTGTATTTCGACTCCCAAGGCTCTTTCTCCGGCGTCGCGCATTGTTGTACAGTAATGGACAGCATGAGTAGTTCATCACCCAGTATTCTTCTCATCCACTCCGACCAGCACCGCTATGACTGCCTCGGCGTTAATGGCCATCCATTCATCCAGACGCCGAATCTCGACCGGCTGGCGGCTGAAGGCATGAACTTTACCCACGCCTTCACGCCGATACCGCTGTGCACCCCCGCGCGCAATTGCCTGCTGCACGGGCAGTGGTCCACCGAGCACGGCTGCATCGCGAACGCCGACACCGAGGCGCCGGGCGAGCCGCCCGAGGACCTGCCGAGCTTCAGCATGCAGCTTCGTCAACGCGGCTACTACCTGGGGTATGTGGGCAAGTGGCACGTCTCCAACACCCGGGAGCCGGACTCCTACGGCTTCTGCGATTTCCCGCCGTACGACGCGTATGACAAGTGGCGCGAGGCCCAGGGCTGCCCGCCGCGGCCGTGCACGAACGGCTGGTTCGGCGAGGTCAATCCACATATCGAACCGCAGCAGTCACACCTGGCGTGGTGCGCGGACCAAACGATAGGCATGCTCAACAAGGCGGCCGGGAAGACCAACGGATTCTTCATTCGCTGGGACCCCCCCGAGCCACACCTGCCGAACATCGTGCCCGAGCCCTACGCGAGCATGTACCCTCCAGCGGACATTCCGCCGTGGCCGAACTTTGGCGATCCGCTCGAGAACAAGCCCATCGTTCAGCGGCAACAGCTTCGGACGTGGAAGATCGACGATTGGACGTGGGAGGACTGGGCGCCCATCGTCGGGCGATACCTGGGGGAGATTTCGTTGATGGACGCCCAGATCGGCCGGGTCCTGGCTGCGCTGGACGAATTGGCCCTCGCGGACAACACGCTGGTCATCTACACGACCGACCACGGCGACCTGTGCGGTGCTCACGGCATGGTGGACAAACATTTCGTCATGTACGACGAGCTCGTGCGCGTGCCTTTAATTGCCCGCTGGCCAAACCGAATCAAGCCCGGCCGCCGGTGCGACAATTTCATCTCCCATGCGATCGACCTGGCGAGCACGTTCTGTGAGGTAGGCGGGGCGAGTGTGCCGGAAACGTTCCGCGGGCAGAGCCTCCTGCCGCTGATGGAAGGGGCGGAAGACAACGGTCGGCAGGACATCATGTCCGTCTATCACGGCAATCAGTTCGGCCTCTTTAGTCAGCGAATGGTCCGGGACAACCGCTGGAAATATGTGTGGAATGCAACGGCTGAGGACGAGCTGTACGACATGGTCGGCGATCCGCACGAGATGACCAACCGAGCCCATGACCCTTCATGTGCCGATGAGCTCTCGCGGTTGCGGGGGCGACTCATCGACTGGATGCAGCAGACCAACGATCCGCTCTGCAATGAATGGATCATTACCCAGCTTCGCGAGGGACTCGGCCTCTAGGGCGGCCTTCAAAGGATGAAATATCGCAATATCATTTTTTTTCATGCCGAAAGCTGGGACGGCCGGATGCTCGGCGCAATGGGACATCCGGCTCTCGCAAATGCCACGCCGGCCATTGACCGAATGACCCGCTCCGGTGTGATGTTCGCTAACACGTATTGCTCGCACCCCATCTGTTGTCCATCACGAGCCAACATGTGGTCCGGCCGATACACCCACAGGTGCAATAGCTGGAACAACCACAAGGGCCTGGAACCGGGGATGTGGTCTCTGCTCGATGAACTGCCCAAGACACACACGCTCCACACGCTGGGGAAACTGGACTACATGTCGGGCGGGCACAGTCAGCTTGCGCGTCTTAGTGCGTGGCTGGCGTCGTCGGGCGTGCAAAAGCCCGTCTTCGACAAGGACCCGTCTCAGTGTTTTACCGTGGCCGATGACGACGACGTGCGCTGTCACAAGGGGGATTGGGAAATGATTGACCAGGCCGTTGAATTTCTGAAGAAGCAGAAGGGCCCGGACAAGCCGTTCTTTCTCTACGTCAGCACCGAACTTGTTCACGCCTCCTTCCATACGAACACCTACTGGCTCAACAGGATCCCCGAAGATGCGGTGGACCTCCCTCCGATCGATCACAGCCATCATCCTGCTCGGCAGTACCAGTTGATGACAAAGGCATGGCGGTACGGATTCGAGCACGCCACTGTCAGGCAGGTGCGCAGAATCTACATGGCCATGTGCGCCGAGGCCGACGCTATGGTCGGTACGCTCTACGATGCGATGTTGGAGGCTGGGCTGAGTGATAATACCTATTTCGTGTTCTCAAGCGATCACGGCGAGATGGCCATGGAGCACCAGGATTGGTACAAGATGTCGATGTACGAGGCGTCCGTTCGTGTGCCACTTGTGATGACCGGTCCCGGGATTCAACCAGGCTTGCGCACAAACAACCTGGTGTCATTGATCGACCTGTGCCCCACGTTCACGGAGATGGCGGGCCTTGAGGCGCGAAGCGGCCTGGACGGGGAAAGCCTGTTGCCCCTGGCGACAGGACAGACGACCGACAGCCGCAACTGGGCCTATGCGTGTTTCACCGGCTGTAGCCTCAATACGTCCGCCTACATGTTTCGTAAGGACCGGTGGAAGTATGTGGCCTACGCAGGCTATGCGCCGCAGCTGTTCGATATTGCTAACGATCCCCAGGAGTTGATGGACCTAAGCGGCGATTATCCAGACGTGGTGGAACGCCTTGATGCTGACTTGCAGTCCGTTGTCGATTACGATCAGACGCATCGCAAGTGGACCGCCTACTGCAAGGATGCTTTCCGCCAATGGCGGAAGGAAGCGCTGGACGGACAGCATGTCGACAACAGCTACTCCCTGGCTGACAGCCCTTCGAATGATTATTGGACGATCATGGACAACTGCTTTACCGGCTACGACCAAGGTGACGAGGCAATCGTGAACAGGTGGCTAGGTGATGAGTGAGAACGGACGCGGATGGCAGGCCCGACTGGCCAGACAGGACAGGTACCTCAAAGAAGGCGAAGGGCACTTCCTCATACTGGGGGGCTACTCCGAAGGTCAGCCCGAGCAGACCCGGAAGCATCACATCGAAGGCCAAGTCGACGAGCGCCTGTCCGAGGAGTTCCTGCAGGCCCACGCCTACGACCTGGGCATCCAGACCGCACTGTGGGCAACGCACCAGCTGGCTGTGAGCGAGAAGTTGGACGATGACGGCCTGCCTGGTCACGCGATTGATTTCGGCGTGGGTTCGACGGCGTCGCTGTTCACCGGTGGGGAGGTGTTCTTCCACGACTACACGAGCTACTCGCTGGATACGTTCGTGAAGACCTGGGACGACGTCGAGAAGCTCAAGTTCGATCCCGATAACCGCTGGGTGGACTACGACCTTCAGTTCTGGCGCGGGTTCTCGTCGGCCTACACACCGGGGCTGGCAGTGAGCCCTCACTTTTTCAGGAGCCCTCTCGATCTGGCCAACGACCTGCGCGGCAACCAGATCTTCATAGACATGTATGACGAGCCGGACCAGGTTGATCGCCTGACCACGGCCTGCACGAACATGACCATCGAAGCGGCCGCCTTTCTAAGAAACGAGATACCATTGCTGCGCGAGGCGCCCTCCGGCATATGGGGCATGGCGACCAGCTCCCCCGACATCGTGGTCATCAACGGCGATCCCGTCGATCTCATTTCCGTTGAGATGGGCGAGCGGTTCAATCATCCCCACATAGACCGCATTGGGCGCGAGGCCGGGCTGGTGTTCTTCCACCACCACACGCTCGGGGTGTCGCGCGTGACGAGCGTCTCGAAGATGAAGGGCATCATCGTCCAGAACTTCATCTACGACCAGAAGTGCCCCAAGGTGATGGAGATCCTGGATGATGAGTGGATCGAGGCGTCCAACCGTGTGCCGATTGACGTCTGCCAGGATCTGACCGAAGCCAAGGACTTGGATGCGGTGCTGGCGAAGATGGCCCAGGGCCGGTTCATTGTCCACTGTTATGGGAAAACCAGCGACGAGTGTAATGAGCTCATCGCCCGTGTCCGTAGCTACGAAAACTAGCCAGGTGACATGATCAAGCAACGGCAGAAAATCGTCCGTATTCCCGGCATTGCCAAGCCGATTTTGCTGGCGCTGCCGCCGGCTTTGGAGGCGCTGAGGGACAAGGCGCTTAGCATTCACAAGGATGATGATCTTCCTCTCTGGGAGCCAGTGCCTCCCGTGGTTGCCGCGACGGCCGAGGCATGGCAGACGCACGGGCGAGACGAAGACCGTCAGATTTGGTGCGCAAGGCGTTTTGCCGTCCGCTTGGCCCACATTCCCCTGCAGCTAGAAACGGGCGAGACCATCGTGGGTAAGCCCCTCGTTCGCGAGCTGTCCGATGACGAGAGGCCCCAGATCGACCGCATCAATTCGCAGTGCGGTGATATTCCGTCTTGTCCCGGGGGGGACACGGGGCACTTCCACCCCAACTATGAAAAGATCCTTCCACTCGGTGTTAGCGGACTGCTCGACATGATCGCGGCCTACCGCGATGCGGCTGCCGGTGACGAAACCCAAAGCGCCTTCTACGACGCCTGTGAAATGGCGATGAAGGGCTTCCAGTCCTACATACACCGCGTCGCCGGCGCCTGTAGGGACAAAGCCACGGAATCCCCAGACCAAGCCACGCATTGGCGCGAGATGGCGGCGATCTGTGAGAAGGTAGCGGTTGATCCGCCCACGACGTTCCACGAAGCCTGCCAGTTGATGTATCTAATCCTCATTGCGAGCTGGGTCGGCGAAGATCACGTGATGACTTGCTACGGACGGATGGACCGGACGCTGGCGCCGTTTTACGAAGCAGACATCCAGGCAGGCCGAACGGACCCGCAGCATGCGATGCAGCTCATCGCAGCCATGTATATCCAGCTGAATCGAATATGTCCAGTCGGGCTGGCGGACGCTGTCCTTGTCGGTGGCCGTGATGGGGCAGGCCGCGACGTCACCAATACGATAACCTACCTGTGTCTGGCTGCGCGATGGGCGACGTGGCTTCGTAATCCGAGCTTGGCGATAGCCTGGCACAAGGGGACGCCTGATGAGCTCATGGAGTTTGCTTTTGCAATGCTGGCGTCGGGGATCAATTGTCCCGCCTTCTTCAACGATGAGATCATTTCAGCCGGACTGCAGGATCACGGCGTTTCCATTGAAGACTCCCACAATTACATGAACTCAACCTGCGTTGAGATCAAGCCCGCCGGCAGCAGCAACATATGGGTAGCCACGGAGTATGTTAACTGCCCGAAGGCCCTGCTGGAAGCCATGCGCCTCGAGGCTCACAGCCAGTGCGCTCCGGCTGCTGATCTGGATCAACTGGAAGAGCGCCTACGGGACATCATCCAACAGCAGGTATCCAACACGGCCAAGGAGTTGGACCGGATTTGGAACCAGCGCGCCGAAACTTGGAGCATGCCGTTCGCGAGCTGCTTGGTTGACGACTGCCTCAAGCGCGGCCTGGACCATGACCGGGGAGGCTGTCGGTACCAATGGGTCGAGAATTCGTTCGTGGGACTAGCGAATCTTGCCGACGGCCTGGCTGCGATCGATGAGTTGGTCTACCGCAACGGCGAGATGACGCTCGCAGAATTCTACGCCGTATGCGAGAGCAACTTTGAGGGGCGCGAAGCACTCCGGCAGAGGATTATTAACGACCTCCCGAGCTACGGCAATGACGATGAGCGCGTAGACGCAATAGCTCGCCGATGGGCTCACTTTCTGTGCTCAGCAACAGAAAGGTGCGAGGTGGCAGGCCACCGTTATGTTCCGGGCTTCTTCTGTTCGCAGTTCCACGCATGGCTCGGCTTCAGCACACCGGCCACACCCGATGGTCGATTGGCGGGTAAAGCCCTGGCCAACGGGGCCGGGGCATTCCAGGGCCGTGAGTTTTCGGGCCCGACTGCAAGTGTGCTCTCCACCACAGCATGGTCGCACCGTAAGGCGCTCGGCGGGCTGGTGCACAACGTGAAGTTCTCCGATTCGATGTTTGCGACCGCGGCGAACAGACAGACCTCCCGCGGGGTGATCGAGACGTATCTCAAACGCGGCGGTTTCGAGATCCAGGTGAACGTCCTTTCTGCGGCCACGTTGCGCGCGGCACAGGAGCGGCCGGAGGAGTACCGTGACCTGCTCGTCCGCGTCGCCGGTTACAGCAACTACTTCACGAGTCTCATGGAGTCGCTGCAGGAAGACGTCATCGCCAGGACCGAGTTTGCGCTCTGACAAACTCACGCAGAGGACCACGATATGAGACTTAGGCCATCTCTCTCTGTTGCGCAAGTCGAACTGCTTCACCGCAATGCGCTGCGTGTGTTGGCGGAAATTGGCGTCCGCGTCGAACATACAAAGGTCCGCGAGATGCTTGCCGCCATCGGAGGCCAGCGCGATGAGAGCGCCGAGACCGTGCGATTTGCTCCAGCGCTTGTCGAGCGACTGATTGAGGATGCGAATAAGCAACCGATGCCGGAGGGCGCTCCGCAGATCGGCCTGACGTGTGGCCTGTATCGAAGCCTGTACCACGACCCGGAGAGTAACCGGCTTGTTGAGTTCGACGAACATCACACAGCCATGTACGTCGCATTGGCCCGCAGCCTGCCGGAATGCGGCGGGGCGAGCATGCTGGGTATACCGTTCGCTGCCGATGGCATCCCGCGGGGACTGCATCCACTGGCCGAGAAACTGTATGCCTGGAAGTACGGCGCGCACCAGGGACAGAGCGTTCAGAGCACCAAGCTCTGCCAACCCGTGCTGGATATGTTCGAGTGCCATGCAACCTATACCGGCCAGGCGTTGGCCGATGTGGTGCGCGTTTTCGGCTTCATGGTGTCACCGCTGAAACTGGCTCGCCCCGAATGTGAGCGGCTGCTCTTCTTCCACCAGCGCGGTTTCAGCATGGCGATCGGGCATCTGCCGACCCAGGGCGGAACAGCGCCGGTGACGATCGCCGGCTCGATCACACTGGCGTTGGCGGAACAGATGTTCATGTTTCTGTTGCGTCGAGCCCTGGACCCCAGCGCCAGTTTCAGCCTGTACGCATCGGTCTCGACCATCGACATGCGCCGCGGCGGCTTTTGCTATGGCCGGCCGGAACAGCAGATGATCAATGTGCTGTTCGCGGACATTGCACGATTCTACGGTTGCGGCTGCGGCGGGCACACGGGATTGACCGACGCGAAGATGCCGTCTGTCGAAGCCGGCGCGCAGAAGGCGATCGGCGCACTGGTCACGGCGCTGGCGACGGGATATGGCAACATCGAAGCCGGCCTGTTGGGCACGGATGAGATATGTTCGCCGACTCAAATGTTCGTGGATCGCGACATTGCCCTTAGCCTGCGTGCCCTACTGGCTGAGCCCGTCATCGATGACATTGAATGCGCGTTCGACGAAATACAAAACGTCGGCATTGGCGGCAATCACGTGGGGACGGAGTTCACGGCAGCCAACTTCCGCCGCTGTTTGTACCAGCCGCAGATGTGGTCGGCCGGTAGTGTTGCGGCGTGGTTGGCCTCGGAGGGCAAAGCCGACGCCGACCTGGCGCGCGAACAAGCCGTCGACTTCGCGCGCCATTTCGAACTGAAGAGCTTCATATCAACCGAAGAGGAGCGCGACCTCCGCGCCATCATTCAGCGCGCCGCAGGGAAGTAGACTCTATCGCCCCGACCCTTCACGACGTTCGGACATTTGCGGCGCCCGAGTTATGGCAAGGCCCGTTTGCCATTCGCGGCCCCTTCGGCCGGCGTAGATCATGGTGTAGGTGTTGCCGGTTTCGATGACGTGAGGCGTCAGCACCCCGTCGCAGTCCCAGGCGTCGGGGTCGGGCGAGGGGGTGAAAACGGGATTGTGCGGGCCGGGTTCGAAGGTGCGGAAGTCGCGGGTGCGCACATGCCCGATGCGACAGGTCTTGCCGTCACAGCCGCCGTAGAGCATGTGGATGTACTCCGGGCCAATGAACAGCTCGGCCTCGCGAACACCGAGGCTGTCCCACGCCTGGCTGGTGCCGGTGAAGACAGGATTGGCCGGATTCTTGGTGACGTTGGCCGGGTCGCTTGTCGGGGCTGTCGCATGGCAGATCGTGACGCCTTCTTCACACGATTCCGTTGGCCGTCCCGTATAGACAATGTGGATCGTGTCGCCCACGACGGCTGCGGATGGGTGCGTCGACCCCCACCGCTCGTGGTCCGTATCGGCCAGGATCACAGGCGTGGTCCCGACGCGCCGCCACTGACCGAGATCGCCCTCACTGATCAACAGGCCTGTCTGCTCAGGCGCGCTATGTCCCTCGCCGCGATAGTACATGTAGAACATCCCGTCCGCCGGATTCCAGAAAGGGAAGGGGTACTCCACCGACTTGTCGTCCCATCCCTCCGCCGAGGGACTCAGGATAGGGTTCCTCGCATCGTGCTCGACCTCCCAAGGACGGCTGACAGGCGCGGTGCTGTGCATCAGTACCCACCGATCGTCGTGATTCCGGCCCCAGATGTAATGCAGTGTATCATTTACAACAATGCCATGAGCCGCAGCCGCCCACTGCGGAGGTTGGCAGGCGAGGATAGGATTGCCCTTTTCAATCCGCTGGAAGCCCGCAAACACGTCGAACGGGATGCTCTCTCTCTTTGCAGGGCTTGTAAGTTCTCTCATTTTATCTCCCAGCCTGATGCGGTTTAACGTCCTCCCACCGTGTCCGTTGGTCCGGTCAGTCCCGGGCCGCCGGCCGCCACGTAGCCGCGGCTGGCGCCGGATTCGTCGGGACTGACCCAGAAGGAATATAGGCTTCCGTTGTCCAGGTGAAACCGGAAGCGTACTGGCTTACTCGATACTGTGGACAGATCGTCCCCATTCCAGGTCACGGGCACACATGTCTTGTCGCATGACACGGCGTTGCAGTTGCTGAGTGTGAACGGCTCGATAGGCGCCCCTCCGCGGTCGAGGACTTCAGCTGTCAACTCGCCTTCGGGGCAATCAATGTTGACGTGAAGGGCCTTGCCGCTAAACATCAGCGGACGGGTGGTCAGTGTTCCGCTCTTGCCGCCAGCATCCATCGAGGCGAAGCCGTCACGCCGGAGTATTGCCAGGCCGGTGCTGCCGTTGCCGTGCTGGCCGGTGGCGTCTTTCGCCTTGGCTGATACGTAGAAGTGAAGCTTGTCGCCGACAATCACGCATCCACCGCCTACCGATTGAATGTTGCCGTAGTTCCACGAGCCGTCTTCCCAACTCGCTGCAATGAACCGCTTGCGATTCGGCCTGTCCCAATGGAAGCCGTCGCGACTGAAGGCCAGCAGAACATCACATCGCTTCTGCAACCCCTGTTCGGCAACGGTGTGATTGTCCGGCCCGGTCCAGATTGTAAAGAAGCCCAGCATCAGGCTTTCGTAGGGGGTGGCGTCGAGGTTGTATAGCTCCGGCTTGATTTCGCTATACTCGGCAACCGGATTGCGCGGGTCGAGATCGTCGGCATTGGCCCAGAAGACCGATTCGCCTCCTGCGGCCAGTCCTTCGTTACGAGAGACCTTCTCGATGAGTCTCCTCGGATCGGCATCTTCCATGTAGGCCCGCGCCCGTCCGACGTCGCCGCCGTGAATACGCTGGCTGAGACACCACACCTGCCGGAACGGATTGTAGAAGACCGTCGTCCGGTCTCCCCAGATCGGCGTTGAAGCAACAGGCTCGGACCAGTGGACTCCGTCGGCGCTGGTCCGATAGGTGACCTGCCAGCCGCCCCGCTGTTCCGTTGCGAAATACTTGAAGCGGGCCGCCGGATCCTTGGCTCCATGATCAAGCCAGAACGTACACGAATCATGGTGAACGATGTCCATGACCACGTTGGATCCGTCCAGTTCCTTACTCCGCCTCTTTATGTTTTTCACGACAGGCTTATGCCAATGGACCCCATCGGTGCTCGTGGCGTAGGCGAACCAATGTGTTATCCATCCCTTGTTGCCGACCACATACCATATCTTGAACAGGCTGTCCGCGGGGTCGTACCAGACGCCGCCGCTATACGGACACGCCACGTTACTCTCGCCGGCGCTCTCCCAAGGCTTATCGGGCGCAAGGACCGGATTGTCGGCGTGGTATTCGGCGGAATGAAACGTTCTTGTGAGCGTGGTCTGTTCGATCAGGAAGTCATCAACGAAAAGCTGACGCCCCACATCGATCGGAACAACCTCCGGGCGATTCTCGAGATACGGGACCGGCATTGGCTGGCGGGTCAGGCTGTCCCGCTTGGGAGGCCACGGGGCCGGCAGTTCAATGCCGTTGTATAGGGTCTCGGTCGCACGCGTCATGTTGGTTCCATCTGTGCCGGCCTGAATGTCGGCAGGAATCATTTGCGTCCGCGCTTAGAGCCACGACAACTTGCAGACAAGGCTTTTCCCGCAGTCAGTCTGCGCGGGCGGCTGAACTCGACAGCCCCTTTTCCGGTCAGCTCGAGTTTCTTCAGCTCCAGCCGGCCGTGCAGCACCTTCAACTCCACGCGAGTTTCGTTGCGCCCTGGTCGCTGTTTTACAGTCCCCCACGCGCGGCCGTTGGACCAGAAAAACGTTGACGGACCGTCAGTGGCTGCAAAGGACATGGCCCCGGTCACTGCCGAATATTGGAAACCGGTGAGTGTGGTGACGGCGGCCCAACTTGCCATTGCGCGTCCGTAGTGATGCCCGCATTCGGCTTCGTTGAACGGGCTGCGCTTCTTTCCATCGTACCGGTCGCGGATGTCCTGGATGCACCTCAAGCCCTGTCTGGTCAGCCCCTCCTGGAGCATGTGTACGGCTGCGGTATACTCAAAACCGGTCATGACGTCGCCCTGGCCCGGCACGGGGATTTCGGGCCGCCCGCCGCGGGGATACACGGCGATCAGCATAGCCGACTCGTCGTTCAGGACGAACGAGTTGCGGTAGTTGAGGTGGCCGAACATGTTCTCCCGCCGGTTATACTTGAAGATGCTGCGCAAAGTCTTGCGCACGTTGCTGCGCTTAAAGAGATACCCCAGACCGCACACGTGGGCCATGAACTGACCTGCGAGCTGGTCGACGAGGCAACCTCGGCCAAGCTGGTATTCGGGATCCTTGTAATTCACTCCCTTGAAAGCGACAAGCCCGGCCGCAACGTTCGAAGCTTTGCCCGGCGGGATGATCTTCTGCTCGTAGTACTCACCGTTAAAAAGGTTGTCATCTACCCATTTGCTGCCGCTCTTGAACAGGCGTCGGCACTTTGAGGCAAACTCCTCCTCGCCGAGGAAGACGGCCATTTCCTCCGCAGCGCGCAGAGCACCGAGGTACCACCCCGTGCACAAGGGATTCGGCCCAAAATATTCCGTGTCCAGGGTATGATGCTGGGCGCCTTCCATCACTCCGTCCTGGTCTCCGTCCCATCCCTGGGGGATCCAGCAGAACTCCAGCGCTTTGCGCGCTTTCGGCCAGTAGCGGCGGAGCACATTTTCGTCACCGGACAGCTGCCAGTCGCGGTAAAGCTTCATGATGCAGCCCATCTGTCCATCGGCTGCCGCCCAGTTGTACTGTCCCGGATCTGACAGAAGATGCCCCGGGCGAAAGTCCATATGGCCGTCTTCCCTGGTGCCGTCAATCAACTCAACTTCCCGCATGGTCAGCGACAGGTCGCCGAACAGGAAGGCTGTCGCCTGCTCGTAGTTCCAGACGTGCGTGCACGTGCCGTTGCAGCATCCGCTCTTGTCGCAGCAGCCTTCCCAGGCGTAAAGCTTGCCGGTCTCACTGCGGAAGCAGGTCTGGGTCCTCAGAGTGCTGACGTTGTAGAGAGCGGCCTCCTTCACTTCGGCCGGCAGATCGCTCTCACAGAGGCTCTTGGCGAAGGCGATCGTTTTGCTCTCCAGTTCGGGGAGCGCACGAAACGTGCGCGCTGCGACGTCCCACGCGTCGCGATACCGAGTGGCGTAGTAGTTGCCGATACGGTCCTTGGGCGGCTTACAGCACGAATCGTGCTTCGGGCTGAACGGATCAGCCGGCCAGGCGCGACGATTGGGAAAGTGCCAGGTCAGCAGAAAGGTAAACGTCTTCGCTCCCCAGGCGGGGATTGTGTTCTTGACAGCCAGCGAACCCCTGGGCGCGGAAACGTTCGGGCTGCGCTTTCGCTGGGTCACCGTTCCGTCCTGGCTGAAGTCATCCCAGAAATCCAGAAGAGCATGGCCCCAGTATCGGTCGGCCCATGCGGTACGATAGGACACGCCCGTGCGGGCAGGCGTTACCAGCGACATCGTTCCGGAAAGCTCTGAGCACGACGGCACACCGCCAGACCACATGAAGATGCCGCTGAGCCCCGAGGCTTGTTTGAACGTATTCACGTTATTGTCCGGAGCTCCGTTTGTGCCATCCGTACCGATGAAATTCTGAACCGTCCCGCACACGGAAGCTTGGATTGTTCGATTGGTCCTGCTTGTCACCACGAAGCGCAGCACTGCAACCGGAATTCCGCTCGCATCCGCATCGCCGGGCACAAGCGGATTGAAAACCTCCAATCGCACATCAACGGGAACGTCGGGATCCGAGAGCAGAATCTGCCCAAAAGGGTAGGCCGCATGGAATGAACAATTCCGAAATCTCGGCAGTCCGTGATTGTGGACCGTGCTGCCGAGCATTCCTTCGTAAGGCGGCTCGAGCAGACCCTCCAGCCCCCGCATTACCGGTTCTTTCCCCGGCTGCTTCACATAAAGGGCAAAGAATGAATCACGCGGGGCGAAGCCCTTTGCGGGGCGATTCATAATCTCCCAGTCACGAAGGTCACCGCGTCCGCCTAAAGACACCGTACCAGTACCGATTCCCCCAACCGGCAGGGCGATTTTGCAGAGGTGGTCTTGATTATACGAGGTCAATACCGGCCAGTTGGGATTCAGTCGTACTTTCATGTTGTCCTTTGTCATGTTTTCACCGCCACGGGTCGCGCCATGGGTTGCTGCAAGCATCATTAACCTCGCCGTAGTGACCCAGACCGTCGGTTTCGAGGTACGTTTGGCCATCGAGAAACTCATCCCCGAGGGCATCGAGCCTTTGTTGCAGAGCCCGATCCAAGTCTGCCCGGAGCTTTTCGTGCTTATCCGAGTCAACAAGATTGCACATCTGGTAAGGATCGGCCTCGTTGTCATAGAGCAGCCAGGGGCCGTCGGTGTTTCGGACGTAACTATAACGCACCGTCCGCAGGCCACGATATGCCTTCATGCCGTTCAGGCGAAGCTCATGGAACGCAGCCGGCATGACCATAAGCGCGGCCTCTTGGCCGGTAGGCTCTTGCTGGCCGCGAATAAATGATGACCAGTCTCGGCCTTCGAGCGTGTCCGGTATCGGCAGGTCACATAGGCCGAGCAATGTGGGCATGATATCCGGGGCATCGAGCGGCAGCGGCATCTGGCGGCACGGGTCAGGCAAGGCCGGCCAGCGAAGCAGAAACGGAACTCGTATGGATTCATCCCAGGGGAAAAGCTTTGTATGCAACCCCTGCGAACCCCTCATGTCACCATGGTCCGACGTGAAGACAACGATCGTGTCATCTGTCAGGCCGGCCGCATCGATTGCCTCCAGAACGATGCCAAGGCAGTCGTCTAAAGCGGCGATGTGCGCATAGTATCCGCGCAGGTCTACAGTGGCGCGTTCGCGCATTTGGGCAGGTACGTTGGGGCGCAACTCAATGGAGCGGTTTTCGTAACGCCGTCGGTACTCCTGTGGCGCGGAGTCCAACGGAAAATGTGGCGGCCCCCAGGAGAGCATCAACAGGAATGGGCGGCCCCGACGGGCGTGTTCTTGGATATATGCGGCTGCATCGCGACTTTGGGCGAACGCATCATAACCCTCCCACGCGCGCGGGGCGGGATCGTCGTTGAAGAAACAAGCTGAGTTGTTGTAATCGTGATTGCACTCGAACCCCTTCCAGTAGTCGAACCCCATCTGACAGTCACGCGGCACGAACGTGGTGCGTCGCGCGTACTGTCCGTCCGGACTTCCGTGAAGATGCCACTTGCCGATGTAGGCTGTGTCGTACCCCGCTGTCTTGAACACACGTGCGATGGACACGCACGTCGGATCCAATTCCACGTCGTTGATGTAGACACCGTGCGTGAGCGGGTACTGGCCTGTCAGCAGGCTTGCACGGTATGGAGAACAGACTGGCGTTCCCGCCACAGCATGGGTTATGTTGACGCTTCGTGATGCGAGGGCGTCCAGAATGGGGGTGTGGCAGTTGGGGTCACCGTTATAGCCCGTGGCCTGCATCCGCCACTCGTCAGCGAAAACAAAGACAACGTTCGGTCTTGGTGACACCGTTCACTTGCTCCTCACAACAGGGGCCTCATGTGCCCCAGGCTGGCAAGACTGATAATGGCTGCTTTTCTGGCCGTGCGAGCACATACCCTTTGGGGTACGCTTGAATGAGTGGCGAAGGTACAGAAATCGGGCCGGGAGGTCAAGATTCGCCGGCCTCTTTGGCGCCAGAACGACAACAGGCCTAAGCAGGTTCGAGTGTGTCTAGCTCACCCGCAAACTTCGGGAAAGATACTGTCTTTATGCATGCAAGTGGTTTAACGTTTCGATTTCGTGTGTTAAAAGGTGGGTGAATGCAAAGGGTATTTAAATTATGAATGACGGAGTCTTACCGATCAGCGCCCTTGAGCTCTTGCGGAAGTACGACACGCCTACCGTCTGCAACGTGATAGAGCTTTTCGGCGTGCGTCCGCGCAATAGCGGCTACATGGATTCGAGCATTCGCGCGTGCTTCCCTGAACTTCCACCAATGGTCGGGTACGCCACTACTGCAACATTCCGATCTGCCGCTCCGGCCGGCGAAAATGCCTACTCGACTCTCGATCAGCATATTGCCGCTTTTGCGGAAATGCCCGCACCGCCAGTGGTCGTGTTCGAGGACCTCGATGATCCCTGCGCTGCGGCCACTTTCGGCGAAATCATGTGTGCGACTTACAAGGCATTCGGGGCGGCCGGACTGGTCACCAGTGGCGCAGGCCGCGATCTTCACCAGGTGCGGGCACTTCAGTTTCCCGTTTTTACGAACGGCGCAATCTGTGCACACGGATACTGCCACATTCCTTCCATACAGATTCCCGTGAAGGTCGCAGGCGTCACAATTCATCCAGGCGACCTGCTGCACGGCGACTGCAACGGCGTCACGACCATACCACTGGAAATAGCCTCCGATGTCCCAGAGGCCTGCAACGAATTCGTTCGTGCCGAATCGGTGGTGCTTGAGTACCTGAAAGGAGACGACATCACGACCGGCGGGCTCGCACAGGCAGTCGCAGAATGTGAGCGGATGATCGATGCGCTTCGGGAGCGGATCGCTCGCGGGTCGAAAGGAGGCACACATCCATGAATGACCGATTCGGTACAGCCATAGCCGAAGAGGTGAACATAAATGGCGTAACAGTCCGGACCAACCATCCCCCGCCTGCTCTGCGGACACTCGCCGGGGCCGGCGTCGTTACCACCCGCGGGACCGTGGGACAGATCATCCACCGCGCGCGCTGGCCTGAACTCGGCCTGTATGAAGCGCGCGCAACACGAACGCCCGGCGGCGACTACCTGCTCATGTTCCCTGACGGTGGTCACTACGGACACAGCGACTCAAAGGTCAACGACATGTTGGCCTTCCGCTCCAGCGACAGGGGCTACACCTGGCAAGGCCCGACAGTGGCCTTTGGCATCGACTACGATCAGCATGGATTTGTGCCGCTGATACCGCGGGAAACGACGCGCATTTACGCTTTCGGCACGCAGCCAATCCCTGCCTTTCGCAGCCGCGAAGAAGGTCTCTATGAGAACGCCCCGATTGGCTACCGTTACTCCGATGATGATGGCCACACGTGGTCGGACGTTCATCTGATCCGGCCGGAGAACGATCCCGACTTCAGGGGCATGTCGGTCATGCGGATGTGTGAAACCGATGTCGGCACCTGGATAATCGGCTCGCACGAGTCCGACTGGTCGGCAAACCCTCTGATGACCCGGCAGTACCTGCTTCGATCCGAAGACTGGGGGAAAACGTGGCAGCTGCTGCCGGACAAGCGGCACGACGGCTGGTGCGTTCCGGAATACGGGCGCATGGACGAAGGACGCCCGATTAATCTTGGCAGTGGACACGTCTACTGCATGTTTCGGACACCGACCGGCCGGCTCTGGCACGCGCGAAGCCTGGACGACGGTAGAACATGGACTACTCCTGAGCCTACGCCGCTGGTCCATCCCGACGCACCCCCCATGCTTTTTCACCTCTCGGATGGACTGACACTCGCGGCCTTTCACCACAACAGGTTCAGTATGGACCTGGACAGCTATGAAGGATTGAACAATCCGGCGGTCTTCCTAGATAGGTCGGAGATATGGGTTTCACTATCGAAGGACCAGGGGCACAGCTGGGATGAACCACGCTTCGTGTTTGCCAACGCTTTGACTCCTTCTTTTGATCATGAATTCCGCAACGCGCAGTGCTCGTATCTCGACATGATAGTTGATGACGGCATGATTCACCTGTTCGTCCCGCACCGTTGGGAAAGGATCCTTCAGTTGAGCTTCCCGCAGGAGCATCTGGAGACGCTGCCGACAAAAGATAAGCTTTTTTCCTGATCGGGGTCGTTATCTGGCGAGCCGGCCATGCCTTTCAGTGACAGCTGGAGCTGGTTGCGGACGATCGAATTCAGGAGCTCGGTGAGAATTCCGTGTTCCCTTGCAGGGAGATGTCTGTGCGACCGAGATGTCGCATGCGCTCACAGGCCCGTCAAGTAACCGGCCGCTTGGTACATGGCAAGGATGTTATCGACCGGCGTGTGAGGCTGGATATCATGGCTGGGGCCGAGGATCAGCCCTCCCTTTTCGAACAGACGCAGCCGCTTGTGAACTTCGGCGGTGACGGACTGCGTCGTGCCCCTTGCCAGGATGGACTGAACGCACATTGACCCGCAAAAGGCGATGTCCGCGGCGAAGTCGCGGTGAAGACCCTCAATATCCATACCTTCAGCGGCCACCTGCACGACGTCTAGGATATCCAGACCAATGTCGATTAGTCGGGGGATGAACGGCCGCACGCCGCCGCAGACGTGCATCATCGTCAGCGCGCCATGCTTGTGGGCTAGTTCAAACCCACGGCGGAAGCAAGGAACGAACAGCTCGTCGAAGGTCGCCATGCTGATAAGCGGGCCGTTCTGTCCGCCCAGATCCTCGCAGAAGTGGACGACATCAACCTCGCCGTCGGTGGCCTGGAGGACACGCCTGTCCAGCTCGTAATGAAACTCAAACCGCTTTTCCAGCAGCAGCATGAACACCGGGTCCCGAAGGCCGATGTCCAGCATGGTCTGGGTGACGCCTCGTGTGCGGGCGATGTTGTTCATGAAATCGTAGCCGAACGGAGCGTAGACGGCCACGCCGCCCTCGGCCTTGATGGTCCGGCAACGAGTTCGGATTTCCGAATAGTCGAACCAGTCGGCCGACGGCCAGGGATAGTCGGCCAGCTGGGCCGGGTCGGTAACATTGGCAAACGGCAGATACGCCGCCTCGGCATACGTCCCGGCTGAGTCTCCTTCGCCATATGCCTGCGGGGCGTAGATCTCCCCCCAGTTACCGACGTGGGAACCGGGAGGGTAGTCGCCCAGATCCCCGCGCGTGGTGGGCGAAACCGCCTGGGCCGGATGTACACCGTCGAAAACGTCCTCGACCATGTCGTGGAACTGTTCGCCGTCCACGCCAAGCCGGTCGTAGAGCTTGCTGTGAAACTCGGGCGTCCCGTAGTGGTGGGTAACGGGGATGCGGTCGTAGCCCTTTCGGGCTATGCACGAGAAGAACCGTTGTCTTCGGGTCACCGCGATCTCCTGCCCGCATTTCCGCTTGCTCTTTGGCCGCCGACGTCCGTGGGCTTCGCTACGCGTAGGCCATATGTTCCCTGTATACGTCGTGAGCGAACTTCAGATCCGCAAGGGCCACGTTGGTCGAAACGGAATGGTCTGAACCGAAGACGAACCTGGCCCCGCGCGCCTTCAGCCCTTCGACAAGCGCCGTTACCTCGCTCCGGATCAGTCCCCGGTCCCCGGATTCGAGGACTCGAATGTCCAGCCCGCCGAAGAAAGCCAAATCCTCCCCGTACTTGTCGGCAAACGTCATGATGTCGCATCCTGCCTTGGCTTCCATCGGGTGCAAACCGTCGAATCCCGCTTCGACTATCAGCGGCAGCGCTTCGGTGATCCTGCCGCATGAATGCAGAATTACCGGAAGGTCGTAGGAGTGAAAGAAATCGACGATTTCGGCACAATACGGAAAGATGAGCGACCTCAACACCGATGGCGAACAGAACAGACCATTGCGGTATCCGAGGTCTTCGTATATCCAAACGCCGTCAGGTTTGCCGGCCTCTTCGAATAGTATCTTGTAACAAGCCTTGTAAAGGTCTGTGTAGACTCTGCAGTAGTCGCGAATCCAGTCCGGGTCCAGCAGCATGGACTCCAGCATGCACACGTCACCCATGCTGCATCGCATCATTTCACACACGAACAGAGCGCCAAAATAGGTCCAGTATCCCTGCTCTCTGTGATGCTGGAGTTTTTTTCTGGTATCCTCTATGTTGAAACGACCTCTGTCGACCTCCAGCAGCAGAGGGCGATAAGTTTCCTCCCATATGCGCCTCGACGTCATGTGAAAATCCATGTGTTCCGGGGTTCCCGACTTGTGCTTCCAGGTCTTTAGCACCGCACCGGCGCCGCTGCGCTTGACGACCCATTCGTCGGTTTCGTCGAGCACTTCATCCGAGCCGGGCCCGTATCGGGGTAAGGTCTGGACCCAGCCGCCGGCTCCAACAAGGTCGAACCCGAAGTACTCTTCCGGAGAAATCGGCTTGCCCTGGTCGTCCACGGAGTAGCCTTCGCTGGCTGCCCATTTGGTGAGCGTGTCGCTCCAGACGTAATCGAAAAGGCCGACGCGTGACAACGGCCTGTCACAGCAGACGATCGCGTTGATCACGTCAGCTGAATCCTTACTTCTCATCTCCATGGAACCGACTATCATCCATCATCGTCGGATCCTTGTCCAACTTTATGTAGTTGTCCTGTGATCAGGCCCCCGAATCTTGATGCAGCCTGAATGCGAGAAGAATGGCAGAGGTCCTTGCACTCAGAAAGGAGTTCAAGATGAAGAAGCGGCTTAGCGAAACCCAGATAGCCTCTGCTTGTGGCAGTCTGTAAGCCGCCGCCCGTCGACTGCATTAGGTTGTGCGAGTGACTACTTCCTTCTCCGCCTGAGCATCGCCGGCCCCTACCACCTTTTTCTGCGGAAAAAGGTCAGGCAGGCTCCCAACACCAGCATGCTTAACGTCGCCGGTTCGGGAATTGTCTCGGCCAGAACTATAGCGTCGAAGCCGGGCGCCCACTCGCGCCAACCAACCTGGACACTGGTGACAAGTATGCTGAAAGTTCCATCGTTCCCTGGGGTAATGCCGCTCCATAGGGCCAGGTCATCGTCCAGATATGAGATGAACGTGGAAGTGGGGGTCGTACCGAAGCCCGGAAACGTTCCCAGGGCCGCATCTCCCGTCAGAACGCTCTCGTTGGTCGCGCCATCTGCGCCTTGGAGTTCAACCGATGACAGACCGCCGTAGTATTGGCTAGGGGCGGTGGCGACTCCGGCAAAGGTGTAGTTCTTGCCCGGGTCCAGGCCGGAAAACGTCAGCAACTGAGTCGAGCCGAGGTTGTGAACGATGACGTTACCCGTATAGCTGGCGCCTAGGACGTCAGCGAAAATAGCATGTGCCGTGTGCCCGGTGGTGCCGTCGACCCAGAGGTAATGCACCGGAGGATTCACTTCACTTACCGTCAGGATGACGTTAGTGCCCGAGCCGGTTGCGTAGTCGAGCAGTTCCCCGGAAGTGACCTCCAGGCCGGGCCGGTCATTGTCGACCGTAAAACCTGTGACATGCGGCGGGATGGCTTGCCCCAGCGTGGCTGTCATGTTGTTGTAGGCCACCCAACTGTAGCTGCCGCCGGTGTAGTCAACCAAGGCCGCGTCAGCCGCGCCGGCAAGGAACAGACATAGGGCCGTAAGGATCGTAAGCGTTCTCATGCGTACGCCTCTCACTGTAATTTTCGACACAAGACACTACTTCACTTGAGTTTAGAGGGGTGTGATGCCCCGTAGTTCCCTCGTCAATATACTCGCAGGCTCGGGAAAGTCTGTCGAAACACTCAGGAACCGGTCATTGTTCTCCCGATGCAAAAGATCTTTGCCCGTGCTGTAAGACCTTGCAGCTACTACCCTAGGGTTGATGCTAAGCCTGCGCCTGCTCCCGTGCCTCCAGCATCTATTCTAAGGGCGCTCCCGAATTCTGTCAAGGCGCTTATTGAAAAGGTCCGTACAATTACCTGCCCGCCGGCGGTGGTGTCATGTGCATTAACGGCGCGCCAGCCGGTCTTTTGTCGGTGGGGGACAAGATTATTGCCGCCGTAGCCCTGCGACTATGCCCAACAGGAGGGCGTATCCTTGTCCAGGCTGTCTGTTGTTCTTGCTGACGCATAGGACCGACCGGCCAAGAGGCCCTGAGATGACCGTTGACAAGCTGGGATTTCTTGGCCCAAGGAGCAACCCCGGCGTAATAGGACCCAAATTAGGCTTGACGACTATTGCCGGGCTCGTGTATTATCGAACTCCTGAGTTGCGGCGAGCCCCTTGGGCCGCCGGACGAAATGGATAAAATGTCAGTCTTGATGAAGAGCATGACGCACCACCATCCGCACCGGAATGCTTCGGGCCGCGTTGCGGTGTAGTCTGCCTTTACGATGAAACCATGCGAACGCTGGCCCTGGGCCGGCGTTCTTGTTTACAGGCACGTCGGCGTCCGGGGTCAGGCGGGGAGATGAAGCGATGATGCAACAGGCAAGTCCCATCAGACTGGCCCTGCCGAAGGGCCGAATGGAACGCGGTGTCCTGGACCTGCTGCGGGAGGCGGGCATCAGCGTGGCCGGCGACGCTCGCGGGTACCGCCCGGTGCTTTCACTGGACAGATTCGAGGTGAAGCTGCTCAAGCCGCAGAATGTCGTGGAAATGCTATCGACCGGTTCGCGAGACGTCGGTTTCGCCGGTGTGGACTGGGTGACCGAGCTCCAGGCCGATGTGGTCGAACTGCTGGATACAGGCCTGGACCCGGTACGGATCGTGGCGGCCGCACCAAGTGAACTGCTGGAAGATGGCCTATTGCCGGATCGGCCGATGCTGGTTGCTTCCGAGCTGGAGCGAATCACCACCGACTGGATGGCCCGAAAGGGTCTGAGGGCGAAATTCGTTCGCACCTACGGAGCCACGGAGGTCTTTCCACCGGAGGACGCCGATGTAATCGTCGACGTCACGGCAACGGGGACCACGCTCAAGGCTAACGGCCTGGTCATTGTGGAGGAAATCCTTGCCTCTTCTACGCGGTTATTCGCCAGCCGGCGTGCCTCTGATGACCCGGTTAAACGCGCCCGCATCGACGAACTGGTCCTGCTGCTGCGGTCGGTGCTGGAGGCACGGCGGCGGATGATGGTGGAAGTGAACGTCCCGGCCGAACGGCTGGCGGAGGTGATCGCCGCGCTGCCCTGCATGCGCGAACCCACAATGTCTCCGCTGCACGGCGGGGCAGGCTACGCCGTCAAAGCCGCCGTGCCCAAGCAAGAACTGCCCCGTGTGATCCCCGAAATCAAGCGCCTGGGCGGGACGGATATAGTTGTCACCGCCTTGTCGCAGATTGTGCCGTAGGAGCAACCCATGAGCAGTCAACCCCAAGGCCCAACCCCATCACCATACGCCGCGGCGGTTCGCACGTACCGTCCGCCGGCCCCTCTGACGCCGACCGACCTTCGCCTGAACAGCAATGAAGGCATGCTGCTGGCGACGGACTGGCTGGATGTCATGCGTGATCTGCCGGGTGAGGCCATCAGCGACTATCCGCCGGCAGCAATGTTGGAGGCCGATATCGCCAAAGCCTTCAACCTGGACGCGGTGCGGGTCCTGGCCGGCACGGGCGGCGACGATGTGGTCGAACGCGCCCTCCGTGCCTACCTATGCCCCGGGCGCACCGTCATCCTGAACGAGCCCAGCTTTGTGATGCTCAACCGCTATGCGGCGCTGGCGGGCGGGGAGACTGTCGCCGTGCCCTGGTCGGCGGGTCCTTTGCCCGTTGATGAGATGCTCGCCGCCGTCGGCGAAGACACTGCCATGATCGTGGTGGTCTCGCCAAACAACCCAACCGGACTGACCGCAACCGCCAATGACCTCCAGCGCCTCCGCGACGGTGCGCCGTCGGCGATGTTGCTGGTGGACCTGGCCTATGGGGAGTTCGCCGATGTGGACCTGACAGCTCCGGCCCTGTCGCTGCCAAATACGATCGTGATTCGCAGCTTCTCCAAAGCCTGGGGTCTGGCGGGGCTGCGTGTCGGGTGGGCGGCCGGCCCGCCGGATGTAATCGAACAGCTTAGGGCGGTCGGACACCCGTATCCCGTCTCGGCGCCGGCTGCGGCGATTGTCTCTCACGTGCTTCGCCAAGGCCCATCGTTCATCGACGGTTTTATCCTCCGCATTCGCAAGCACCGGAGTCTTCTGGCGGATCTGCTGACCGACTGCGGAGTCGACGTTACGCCCTCACAGGCAAACTTCCTCCTGGCTCGATTCGACGACGCCACATGGGTGCGGGACGCCCTGGCTGGAATGGGCATTGCGGTACGTGCATTTCCAGATATACCGATGCTGGGCGATCGACTGCGCATCACCATCCCAGGCGACCAGCGCCACCTGCAGCGCCTGTGCAGCGCCTTGGAGACGGTGCTCCGGCCGGAGGGCGTGCTCATCGACTCGCGCGCGCCGCGGTCCAGCGAACTCGCCGACCGGCTCACTGAACACTGGGGCCGCCCCGTCGTCGCCATCACAGCCGATGCAGACTCTCTTCGGACAGTCGCCGATCTCTGTGCTACAAGATTGTGGTTTGTCGGGATCGACGTCGAGGCGGTCCGCGCCGCCGGCCAGGCGGCGCGGTTGCCGCTTGGCGTTAAGACCCACAATGGACCCAGCGAGCGTGACCTGTTGCTCGCAGGGGCCGGACGCGTACTCAGTAACCTGCAACAACTTGAGGAACTCCTGCCATGAACAAAGAACGAACCTCCACTGTAAAGCGCAAGACCGCCGAAACGGATATCCAACTGACGCTCAGTCTCGACGGGAACGGCGAGGCGAAGACCGAAACCGGCGTCGGCTTTCTCGATCACCTGCTGACCACTTTGGCACGCCATGCGGGGTTCGATGTAAAGTTGACATGCGCGGGCGATCTAGGCGTCGACGACCATCACACCGTCGAGGACTGCGCGATCGTGCTGGGCGAGGCTATCGACCAAGCCCTTGGCGAGCGCCGCGGCATTATCCGATTCGGCTGGTCGCTGGTCCCGATGGATGAGGCGCTGGCGCGTGCGGCGGTCGATCTTTCCGGGCGCGGGCTTGCGGTGGTGCGGCTTGGACTGTCGGGTCAGTCGCTGGGGGCGATGAAGGCTGAGAATGTCGCTCACGCATTGCACAGCCTGGCGCGGGCGGCCAAGGCGACAATGCACGTGGATGTGCTTCGTGGTGAGAACGACCACCACCTGGCCGAGGCAGCTTTCAAAGCCCTGGCGCTGGCTTTGCGTCAGGCTGTGGCGTTGGCGGGGGACGACCGCATCCCCAGCACAAAGGAGAAGCTGACGTGACCGGTCCGGAGATGATTGTCGTGAGAACAGGGACGGCCAACCTGGCGTCGGTACTGGCGGCGCTGGTTCGTCTTGGCGTCCGCGCCCGGGCGAGCAACGACGCAACCGACATCGAGCGGGCCGAGCGATTGATTCTGCCCGGCGTCGGCGCCTTCGGTACGGCGATGGATCGCCTGCAAGCGGACAGGCTTATCGAGCCACTTCGTCGGCGCATCGTCGCCGGAAGGCCGACGCTGGCCATCTGCCTGGGGATGCAGCTTCTGTTCGACGGAAGCCAGGAGTCCCCCGGTCAGGCCGGGATCGGGATCGTCCCGAGCACCTTGCAACGATTCACCGGCGATGTCCGCGTCCCGCAGATGGGCTGGAACCGTCTGATGGCTGACGACGCTTGTCGGATTCTGCAAAGCGGATACGCCTACTTCGCCAACTCCTATCGCGCGACACAGACGTTGCCCGGCTGGTCGGTTGCGACGGCCGATCATGGCGGGCCGTTCCTGGCGGCAATTGAGCGAGGCGCAGTGGTGGCCTGTCAGTTTCATCCGGAACTATCGGGCGCGTTTGGCCTGGGGTTGATCCGCCGATGGCTATCACTGGAAGTGGACGCATGCTAACGGTTCGCATCATTCCCTGTCTGGACGTCCGCGACGGCAAGGTTGTCAAGGGCGTGAGATTCCAGAATCTCCGCGGCGCCGGCGACCCAGCCGAGTTGGCCTTTGAGTATGAGCGCCAAGGCGCCGATGAGTTGGCCATGCTGGACGTTTCGGCTACGCCCGAGGGGCGCAAGACGGCCGTGCAGACCGTCAGGAGCATTCGCCGCGTCCTGGCCCTGCCGATGCTGGTCGGCGGCGGAGTGCGGGAGGCCGATGACGCCGCAGCCCTTCTGGACGCCGGAGCAGACAAAGTCTCGACCAACACCGCCGCAGTCGAACGCCCCGATCTCATCGACGAGCTTGCCGAACGCTTTGGCAGCCAGTGCACGGTGCTGGCCATTGACGCAGGGGAGTTTGAAGGTGGCTTTGAGGTCATTACCCAAAGCGGCACGCATCGAACTGGATACGATGCGGTAGTCTGGGCCCGTGAGGGCGTCCAGCGTGGGGCCGGCGAGATCCTGCTGACCAGTTGGGACCGCGACGGCACGCGAACGGGCTACCATCTCGAACTAATACGACGTGTTGCCGATGCGGTTACCGTTCCGATCATCGCCTCCGGCGGAGCCGATAGCGCGCAGCACATGGCCGAGGCGGTCCAAGCCGGCGCCACCGGACTACTGGCGGCATCGATCTTCCACGACGCCGACCTGACCGTCGCCGACTTGAAGCGCGATCTGCGCTCACTCGGCGTGGAGGTGCGACCATGATCATTCCATCAATCGATATAGCAGGCGGGCAGGCTGTCCAGCTCATTGAAGGCCGAGATAAGGCTTTGGACGCCGGCGACCCACTGGCGGTCGCCGAGCGGTTCGCGGTGGCCGGGCCGCTGGCCGTAATCGACCTGGACGCCGCCATGGGCTCCGGGGACAACGGCCCTGTAATAGAGCAATTGGTCCGCCGCTACGATTGCCGTGTAGGCGGGGGTATTCGCTCAAAAGAGGCGGCCATTCGCTGGCTGGACGCCGGGGCGACCCAGGTGATTCTCGGCACGGCCGCCCGGCCGGAGATTCTCAGCCAACTGCCGAGGCGGCGCATCATAGCCGCCCTGGACGCGCGCGACGGTGAGGTCATGGTCGAAGGATGGCGAACCGCAACCGGAGCCACCGTGCTGGACCGCATGGCCGAACTGAAGGAATTAGTCGACGGTTTTCTGGTTACCTTCATCGAAGTCGAGGGCCACATGGCTGGAACGCGATTGGAGCAGGTTGGGCAGTTGGTAGCCGCCGCTGGTAGCGCCAGGCTGACCGTCGCCGGGGGGATCAGCTCTGCCGAAGAAATCGCTGCAATCGACCGCCTGGGCGCCGACGCGCAGGTGGGCATGGCGCTTTACACGGATCGGCTCGGTTTGGCCGAGGCAATCGCTGCGCCGCTGAAGTCGGATCGGCCGGACGGCCTGTGGCCGACGGTTGTGGCGGATGAACGTGGGCGAGCGTTGGGATTGGCTTGGTCCAGTCTGGAAAGCCTTCGCCAAGCCGTCACGGAGCGGCGGGGCGTCTATCACTCACGCCGTAGCGGCCTGTGGGTCAAAGGCCAGACGTCCGGGAACACGCAGGAGCTCCTGCGTGTGGACCTGGATTGCGACCGCGACGCGCTGCGCTTCACCGTGCGCCAGTCGGGAGAAGGCTTCTGTCACACAGGGCGGTGGACGTGTTGGGGCGACGATACCGGCCTGGCCCGGCTGGCCAGACGGGTTGCTCAACGGGTCGCCGAGGCGCCCGAAGGCTCGTATACGAAGCGGTTGCTTGAGGATCAGGCTTTGCTGGCGGCAAAGCTGAAAGAAGAACGCGGCGAGTTGGCGGCTGCCCGATCGCCCGACCACATTGCCGAAGAGGCCGCCGACGTGCTCTACTTCACGCTGGTGGCGATGGCGCGGGCTGGAGTGGATCTGGCCGACGTCGAAGCCGTTCTGGATCGGCGGGAGCGACGCGTAAACCGCCGAACCGGTGACGCCAAGCAGGAATACCAACCATGAACCCTCAATTCTTGAAGACTATCGATACGGCACAACTTGTGTCCGGACCTCGCAGCGCCGTCGATGCCGAGGCGCTGTCGGTGGTGCGGGAGATCGTCAGTGACATTGAGGCCGAAGGCGAACTCGCCCTTCGCCGATACGCCGAAAAGCTGGACGGCCTGGCGCCTGGCGCACCACTGCTTGTGACCAAGGACGAACTCAACGAGGCGCTAGAACTGATTGAACCAGCCGACCGGGAGCTTCTGTGGCGAGTGGCCGGGCGAATTCGGTCCTTTGCTGTTGCCCAACGAAGCGCTTTCCATGAGGTCGAATGTCGCGTCCCTGGCGGGCGTGTAGGCCACACTATCACGCCGGTCGACCGGGCCGGTTGCTATACTCCCGGCGGGCGACATCCACTGCCGTCTTCGGCGCTAATGACGGCAATTCCGGCGCGCGCGGCGGGGGTGCGAGAGGTAATCGTCGCGTCACCGAATCCCGCGCCGATTACGCTGGCGGCGGCGGCAATTGCGGGGGCTGACGCTGTGCTGGCCCTCGGCGGAGCGCAGGCCATCGCAGCCATGGCGCTTGGTGTTGGTGTCAGTGCCTGCGACGTAATAGTCGGGCCGGGCAATCGCTATGTCACCGCCGCAAAGCATATGCTCAGCGACCGCATGCGTATCGACATGCTGGCTGGTCCTTCAGAACTTGTTGTGTTGGCTGATGAAACGGCCGAGGCTGGCATTGTCGCCGCCGACCTGCTCGCCCAGGCCGAACACGACCCGGACGCACGGGTCATCCTGGTTGCCACGGAACCTCGGATCCTAGACGCCGTCAATGCGGAACTGGCCAAGCAGCTTCCCTCACTGGCGACGGCCGAAGTCGCCCGAGCGGTTCTGGCCCGGAGTTTCTCCCTGTTGGCCGCGGACATGGATGAGGCGATTTCCATCTGCGACCGGCTGGCCCCGGAGCACCTGGCCCTGCATGTGTGCAACGCAGAAGATGTGGCAGGCCGTGTGCAGCATTTCGGTGCGCTATTCATTGGCTCTTTGTCGGCTGTGGCCCTGGGTGATTATACGGCAGGGCCGAATCACACCTTACCTACCGGTGGGGCCGCACGGTGCACCGGTGGCCTGAGCGTACTGAACTTCCTGCGAGTTCGTACCTACGTGCAGGTATGTGATTTCAACGAAGCCGAGCCGCTGTTCACTGATGCAGAACACCTGGCGCGACTGGAAGGGCTCGAAGCCCACGCGCGTTCGGCGGCACGTCGCCGCCCAAGAAGTTAGGATATGTACGGTTCATGGCGACGACAGATCGGCCGCAGCTTGCCCCAAACACTCCAGCAATCACCCTCTGGCCAACACGTAGCTGGCAATGGACCCCACTGAGACAATTGTTGGCGCCGATAACGTCCGCCGAGAGTCAGAGTACTCATTATCCATTCAAGTTCATCAGGCCAATTTTGCGAATGGCGTAAAACAAAACGGGGACAGTTTGGGGCCAGTGGGCCTCAAAAACGAACACCCCCGCCAACGAAGGCCTGTAAACAAGCGCTTTCGTTAACGGGGGTACCAACGTAACGGAGAGGGTGGGATTCGATAAGGCTAGGTTCTATAAGCTCTGCCAAACACTGGCAGTACGCCTGAAGCACCGTGACAGAAAGGATTTCGACCGTCTAGTTGATGTGCTATACCTACACGATTTCTTACCGTCTCGCGATGAGTCCTGAGGGCAATTTGAGGGCAACACTCAAGCGCGGGCAAACTATGCTGGACCTTTCCGTGATGATGCGTACCTCGGTGTCATGAACGGCAACTGGCGTGGCGCCTGCGAGCGCCTTCGAACATACGAGATGCAAGGCCGGAGGTCGCGGCAGGATTTCCTAAGGACCTTCTCGGCGGAGCTCGGCTGTTTGGCAGTGTCTCCCTCCTGGCGCGTGGCCCGCACCTACGGGACAGCTGCGCCTGCTGAACAGGCCTTACGATGACTCGCTGGCGAACGGGGTGGCCAAAAAGCAAAAGGTCATATCTTTAGCTCACAAAGTAATTCTGCTGACATTAGCCCTGCTGATTCTTGTGGTTTACTGTGGGAGGGGGACCGAATCCATTTTTGCGAAAGCGCTTGTGTTCTTCTTGGCCCACACCAAGCTTTCCATCACAAAAATTAGGACTTGCAATTATAATTCGTACACGATATATACGCCGCTATGGGAACGGGTGAAAGAGTTGTTCCTGCTGACGAAAGAGTCACTAGCGACGTGTTGGTGGCCTTGCGCCGGATCATTCGCGCCGTCGATCTGCGGTCACGGCACCTGGTCAGCTACTGCGGGCTCACCGGGCCGCAGTTGATCGTCCTGAAGGAGTTGGCCGACCACGATGGCATCAGCGTGGGGGAGCTAACGCGGTCAATTCACCTGTCTCAGGCCACAGTGACAGGGATCCTGGATCGGCTGGCCAAGCGCCAGCTTGTCCGCCGCGAGCGCGGCGACCAAGACAAGCGGCGCGTTCAGGTTTACCTGACGGCCAAAGCCAAAGCAGTGCTCCTCGACGCCCCGCCGCTCCTGCAGGAGGAGTTCACCGAGCAGTTTCGCGGGCTTGAGGACTGGGAACAGACGCAGATACTTTCGTCCTTGCAGCGGGTCGTAACGATGCTGGAGGCCCGAGAGATCGACGCCACACCAATACTGGCGACCGGGCCGATTGCAGCGACGGTTCAGCAGACCGAGGCCTTCCTGGATAAACCGGCAGGCCAGACAGAGGACAAAACCGGGGATAGTAAGGCGGCCAAGCCGCCTGAGAGGGCTGCCTTGGAGCCCTAGGACGCCGAGACGGTGAGTGTTCGTCGGCATGGAGGCCGGTTGTCTTCCTTGATGCTTCATTTGTGTCCAGAACCAAGAAAGGAAACCGTGAAGAGCAAACATGAACAACTGGGATTGAACGGTGGCCAGTACCGGCCGCTGGACGAACGTGCGGTTGAGCGAATCGCCGACGCGGCCATGGAGATCTTAGCCAAGTCAGGCATGGCCGTCCACTCGGCTACGGTGCGAGAGGCGCTGCTCAAGGCCGGCGCCGAGGCCGGCGAGGCGGCGAACGTTCTGACGTTCCCGCGCCCCCTGCTCGAGGACTCCATCGCATCGAACCCGTCCTCCGTGACGCTGCATTCACGTGATGGCCAGAACGACGTCGTCCTGGAAGGCTCGCGCGTCCACTACGGCACGGGCGGCACAGCCCTGTATGTGCTGGACCCGGACAAAGGACATCGGCGCGAGGCCAAGGTCTGGGATGTCATCTTGAACGCCCGACTGGTCGACGCGCTTCAAAACGTCCATCTGCACACGATCAACGTCTTTCCTCACGATGTGACGGACCAGGACGCGATCGACGTCAATCGCTTCTATCACTCGCTAAACCACACGACAAAACACGTGATGGGTGGCGTGTACTCACTGGCCGGCTGCAAGAAGGTCGTCGAGATGGCTCAAATGATCGCCGGCGGCGCCGAGGCCCTTCGCCGGAAACCGTTCGTGTCGTTCATCACGCTGATGATCAGCCCGTTCAAGATCGATGACCATTACGGCGAGATGACATGTTATCTGGTCCGGGAAGGACTGCCCGTCGTCGTGCCCACCGAGCCGATTTGCGGGACCACCTCGCCGATCACTTTGGCTGGGAACGTCTTGACGCACGTAGCCGAGACATTGGGTGGTATCGCCATGGTGCAGGCTGTTAGCAAGGGAGCGCCAGGCATCTGCGGCAGCGTCGGGTCGATACCCGACCTGAAAACGATGAACCACCTCGGCGGTCCGATCGAGCGGGCGATGATCAACGCCGCCGTGGCGCAGGTGGCCCAGTACTTCAAGCTGCCACTGTACTCAACCGGCGGGACCACGGACGCGAAGGAAGTAAACGCCCAGGCCGCGTATGAAAGCGCCATGTCCAATTTGCTGGTAGCCATGTCCGGGGCCAACTATATCCACGATTCTGCCGGCCTCATGGAAGCGGATCTGACCGTCTCTTACGAAAAGCTCGTCATGGACAATGAGATTCTTGGGATGTGCCAGCGAGTTTTGCGAGGCATCGAGGTCAATGACGACACACTGGCCACAGACTTGATGATCGAGAAGGGACCCGGGAAGGATTATCTCGTTGAGGACCACACGATTCGGCACATGCGGGGTGAGTTCTACATGCCTGATCTGGCCAATCGTCAGAAGCGAGAGGAGGACCCCGGCTTGGAGGATGCCGTATCGCGAGCCAGAAGGTTTGTCAGAAAGGTCCGGAACAGCAGACCGAACAGTTGTCTCGACCAGAGCGATCAAAGACGAATTTGTGACAGATTCCCTGAGATCCTCAGCTGCAACGGCAGCCAACTAGGGCATACGCCTGGCGTCTATGTCCCTGCCAATTACCGAGCCACTGAAATCGGAGCATGGGAGTAGGAGTAGATGAGCCAAGCGAAACAACGTGAAGGTGTCTTGGTTCGGCCGGAACGTCGTCTGTCCGACGAACAGATTCGTTTGATTGACGGGGTCTCCCGCGACTTGCTGTACGATCCCGGGCTGTTGTGTTACAACTCCGAGGCAGTCGAGGTTTTCAGGCAGGCTGGGGCTGTGGTCGAACCGGACTCTGAATACACCCGAATCCGGATCCCGGACAGTGTTTTGAATCAGGCATTGCAGAGCGCCCCATCGCAGATCGTTCTCGGGGCACGCAACCCCGACAATCGGCTGATCCTTGATGCCCACGAACCGCGCGTACGTTTCGTCAGCGGGGCCGAGACAAATGTCTGGCTGGATGTGCAATTCGATGACGAAGAGGCCTCATTCACCCGCCAGCCTGGCAGCATCGAACGGCTGTGCAAGGCAGCGCATCTCTGTGAGCACCTGGAACATCTCGATTCATTCATCCGGTGTGTCAACATTCGCGACAACAACGTCTCGCCCGAGAACAAGGACGTCAATAAGTTCTCTGCCAGCCTCAACAACATCACGAAGCACGTTCAGGCAGGTCTGACCAGTCTGGACGCGTTAGAGGACGTCATCAAGATCGGGGAGATCGTCGCCGGCAGCGCGAAGGCATTCGAGCAGAACCCCGTATTGTCCTTCATCACGTGCGTGATTAAGAGCCCCTTCCAGATCGTGGACGACACAGCCGCCAAGCTCATTGCGATTTCCAGAAAGCGTGTGCCTGTCGTGATCTCCAGTTGTCCGATGGGCGGGGCGACGGGGCCGTTCGACGAGTTCGGCATGGTTGCCCAAATCAACGCCGAACTGCTTGCGGGGGTAATACTGAATCAATTGGTCTCGCCGGGCGCGCCTGTCCTTTACGGGGCAGTGCCAGTACGCACACGGCTGGACAATCTCAACGACATGTACGGTGCCCCTGAGTTCGTGCACTACAACGTGGATTGCGCCCAGATGGCGCGTTTCTACGGCCTGCCGTGCTACTCTACGGCCGGGGTCGGCGATACCGACGTCCCGGGCATCCAAGCCAATGCGGAAAAACTCCTGACGCTGCTGACCGTACCCCGCAGCGGCGCTCAATACGTCCACTATGCCTTCGGCCTGCTCGAACGGACAAACGTGTTCTGCCCCGAACAGGCCGTCATGGACGATGCACACATCGGCATCGCCAAGAAGATGCTTCAAGACGCGAACGTCGATGTGAACCGGCGGGACGAGGTGGTCGCGATGATACGGGAGGTCATGGACTCAGATCACAAGACGTACGTCTATCATTTGCCTTTGCCTACACGCGACCCCGTGTACGTGAGATATCCGCTCGAAGACGATGCCGGCGCTCTACACGCCGCTCACAAGAAGTACCACAAAATACTGAATCACCCCCGAAACCATTTACCTAGCGACATTCAACGAGACATCTCGATCATGATACCCGGTATTTTGCCGGAATGTCTGACATGCTGACAGGAGTGATAAGAACATGACCACGAAAGTTGGACAAGAACAAATGCCCGCTTACAGCGAGGCCGTCAAGAGCGGACTGTATGCCAAGCAGTCCGGGTTGGTGGGAAAGTACGACAACGTCCGCCGTTACTGGGAAGACGAGATCACCAGGATATTTCTCCGCCCTTACCTTCAGAAACTCATCGACCGAAGTCAATCGCTGATGAGGCGGCTGCGGATTATGGACCTAGGCTGCGGCAGCGCCGACGGATATGAACTGCTGGCTGGCGTTCGACAGCGGGATGCCGATTTGCAGCAACTGGAGGTGGACTTACTGTCCGACGAAATCCTGGGCACCTACAAGGGTATCGACCTGAATGAAGACCTGCTCAAACAGGCACGGTCTATCTACGGTGACAACCCTAAGATGATTTTTGAGCAGGCGGACTTCACGCAGGGCTTGCCCATTGACAACGACGAAAGGCCCTACGACCTGTATTTCTCTTCGTTCGGCACCTTCTCGCATCACAACGAGGACGAGACGGCCGTGCGGCTGCTGGCTGAAATTGCCGAACGAGTTGAGAACTATGCGGTGATCGTCTGCGACTGGTTGGGACGGTATTCCTACGAATGGCAGAACCTCTGGACCAGCAATCCCGACGAGCTGACGAACATGGACTACGTCGTCTCCTACATCTACGGTCCCGAGGAGCGCGAGGAGCGTCGTGATCAGCTTCAGCACCTGACGCTTCGACTGATGAGCCGTGGCGAGGCCGAGGCGATCATTGCGAAGGCGAGTAAGAAAGCCGGCGTCGAGATCAAACCGCTGAAATGGTTCGACCGCAGCGTGTTTTGCGGGAGGCACATGGACACTGCCGAGTACAACCCCCACGTCCAGCCAATCCGAAACGCAATCAACTCCCTTCACGAGGCTAACTTGCGAACGGAACTGGACTCGCTGATGATCAATTACGTTCCCAAGGCCGGTTTCGAGTTCATCAATGAATATTTCGAACGCCTCCAGATGTGCTGGAACGCCCTGGTAAAGTACACCGCTCGGCTCATGGAGATGTTTGATGAGGAGAATCGATCTTATGCGGACCAGCCGGCGGCTGCCCCCGTATCGTGCCCGCCGGCGCTGGGCGACATGATGGAGCGAATGAAGCTGGTGGTTAAAGGCATCGGCTGGCTGCAATACGGCCTGCCGCGTGAGAACATCATCGAACCGCAGCTTGGCTATGCCTTGCGCTACTTGGTCTGCAACCTCCAGCGTGGCCAGGGGTGCGGCCATGGGCTGGTCGGGATCTTCGAGGTCGATAAGACGTAGCCGGAGCCGCCGCGTGATCACGTTCGAACACGTCAGCAAGACCTATCCCAACGGCGTCGAGGCCGTGAAGGCTCTTTCTCTGGAAATCGCGGAGGGCGAGACGCTGGTGCTGCTGGGCACCAGCGGCAGCGGCAAGACCACCAGCATGAAGATGGTCAATCGCTTGATCGAGCCGACCGATGGACGGATTCTCATCGACGGGCAGGACGTCATGGCCCAGGACCCCATCGCTTTGCGTCGCCAAATCGGCTACGCCATCCAGCACATCGGGCTGTTTCCGAACATGACTGTGGCGGAGAATATCTCGGTCGTGCCGAGGTTGCTCCAATGGCTTCGAGCGCGAATCGAAAGCCGTGTCGACGAAATGCTGTCGATGGTCGACCTCGAACCAAGTGATTTCCGCGACCGATACCCGTTGCAGCTATCTGGCGGGCAGAAACAACGCGTGGGCGTGGCTCGCGCCCTGGCAGCCGACCCGCCGGTGGTGCTGATGGACGAGCCATTCGGCGCGCTCGACCCGATTACGCGCGAGCAGTTGCAGAACGAGTTCTTGGAGCTGGAATCGGAGATCAAGAAAACCATCATCTTCGTTACGCACGACGTGTTTGAAGCGGTCAAGATCGGCGACCGAATCGCACTGCTGCATGCGGGGGAACTTCAACAGCTTGGCGCGCCGCGCGAGATCATCGAAAGCCCAGCGAATGAGTTCGTCAGCCAGTTCCTGGGCCATCACCGGTTCCAGCTATCCCTGCTGACGCGAACGGTTCGGTCGATCTTGGAAGAGCTCCAGATCACGCCCGCTGAGGCCCCTGCCCAGCGGCCGACCCATCGCCTGCGGGCACGAAGCTCGCTCATCGACGCGCTGGATGAGTTTCAGACCGCCGGGCAGGCGTCGTTGCCGGCCTATGATCGCGAGCAGTTCCTGGGTACGGTGACGAAACCGCAGTTGTTCCACGCGGTGGCGCAGGTCTTGGGTGAAGCATGAACACGATGTGGGCGAACACCGCACAGTTTCTTGAGGACTACGGTCAGGACATCCTCCGTCTGACCGGAGACCATCTACTGCTGACGTTTATGGCGGTCTTGATCGCCGCGGCGGTGGCGATTCCGGCCGGTGTGCTGTTGGCCCTGTGTTCGTGGCGACGGCTGGCCAGTGTCGTGTTGGGCGTTGTGAATATATTCCAGCCGATACCGTCTTTGGCATTGGTGGCGCTGGTGGGTGTTTTGTTTATCGCTCTGGACTTGCCCAGCATCGGTTTGGCGCCGGGCTTAGTAGCGCTGGTCGTCTATGCGCTCTTGCCGATCATCCGAAATACCTACACCGGTATCCGACAGGTCGACAGGACCGTGATCGAAGTCGCCACCGGTATGGGCATGACGTCGCGGCAAGTCTTATTTCAGGTGCAGCTGCCTTTAGCGCTGCCGTTCGTGATGGCCGGGCTGCGGATCGCGACGGTCTGGACCATCGGCATCGCGACGTTGGTCTCCCTGGTCGGGGCCCATTCGTTGGGCGACCTGATTTTTCGCGGCTTAAGCCGTCATCGTATCGGGCTAATCCTGGGCGGGGCCATTCCGGCCATCTTGCTGGCGCTGCTGTTTGACTGGCTGTTGGGCTTTGTCGAGCGACGTCTGACTTCTACCGGTTCCAAAGCCGATGGCCTGCCAACTTGATATTGGGAGAAAGACATGAACTCATCAACCAAGATTCTCATTGTGGTTCTCATCGTGGCCGTTCTAGCAGTTGCTGCGATCGTTACTTGGCGGTCGAGCACCAAGGCTGACATCAGCATTGGCGGCAAGGATTTTACAGAACAGTCTATCCTATGTGAAATGATGGCCATTCTTATCGAGGAAAACACCGACCTAACCGTGGATCGCCGCCCGTTCCTTGGCGGGACAATGGTCTGCTTCAACGGGCTCAAGGGCGGACAACTCGATGCCTATGCTGAATACACGGGGACCGGCCTGGTCAATATTCTCGAGCAAGACGCTATCGCCGACCCCAACAAATCGTACGAGGTCGTGAAGGAGCAATTCGCCAGGAAGTACGACCTGGTCTGGCTGGCGCCGTTCGGTTTCAACAACACCTATACGTTGACCATGCGTCGGCAACAGGCCGACGAACTCGGCATCCGCACTTTCTCGGATCTGGCCGAACATGTCAGAAACGGCAATGAGCCCAAGCTAACCGCCGCCTTCACGCACGAGTTCCTGGATCGCCCCGACGGATACAAAGGTGTCTGTGAGGCCTACGGGTTTGAGTTCCCTGACGAGCCGAAGGGACTGGACCCGGGGCTGATGTACAAGGCCTGCGCTGACGGCGAAATCGACGTGATCTGCGCCTTCGCCACGGACGGCCGCATCGCCGCATTCGATCTGGTGACATTGGAAGATGACAAGCGGTTCTTTCCGCCGTATTACGCGGCGCCGCTGATTCGAGCCCAGACGCTGCAAGAACATCCCGAGCTCAAAGGATTGCTCAACAAGCTGGCCGGCCTGATCGACGACGCGACCATGCAGCAACTCAATTACCAGGTGGACCGCCAGGACAATCCTCGCCGGGCCGGAGACGTCGCATGTGAATTCCTTGTCGAACACGGCCTAATCTTGCCGGAGGAGCGCTAAGCGATGTCGGAGATTGCTAAATCACTAGTGGGCTTTCTTGCGATCCTTAATCCGTTCGCTTTGTGCCTCTATGTTGGCGGCATGACCGGCGATCTAAGGGCACGCCGATTTGTGGCGATCCTGCTCAGCGCCTGCGCGATTTCCTTCGTCGTGTTCTCACTGTTCGCGCTGGCCGGCGAGCCACTGCTGATCGACGGGCTGAGCATCCATCCCGGGGCCTTGCGAGCATTCGGTGGGCTGGTCTTTCTCGTGGTCGCTTACAAGTACGTGATGACCGGCTACCGCGCCACCGAGCAGTTGCGCGGATCGCTGGAGGGGCTGTCCTCGACGATTGCCCTGCCGTTCATGATCGGGGCGGGAACCATTACCCAATCCATCCTAATCGGTAAGCGTCACCCGGGGGCAACGGCGGTGGCCATACTGCTGGTGGGCATCGCTGTGAGTTTTGTAATCGTTCTCGCCTTCAAGTGGGTCTCTGACCGTGTCCGGGGACGGCGAGAAGCCGTGTTTGAGCGCTACGTGAACATTCTGGCTCGAATCAACGGGCTCATTATTGGTGCGATCTCGATAGAAATGATCGTGTTCGGCCTGCGAAGCCTTTGCGACATGCCGCAAGGAGCCTGACGAATCGAAGACCAATTGGACGAGCAAGAAGCAGATAAAGAACTGGAGTGAATCATGGCAGGTATTGCAGGAGTTGTCGGGAAGCGAGAGATAGGTCTGATGGAACAAATGCTCGGCGTGATCGAGCACCGCGGCCCTGACAAGTTACGGGTCCGTCGGGCCGAGGGCCTGTGTGTCGGAGTTCGCGCCTCGGACCTGTCCGAGGCGCGCGGCGACGGCTTCGCCAGCGACGGGGAGGTCGCGGTGCTGTTCGACGGGGAGATATACAACGACCGCCCGAAGGGCATGTCCGATGCTCAGATAGCTCTCCACTTGTACCAGAAATACGGCCGAGCCTTCGCTTCGCACTTGGAGGGCGTCTTTGCCTGTGCCGTCTGCGATGGTGATACGGTCACGTTGGCGCGGGACAGTGTCGGTGTGCGGCCGATGTACTTCGGCTCGACTGAAACCGGTGGGTTCTGCTTCGCCTCGGAAGCCAAATCGCTAATAGGTGTGACCGAGGACCTTCAGGAGCTCCCTCCCTCAACAACGCTTTCAAGTGCGTCGGGCCTAGCTGGTTACGTGCCGCAGATGCCGCCGGTGTCGCTGGGAGAGTGTTTCGAAACGGCCAAAGATCAGCTGTTCGCATTGATGCTCCAGGCGGTCCAGCGGCGTCTGGAAGACGGCGCCGCCGGCGCGTGTTTGCTCAGCGGCGGGCTGGACAGTTCGATCATCGCGTGTGCCGCCCACCATCTTGGGGCCGAGCTACCTCTGATTACCGTTGGCGTGGAAGGGGCGCCGGACTTAGACAACGCCCGGATCGTGGCCGAGCATCTCGGTTTGGCCCATCACGTGTTCCTGTTCGATAGGGAGCAGATTCGCCAATCCGTTCCCCAGGCGGTCTGGATGCTGGAGAGCTTCGACGAAGACTGCGTTAGCGGCGCAATCTCAAATCTCTTCGCCTCGGCCAACGCAAAACAGTTCACAAATTGCATCCTCAGCGGTGAAGGCGGTGACGAACTGTTTGGCGGCTACCATCTGTTGAAGGACCTGCCCACCGAGTCCGAGCGATTGGACATGATGGGCCGTCTGATCGAGATCGCATACAACACCGCCGTCCAGCGGCTGGACCGTGCGATGATGGGTAACAGCATCAACTACCGCACGCCGTTCATCGACACGGACGTGGTCGCCTTTGCGCTGCAGCTGCCGGTGCGGTGGAAGATCCACGATGCCGGCGACGGTGAACTGATCGAGAAATATATCCTCCGCGAGGCATTCAAAGGCCTGCTACCGGAACCCATCTACCGACGGAAGAAGCTCCGATTTGCAGCCGGCACGGGCACGGACGGCCTGATGGACGAGCTGGCCTCTGCCGAGCGGGTCGCCAAGAACTTCAACGAACACGCGCGCCAGACGGCTGAGGGCTACCAGCTCAACTCCCCCAAGGAGTTGTGGTACTACCGCCTATTCAAGGAGCGCTTTCCCGCGCCGTGCTTCGAGAAACTCGTCGGCCGCTGGGACCCGGACAAGTGACCAGTTGCATCCACCTGTCGCGCTGCGAAGAGCCGACAGAAGGAGGCAACGGCGCTGTGTTGCTCGGACTGAGAACGCCGTTGACGGGCGATCACTGAAGGGGTTAAGAGCCGAAGCCTGACAAACCGACCTTGGGGGCGGGACATTCGAAGCCAGTTACATAGCTGACCGGCTCTTCTAACCAGTTGCCCTCCCGTCCGGAAGGTTGCTGCCGGAGAGGCTGACACTCTACGTTCGTTGGGGTAATCGTTACTTTCGTCCGAAAAGCGCGGTGAATCGGCACGGAACGGCCTTGACGTATCGGTCAGCCTGAGTGCAATTTGAGGGCAGCAGGGCAGTCAAGAATCGAGAAAACGCCACAAGCTCCCGAAGTTCAGGAGCTTGTGGAGGCCCTTTGCGGGGCAACGGAGAGGGTGGGATTCGAACCCACGGTACCCGAAGGTACACTGGTTTTCGAAACCAGCCCGATCGGCCGCTCCGGCACCTCTCCAAGTGTTGTGTGAAGCGAATGTTAGGTCGTTGGGCTAAGTGCACAGTTTGCGGGAAGTTTTCACATCGGCCAAACGTCTTGCCACGACATATTTGTATCAGTTGGTGCATTCTAGTTACTAGTTACAGCTTGGCTTGCGGGGTAGTTCAGACCACGACGAGACAGGATAGCGGCGGCTAGGCGAATACGCAAGGGCCAAGCGGCTGCCAGGCTAGGCCGGCAGCCGCCAGCAGGGGTCGCTGGCTGCGGTTTGATCTTGCCCGGCGGGGGGGCGGGCCGATAAACTGATATTAGTTCCCGTGATGCATGAAGTTTTTTCTCGTAGAATGTCACAAGAAGGGGTCGAATGCGTTAAACTTTTTGGCGGACCGGCGGCCCGACAAAGATAAGGGCTTCCGGCACCAGTTGTTGTGTATAAATATACATAGGAAACCAATGGCCGAACGAACGAGCATCTTTGAAACGACGGTCGAGCATTTTCTGGCGCCGATTCTTCCGTTCCTTCACGACGAGTCGGTAGCTGAGATCATGGTCAATCGCTTCGACGAAATCTACGTCGAGAAGGGCGGGCAACTGGTCAAGACCGACGCGCAGTTTTCGGACGAGGAGTCGTTCCTATCGGCGGTGAACAACGTTCTTCAGTACACCGGTAAGCGGCTGACCAACGAGAGGCCCCTGGTCGACGCGCGTTTACCGGACGGCAGCAGAGTCCACGTGGTGTTGTCGCCGCTTTCGCGGGGCGGTACGTGCATGGCGATCCGCAAGTTTTCGAAGGTGATGTTCGACGCGAACCATTTGGTGAAGCTCGGTTCGTGGACGCCGATGGCCAGCGAGTACCTGCAGTGCTGCGTGCTGGCGGAGAAGAACATCCTTGTGGCCGGGGGCACCTCCAGCGGCAAGACCTGTCTTCTGAACGTGCTTAGCAGCTTCATTCCGGGGCATCAGCGGATCGTGGTGATCGAGGACTCAGCCGAGCTGGAACTCCAGCAGGACCACGTAATATCGCTGGAGACCCGTCCGCCGGATCGCTGGGGTCGGGGTGAAGTGCGGATATCGGACCTGTTCAAGTCGTCGCTGCGGCTCAGGCCTGACCGTATAATTATAGGTGAGACTCGAGGGGGGGAGGCCCTAGACATGATCCAGGCGATGACATCCGGACACGCCGGGAGTATGTCTACGCTGCACGCCAACAGCGCCATCGATGCGTTGAATCGCCTGGAGACGCTGGCGATGATGAATCCGATAGAAATGCCTTTGTATGCGTTGCGGGCACAGATCGTCTCTGCAATAGACGTGGTGGTGCAGGTATCGCGGTTCAACGACGGTCGTCGCGCGCTTACGCAGGTGTCGGAGGCGTTGCCTCTTTCGGAGGCCGGTCGCTACCAGGCTCAGGACATTTTCCGCCTGGAGTTCGATGAGACCGGCGGCAGTGCGTTGCGCCCCACGGGCAATACGTCTGTTTTCGCAGGTGAGCCTAAAATGCGGGCGTTGAAGAACTTTTGGCGGCTGACCAAGGAGATTTTCGAAGTGCCCACGCAGGCCAAGGATGTGGAATAATGCAAGGCGCCGAGACAATGACGATCCGATGGCGACCGGTGAAGCTGTGGCGGGATGAAACCGGCCAGACGACAATAGAGTATGCGCTGCTGCTGGCGGCGGTGGCGCTACCGATGATAGTGGTATTTCGAATGCTTCTGGCATTGCTGGCTTGGCTTTATGAGATGACTGTTTTCCTGATAGGAATGCCGTTTCCGTGACCCCAGCGGTGTGGCGGGACGGCTTGAGATGAAATGGAAAGGATTTGATTGACATGCTGAAAGCCCTCAAGGACAAGCTCTCCGCTCTGCATCGCGACGAACAGGGCGCCGACATGGTGGAGTACATCCTGATCGTCGCGGCGATCGGACTGCCTCTGCTTGGCGTGATCATCTGGTTCCGCAAGGACATAGCCTCGTGGGTCAAAGATGTCTACGAAAACCAGATCAAGGAAGGTCAAGGCACGGATCCCGGTGACTACTAGGCCTTAGCGCAGACCGAACGGACGCAATACTTACCGGCGGGACGAGGCGGACGATGCCACAATTGTTGAACATGTGGCCATACTGCGTTATGGCTGTGGTTCTGATTGTCGCGGCGATTACTGATTTCCGCACGGGGAAGGTATTCAACTGGATTACGTATCCAGCCATAGGGGTGGGGCTTGTCGGTCATACATTGCTGGGCGGCTTTGGGGGCAGCGAGTGGTCAGGTGAGTGGTCAATGGGACTGCTGGGTTCCCTTGCGGGCCTGGCCGTTGGGTTTTTGCCACTGCTGCTGGCGTGGCTTGCCGGGGGGATCGGCGGCGGCGACGCGAAGTTGATGGGGAGTGTAGGCGCCTTGGCGGGCTGGCAGTTCGCAGTGTCGGCAATGTTTTACGGCTTTGCGGTGGCAGCCCTGATGGCGATTGCAGTAATGATCCGAGAAAGAGCGGTCAAGCGGACCATGGGACGGGTTTGGCGTTTTGTTGCAGTGGCGTTCATGCGAGGCAAGCCGGCCGACCCGGCTGGGCCTGGCAGCCGAAAGATACCATTCGGCACAGCGTTGTGCGTTGGCTCGGCGGTCGCAATGATAAAGTTAGCGATTACCGGAGAATTGCTCATAGAGGGCGGATAATGACCGGCGTGAAAGCAGGACATCTCGGGAGCCGCGGCTCACTGGTGTTGTGTGGCGGGGGCGGGTTGTTTGCAGCCGCGCTTTGGGCGGTATTCAGCGCAGCACGGTCATGGCCGGACTGGTTGAATTCCGCGCTGGGCAGTCAGCTCTTTGTTACGCACGCAATAGTCGCCTCAGTGGCAGCGATTGGACTTGCGGCGCTGTGCGGGGTGCTAATTCGGGCCGGGCGTCTGGTACGTCGGACAAGGTCGTCAGTCGACCGAGGGAGGCAAGACGGAGTGGCGATTCTCGAGTTTGCGCTGGTCTTGCCAATAGCTCTTATGCTGTCGCTGATCATGGCGCAGTCGTCACTGCTGATGGTGGGGAATTTGTGTGTGCACTATGCCGCATCGTGCGCTGCGCGGAGCGCGATTGTATATGTGCCACTGGGTGCGACAGGGCGCAGCGGGGAGGGTCGCAATACGCTCAACCCCGACACAAAGTGGTACAAGATGAGCAAGATCAAGGCCGCGGCTGTCTGGGCGGTGCTGCCGGTCTCGTCATCCAGCCAGAACTTACCGGAAGGCAGCGCAGTCGAGCTGGTGGAGGGTATCGAATGGCTACTGTACATGTACGGGCAGGATCCGCCGAAATGGGTCCGTAAGGATCTGGCCAGGAAGCTTTACTATGCAACTACCTACACGAAAGTGTGGTTGGATGGTCCGGAAAACGGTTCAGAATACGGCGATAAGGAAACGCTCCGGGCGCACGTTGAGCATGTGCTGTACATGCCCATTCCGTACGCCAACCGGGTGTTTTATATGCTCGAAAGCGGCGATGGCGTGAAACTGGACGCTGTCGGGCCGGATGAATATGGTTTGAAGATTCACGCATCGTGCGTGCTGACCAATGAGGGCGTGCGCGACTACATAGAAGAAGAAGCTTACCCTAAGTAGGCATTTGTTGTCTTTAGCAGTGGGCGACACAGGGCAGACAGGATGACACAGAGCAACGCAGACAAGGGCCAGCTTGGTCTGGCACCAGGGACGAAGATCGGCAAGTACGAGGTCGTCGAGAAGATCGGCGCCGGCGGACAGTCCACAGTTTACAAGTGCTATGACGCTCTGCTGGATCGGTATGTCGCCGCGAAGCAGGTTTCGTCCCATTTGGCGGAGAACCCCGGGTTCGTGGAGCATTTCCGCCAGGAGGCGCGTGTACTGGCGAAACTGGGCAGCGAGCAACGTGGTATCGTGACGATTCACGACCTGCTGGAGGACGAGCATGGGCTGTTCATCGTCATGGAGTATGTAGAAGGTCAGACGCTGGAGTCACTTCTGAGCTCCGCAGGCGGCCCGTTGGCGACGAAGCCAGCAGCTCAACTGTTGTGGCGCCTGGCCGGGGCCATGTCAGCCGTGCACCACGCCGGGATCATTCACCGGGACCTGAAGCCCAGCAATGTCATTGTGGGCGAAGGCCTGAGACCGACGATAACGGACTTCGGGGTTGCGGCAAGCCTTTCGGGACAGACGTCGATGCTGATGGGTACGACGAAGTACATGGCCCCGGAGCTGTTCAGCGGTGGGGAGGTGGATGGCCGGACCGATATGTACTCGCTTGGCTTTATCATTTATGAGCTTCTCCTGGGCCGAGAACGGTTCAACGAGATATTCGGCGAAGTCACTCGCGATCCGCGAACATCGGCTATGCGCTGGATGAAGTGGCATGGGAATATGTCGGTGTGTGCTCCTGCGCTTCACTCTGTGAACCCGGCAATACCGAAGGAGCTTTCGGACATAGTGGGCAGGATGATATCGAAGGACCTGGCAAAGCGCTATCTGGACATGGAAGCTCTAGGCCAGGCCATTCGGTCGGAACTTTCCGGGGTAACGCTGTCGGAGGAGGCGGTGGTGGAGGAAACAGCGCGGCCTAAGGCGGTAGAGGAACCGTCCATAGGGCCGCCGGAAGCCGATGAGACCTCGGTCGCGCCGCTTGAGGAAACGCCCACGGTTGCATTGCCGAAGCCGATCATGAGCAAACGGATGCGCATGACCCTGGCGATCGCGGCGGGAGCGGCGATCGTGGTGTTGGGCGTCGGGCTGGCAGTCCTGATGCAGATACAGAAGACGTCCGACAAACAACAGGCTGAAAACATGTATAACCGAGGAGTTGACGCGTACAAAGATGGCCGGTACGCCGAAGCGGCGAATCTGTTCGAGAGCGTACTGACCAAGTACCCCGAGACGTTCGACGGCGGCAAGTCTGCGGTGATGGCTCCGTTGGCGCGGGCACAAGAAGCGTTCGTAAATCAAGACACGGCCACGGGGTACAATCAAGACCACGCAGCAGAAGAGGAACTTCGCGCTTTTGAGCGGAAATACGGCCCGGACGTTCTGGAATGGGTGAGCAGTCGTCGGCAGGAGATACAGGATCTTCGGGTTCAGCGGCAGCAGCAGCAGGAGTTCCTGCTGGCGTTCGATCGGGCGAGGGCGCACTACGAGGAAGGCAGATTCGACGAGGCCTTGCGGATATTGGCGAGAGATCTGCCCCACGGCCTGACACCGGAACAGGAGCAACAAGCGAAACAGCTGAAGGTGGACGCTAACCGTAGCTTGATATTGGGCGAATTGAACAGGCTGGCGCCGCTGGTCATCGACGCGGCGAGATACTACAAGACGGGCGAGGCCGCCCAGCTTCTGAACGATATCGAGAAGCAGATCAGCTCTGAGGAGGCGAAGGAGTACCTTGGCAGCGATAAAATGGACGAGTGGACTGAGTGGCTGCGGGAGTATCGTGGCTACGTCAACGAGATTCAGCAGGTAGATAAGCTTGAGAGCCAGGTGGGCAAGGCCCTGGAGGCCGGCGACCCGGCGGCGGCGATTGCGGCGGTACGTCAGCTTCTGGCGGCGCGGGAGGCACTGGCGTCGCGTTTTCCGCCGGATCAGAACGCCGAGCGCATAGAGCAACTGACGCAGGATCTGAAGCGTCTGGAAGACTCGGAGGTGGGGGCGACGTATGACAAGGGGATGGAGTTTCTCAAAGGTGGTATGGGTTTGCTGGGTGAGGGCAAGACCAACGAGGCCAAGGCGAGCTTCGGGCAGGCGAGGGATCGGTTCGCTCACTGCCTGGTGTTAACCGGGGGGGATTACCCATCGGCCAAGACGGCGATGGGCGAACTTGACGAGATAGAGCGCTGGCTGGCGCAGCTGGGGGAGGCGGACGGGCTGTTTGTCCGAGAGCAGCTGCCAGAGGCCCGTGAGGCGTACCGCCAGTTGGCCGCCGTGCACAATTTCCCCTGGGTGGGAGCGAAGGTCAAGGCTTGCAGCTTCAACATTCTCGTGGGTGATGGCAAGTCGTTGATGCAGGAGGGCAGGCTGGACGAGGCATTAGAGAAGTTTGAGCAGGCTGTTGAACTCGACCCGTCGCGCTTGAGCGAGGTAGCGCCTTACGTAAAGACGATCGAGCGGATGATGCGGCGAGCCGACAGCATTGCCAAGGGGCAGGCGTTTTTCAACAAGCAGAAATGGTCCGAAGCAGCTGAGGCCTTCGAGGCGGCAAAGAAGGACTCAGTCGAGGCTGAGGAAATCAATGAAGTCGAGTACCTCCTTGAAGGCGTGGAGTACAGCAAACTCCTGGAGGCGGGACGACGTGCGATGCTTCAGGGCCAGTATAAAGGCGCGAGATCCTTTTTCATGGCCGCACGGGCGATACGGCAAACAGAGGAAGTCGACGCGCTGTTAGAAGAGGTGGGGAAGAAAATAATTGAACAGGGGGATGAGGGCTAGGCCCCGAAGGACAGGCGCCGCATATGACGAACAGGCCTGACAATACAGCCGCCCGGTCAGTGAGTGCTGTCCGGCTTACGAGACCGGGCAGCGGGCGCGCCCGGCGCGGACAGATACTCGTCATAGCGTTGTTGGCGATAAGCCTGATGGTTGGGCTGGTATTCCTGGTCTTCAACACCGGGGACTACATCAACCACAGGCTGACCGCCCAAAACGTGGCGGATTCAGTGGCAATCAGCGGTGCCGGCTGGACCGCGCGTAGCATGAACGTCATAGCGATGAACAACTGCGCGCAGAGCCGTATGCTGGCGCTTGTGCCGGTGTTTGATGCGCTTCCACTGGCGACGGAGATGGCGCTAGCCGAAGTGACCGCGTGGGAGGAAGGGCTCACAAGCCAGATCCAACTGGGCCTGCCGCCCACGCAGAACGACTACCTGCGGGTCGGGATAAGCAACCTTCGGGATCGGATGACCCGGGAGCGCGAGATCCTGGCGGCGCTCGATGGAGTCGTAAACAGCGATTCGTTCGATATGCGACTGGCGACGCACTGGGTGGTTGAGGGCGTCGGTGGCTCGCCGCCGCACGGGTCGATGTGGCAAACGGCCATGGCGCTGGGAGACTTTTCGTACGTGACGTGGCAGACCTCGGCGCTGCTTGCCCAGGCGACCGCCGTGCGGTTCGGCCGGGCCAACAACGCGGACGTATCCGTGCTGCTCCCGCTTACACCGATGGTGCCTGCGAAGGTGGGCGAATTCACAGACTTCCAACCCGTGCTTGAAGGGGAGGGTCGGGTTTACGGCGAAGCAGGGGAGATGATTCCCACAGGCAGAAACGGCGGCGGGATACCGGACTTCGTCTATCCGTATCGGCTCGGGCCATGGGCGATGCTTTACAATTGGCGCCATGAGCTATGGGTTCATGAGAACGGCACCTGGGTGCTGGACGAGCAACAGCCGGAGCAAGTGGAAATTCGCGTTCGAGGAACCACAGGCTCGTCGGCGCCGGGTGGGCGGACGGTCGGCAGCTCAGTGAACCTGCCGAGCAACAATCCCCCCACAGGCTATTGGGTGGGAGGCACGAGCACGCTGATGGGGTGGAGCACTTACGGCCCATTCTACTGGGCTCGCAGCGAAGTGTTGGATACGGCCCGGGAGAGTGTTCCGGACACCTTCTTCAGCACGTACATAGATCAGTTCTCCCGGGACAAGATGAGCTACATGTTCACCACCCCGTTAGAACTGAAGATGCGGCACTATCCGCAGTGGATTCACACGGACAACTACCCGGCCGCCCAGGCCATTGCCGAGGCAGCACAAAGCGGCGATCCCGGCGAGTTGGTCCAGCGCATCAACAAGACGTTGTACTACCGTGTGGAGGTGTACTCGTCAATCCCGCCAACCTCCGGCAACTACATGACGCCTGGGACGTTCCTGTCGAACTCCGACGATCCCAAGGCCATCTGGATGAACGGCTGGTCGGATGCGGCCAACTGGGGCCTGGAGCGCGTGGGGGACTACGTTTGGCGAGACCGCTACGGGTTTGAGATTACGTCCTGGCCTGAGATAGGGATAGTGCCATCGGAGACCGGCGGCGAGCTGGACTACCACCCGGTCTACGTGGAGGTGTACTACGTGTGGGGCGGGATCGACGTGGGCAGCGAAGTTGAAATCCGCAACCCGTGCAACTGGGACGAATACGACACGCTTCCCAAGCCGCTGCTGTTCGATCCCGGCCCGAACAACCGCCTGGAGTATCGTTACGATCCGGGCAACTCGCTTGTCGGAACGCGGTATGCTTTCATGGGCATCGTGAGGGACCGTGTCAAGGCGAAGATCTGGCCGCAGCGATTCAAGGACATCAACCCGATGGGCGGCGTAATGGCCCTGGCGCAGTCGAAAGTGTTCAACAACAAGAGCTGGGACCTCTGGACGCAGGACTGGCAGGCGCAGCTTATGCCGGTGGTCAGATGGGACGAATGGCTTCAGGAGCTGGAGACAGGGCAGTGGGAGCTTGGTTATGTCCCAGGGCTGGTGGACGAGCAAGAATACAACGAGATTAAAGGGTATCTGGACAGCCTTAACGAAGATATGGTCTGGCAGTACTTCGACCACTGAGGTGTGAGCTATGACTCACACGGCCAAACAAGGCAAGAGTCTTAACGGCGGCCGGTCGCGACGGGGACAGGTGCTGGTGATGGCGCTGTTGGTGATCAGCCTGATGGTGGGTCTGATATTCCTGGTATACAACACGGGGGACTACATCAACCACAGGCTGGCGATGCAGAACGTGGCTGATTCGGTGGCGATAAGCGGCGCCGGCTGGATTGCCCGCAGCATGAACGTGATAGCGATGAACAACTGCGCCCAGGCGAGGATGATCGGTCTGGTGCCGGTGTTCGACTCGCTGCCGCTGGCGTCAGAAATAGGTCTTCTGAATGTTATTGCTTACGAGAAGATGATGCTAAACGCGCTTGCTAAATTGCCGCGGGATGCGGACCCGAATGTGCGCAAGAACTTGGAGGCGATCCTTCGGGCGTTGAGAGCGGAAAAGAAGATACTCATTGGGCTGAACAGCACGTTCAACGGCGACCTGGACATGATGATGGTGACACACTGGAAGGTGGAAGGGATGGGGGAGGCGGATCCGCCGCACGGGTCTATGTGGCGAACTATGAAGGCATTGGAGGATTTTTCATATGTCACATGGCAGAGCTCAGCGGTGCTGGCACAAGCGAACGCGGTAAGGTTTGGTGAGGCCAACGGCGCGGATGTGGCTGTGCTGTTGCCCATGACGCCGATGTTGCCGGCGAAAGTAGGCGAGTACTCGGACTTTAAGCCGGTGATTGACGGAAGTTTCGAAATGGCTGACGACTGGTGGCGGATGTATCCCAAGGGACCCGGTATGGGCGGAACGATACCGGACATGTCCTATCCATATCGTCTTGGGCCGTGGGCGACATTGTTCTGGTGGCGTTGGTATGGTGGCGGCGCGAGTGGGGTATTTCTTCGCGGGGCTTCGGCGCCGATAGGCCCGATGCTAGAGCCGCCGCCCGCTGAAGAGTTCACTGATACAAGAACAGGCATAAGGAGCGGACATCGCCAAGACGGAAAGATAACGCAGGATCCATGGGAGACCTATGGGCCATTTACCTGGGCTTTTAACCGAGTATATTGGATGCTCGACTTTACCGTGCCGCTGTCGAATATGCACGAAATCTTCGTCCGCATTGCGGAAGCCAAGGAGAGTTATGCATTCGCCACGCCGGTGGCACTGAAGACGGTGCATCGTCCAGAATGGGTGTGTCTGGGTAGTTTCGGAGAGGCCCTTGTTTACTATGTGGCCAGCAACGCCCCGATCCTTGATCAGTACTCACGTGGTATTCACAAGACTACATGGGTTCACATTTCGTCAGCGAGAGAGACGATCCCCGGGGAGAAGAACATCGGAGACATAGAAACTAGCATCGAGGAATACGACGGGTGGGTTGATATGAGGGGCGGAAGGCCCGAGCTGGGGCCATCTATATGGGGCACCGAAGAGGACGTGGAGGTGCCGGTGCCTCCTGGGGCCGACAACCCAGAAGGGAACAAGACAGAGACGATCCACCTTATTGACTACTATGTATTCGGCGGGATAGACATAGGCGGGGACGTTGACGTGCGCAACCCGTTCAACTGGGATGAGCAGGAGGTTGTGAACCTGCCGAAGCCGCTGCTGTTCGATACCGGGCCGGTGAGCGAGTATGAGTACGTGTATAATCCCAGCGAACCCACTCGCAACGACCGGGTGTTCGGGTTTCTGGGCATAGTCAGGGATGACGTGAAGGCACGGGTCTGGCCTGGGCGATTCAGGGACATCAGCCCGCTGGGCGGCGTGGTTGTGCTGGCGCAGTCGAAATTGTTCAACAACACAAGCTGGGACCTGTGGACGCAGGACTGGCAGGTGCAACTGATGCCCATCTGCCGGTGGGAGGAGTGGACGAGAGAGCTTGTGGTGGGGCAATGGGAGCTTGGCTATGTGCAGGGCGTGGTGGATGAGGGTGAATACAACAAGATAATGTGGTATCTTGGCAACTTGACGGAAGATATGGTCTGGCAGTATTTTAACCACTGACGAGGAAGCTATGATGCGTGCAGTGAGACAAGCTGGGATTCGGCGCGGCAGGGGGGTAAGCGGGGCGGTGATGATCGAGTTTGTCCTGGTGATTCCGCTGATAGCGCTGGTGATTGCGGCGACGTTCTTCTTTGGCTGGGGGTGCCGCAATCGCATGGGGATGGAACGGTCGGACCGGTTCATCGCGTGGGTGGGGGCGCGGCACGCACCATTTCCCACGCGTTACGGCCCAACGTGGCATGATGTGGTAATGAACGGATTGTTGCAGAGCCGCACCATGAAGGACATATACTACCACCAGTTCGACCGCAGGGAGAACACGTTTCAAACGTTAGTGGATCTGTCGGACTATGTCGGCGATTACAGCGCGTTGGCCGCTCCTGTGACACGGCGACTGCTGCAGCAGCGATGGCCTCGCGGGTACGGCATGCGGATAGACGCGTACTTTCCGGTCCCGTTCAAGCCTTGGGCGAAACAGGCAGGTTATCAGAACTCCAGCCACATACGGGACGGGGTGGAGTGGCGGCGCAACGAGGCATCGAACGAAAAGGACCTGACCGATGAGTTCCAGAAGGACCTGGACGATGCGTTGCGGAGCACACCGATTGTGGCCAGGGGTCTGGCGGAAGGATTTCGTTCGCTGTATCTCGATCCGTGGTAATCGGCTGACCTGGAGCAAATGAACGAGCAGACTGACCGACCGGAGCATGCGACCTCCGCCCGACCCCGGCGCGCCGGGCCCGTATTGTTGATTGCGCTGCTGGCAGCGGCGATTTTCGCAGCCTGGCAGGTGCACCGGGCGGTGTTTGATAGAAAACCGACACTGCAATCGAACGCATCGGGCGGCTGGGCTGGCCCGGCGAAAGAGAGCGGAACATCGCTGCAGGAGCGGCTGATGCCGGACCCGCTTGCGGCCGAAGGCATAGAGCCTCTGATTGGCGACCCGATGGGTATTGCCCCTCCGGCGGGGGCATCCCGGCAGTCTGGGCGGCGGTTCGTCAAAGACGGCAAGCTCACCGAAGGCGCCATCTACTGGGTACGCGGGTCGATGGATGAATTGCTCGGCTACTACGAAGAATCACTCGGCCGAGCGGGCCTGAGCATGATTGCGGCGCCGATAGAAAGGCCAGGCCGCAGGATCGCAAGTTTCATCGGCGACAAGGCAGTAGCAACGGTGGACTTGCGAAATGAGCCCACACATGACAAAATGATTCGGGTAATTGTGGAAATAACCGTTGAACAGCCGGTCGCTAAAACTGACCGGGTCCGTTGATAGGAGCCCTTCGATGGCTGAAGAAATACAAGGTGTTCGAAACATGGGGTTGCTCGTGATCGCCGTTGTCCTGGGACTGGTAGTGGTGGTTGTTTACAACTTCCAGATTTCCAACATAAAGAGCGCTCAGAGCCGCAACGTGGAGTATCTCCTGCAATACACTGTCGCCAAAGAGGCCGGCTCGGAGATAGAGCGTGATGACCTTACGGCGGTACCGGTGCCTACACAGGCATCCGAGGCGTTCGGCAGCGTGGTGAGGCGCGAGAACAAGGACGAAATCGTCGGCAAGAAGCTGCGACGGAACGTCCAGGCCGGTCACTACGTTTTGTGGGGGCATGCCGGCGGGGGGTTAACTGCGGCGCCGGATGACGCAATTGACGGCCCCAACAGGGCGGGCGTGTCCGTAGAGATCGAACAACCTGGCCCGGGCGTGCTTCTTACGCCGGATGGACGAGTGAACTTGGTGGGCATGTTTCCGACCGGGCGAGGTGGGACGACCAAGGCATATACGATCATCGAGAATGTCCGAGTTCTCTCCGTCGGCGGCGGCGCACCCAGCGCCGCAGAGGATATGCCCGGCATGTCGAATAGGCCCCAGCCGAGCTACCGTCAGATCAACGTGGAGCTCAGGCCGGAAGTGGATCTGGAGTTGCAGGACGTGTTGACCTTTGCCGTCGGGCCGGTCCGCTTACAGGTACTAAACCGGGAAGAGCAGGACCCCAACAAGGGCGGCGTGATCACGGATGAGGTGAAGTCACTGGTTGGGCAGCTTTCGAGCAGCGCAGCAGGCGGCCGGGCAAGTCCCGGGCGCGGGCGCTAACACAAAGGGCAAGACGGCCAGACACACGAGGATGCAGTGGAAATCTGGGTCTACAATCAATACACCGACCAGCGCGACGTGGTCAAGGTAGCCAACGACGACACCGTTTCCATCGGCCGAGACGAATCCAATGACGTTACGCTGGCCAGCCCGTTCGTATCGCGCCACCATGCGCGAATTCTGAAAGAGGGCGGCGGCTTCATGCTGGAATCGCTGGGTCTGAACGGGGTGACGGTCGCTAACCGGCTGGTTCCGCACAAGGGACGCACCCGCCTGGATTACGGTGACGAGATTCGCCTGGGCGAGTTCAGCGTTTATATGATGGAGCCTTCGCTGCGGCGAGTGGGCAAGGTCAAGCGTGCGGCTACGCCGCGGAAGCGAGTCATTGATCTGGAACAGGCCATTCACGGGGAGTTGCTGGACCGGCTGAACCTTCGAGCGACGGGTCAAAGCGGCTCGGCGGACGAAAGGCACGTCGTTCTTATCAAGCGTCACCTGAAGGAGATCATCGGCCAGCACGCCGAGAAGATTGATGCCGAGATGGCCGACCACCTGGTGCGCGAATTTCTCTGGCGAACGGTGGTAACAGAAGTAGCGCGACGGGCCACCGGAAAGCTGATGTACAGTTACGGGTTCGAGGATTCCGACATTCTCAACAGCCGGTATGAGGAGGCGATCGGGCGGGCGATTGACGACGTGATAGGCGCCTCGCCACTAAGGCTGCTGCCTCACACGCTCAAAGACGACATGGCCAGGCTGGAGGCGGACTGGCCCGGGCGGATGGAGAAACTCAGCCCGCGCATCACGCCGCAACTTCGCGACTACATCGTCTACCGCATGCTGTCCAAGGAAATCGAGGACGTAGTTCTGGGCTATGGGCCGCTTCAGGACCTGCTTGAGATGCCGAACGTCAGCGAAATTATGGTTGTGGGCAAGGATGGCATCTATATCGAGAAGGACGGCGTACTGCAGAACTCCGGCAGAAGCTTTTTTTCCGACGAAATAGTCCAGAGCATAATCGAGCGCATCATTACGCCGATCGGCCGGCGGATCGACCGTTCCACGCCCCTGGTTGACGCGCGCCTGCCCGACGGGTCGCGAGTCAACGCGGTGATCAACCCGCTGAGCCTATCGGGGTCGTTGCTGACGATCCGGAAATTTGCGCGGATTCCGTTCACGATTGACGATCTGATCGAGCGAGGCACGCTGGCCGAGGGGCCGGCAAACTTTCTGCGGGCGTGCGTGATGGGCCGAAAGAACATGCTCATCTCCGGCGGGACAGGCAGCGGCAAGACGACAACGCTGAACGTGCTGAGCAACTTCATTCCTTTCGAGGAGCGGATCATCACGATCGAAGATTCCGCCGAACTGCAGCTTCCTCAGGATCACCTGGTGCGTCTGGAGACACGTCCGGCCAACATCGAAGGGCGCGGGGCGTACACGATTCGCGACCTGGTACGCAACGCCCTTCGTATGAGGCCCGATCGACTTATCGTTGGCGAGGTGCGAGGGCCTGAGGCGCTGGACATGCTGCAGGCTATGAACACAGGCCACGACGGATCCCTATCGACGATACATGCCAACACGCCGGCCGACACGATGAGCCGGCTGGAGACGATGGTCCTGATGGCCGTCGAAATGCCGGTTCGCGCCATCCGCGAGCAGATAATCGCCGCGATCGATCTTGTGATTCAGATATCCCGCATGCCGGACGGAAGGCGCATTATTACACATATAACCGAAGTATGTGGAATTGATCCTGACACGACCCAGATTATCACCGAGGACATATTTGTTTATCGCAGTTCTGACCGGCCGGACGAGCCCGGCCAGTTGCGCCACACTGGATACATACCGCGGTTCGCCGAGGAACTGATCGACAAGGGTCTGCTGAGCGTGGAGGTATTTACGACATGATGCAGGCTGCCGTTGACACCAGCATTCTGAGATTCATCTCTTCGGCGGTCATTCTCGCTGGAACGGTGATAGCAATTGTCGTGGGCTGGCCCCCCCTTGCGGGGGTCATTCGACGACAGGAAGAGCAGTACGACCTGGTGCTGCGCCGCCAACTTTTGATGACCATGTCCCCGCGGATGGCGATGGTCTTGACGGTCATGTTCATCGCTCTGCTCGGTCTGATCGGATACTCTCTGTCGCAGAATATCGTGGGCGTCATTCCGGGGATAGCCCTTGGTGTCTTCGTTCCACCACTGTTGTTGAGATCACTCCGCCGCCGGCGCCGGGCAAAGCTGGAAGACCAACTTGTTTCGGGAATCCAGACGCTGGCGTCGGGCGTTCGGGCCGGGCTGAACCTTGTTCAGTCTATGGGTATCGTGTCGCGGGACGGGCCTGTGCCGCTTCGACAGGAGTTCGCGCATCTGTTGCGGGAGTACGAGTTCGGAACGAGTCTGGAAGACGCCATGAATAATGCCGTCAACAGAATCGGCTCGAGTGACTTTCGGTTGCTTTTCAGCGCGCTTCAAACCCATCGTGAACGCGGCGGAGATCTAGGTGAGACTCTCGACCGAATCGCCGAGAGTATCCGCGAAATTCAGCGCCTGGAGAAGCGTGTCGACACGCTGACCGCACAAGGCCGGGTCACGGCACGGGCTCTGGGCATAATGCCGGTGGTCGTGCTGTTGATTCTGTACTACTTGGTGAGCCCCGAAGGCGTGACGGCACTTTTCTATACAGGCATAGGCAAGTTGATATTGGCTGGCATTGCGGTGCTGAACATCATCGGATTCCTGTGGATAAAGAAGATAGTTTCTGTGGACATATAGCCGAACGGATCGGCCTGGTGATATGATCGTTTACGCAACAACCATGCTTGCGATGCTTCCGGCTGCCGCGGGGCCGGTTGGCTCAATCGACGTATTATTGCAGCTGGGGGTGTCTCTGGCGGTGTTCTTTGCAGTCTTTCTGTTCGTCCTGGCGGCGTTCGGTCAACCGGGGAAGGTGCAACTTTCTCCCCAGCGGGAGGCAGCCCTGCTGACGGGCCACACTGACCGGCGGACCGTATTCGAAAAACCTGTGCTCAAATCGTTCATGTGGCTGCTGCTGGTAATGGGTCATCGGTTATCCTGGCAGCAGTTGAAGAACTGGCTGCAGCGAAAGCTCATTGCCGCGGGGAATCCGGACTATTACACCCCGGAGGAATACCTGGCTGTCAGCATGCTGACGGGCGTCACAATGGGCGTGTGTGTGGGGCTGCTGGCGATGATATTAACCGACGGGCAGATCAGCATCGTCTGGCCGATCATCGGGTTCTTCGTGGGCACGGGGCTGGCGATTTATCAGTTGCACGACAAGGCGTCCAAGCGTCTTCTGCTGATATCCAAGCGCGTTCCCTACGCGCTGGACCTTATCTCCCTGGCCATGGGTGCCGGAGCTACCTTCACCGAAGCCGCCCAAACCGTCGTTCGCGAAGAAGGCGATGATCCGTTCAACGAGGAGCTTCGCGCGCTGCTGGCGGAGATGGACCTCGGGACAACCCGTCGGCGTGCGCTGGAGAATATGGCTGAGCGCGTACCGCTTGATCAATTGCGCAGTGTGGTTTCCAGCGTGATTCAGGCAGAGGAGCTCGGAACTCCTCTGGCAGACGTTCTCCATTCGCAGGCGAATCTGTTACGTCTGCAACGCACCGTCAACGCCGAGAACGCAGCAGCGACGGCATCAGTGAAGATCCTGATCCCCAGCCTGCTGATCCTCATGGCAGTTGTGCTGGCGGTATTTGCGCCGATGATCGTTCGCGGCTTCAGCGGGAGAGGGCTGTTCTGATGCTTCAACCCCGGCCTGAGCTGATAATTGTCTCCGGCCAGCAAGAGGGCGAGCGGGCCGTCCTGATGGATAACATCGCCTTTCTGGGCAGGTCATCAGACTGCACGGTTCAGATTCGCGACCCGCACGTTTCACGCCAACAACTCAAGTTCCAGCTTGCCCCGGGCGGATGGGTGGCCGAGAACCTCACAACCACGCTGGTACGCATCAACGGCAAAAAATTCAAACAGGGCAGCAAGGCTTTCCTGGAAACTGGGGATATTCTGGGCGTCGGAGCCGAAACATATATCCTTTTCGTTTCCCCGGACGACGACCCGGAAGCGGCGCTGGCGGCGTATCGTCAGGCCAACCCACAGGCTGAGGTGCCTGCGCCGGGTGCGGAATCGAGCGATCAGGCGCCTGTGCAGGCCGAAGGGGCCACCCAGCCGTTGCCGCCGCCCGAACCGTCGAAGGTCGGGCCCCCGACGAGAGTGCCCCCCGCAGCCCCACCGGCGCCGGTGCCGCTGGTGGAGGCCCAAGAAGAGGAGGAGACCAAACCCCCCACGGCCGAAGATATGTTGGCCGAAGAACGCAGAAATAAGCTGAAGAAATACGGCGTCATGTTCGGCATCTATGTGATGGTGCTTCTGGGAGGCGTAATTGTGCTGTCGAAGTTCGTCCACCGCGGCGAGAGGGATGTCAGCCCGGCCGGACTGCCTCGGACACTGACAAAGATGGAGATTCAAGAGGTGCTCAGCGAGAGACTTCCGTCACGGGGCGACCTTCCGGCCCGGGCCGAGGCGAATCTTGCTCAGGCGAGGCGGCTGTATATTGAGCGAAAGAAAAGCGGCAATCGATACCTCTGCGTGCAGTACTACAACCTTTACCTGGCCTACGGCGGATTCCGGGGAACAGGAACGCTGAGCTACGAAGACGAAAGAAACAGGGACACCGCCTTGGCTGAGCTCATAGAAAATGTCTTTGAGCACTACGGCATGGGCATAGTCTATCGCAACGACAGGAACTGGGATGCGGCCGAGGACGAGTTTGAGAACGTCCAAAGGCGCGTGCCGGCGCCTTATTTCGAGCCGGCGCCCAATGCTGATAACCTAATCTTCAAGAACGTTCAGGAGAATCTCAACTACATCAACGCCGAACGCAACAGAAGGCGAAGATAGGCTGCGGGGCGCGGACTATCGACCTAGCAGAAATGCATTGTGTCGGGCGCTGAATACGACAGGGGTGCGGGGAATGTTTTGCGGGTCGAACGCGTCCAGCAGCTCATCCATGTCAGCCGACCGGAGCTTTCCTCCCCACATGCCGGACATCGCACCGATCAGGCCCAACACACGCAGCCGCGTCGTACCGCGGCTGCGATAGTAGCAGAGCCTTGTGTCGCCGTGACGCTTGGCAAGCCGCAGGCCGCTGGGTCCGACCACAAGAGGCAGGTGCCAATATTCCGGCTCGGGCGCCAGATGCAGCATCCGCCGAAGCACGATCTGCCGCGCTGCCGATTCAAGCAAATCGTCACCGCGGACGATCGCATCAACGCCGGATGCCGCGTCGTCCACCACGACAGCAAGCTGGTAGGCGGCCTGCAGATTACTGCCGACAATCACGAAATCGCCGCCGTCGCGGGCGAGGTTGAACGTCCGCTCGCCGCAGAAACTGTCGACGACCGTTACCGGTTCGTCTGGCACGCGCAGCCTCCACGCGGCAGGGCGCCCGCCGCTTTCGGCGGCCTGCTCGGCGGAGTCAAATCGGCCTCGGCACGTGCCGGGGTAGGCCTTGGCGCCGTCGCCTTCGTGCGGGGCCGAGGCTGCCAGTTCGATGTCCTTTCGACTGCAGGTGCACGGGTAAGCTGCCCCCTGGGCGATCAAACGGCTCAGCGCCTGCTTGTAGGCGTCGGACCTAGTAGACTGGACCACCACGGGCCCATCCCACTGAAGCCCCAACCACCGCAGCGTCTCGAGCATCTGCTCAGTGGCGCCTTTCTTGATTCTCGGCCCGTCGAGATCCTCTGCTCGCATCAGCACGCGCCAGCCGTTGCGCCGGGCAAGAAGATAGTTGATAACGAACGTCCGTGCGTTGCCGATATGCAGCGAACCGGTGGGCGAAGGGGCCAAGCGTGTTATTCCGGCGCTCATTGCTGTCCAGTTAAAAACCATTTTGAGCGAGGCAACATGCTCGCGATTATACCGTTACGCCGGGCGCTCACAAAGGCAGCTCGCTTGACACAACGACTGCCGGGCCTTAGCTTCTCCTGGCTGACAGTACGATCAAGGATCACTATCGCCGGCTGCCGCAGAAGAGGAAACACCATCGCATGTTGACTGCGCCTACAACGCCATGGACTGAGCCAGCCAAGGTCTCCGCCAGCCGAACGGTTGCGGACTTGGCGATCGTCGTGGTGTTGCTGGCGGTAGGCATCGGCATCCGCGCGTCGTCGCCGTCGAATACTTACGCCTACGCGCAACTTTGGCAAATCGGCGTGGCGATTGATGTGGGAGAGAACGGTGACTGGCTCACGCCTCACGATCAGAAAGGCGCCGCGGCCAGAAAGCCGCAGCTATTACCGTGGCTCACCGGCCCGACGCTGAAGCTGCTGGGCATTTACAATGATTTCACGTTTCGCCTGCCTTCTATAGCCTCTGCTCTGTTGACGGGTGTGTTGATCTACTGCCTTGGTCGGCGATGGTTCAACCGCAGCGTGGGACTGATAGCGGGCTGCCTGTGGGCGACGGCGCTGCACATGGGGAGGCTGAGCTACCTGGCCACCACGGATATGCTCTTGACGCTGTGGATAACCGCAGCAGTGGCATGTGTGGACCGAGTGCTGTGGCACCAGGCGGCCCGGCGGCGATGGCTATGGCTGGTGGGCTTCTACACGGCAATGGTATTGGCCGCCCTGAGCAAGGGCTGGGGAGTGGTGAACTGGCCCGTGCTGGCATTGATGGTGGCAATCGCTACCGCACTTCGGCCGGGCTTTGCAGAACTTGGTTCGCTCGCTGGCCCCCGCAAGAAGATCAACCGGGCGATACGACTGGTAGCGCAGCGGTGGTGGGCAGCGGTGCGGGGAACGCAACTGTGGTGGGGCGTGCTCGCCTTCGTGATTGTTCTAGGGGGGCTGCTGGTGGCGATGAATGCCCGCGCCGGCAACGAGCTCTCGGCGGTATTCGGTTTCGAGGTTATCCGGCGGATCATCGGCGGCGGCGAGAGCCCGCCGAGACCTACGTCCGTGCCGCCGATTCTGCAAATGGTCTACTACGCGCTGCCGATGTCAATCCTGGCATTGGGGGCGTTTCGGCTTGACCAACCAAGGGGCTTGTTTTCCGAGCGCAGTTGGCTGGCGGGGCTTATTGTTGCGGTTGCTGTGGGTTCGATGGCCGTCGCCTTGTGGCTGATGGCATGCGAACCGGCGATGGCAAGGATGGCTAGCCCGGTCCTGTTGTTCGTCGGAGCGGTGATGCTGGTGACAGGCTTGTCCGGCTGGTGCTACAGGGAAAACGCGCTATCGCTGCCGATGTGCTGGTTGCTGGCGGTTGTCATTCCGTTTTCGTTGGCCTACGGATTCCGAGCTGACTACCTGTTGCCCTGTTACGCGGCTGTAGCGGTCATGGCGGCCTGGGCGGTTGACCGCGTGGCGAGTCTGGGCGCCGCCGGCGGCCGAAGGGTGAGCGTGCTTCGCCACGTCTTTGCCGCCGCGCCGGTGGCCATCGCACTGACTCTCATCGTCCTGCCGGTGCTGTACATGCTGGGTAATAGTCTGCCGGAGTGGGTGCGGCTTGAACAGCCGTATCGTGTTTCACCCGCCGATAGGGCGGTGCTCGTCGGGCTGATACCGGCGGGTGCGGCAATGCTGGTGGCAGCGGTCGTACTGAGTTTGAAATGGAAGGTCCGCCAGTTCATTCTGCTGGCGTGCGTCGGCATGCTTGGCGTGATGTTCATCGAAGGCAATTTCATCACGCGGCATGCCCGTCGAGGAGACGGTGACAAGATGGTCGCGTTTGCGCGCAAGGTGAAGGAAGTTGTCGGCAAGGATGACTTCCTGGTGCTAATGGGCGAGAAGCTCACCGTTGAGCTTTACCTGGGGCGGTTTGGGCAGGTTGTAGTGCCCCTGCAAGGCGTCAGCAGGCTGGAGCAGCTCAATAACAGCAGGCAGCCTTGGCTGATAACGACGGACCGCGGACTGGTTGAGTTGGGTGCAGCTGTTCCATCGCTCGATGGCGATTACCTCGTGGACATCGGCGGGGCCAAACGTCGCTTTGCGGTCAGGCCGGAAGATGTTGGTCAGGTGGCTGTCGTGGGGCAGGCTGTGTGTGAGAACAATTGGGGGAGAATGTACCTGATCCGTCTCAGTCGGCCGATTACCGTCGGCGGCGAGCCGATGGATACCGGTTACATTACCGGAGACTGGGACGAGGAAGATTAGTCGACGGTCTTTCTAGGCGGGCCCGTATCGCCGGCGTCACCGGCGGCCGGCGCCTGGAAGGGCGTCTTGCGGTGGATGAAGTAGAGGTTGCGCAGATATATGAGCAGGTTCAGGCTGAAGCTGGGGATCAGGACGGGGTCGCGGCGGTGGATGACGTAGGTCAGCACGATCACGCTGCCGATGAACGACATGTACCAGAAAGCAACCGGCACGACGGTTCTCCTGTGACGTTCGGTGGCAATCCACTGCACAATGAACCGCATCCCGAAGACAACCTGTCCGGCGGCCCCGACACTGATCCATATTTTCTCAGCCAGGGGCAGGTTGCCCCACTCTTCCAGCCATCCGCCGATTGTGCTCCAAAGCCATTCCACGTTGATTGTCCCTGTGTAAGGTAGTCGTTGGTCCGCCCGACTGGGGGCACTATAATCATCGCCCAATGAAGGACTATTCCTTGAAGCGCCAAGTCATCGTCAACGCCGACGATTTCGGTTTCTCACCGGGCGCCAGCGACGGCATCGTTCGCGCACACCGGGAGGGGGTCGTTACGTCGACAACATGCATGACCAACGCCCCTGACGCCGAACGGGCGGTGGGGCTCTTGGCGGACTTGCTGCGCCTCGGCGTGGGTGTGCACCTTAACATTTCTCAGGGGCCGGCGCTTTCGCCCGCCGGGGCTGCGCTGGCGGACGATGACGGAATGATGCGGCACACAGCCACGGGGTTGATAATCGCATGTGCGCTTCGGCCGAAGCTGCTGAACGCCGTCGAGGACGAATTCGATGCTCAGATCCGTTGGCTCATCGATCGCGGGATACAGCCGACTCACCTCGACACCCACCGCCACTGCCACGGATACTGGCCGATTTTCTCGCGTGTTGTGCGCCTGGCAAAACGGTATCATATTCGGTTTGTTCGGCGACATGGCGAGCACCTGCCCGGCCGCGGCTGGCCGAAAGCGCCCTCGCGGCAGAAACGAATCGCTTTCGCACTGAATGTCCTGTCGCCGCTTCAACACCTGGCTGGAAAGGACGTCCTTGTGACGACCGGCACGTGGGGTGTCGCCCACACTGGTGGCATAGACGCCGCTTGGCTGATACGCGCCGCGGAGCGATTGCCCGGCGGCGTGACGGAGATAATGACCCATCCGGGTGAGCGCCGGGACGATGCGGACATGGACAGCCGACTGGCGGTAGGCCGGCCGGCAGAGCTTGCGGCCCTGTGCGACCCGGCCGTTAAGGAAGCTTTTCGACGGAACGAAATCGAACTGACGCACTATGGAAACCTCTGACAACATCTCCGCACGGCCCCGTTACAGCGTGGTCGTGCCATTCTACAATGAGCAGGACGTCGTGGAGAAGCTCCACGGGCGGATCGCCCGCGTGATGAGGCGCGTCGGAGCGACCTGCGAGCTTATATACGTTGACGACGGCAGTCAGGATGAAACGGCGGCGATTCTGGAGCGGATCGCCGCCGAGGACAAGAACATCCACGTGCTGCTGCTGCGGCGAAACTTCGGACAGACGACGGCGCTTCAGGCGGGCTTCGACCATGCTTGCGGGGAAGTGATCATAGCGATGGACGGCGACCTCCAGCACGACCCGTACGAAATTCCGCTTTTCATCGAAAAGATCGATGAGGGTTACGACATTGCCAGCGGGTGGCGTGTCCGGAGAGGAGACAATTTCCTGATGCGCCGCCTGCCGTCGAGGATCGCCAACTGGCTGCTGGCGAAAGCAAGCGGCGTAGCCCTGCACGACTTCGGGACAACGTTCAAGGCCTATCGCCGGGAGGTGCTGGAAGACGTGCGGCTGTATGGCGACATGCACAGATTCGTCCCCGCCGTCTGCGCGAGGCTCGGCGCGAAGATATGCGAAGTGCCGATCAAAAATGTCCGACGCAAGGCCGGCAAGAGTAATTATGGCATCAGCCGGACCTTCCGCGTTGCGATGGACCTTATGACGCTGCGGTTCATCACCGGCTATCTGACGCGCCCCCTGCATTTCTTCGGCAAGTGGGGCATTGTGTGTGGACTGGGTGGCGGCGGCATACTCGCCTACGGGCTGGTACGAAAACTGATCGACTGGCAATTCCCTGTCTTTGCGGTGCACGGGCCCCTAATGGCCCTGGGTTTCATGCTTGTGATTACGGGTATGTTGTTCCTGTCGACGGGGCTGATCGGCGAGTTGCTGATGCGGATATACTTCGAATCCACGGGCGCCCGGACCTATTCAGTGCGACGATCGATCAACGCGCCAACGGAGGACTGACGCCCCGGCGGACGGGGCAGTTCCTGCCGAAAACACACGCTTGTGCTGTACATTTCCAGCGTGCTTTGGGATAATGCAGCCGCTGCTTGACTCGGCCGGCTTTGCGGCAGAGCGTACTGTACGGAGATATAAATGTAGGATTGCAACTCCTGACGGAATAGGAGCTTGGAAGTGCCAGACGATGAAGTCAACGACGTAGAGCATAACGATGGCCCCAGCGGGTCCGACAATGCGGATGAAGCCCATCAGGATGAGGGCAACAACACCGCGGTCCGCGCCGACGCACCCGCACCGAGCATGTTCGAAGGTGAAAAGGTCGAGGATCTGGCGATCGAGCAGGAAATGCGCGAGAGCTACCTCACCTACGCGATGAGCACCATCGTCGCCCGCGCCCTGCCGGACGTCCGCGACGGGCTCAAACCATCCCAGCGGCGCGTCCTCGTGGCGATGAACGACCTTCGGCTGGGTCCGCGCAGCAAGCACCGCAAGTGCGCGAAGATCGCCGGTGACACCTCCGGCAACTACCACCCCCACAGTGGCGAAGGTGTCTACCCGACCTTGGTCCGAATGGGGCAGGAGTGGAACCTGCGGACGCCTCTGGTTGACCCGCAGGGCAATTTCGGTTCGATCGACGGCGACCCAGCCGCTGCAATGCGATACACGGAGGCCCGCATGACGTCCGCTGCCATGGAAATGCTGGAGGACCTCACGCTCGACACAGTCGACATGCAGCGAAACTACGACAATACCCTCGATGAGCCCACGGTCCTGCCGGGAAAGTTCCCCAACCTGCTGGTCAATGGCTCACAGGGAATAGCTGTCGGCATGGCCACCAGCTTGCCGCCGCACAACCCGCGAGAAATATGCGACGGCCTGCTTTACCTTCTGGACAAACCGGACGCCACGACGCAGGAGCTAATGAGGTTCGTCAAGGGCCCGGACTTCCCAACCGGCGGGCTGATTTGCGGGCGTGATGGGATTCTACGCGGCTACAAGACGGGCCGCGGGCGGGTAACAGTCCGGGCTCGGATGCACACCGAGCAGACGCGCGGCGGCAAGACACAGATTGTCGTAACAGAGATTCCCTACCAGGTGCTGAAAACCGCCATCATCGAGCGCATCGCGGAGGTGGTCAAAGCCGGTCGAATACCCGACATCCAGGACGTGCAAGATCACTCTGATCGTACCGGCATGCGGATCGTCATCGATCTGCGCAAGGGCGCCGAGCCGGAAGTTGTCGTCAACCAGCTCTACCAGTACACGCAGCTTCAGTCGACTTTCAGCATCATCAACATCGCGCTGGTCAATCGCGTACCTCGCACGCTGTCACTGCGCGACATGATGGTGTTGTTCCTCGACCACCGGAAGGATGTTATCCGTCGTCGGACGATGTTCCTTCTGCGGCGAGCAAGACAGCGAGCGCACATACTCGAAGGCCTAATCCTGGCCGTGGCGGATATCGATAGGATCATCGAACTTATAAAGGCTTCTCCCGACGTGCCGGCTGCACGGAAGGGATTGATGGCGCTCAAACTGAGTCTCACGGAATCGGCCACTGTTCGCAAACTACTGCCGGCGAAGTTCGTAACTGCGGTCACCAAGACCGCTCAAAGCCTCACCGGGGTCCAGGTAGACGCAATTCTCGGCATGCAGTTGCAGCGATTGACCGGCTTGGAGATCGAGAAACTAGCCGAAGATTACGGCCGACTTGTCGAGGAAATTGAAGGACACGAAGCCATTCTTGCCGACGAGAAGCTGCTGCTCGACATCATCCGTGAAGACATGCACGAAATGCGGGATAAGTACGGCGACCAAAGGCGGACAGACATCGTGGCGGCGGCGGAGGATTTCGATATCGAGGACCTCATAGCTGAAGAGGACGTAGTGGTTACGCTAACCCACGAGGGATACATCAAGCGCATGCCGCTTACAACCTATCGGCGCCAGGGCCGGGGCGGGCAGGGCATCATTGGATCGGATGCAAAGGAAGGCGATTTTGTCGAGCAGCTTTTCATCGCTTCCACGCACGATTACATGCTGGTGTTCCTGGATAACGGTCGGATGCACTGGCTTAAAGTGTATGACATCCCCTCTATGGCGAGGCAATCCAAGGGCCGAGCCATGATCAACCTGCTCCAGATCGGCCCCGACGAGCGCATTTGTGCGGTCGTGGCTGTGCGCGAGTTTGATGATCGCAATCTGGTCACCGCCACCAAAAAGGGGCAGATAAAGAAGACCGAGCTAAAGGCTTATTCCAACCCGCGCAAGGGCGGCATTGTGGCCACCGGTGTGGCTGAGGGCGACAGCGTCATCGATGTGGCCGTTTCGCGAGGTAACGACGAGATCGTTCTCGCAACGGCCAACGGGCAGGCGATCCGATTCAGCGAGACGGAGGTCCGCCCGATGGGACGAACCGCAAGCGGCGTAAAGGCCATCCACTTGCGAGAAGGAGACGAGGTCATCGACATGGCGATTGTCGATCCGATGGCATCGCTGCTGACGCTGTGCGAGAACGGGCATGGCAAGCGAACCAGCTTTGATGAGTACCGTCTGCAGTCCCGGGGCGGCTACGGCGTGATCAACATCAAGACGACTGAGCGGAACGGAAAGGTCGTGGCGATGAAGTCTGTCCGCGACGCCGACGAGATTATGCTGATCACGCAGAAGGGCATGATAGTCCGAACAGGCGTCAGCGGCATTCGGATGATCGGTCGGGCCACTCAGGGCGTGCGGGTTATTTCGCTCAAAAGCGGCGACTCGCTTGTGGCTGTCGCTCGCGTTGTGGCTGAAGACGACGACGGGCAGAAGCAACTTGAGCTTGGCAGCGACCGTGAAAAATCACCCCCGCAGAATGAGTCGGCTGCGTCGAAAAAGACTGAACCCGCGGCGCGCGCCGTAGCGCAGAATGAGCAAGAGCAGCCTGAGGACGATGTTCCTTCCGATGAAGGCGAATCAGACAGTGTCGACAAAGATGAAGACGTGACAATGCTCTAAGAGGGAAGAATTGCTCTGGCTCGTGGGACGAGTGGTGAGGTGATATCTTTCAGCGCAGCGGCTTGCTACCTTGAACCGGAAGCGATGGTTTCGTTGGGATCGCCTGTTATCAGGGTTGGCAGTCTCACCGTGAAGGACGTTCCTTCGCCGGGCGTGCTTACCACGGATATAGCTCCTCCGTGCTCGTCGATTATCTTCTTCGCCACAGCCAGGCCTAGGCCCGTGCCTTGCTGGCCCTTGGCGGAGAAGAAGGGGCGGAATATCTGGCTGAGGTGTTCAGGCTCGATACCTCGGCCGTTGTCAAGCACCTCCACGACAACGCGGCGATTCATCGAGTCGTAGCTGCTCTTGACCGTAATCACACCGCGACGCTCCTGCACGGCGTCCAGCGCATTGGTCAGCAGGTTCAGGAATGCATGCTGCAATCCGTCGGCCTCGGCGGGAATAGGCGGCAGGTCGTCCAGCTCGTTCATCAGGGCGACGCCCTTTTCGTCCGCGCGCGGTCCGATGAGCTCAAGGCACTCTTCCAGGACAGCGTTGGTGTTGACGTCCTCGCGCTGCGGCTGACGATCCTTGGAGAATGCCAGCATGTTCATGATCAGGTCATTAGTGCGGGCGATGCTTCGCTGAACGATCGGCCAGGCCTGCTTCGCCTTCGTCAAGTTGTCGTCATTGATGGCCATCTCGACCACATCTGTACCGGACGCGAGGGCCTGAAGGATGTTCTTGGTGTGGTGGCTGAGCACGGCCACAGTTTCCCCGATGGCGGCCAGGCGCTCAGCCTGGACGGCTGCCTGATACAACCTGACATTTTCAACGACCATTCCTGCCTGATATCCGATTGCGGTCAACAGGCGAAGCTGCTCGGTGGAGTACGTGTGCTCGGAGACACTGGTGTCGACGTGGATGACGCCGAGTATTTCGTGATGGCCCTTGATGGGCACGCAAATGGCCGAGCGGATCGAGAAATTGTGCACACTCTTGCCGGAGGCAAAACGCTTGTCGCCCATGGCGTTGGAGCTCAACACGCCTACCTCGTTCTGTATCACTTCTTGAATGATGGTCCGCGAGATCGGGATCTCCTGCCCCGCGCTGCGATCGGCGAACCTCGAAGCCTTCAGCACGAGCTTCTGCTGGTGTGGGTCATCGCCGGACTTTTCCGTCAGCATGATGAATCCACGGTCGGCCTTGAGAACCTGAAAGATTTTCTCCAGCGTCCGCTGAAGCACGAGATCGACGTCAAATATGCCGCCGATTTCGGATATCAGGTCATAGATGATCCGCAGGTTGCCTATAGCCTGCGCGCCGGCTTCAGGGGTGGGGATGATTACCGAGTCTTCATTGCTCGGCACGGTGGCTACGATGGCAGCGTCTACCAGCTTGCCGTCTTCGTCGACGTCCACACCACCAACAGATGCCTCGAGCTGACCGGACTGGGCGAACACCAACAGTGTGCGTCCACAGCGAATCTGATCGCCGGGATGAACGGCCATGGCCTTGCTCAGACGCATGCCGTTCAGGAACGTTCCGTTGGCCGAGCCGAGGTCGACAAGCATCCAGTTGCCGTTTTCATGAAACAGACGTAAATGATGCCGAGAAACGGTGTTGTCCAGCAGTTCGATATCCGCATCCTGTCGGCCGACTATTGTATCTGCTACCGACAACTCGAACCTGCGCCCCTTGTCTGGGCCCTGGATTATGTATATCGAAGCCACGTCTTAATCTTACAATCTGCGCATTGTCGCCTGCCGGAAATCTGTTTCTCCAAGAGGAAATGCAATCCAGTTCACCGGGCGGGCAACACAGGTGATCGCGATACCGACGATAAACCAAACGTCAGGCGTGCCTTAAGGGCCAACCAGTATATGCTATCATTACTGCTGCCGTGGTCAAGACAATTCGCTCAATCCGGCTCGATAAAACATCTTATGGCTATACAGTCGGTATCCGGAGAAAAGAATTATTCCGCCGCTCATTTCCAATCGTTGATTCCGGCCCATGACCGGGAAGAACGCGGGTGTCGTCCGGCAGCCGCATCAACTTCCCGTGGATGTTCCCCAGCAGACACGCCAGGTCGCCGCCCGGTATTTCCGTCTTGCCGATTCCGCCTGCAAAAAGTGCGTCGCCCGTGAGGACAACACTCTCGGCGGGGCAATAGAAACTTATCCCGCCAAGCGTATGCCCCCCCGTGGCGAGCACTTGCCATGTCGTGTCGCCGACGGTCAACGGATCGCCAGGCCGAATCAGCACATCGGCCGGCGGGGCGGTTATGCGCAGGTTGTACCATGTCGATAAGTTCTTCTCGGCGTCGGTGAGCATTTCGGCGTCGCCCGCTGAGCAATGGACAGCCGCAGCCGGGAACATCTTCTTAAGCATGCCGACTCCTGCGATGTGGTCGCCGTGACCGTGCGTGAGCCATATCTGCCCGACCACGATTCGCTCATCGGTCAGCAAATGAGTGAGTCTGTCGGGGAACATGCTGCCGGGGTCGACCACGCTGCACTTGCCTCTGCTGCGCAGTACGTACGTGTTTACCTCCAGGGGGCCGGTCACGAATGTGTCGATCGTCAAAGACATCGCCATCACGAAATGTGCGCCTCAATGATCTCGCTCAGGTCGCACGAGTCGCGCTCAGTCTCAACCAGTCCGACAATCTTTCGCTCCCGCATGGCATTTTCAGCGGAGTCCGATGCGTGAGCTCCGTTGCGCATCAGGTCCAAGCCGAAGTCGCTGCGCACCGTGCCGGGCTCAGCCTTGGATGGGTCCGTCGAACCGAGCACCGCGCGAATCTTCTGAATTGCGCCGGGGCCTTCGTAAAGCAATGCCAGGCACTTGGCGTTGCCGGCGGAGACCTTCTGCGGGCCGGACACGCTGTCGGGACACACGCCGGTCATATACTCGACGATCTTGTTGAACTCGCATGTAGCGTTGCGAGCCGCCAGAAGGTCGGCCATCTTTTCGGCATCCTCCTCCGTGAAAGGAAAATCGAACGCGTCACGCAGCCGGTCGCGGATCGTATTGACAACCAGAAACTTGAGCTTCTCAAGGAATATTTCTTTCAGGGGCCCGTAAAACTGCTCGCCCTGGGCGACGGTCATGGTGAAAAGCTTGGCGGCCACTATCTTCAGCCCAGTAAGGCTGAAGGTGTCGATGATGTTGCCCGGGCGCCGGCTGGGACGGTAGAAATTGTCCGGCTTGAGGACCACCAGCGACACCTCCGGAATGCCGCCATACTCTTCGGGCTTTACGCGACCGGTCAGCACGCCCCCGTCGCTCAACGCATACTTAGCGAACAGCTTCAGATGTTTGCGGTTAAGTTTTGGGTCTGGGCAAGTGATGACGGCCGGCTCAAAATACTTCACCGCGCCGGACGAGTCGCGCACAAGATCGCCGAACGTACCCCGCACGGTGTCGCCCACCGGCCGTTCCGTGAACCCGCCGATTATGTCCTCCTTAAGCCGCCGTACGGCGCTGGGACCTCTGAACAGCAGCAGCATACATCGTGGCAGGTAGCCGCCGCCGTCGTGCTGGCGAAGTGATGAATCCAGATATTCGCTCCACGCCGCCGCCGTGGTGGGGTCAGTCTGCGGGGGGCAGATGATCTGCTTGTACTCGTCAATGAAATTATCCGACAGAACATACATTCGCGTCGCCACCAGTTGCAGATCGGGACGGGCGAGCATGCGTCCGATGATGCCGCCAGTGCGGCTTTTGTAGAGGCTGTAAGGAGTTATCAGGCCATAGGCGAGCTGATCCGTCACGATTCATACTCCTTTGTCACGCTTCTCTGCCCATACTGGCGGAAAGATACACCATTGGCTTTCCTCTGGCAAGGTGACAGCAGTTCGCACTATTCGCCCGGGCCGGCGGGCTTATCCGACAGGTCCTTCAGCTGTCCGATCCGCCGCCCCATCTCGGTCAGGCGGAATTCGATGGAGTTCAGAATCCAAAACTGAAAGTGCTCCACGCGCGCCTGCTGGTGGATCATCCAGATGATTTTCATCGACACCAGCAGCAGGGCCATTTCCATGGACACCATCGTCGGCAGCCATTTGATCCAGTTGAAGTAATGCATAAGGTCGCCGGCGAACAGTGACAGTACAAGCACGATAAACACGGTGTTGAGCACCTTGTCGCGCGCGGCTGAGGCCTTGCCGCCGATCTGGCCGACAATCGCTCGTACCTTGTCCCGTTCCGAGCGGTAGTGGTCCAGTTCTTCCTGTAATGACTGGGCATCCATTTCATCAATCATTAGTCAGCTCCCGTCCGCTGATAAGAGAATATCGCGTCCAGCCCTCGCGCCGACTCCAGCAGCGACTGTCGTTGCTCGGGCGGCAGGGGGGTAATATCTTTGGTGCACTCGATCGCCATGTCCAAAAGTTTCGCATCCGGTGGGGCGAGAATCGCCGTTACATCTTCTGTAAGGGCAAAGCGAATTGCCTGCCGCGCCAGTTGAACAACGTCAATGGGCCTATATGGGCAGCTTGGGTAAGGCCGGGCTGCCCCGTCTGGCCAGGGCGTATAGGCCAGGCTGTCGCACCCCAGCCGGGCTATCCTCTGCTTACTCGCCGCGGCCAGAAGCTGCGGCCCGAAGTTCCCCTGCCGAAAACACACGAAATTGACCGGCGCCAGAATTGCATCGACCGGAAAGCTCTCCATCAGTGCCAGCCCCGCTTCCACGTCGTGGGCCGCGAACCCCACCATCTTCGCCTGCCCACACGCCCGCGCATTGAGCATCGCCTTGCCCGCTCCGTCGGGAGCTAGTATCTGCTGGAGGTCTTGAATGTCCGCGATTGCATCGAACTGGTAGAGGTCCAGGTATTCAGTCTGCAGACGACGGAGAATCTCTGCCAGTTCGTCTGCCGCCCCGGCTGCGTCCCTCCTGGCCGTGCGCCCGGCCAGAAATAGCGAGTCTCGGCGTCCCTTGATAGCACCTGCCAAAACAACCTCGATGTCCCCACCAATCGTTGGGGCGGGCAAGTCAATATAGTTCACGCCTTTATCAAGCGTTTCAGAAACGATTTGCCGCGCGTCATCGTATGGCACATGAGCCAGGGCCATTGCGTCCATGCCTATTACCGATAAATGAGTTCCCTGTCGCAACGGACGGACCGGCAACTGGAGTTCGGGTTTGGGCATAGCGTTTCGTTTCGACATGAATTGTCAGAAGGCGATTATCGCATGGCAATGACCCGTTGGCAAGGGCTGCCGGCCGCCGTTGGACGGCGAAAATCCGGAACAAAGAACTTTTGACTTTATCAGCACTGCACTTATAATCCCGTCTTGACAAACTATTCAATCTGTGTGCGCGAAGGTTGATTGCCTCGCGGAACAGGGAGTGTGTCGTCCTGACGGAGCGTCGAGCCCGGTGAAAACCGGAAAACATACTTATATGAATCATGGTAATTCCATCAGGGTTCTTCTGTCGTGCTTTGGGGTAGCGATCTTGTCCTTGCTGCTGGATGTGCCAATATGTGTTGCCCAGACGACCTTGGCTGAGCACGATGCTGAGATCACAGGCCGAGAGCTCCAGAATTTCGAGGATCAGGGAGAGCAGGTGTCTGTCATCCTGGGAGATTTTCATCTCACCCTGGGCGAACAGGTCATTTCAGGGCGGGACGCCGTTGTCTGGCTGACCGCTCGCACCACCGGTTCGATAAGGCAAAACGTAATACACGTCTATGTTGAGGGCGATGCAAAGGTCGTCGAACCGGACGGCACGGAAACAGGCGACCACTCGATGTTCCTGGTGCTGAAGACCACCGGACGCGTTGCCGCTAAAGCTTTGCAGCGGTCCGAAAGGCCGCTGAAGGACTTCCCACTCTACAGGCGAGCCCAGCAAGCCAGGCAGCAGGCGACGCAGGGCGAAGGCGGCGATGCCGCCGACACCCGCAAGTCCGCCGAGGAGCTGCCGCAGCTAATATTCAGCGATACGCCGCCTGTCGGCGAGCCGAGCTCACCTCCGGCCAGGCGCGGGGCGGAAAGCGACTCGATCGACGTGCCTTTCGAGGTTGTCGAAGTGGATTCGGGCGAGCAGACTGCTCCCGACCGTACAGCCGTTCGCGGCCCGCAACAGCCCGATGCCGTCCCAACTGCTGACCAACCCATCGTCCAGCGGGCGCAGCCGGTTCTGCCGGTGAATTTCTATGCAGATGAGGTGCACTCCGAAATCAGCAACGGACGGCGGGTGACCGTGGCACGTGGCAATGTTTACCTGACGCAGGGCGACCCCGAAAGCGATCTCGCGCTGGAATTGCGGTCCCAGGAAGCGGTGATCTTCAGCGAGGTACTCGGCGAAGACGGTCGGCCAATGCCCCCCAAGGACACCTTCGCGCCGGGCAGTGTCCCGCTCGAAGAAGGGCGAGAGAATGTCGTCGGTGTGTACCTGGAAGGTGACGTCATAATGGCTCGCGGCGAGCGGTACATGCGGGGGCCCGACGCTTACTACGATTTCACGACCGATCGCGCCATTATGACCGACGGAGTATTCCGGACCGTGCAGGAACAGCGGAACATCCCGATCGTATTTCGGTTCAAAGAGGGGCGAATGCTCTCGGCAAGGGAGATGTGGTTCAAGGACGCCAAGGTTTCCACCAGCGAGTTCCACACGCCAACGTACCACTTCGGCGCAAAGCAGGTGTACTTAATGGACATGACGGCCTACGACGAAAAAGGCGTCAGGCTCTCCCAGCGTCACTGGCTGACCGAAATGGAGCATGTGACGACCAACGTCCGTGGAGTGCCAATTTGGTACAGTCCCAAGATCAGCGGCGACTTTGAGCAAGGCCACACGCCGCTGCGAAAAGTCCAGGTGGGCTGGAGTGGGGAATACGGGCTGGACATAGAGAGTGAGTGGCATCTGTTTCGCCTTCTGGGGCTTGTCAAGCCGGAAGGCTATGACGCCATTCTCCACCTGGACTATAAGCGCGGGCCGACTATTGGAATAGAGGCCGACTATACCCGGGAGAACTACAGCGGATATGCGATGCTTTGGGGACTGCTCGACCAGGAGCAGGAGGACGAATTCGGCAGGCAGGCCAAGAATATCGACGCCCCGAAAAACCGAGGGCGAATCCTGTGGCGCCACAAGCAGTTCCTCCCGCAGGATTGGCAGATGCAGTTCGAACTGAGCTACCTGTGTGATCGAAACTACCTGCGGCAATTCTTCCCGGATGAGTTCTATGGGGGCAAGGAACAGGAAACACTCGCCTACGCGAAGAAACAGCGCGATAACTGGGCTGTCGACGTGCTGTTGCAGTCGCGGATCAACCGCTTCCTCACCCAAACTGAGTCCGCCCCCGATGTCGGCGCGCGCATAATAGGCCAGCCCCTCCTCAACGATACGCTGACGTTCTTTGGCGAGGGACGTATGGGCGCCAAGCGGTGGCGGGCCGGGTCGTTGACGTCCGCCCAGAAGCGACAGCTCGGCCGGATGGGCATGCCGATTCCTGATGACAGCGACTGGATGTTCCGCGGCGACATCCGCGCCGAAGTCGACATGCCGCTGCACCTTGGGCCTGTCAACGTCGTGCCGTTTGTCGGTGTCCGAGGCGACGTCTGGACCGACTCGCCGCCTGACGGCTCTAAGGATCGCATCTACGGCCAGGCTGGGGTTCGCGTGAACACGCACATCTGGCGAGTGTATAAAGGCGTCCACAGCAGGCTCTTCGATGTCAACGAGATCAAGCACATTATCACACCGGAACTGGCGCTGATGGTGGCCGGTACCGACGATGTTTCCCCTGACAACCTGTACGCGTTGAGTCCGGACATCGAGGAGCACATCACCAGGCTTAGCGGCGGCATGGCCGGGATAAAACAACGCTGGCAGACAAAGCGAGGCGAGGGTGCCAACGAGAGAATAGTCGACTGGATGGAACTGGACATCCTCGCCGGTGCCTTCGACGCTAATGAGAACTTCGCACCTCCCGCCGACGGTCGCTGGTTCCTGTCCAGGCCGGAGTACAGCCTCGGCAGCAACTTCGTCTATCTCGATTACAAGTGGCACATATCCGATTCCACCACATTCCTGGCCGATGTGAACTACGACATCGACGACAAGCAGATCGGGCGCACCGGCATAGGCCTGCGCGTGGAGCGAACGCCGCGCCTGAGCTACTTCGTCGGGTTGCGAACGATAAACGAGCTGTCGTCTGCCGTCGGCACCTTCGCTATGCGGTACCAGATCAATCGCAAATACGAAGTCGCCTTTATCGAACAGTACGACTTTGATTATGACGCGGGAACCAACCTCAAGACCGCCATCGAAATCACCCGGAAGTTCCCCAGATGGTACGTCGGCCTTGTCTTGGCGTACGACGCACGCTATGACGACGCCACGATCCTCCTGAATATCTACCCCGAAGGCATTCCAGAAGCGCAATTCCGCACCGGCGAATACAGTATCCTCAATCGCAGCGAGCGGAACTGACGCCGCGCCCTAAGGCCGCACCTCGACCGTCGACCATTTTTCATACAGGAGTGCGAAGACGACCTCGATATTCTCGTCCCGCAGGCGAATGCAGCCCAGCGAAGCAGTTCGACCTATCGTCTCAGGTTTGTTGGTGCTGTGAATGCCGTACCCGCGAAAACTCTTGTTGTCCTCGTCCAGCCCGACGAGAGGTATCCACAAGCCCTTCTCGCCGAAAGCGTAGTTAGGATCGCCGTATTCTATCCGCCCATTCAGCCCGCTGCCGGGCGGCGGATACCACGGGGGCTTGACCGCCTTGCCGCCAAGTTCCACCTGCCACATGCCGGACGGCGTGCCGTTATCCTTGCCGAGCCCGACAGGCATTCTCGCTATGAAAAGCTTTTCCAGCCCCTCGCGATGCAGGTAAATATCCATCGTCAAATCGGACTTGTCCACCACCGCGTGGAACGGCCCCCGGACCATCTTCAGCGTCTGCCCTGCGTAGATCGTATCGTTCTTAAGCCCGTTTATTTCCCGCAGCAGAATGTGCGGCACGTGCAGCTGCAACCTCACCTCCAACTTCGCCAGCATGTCGCCCGGCTGGACCACATACCGGAAGGTATACGGATCGTCGTCATAGACCCGGCTCGAAAACAGCGTCTCGTTGGCAAGGTCTGCCAGTCTGGTCTGCGCGTCGTTGGCCTCAGCTGCCGACAACCGCCCGCTCAAAAGCGCACGCGAAAGAACGCTTCGAGCCTGTACCAGTTTATTCTCGCCCGTCAACTTCACGCCAAGGGCGTAGAGTTCACCAGCGGCCATGCCTTCACCCTCCGGAGATGCGCGCAGAGAAGCGATCTCCTGATCCTCGCCTGTTTTCTGCTCTCCGTCGCCCGTCGGCTGCGCCGGCTTGGTCGCCTGCTGATCGGCTGCATTATCTTGGCTGTCGGTAATATTCGGCTGGGCATGCTGCTGGTCGTGTTCGGTCTTCTTCTTGCCGACCGGCGACAGCAGCACAAGGACCGCCAGAACCAGCACTGCCGTGCCGCCAATGATCATCAGTAAACGTTGTTGGGGTGATCTCATGAGTATGCTCCTTCGCCGCACAGTCTCAACTGCTGGACACGCGGATTACTTTGCTATCGGTTACCAGGATGTCAATTGGCCAGTCAGTGCCGTTGATCGGCACGTTATCAAGCACTTGCTCATCGAACGCCATTGCCACCGTCGTCGCCCGCATACCCGGCGTGGCCAAGAAGCGGTCGTAGAATCCCTCGCCCTGGCCCAAACGATGACCTGCCCGGTCGAACGCCAAGCCTGGAACCACGATGAGGTCAATGCTCTCTATTGGATGCGCTTCCCCGTCAGTTGGTTCCAGAATTCCGTAGCTGCTGGCGATCAGCCCCCTGTGCAGAGACTTGCACTCCAGGGCTATCATATGCCTGTCCGTTATGTTGACCTTCGGAACAAGGACGGTCTTGCCCGCCTCCCACGAAGCCTTCGCCAAAGGCACCGTGTTCACCTCGCGTTCGGTGCTCAGGTATATCATCACCACCGCAGCTTGGCGAAACTCTGTCAGCGTGATAAGCTGCTGAACGGCGAGGCGGCTCTTGGCAGCCAAAGCTTCGGTTTTCATCGCAGCCAGCATGTCGCGAATGTGCTTCCGCAATATCTGTTTCTCGTTCTCGCTCATTGTCGATTGGCGCCCTCTGTCGGGTTGGCTCTAAGCTTCGCAGCCCACTGGAGATACGCGGTGATGTGTTTCTCGTAACCGCGGTCTGTTGGCTGATAATAGGATGAATCCACCCCGAGATAGTCCTGATCCGGGCTGATTCCGCCCGGATGATCATGGCTGTACTGGTAGTCCTTGCCGTAGCCAAACTGCTCAGCCATCTGCGGATGCGGGGCATTGCGCAGGTGCTTTGGCACCGGAATGGTGCGGTTGTTGCGAACGTCGTCGCTGGCTTTGGCAATGGCCATGTAGCTGGCGTTGCTCTTGGGCGCACAGGCCATGTATATCGCCGCCTGGGCGAGAGTGATCTGGCATTCCGGCATGCCGATGCGTTCGGTTATGTCAAATGCTGCCGCCGCAACCGAGATCGCGCGCGGGTCGGCATTGCCGATATCCTCGCTGGCAAGTATCGCGATTCGGCGGGCGACGAAACGCGGATCTTCTCCCGCCACCAGCATCCGGGCGAGCCAATAAACCGCCGCATCCGGGTCGCTGCCGCGCATTGACTTGATGAACGCGCTGATCGCCTCGTAGTGCATGTCACCGCAGCTGTCGTATTGGACGGCCTTGGCCTGGATTGACTCCTGCGCAGTGGCCAGGTCGAAAATGATATCCGCCTCTGCACCGCCGGATTGCACCTGACTCATCACACCCACTTCCAGGGCTGTCAGTGCCCGGCGGGCGTCGCCGTCGCATATCCGCGCCAGGTGCCGCAATGCTTCATCCGTGGCTCGGACCTTGTACCTGCCCAGCCCCCGTTCCTTATAGCTCAGAGCCCGGTGCAGGAGTTCCACGATGTCGTCTTCGCTGAGAGCGCTAAACTTGAATATCGTGGAACGGCTCAGCAGCGGAGAATTGATCGTGAAGAACGGATTCTCCGTCGTCGCCCCTATAAGGATAATCGTGCCGTTCTCCACGTCGTTCAGCAGCACGTCCTGCTGCGCACGGTTGAATCGGTGCAGCTCATCGATGAAAAGCACGGTCCTGCGATTGTTCGCCGCAAGCGCCGCCCGCGCCTGGCTGATGATGTCCCGCACGTCCTTTACAGATACCGACGCGCCGTTGACCATGTGGAACTCAGCCGAACAGTGAGCGGCGATGACGTGTGCCAGAGTCGTCTTGCCGCTGCCCGGGGGGCCGTACAATACCAGGCTCGACAGGCTATCCGCCTCCAGCATGCGGCGAAGCATCTTGCCGGGCGAGAGGAACTCATCCTGCCCGATAACCTCATCTATGGTCTGCGGGCGCATGCGCACCGCCAAAGGGGCATGAGCGGCTATGGCCGCTTCCTCGGCTTGTCTCAGCAGGTCCATCGGCGCCATTATATGGGATGGCCTGACCGGTGGCGAGCCCGCACATCTCCCGTTACTGTGCCGGACCCGCCCCTCCGTTGGGCGAAAGTTAAATTGGTGATCCGAAAACTGGGATGCTAGACTATAAAGGTGCAAATCGCCAAAGCCAATAGCTGTTGGGCTTGCCAAGGCTACAAAACTCCGGATGTATGTGGGCCGATAAGATCAAATAGGCCGATTTGCCGGGAGGTATTGAGGAATGTGCGGAATCGTCGGTTATGTTGGCAGCAAACAAGCGTCCGGACTGCTCATTGAAGGGCTCAAACGCCTGGAGTACCGCGGGTACGATTCCGCCGGTATGTGCATATACCACGACGGGCGGCTCGGCTGGGAAAAATGTCCCGGTCGAGTCAGTGAAATGGAAAGCCTGGCTCTGCAGAACCCGACAATACAGGCAGGCACGATCGGCATAGCCCATACCCGATGGGCCACGCACGGCGAGCCGAGCACCCGCAACGCCCACCCGCACTTCAACTGCGACAAGACGATCGCGTTGGTGCATAACGGGATCATCGAGAACTATGCCACGCTCAAGCGTTTTCTCGTTTCCAAGGGCTGTCGGTTCTCCAGCGATACCGATACGGAAGTGCTGGCACACCTGGTAGGCGAGTTCCGCAAGAGCACCAACAGCCTGGAACAGGCTGTCCAAGCCGCTCTCCACGAGGTTACGGGCACATACGGGATCGCCGTCCTGAGCGTGGATGAGCCCGATAAGCTCGTAGTGGCGCGAAAGGGCAGTCCGCTCATAATCGGAGTAGGAGCAGAGGAATACTTAGTTGCTTCCGACGCTGCCGCCATTGTTGAACACACGGCGAAGGTCATCTACCTGAATGATAACGAAATGGCTGTCGTCAGTAGGGACGGCCTGCGGACGATGACGATCGACAATATTCCCGTGGCCAAGGAGATCGACCAGATCGAGTGGTCGCTGGAAGAAATCGCCAAGGGCGGCTTTGAACACTTCATGCTAAAGGAAATCTTTGAGCAGCCAGAAGTTATGCGCACCGCGATGGTCGGCAGGCTGGACATGCGAGAGATGCAGATCGTGCTCGGCGGGCTTCGGGACGTGGGCCGGGAACTAATTAAGACAAAGAACATCATCCTGACGGCCTGCGGCACAGCCTGGCACGCTGGGCTAGTGGGGGAGTACCTGTTTGAAGACCTAGCGAGGATACCGACGGAAGTTGAGTATGCCAGCGAGTTTCGATATCGCAACCCGATCATCCAGGATGGGACTGTAGTCATCGCCATCAGCCAGTCCGGCGAGACGGCGGACACTCTGGCGGCCCTGCGGGAGGCCAAGCAGAAGGGCGCGTTGTCGCTAGGTATCGTCAACGCCGTCGGGTCGACGATCGCCCGGGAGACCGATGCGGGAATATATCTCCATGCTGGGCCTGAAATTGGCGTCGCATCGACCAAGGCCTTCACTTGCCAAATTGTCATCGAAACCATGATGGCGCTGATGCTGGGTCGCCGGCGGTTCCTGTCCCAGGCGGTTATGAGCAGTTATATGAAGGCGTTGGAGGCCATCCCGGATCAGATAAGCCAAGTGCTCGAACAGTCCGAAGCCATAAAAAATGTTGTCGCCGAGCACGTGGACCTGGACAACTGGCTGTTCCTGGGGCGTGGATACAACTATCCGGTGGCGTTGGAAGGTGCACTTAAGCTTAAAGAAATCAGCTACATACACGCCGAGGGGCTACCGGCGGCGGAGATGAAGCACGGCCCGATCGCCCTGATACACGAGGGCATGCCGGTCGTATTCATCGCCACTCGGTGCGAGACATACGACAAGGTGTTGGGAAACATCGAGGAAGTTCGCGCGCGCAAGGGTAGGGTGATAGCTGTGGCGACCGAGGGCAACAAGGAAATTGCAAAGCTTTGCGACAACGTCATATACGTGCCAGATTGCCCGGCGCCGCTTCAGCCCTTGCTGACCGTTGTTCCGCTTCAGTTGATGGCGTACCATGCAGCCGTCGCTCGAGGCTGCAATGTGGACAAGCCGCGGAACCTCGCCAAGAGCGTGACGGTTGAGTAGGGTGCGCGCTTGTGGGGGAGGATTGACGGGCTGAGCTTCGGGCGGCACGGCTGGTTGTGGCGAGGCCTTGGGCAGGGGTTGGGAGAGGGCCTGGAGGCGAACCGGGATCTTTAGGCGCTCCGTGACCGGCCGGTGTGTGGCTGTGGCTTGCAACCAGTGGGCCGTCAGCAGCGCGGGACGAATGGGTATATGCGACCGCGTAGCGGGTCGGCAAGCAAAGGGGGAAGGGAGGCGGAGTTCCGTTGTCCGGAAAAACTCACATAAAACCGGAAAAAAAGTTTTGACACATTTGAAGCCATGAATATACTAGACCGTCTACGCCATGGCCGCGGTGGCGGTACACCTATGCCTCAGTGGACGACCTTGTGTGCTCTTACGGGCCTGCCCGTGTAATGCTGCTGTAGCTCAGTGGTAGAGCGCGTCCTTGGTAAGGACGAGGTCATGGGTTCGACCCCCATCAGCAGCTGTGGTATCACTGTCGGTGTGAACCGGTGGCCTGCTGTTAGCCATCGGCGCGACAAACAATAGGCATCAGGGAAGAAACAAAGGTAACCTCAGGATAGGAGCACGACGAATGGCCAAGGAAGTATTCGATAGGACCAAGCCACACGTCAACGTCGGCACGATCGGTCACGTTGACCATGGCAAGACCACGTTGACGTCTGCGATCACCATCGTTCTGGAGGGCAAGGGTCTTGGCAAGGCCAAAAGCTACGATGAAATCGCCAAGGCATCCGAATCGCAAGGCCGGCGCGACCCGACGAAGATTCTTACCATCGCCACTGCTCACGTGGAGTACGAGACTGAGAAGCGTCACTATGCCCACGTCGACTGTCCCGGTCACGCCGACTATGTGAAGAACATGATAACAGGCGCCGCCCAGATGGACGGGGCTATTCTGGTGGTTTCGGCGGCTGATGGCCCGATGCCTCAGACTCGCGAACACGTGCTGCTGGCTCGTCAGGTCAACGTCCCGAGGCTTGTGGTTTTCCTGAACAAGGTGGACTTGGTCGACGACCCGGAGCTGCTGGAGCTGGTTGAACTGGAAGTTCGGGAACTGTTGAGCAAGTACGAATTCGACGGCGACAATGCCCCCGTTATCAAGGGCTCGGCCACTGCAGCGATTGAAGATCCAGCCGGCGCCAGCGCCAAGTGCATCATAGAGCTGGCGGAGGCTCTTGACAACTACATTCCCGAGCCGGTGCGCGAGGTTGACAAGCCATTCCTCATGCCGGTCGAAGACGTGTTCTCTATTAAGGGTCGCGGCACGGTTGGCACGGGCAGGATTGAGCGTGGCCAAATCCGAGTGGGCGAAGAAGTGGAAATAGTCGGCTTGGGTGAGACCCGCAAGACCACCGTAACGGGCGTGGAAATGTTCAACAAGACGCTCGACTACGGTCAGGCTGGCGACAACACGGGCCTGCTGCTTCGCGGCATCGAAAAGACTGATTTGGAGCGTGGCCAGGTCCTAGCCAAGCCCGGCAGCATCACGCCGCACATGAAGTTCGAAGGTGAAGTCTACGTGCTGACAAAAGAAGAGGGCGGGCGGCACAATCCGTTCTTTACCGGGTATCGTCCGCAGTTCTACTTCCGCACTACTGACGTTACCGGCACGATCAAGCTTCTCGGCGGCGCGGAGATGTGCATGCCGGGCGATAACGTTACGATGGAAGTCGAGTTGCTTAATACCTCCATCGCCATGGAAGAGGGTCTACGATTTGCTATCCGCGAAGGCGGCAGGACAATCGGCGCCGGCGTAGTGACGAAGATCCTGGAGTAACCCTCGATGGCAAAGGCAAAGGCCAGAGAATACGTGTGGCTGCAGTGCGAGGAGACGGGCGACCTGAATTACCGTATTCAAGTCAATGTCAAGGGCGGCACGCCTAAGTTTACATTGAAGAAGTACTGCCCGCGTCTGCGGAAGCATACTGAGCACAAAATCAAGCGTAAATGACGAATGCCAATTGTAGCCCCACGGGCATGGCGACGTGCGAGCTCGTTGCCTGACTCGATATGTCAGTGGGGCTGCACAATATATCCTCCACACGGCAGTAGCTCAATTGGCAGAGCAGCGGTCTCCAAAACCGCAGGTTGGAGGTTCAAGTCCTCCCTGCCGTGTTAAGCAATCGGCCTGGGGAGGGCAACGAGGCCTGTGAGCTTTGAGAGGGCCGAAGAAGTCTGGAAGTCAGCAGTAGTGGTACCACGCCGGTGATCTTTTCGGCGAAAACGGATGAATGCACGGTGGCGGCAAGGCCCGTCGCGCTGTAGCAGAAGAACCGCTTTCGCCCGTGTGCCTGGGCCGAATACAGAATGGTCGGAAACGACGATGAAGATAGAAATCTATAAACGAGGCCAGGGCAAATACACACGTCTTGGCACGGTGATGGGTGTGTTGGTGATAGCCGTATTCGGCGCAGCTGCTTTGAGTAATCAGCTTAAGACGGTCGTTAATCCATACATTCAGTTCGGCGTACCGGCGGCGGCTGTTGTGGTTTTGGGATTGCTGGTGGCGTGGATCGTCAATCGTCCCGGGCCCGCGGATTTCCTGATAGCCACAGAGGGGGAGATGAAGAAGGTCTCCTGGTCGAGCCGGAAGGAAATTATCGGCTCGACGAAAGTGGTCATCGTTACGACGATCATAATCGCAGGTGTGTTATTTGCCGTGGACCTGATTCTGAGCGCACTTTTCGTAAAGCTTGGCGTCATGGGCTAGCTTCCGGCTACACAGGAAACGTCGACAATGAGCAAGCAATGGCTGGTATTGAGAGTAGCGTCCAACAAGGAGGACCATGTGCGTGACGCTCTCGAGCGCAAGATTAAGATCGAAGGTCTCACCAACGAGATCGGCCGCATTCTTGTTCCAACCGAGCGCCGCCCCACGCCGCGAGGCCGTGGTGACAAGAAGTACGTCAACCGGAAGATGTATCCGGGATACGTATTCATAGAGATGGATCTGGACGAAGAAGGTCGCCTGCCTGAAAAACCGTGGTTTCTCATCAGGGAGACCACGGGAGTGGGTGACTTCGTAGGTTCTGGCGGCAAGCCCTCTCCGATGGCGCCGGCCGACGTGGAAAAGATGCTTATGCAGGTGGAAAGGGCCCAGGAAGGGGCTCCGGTGGCGCTTGAGTTCGAAAAAGGCGACATGGTGAAGATAAAGGAAGGCGCGTTCGAAAACTTCGAAGGCACGGTCGATGAAGTACTGGCCGACAAGGGCTTGGTGCGAGTAATCGTTTCTATTTTCGGACGGGCGACACCCGTTGAATTGGAATACTGGCAGGTGGAGAAGGTATAGGCCTGCCCACAACAGCCGAAGTTTCTACTGAGCGAGAGTAGTGTCAAGATGGCTAAGGAAATCGTAGCGCAAATCAAATTGCAGGCCCCCGGCGGGCAGGCTACGCCCGCTCCGCCCATAGGCCCGGCTCTAGGCCAGCATAACGTCAACATAGGGCAGTTTGTTTCGCAGTTTAACGAGGCGACGAAGGACTACAACGGAACGCCCATTCCCGTGGTGATAAGCGTCTACGCCGATCGGACCTTTAGCTTTGTCACCAAGAGCCCGCCGGCTTCAGCGCTGCTGAAAGAGGCCGCCCAGATCGCCAAGGGTTCAGGCGTGCCGAACAAGGAACCAGTCGGAACGGTCAACAAGGAGCAGATCCGCAAGATCGCCGAGACGAAGCTCGCTGACCTGAACGCCCATGACGTTGAACATGGGTGTCGTATCATCGAAGGCACAGCCCGCAGCATGGGCATTACTGTGGAAGAATAATTGCAGAGCATCTGCCGCCTGACCACGGGCGAACAAAAGTGGGAGCCCGCGAGGGCGTCTTGGAGCCAGCATGAGCAAGAAGGCAAGCAAGCGATACAGGCAATGCTTGGAGAAAGTGCCGCAAGGTCGGGTTTCGGTAGCCGAGGCCGCCAAGGTCGTTGGCAGCTTCCCCGCCACGAAGTTCGATTCGACAATCGAGCTTGTGATGCACCTGGGTATCGATCCGAAGCAGTCTGATCAGCAGGTACGTGGCTCATTTTCGCTGCCGCATGGCATCGGGACTACGCGCAAGGTCATCGCGTTCTGCGAGGATCAGGACATTGATGCCGCCTTGAAGGCTGGGGCCATCGAAGCTGGCAACAATGATCTGATCAAGAAAGTTTCGGACGGGTGGATGGACTTCGACGTGGCGGTCGCTGCGTCGAAGATGATGAAGAACGTCTCCAAGCTGGGCCGGGTGCTCGGCCCACAAGGAAAGATGCCATCGCCCAAGGCGGGCACCGTCGGCGATGACGTGATCCAGATGGTTACGGAGTATGCTGCCGGCAAGGTGGAGTATCGTAACGATGACGGCGGAAACCTTCAGGTGCCTGTAGGCAAAGCAAGCTTTGAAGCCGACAAACTCGCAGGAAACATCAATGCATTCATCGAGCATGTAAAGAAGATTCGTCCGTCGACGATGAAAGGCACCTACATAAAGAAGGCCTGCCTATCGGCTACGATGTCCCCGTCAGTGGAGTTGGAAGTCTAAGAACTTCAAGGTGTGACATGAGCAAACCAGTCAAGGAAATGATCCGCAAAGAGCTGGCCGGCCGGCTGGAAGGCATTATGTCTGTGGCGGTGGTGGGCCTTACGGGAATCGATGCAGTCAAGAACAACCAGATACGCAAACGTCTGCTTGAGAAGGACATCCACCTGAGCGTGGTAAAGAACTCGCTGGCTAAGCAGGCTTTCAAGGAAATCGGTTTGGACCGCGCCTGTGAGTTGCTCATCGGCCCGTGTGCGCTGGCATTCGGGTCAGACAATATCGTGACGGTGGTCCGTGAGCTACGTGATATTGCTAAGGATGTGAAAGAGCTTTCGGTCAAGGGCGCGCTATTGGACGGGGATCTGTTCGGCGCCGAACGAATGGCGGAGTTGGCCGACTTCCCGACGCGCGATGAGGCTATTTCGCAGGTGCTGAGTGCAGTGCTATCGGCTGGTGCGAACTTGGTTGCATGCATCATCGCGCCGGGCGCTCAGATTGCCTCAGTGCTGAAAGCGATTGAGGAAAAGGGCGGCATCAGCAGCGACGGCGAGGACAGCGGTGTTGCCGAAGCTGTTGCCGATCCGGCCGGTGATGAGTCCGCCGAAACGGATCAGAGGCCCGCTGAATAATCGGAATAATTGACCGGCTGCGGATTGGCCCGCAAGGGTTAAATGAGGCCGTTGTGGCCTTACCTATCAGGCCGGGATAACGCAGCAGTGTTGGAGAGTTCAACAATGTCGGAAGAATCTAACGTCGAAGTGAAAGAGTTTACAGCGGAAATCAAGAAGCTGGGTGACAAGCTTTCGGCCCTGACACTCAAGCAGGCGGTAGAGCTGAAAGACTACCTTAAGGCTGAATATAACATCGAACCGGCAGCCGGCGGCGCCGTGATGTTTGCAGGTCCGGCCGGCGCCAGTGGCGAAGTCGAAGAGGCCGAAGAGAAGACATTATTCAACGTCATTCTCAAGGATGTCGGCGACAAGAAGATCCAGGTGATCAAGGCCGTCCGCGCACTGACGAACCTCGGGCTGAAGGAAGCCAAGGATATGGTCGAATCTACGCCGAAGACGGTCAAGGAAGGTGTGTCAAAGGACGAGGCCGAGGAGGCCAAGAAGCAGTTGGAGGAAGCAGGCGCGACCGCATCGGTGGAATAGTGCGTCGTCGATTGACGGTCCTGTCGTAAACTGGCGTTGCGCTCGCCCGGGTGTCCAGGCGAGCCGCTGATGGTAGGTAGAGGCCTAGACAACGAGGACATTCTGATTATGCTGCGAACGGATCGAGTCAGGGACTTCTCAAAGGTCGGTGATGCTCTGCCGATTCCCAACCTCAATGACATTCAGATCACCAGTTACGCCGGCTTTCTGCAGGCGGACATGGAGCCCGGCAAACGCAAGAACCGCGGCTTGGAGGGGCTGCTGCGCGAGACGTTCCCGATTGTCAGCTACGACGGAAATATCTCGCTTGAGTATCTTGGGTATGACCTCGATGAGCCGCGCTACACAGCTCAAGAGTGTCGCGACCTCCGTCTGACCTACGGTCGGCCACTCCGTGTTCATTGCCGTCTGAGTCGGAAGGACAGCAAGGACGTGATCGACGAGAGCGTCTACCTGGGCGAAATGCCGATTATGATAGGCGGCGGTGAGTTCATCATCAACGGCGCTGAGCGGGTTATCGTCTCTCAGCTGCACAGATCTCCCGGTGTGGACTTCACCGTAGAAATGCAGGAATCTGACCGTCCACTGCACGGTGCGAGGGTTATCCCAGAGCGAGGCAGCTGGATTGAGCTTTCGGTGACGAAGAAGGATTCGCTGATCATGCGGATCGACCAGTCCAGCCGAATTCCCGCAACGACATTCCTGCGGGCGATGGACAAGAACTTCGGCACGGTCCAGCAGGTCATCCGCGAGTTCTACAAAACTAAGACCATCAGCAAGGACGAGCTTCGAGCTGACACGTACCTTGTTGAGGCCTTTATCGATCCCGACAGCGGCGAAGAGCTCGTTCCGGCAGGCGGACAGGTGGGAGAGAAACTCACGGAGGTCGTCTCCTCATCGATCAAAAGGCTGGAAGTGATTGAAGACGTTTCCGATCCGCTGGTGCTGAACACGCTTGCAGAGGACAACGCCGAGGATCATGATAGCGCGCTGCTGCGCATCTATATGCGTTTGCGTCCCGGCAACCCGGCCAACATCGAAAAGGCCAAAACCCTCTTCCAGGAGAAGTTCTACGACGAGAACCGTTATCGGCTTGGCAAGGTAGGCCGGTTCCGGGTTAACCGTAAGTTTCACCAGGAAGTGCCCGAGTCCGTAATGACCCTGCGGACTGAAGATTTCGTCAATACGATCAAGTACCTCGTGCAGTTGCGCAATGGCGAAGGCGTGCTGGACGATATCGACCACTTGGGCAACCGCCGCCTGCGGACAATCGATGAGCTTGCATCTGACGAACTTCGCAAGGGGTTCCTGAAGCTTCGCCGCACCGTACAGGAGCGGATGAGTCTCAAAGAGCCCGATGAAATCAAAAAGATCGCCGACCTGGTGAACTCCAAGAGCATCTCGTCGAGTGTTGACTTCTTCTTCGGCCGAGGTGAACTCAGCCAGGTCGTGGACCAGCAGAACCCGCTGGCACAGCTTACGCATGAACGGCGTCTGTCAGCCCTTGGGCCGGGGGGCCTGAACCGGAAGCGCGCAGGCTTTGAAGTTCGCGACGTGCATATAAGTCACTACGGTCGTATCTGTCCGATCGAAACGCCCGAAGGCAACAACATCGGCCTGATCAGCTCTCTGAGCATCTACGCGACGGTGGATGACTACGGTTTTCTAATCACTCCCTACCGCAAAGTCTCGCGAAACAGGCCGACTGGAGAAACGGTTCTTCTGAGGGCTGATGAAGAAATGGAAGCCGTTCTCGCTCCGCCCGACGCGTTGGAGTCCACCTCGCGCGACAGCCATCGCTTGCCGGAGGCACACGTTTTGGCAAGGGCGATGGGCGAGGTGAAGATGGTCGAAGGCAAGGCGGTGGACTACCTCGATATCTCCCCCAAGCAGACCGTCGGCGTTTCGGCGGCGCTGATTCCATTTCTTGAGCATGACGACGCCAACCGCGCTCTAATGGGCTCGAACATGCAGCGGCAGGCTGTTCCGCTGCTGCGAAGCGAACCTCCGATTGTCGCCACCGGCATGGAACGCCCGGTGGCTGAGAACTCCGGCATGGTTGTCCGGGCGCGCAAAGCTGGCGTCGTGACCTACGTGGATTCTCAGCGAATCGTTATCGACGATGCGGACGAATATGAACTGGTCAAGTTCGGACAGCTTAACGAACGCGCCTGCCTCACACAGAAGCCAATCGTTAAAGAGGGCCAGCGCGTGAAACGAAACCAGGTGATCGCCGACGGCCCGGCCTGCTGCCATGGCGAATTATCACTTGGCAGAAATGTCCTGGTGGCCTTCATGCCGTTCGACGGGTACAACTTTGAGGACGCCATCCTCCTGTCGCAAAGGCTCGTCAAGGCGGATACGTTCACCTCCGTGCACCTTGAAGAGTATGATGTAGAGGTTCGGGAGACCAAGCTGGGCCGGGAGGAATTCACTCGAGACATCCCTAACGTCTCGGAGAAAATGCTGCGCAACCTCGATTCCGGCGGCATCGTGCGAATCGGCACACGCGTCGGACCCGGCGACATCTTGGTCGGCAAGGTGGCCCCCAAGAGCAAGAGCGAGCTTTCCCCCGAAGAGAAGCTCCTGCATGCTATTTTTGGCCGGGCCGGTGAGGACGTGAAAAATGACAGCCTCGAACTGCCGGCGGGTGAGGAAGGCGTTGTCATCGATGCACGTCGCTTCAGCCGGCGTATCCACATGAGTGATGATCGCAAGAAGGAACTGCAGAAGGAAATAAGACGGTATCAACAGAGCATGAATGCGCGGATCATCAAGGTGTTCCGCGCGATGATCGGCGAGATGAACCAGGTGCTCGGCACGGAGATTGTCGACCCGTCCACCAAGCAGAAGGTCGGCCAGAGCGACATCGATGCGGTTGTGCTGGAGCAGGTGGAGAACTTCAGCTTCAAGTGGACCAAGACCACCAAACCGGCTGTGCTCAAGCAGATCGAGGAAGTCTATGAGCGCTATTGGCCTCGCGTGTTGCAGGTCCAGAAGGAAATGGAGCGAAAGCTCGGCCACATGAAGCGCGGAGACGAGCTGCCCTCGGGCGTGCTGGAGATGGTGAAGGTCCGCGTCGCGACAAAGCGAAAACTGGGCGTTGGCGACAAAATGGCCGGTCGGCACGGCAACAAGGGCGTCATTGCACGCATCCTGCCGCAGGAAGACATGCCGTTCCTGGCCGATGGCACGCCGGTGGACATCGTGCTAAACCCTCTGGGCGTGCCAGGTCGTATGAACTTGGGGCAGATTCTCGAAACGCACCTGGGCTGGGCCGCTGTTGTACTGGGCTTCCAGGCGATAACCCCGGTTTTCGACGGTGCGAAGGAAAAAGAGATCTTCGCAACCCTTCGCGAAGCCAACGAGCATATTCGCCGTAGAAAAGAAGACATCCAAGCCGTTCAGCAGGCGGGCGCGACGAGCGAGCTTATGGCGGAAATGCCGGAAGACGGCAAGATCACTGTTTTCGACGGGCGAACCGGCGAACCGTTCGAACAGAAGGTTACCGTGGGATACATCTATATGAACAAGCTGCACCACCTGGTCGACGAGAAGATTCACGCCCGGGCGACAGGCCCATATTCGTTGATAACGCAGCAGCCTCTCGGCGGCAAGGCCCGCACGGGTGGCCAACGGTTCGGCGAAATGGAAGTGTGGGGCTTGGAAGCTTACGGTGCCAGCTATACCCTGCAGGAGCTGCTCACGGTCAAGAGCGACGATGTAGAAGGCCGGACCAAGATTTACGAATCCATGGTCAAGGGCACCAACACACTGGAAGCCGGCACGCCTGTCAGTTTTGACGTGCTGTGCAGTGAGCTGCGAGGCCTTGGGCTGAACATTCAACTGGAAAAGAAAAGGCTGATCTGAAGTACGGTCTTTCCACGGGAGTAATACAGCATGGCTGAGAGCGTATTCGATCGCATCAACGACTACGGATCTGTGAAGATCCAACTGGCCTCCCCCAACGACATCCGAAGCTGGGCGTTCGGCGAGGTCAAGAAGCCCGAGACGATCAACTATCGCACTTACAGACCGGAAAAAGACGGCCTGTTCTGCGAGCGGATTTTCGGGCCCGAGCGCGACTGGGAGTGCGCGTGCGGCAAGTACAAGGGTACGAAGCATAAGGGCATTATCTGCGACCGTTGCGGCGTGAAAGTTACGCACTCGCGCGTCCGGCGCAAGAGGATGGCCTATATTAACCTCGCTGCTCCCATCGTTCATATTTGGTACTTTAAGGCCCTGCCGAGCCGGCTGGGCACGCTGCTGGACATGAAAACAGCCGACCTGGAGAAGGTGATTCTCTTCCAGGACTACGTTGTGACCGATCCCGGTCAGACCCCCCTGAAGTACAAGCAACTACTTAACGAGGACGAGCTTCGCTCGGCCCGGGAGAAGTATGGCGAGGATTTCAAGTCCCAGATGGGCGCCGAGGCGATCAAGGTGCTCTTGGAGAATCTGGACCTGGCCGTTACGGCCGACGAGCTGCGCGAAGCACTGACCAAGACCTCATCCAAGCAGAAGATTAAGGACCTGACCAAGCGACTTAAGCTGGTGGAGAACCTCCGCACATCCGGCAACCATCCGGAATGGATCGTGATGGAAGTGATCCCGGTAATTCCGCCGGACCTGCGCCCGCTGGTTCTACTGGAGAGCGGCAACTTCGCCACGAGCGACCTGAACGACCTTTACAGGCGCATTATCAACCGCAACAACCGGCTCAAGAAGCTCATGGACCTCAACGCGCCGGAGGTCATCATCCGCAACGAGAAGCGAATGCTGCAGCAGGCTGTAGATGCCCTGTTCGACAACAGTCGCTGCCGCCGCCCGGTGCAGGGCACGGCCAACAGGCCGCTCAAGAGCCTCACCGACATGATTAAGGGCAAACAGGGGCGTTTTCGGGAGAACCTGCTGGGCAAGCGTGTCGATTACTCCGGCCGATCTGTAATCGTTGTCGGGCCGGAGCTGAAGCTTCACCAGTGCGGCCTGCCAAAGAAAATCGCCCTGGAGCTGTACCAGCCCTTCATCATCCGCAAGCTGAAACAACGGGGCCTGGCCGATACGATCAAGTCCGCCAAGAAGATGCTCGAGCGACGTGACCGGGAAATCTGGGACATCCTGGAGGAAGTGATCTACCAGCATCCCGTGCTGCTCAACCGTGCCCCCACGTTACACCGCATGGGCATTCAGGCATTTGAACCCGTGCTGGTGGAAGGCAACGCCATCAAAATTCATCCGCTGGTGTGCAAGGGATTCAACGCCGACTTCGACGGTGACCAGATGGCCGTCCATCTGCCTCTGAGCGTCGAAGCACAAGCTGAGGCCCACGTGTTGATGCTCGCCACGTGCAACATTTTCTCACCGGCCAGTGGCGCACCCATCACCATGCCAATGCAGGATATCGTGCTGGGCGTTTACTACCTTACGGTCGGTCAAGGCTCAGATTTCGTCGATCCCACAGTCCGGAAAGTGCGTTTCGGCGCTGACGGGGCATATCCCGTCTTCCATCACCCCGACGAGGCGATCACCGCCTACGAAATAGGCCGGATCGGCATGCACGCCAAGGTAGTTGTCCGCTTGCCTAGCGTGCGCCGAATCATCGAAGAGGACCGTACCTATACGCCAAAGGACCGACGCGTGCTCACCACCCCGGGGCGATGCATCTTCAACGACATCCTGCCCGAGGGCATGCCGTTCTACAACATGGACCTGGGTGCCAAAGGCGCAAGCCGAGTCATCAGCGACTGCCACGCCATACTGGGCCGGTCCCACACGATCGACTTGCTGGATGACATCAAGGCGCTGGGATTTTCCTATTCGACCCTGGCGGGCGTGTCGTTCGGCATCACGGATGCGAAGATTCCAGCTACCAAGAGGGAGATTATCGGCGTTGCCCAGGCGAAGGTAGATGACATCGAGGCTAATTTCCGCGCCGGCGCCATTACCGAGACCGAGCGTTACAACCAGATCGTCGACGTGTGGATTCACGTCCGCGAGGAAGTAACCCGCGCGCTGCTGACCACTCTGAAATCCGACAGGCGCACGGACGAACCCAGCTACCTCAACCCGATCTGGATGATGTTCAACTCCAATGCTCGAGGCAACATCGACCAGATTCGCCAGTTGGCCGGCATGCGAGGCCTGATGAGTAAGCCGTCCGGCGAAATCATCGAGGCACCGATCAAGGCGAACTTCCGCGAAGGTCTAACGATTCTGGAGTACTTCGGCTCGACGCACGGTGCACGTAAGGGCCTTGCCGACACGGCGCTGAAGACCGCCGACTCGGGATATCTCACACGCAAACTTGCCGACGTCGCCCAGAACGTGATTATCACCGAAATGAACTGCGGGACGCTGAAAGGCATTGCCAAGTCCGCCGTCTATAAGGGGGAACAGGTCGACGTTCCTCTGCGGGATGTGATCGTGGGGCGAACGGCCCGAGAGAATATCGTCAACCCGATCACCGATGAAGTAATCGTCAAGGAAAACCAGATCATCACCATGGATATGGCCCGCAAGATCGAGGACCTGGGTCTGGAGTCCATCCGTGTTCGCAGCCCGTTGACCTGCGAAAGCCCGCTTGGCTGCTGTGCCACGTGCTACGGACAGGATCTATCCACCGGAAAGGTCGTCGAAGAAGGCCTGGCGGTAGGCATTGTGGCCGCCCAGTCCATCGGTGAGCCTGGTACGCAGTTGACGATGCGGACATTCCATACCGGCGGGGTGGCGACAGGCTCGGTCGTCGAGTCCGAAATCAAGGCGACTGTTGCCGGCGTGGTGCAGCATCGCGAGCTTAACACTGTGGAGGTCTCGGCTGGCCGGACCAAGCAATTAATCTGCCTCAAGCGAAACGGTGAACTGGCTATTCTCGACGAGAAGGGCCGTGAGCTCGAAAAGCACAAAGTGCCTTATGGATCAATCGTCTTTGCCAAAGATGGCGACAGGATCAAACAGGGCCAGAGGCTGGTTGCCTGGGAGGCCCACAGCGTTCCCACGCTTGCCGAGGCCAATGGTGTCGTGCGTTTCCAGGACATTGAAGAGGGAGAAACCGTTCGGCTGGATGCCGACCGCGAAGGAAACAAGTACGTGGTCATCGAACACAAGGGCGAGATGCACCCACGTGTGGTTATTGAGGACAAGAGCGGAAAGATTCTTGACTTCCACTATTTGCCAAGCAAGGCCCGCATCGAGGTCGAAGAAGGTCAGGCTGTAAAGGCCGGCGCATTGCTCGCTCGCCAGCCCCGTGGGCTGTCGCGTACGCAGGACATCACTGCTGGCCTGCCGCGCGTTACGGAAGTGTTTGAGGCACGCCGGCCGAAGGACCCCGCCGCAATGGCGGAAATATCAGGTCGGGTCGAACTGCGAACCGACAAGCGGCGCGGCAAAATGACCGTCACCGTTCGCAGTGAGTCCGGTATGGAGCGAGAGCACCACGTTCCGCATGACCGCCATCTGCTGGTACACACAGGTGACTACGTGGAAGCGGGCGATCCACTGACGGAAGGCCCGTTGGTGCTGCACGATATTCTGGCTATTCGAGGCGAGGATGCACTGCAGAACTATCTGCTTAGCGAAGTCCAGAGCGTCTACCGCAGTGCCGGACAGCCAATCAACGACAAGCACGTGGAAATTATTCTCTCGCAAATGCTGCGGCGTGTGACCGTCGACAATATCGGCGACAGCAATTTGCTTCCCGGAGAGGTTATTGACAGATTCACTTTCTCAGCCGAAAATATAAGACTACGCGAATCGCTGAAGATTGTGAGTGGTGGCGATACGGAGTTCACGACCGACCAGATCGTTTCGAAGGAGCTGGTCGAGCAGGCCAATGCCGTGGTGGAAGCCAACGGCGGCGAGCCCGCCAAGACCCGTCGGCCGAGGCCCGCTACAGCCAAGACACTGCTTCTTGGCATTACGAAGGCGTCGCTGCAGTCAGATAGCTTCCTGTCGGCGGCGAGCTTCCAGGAGAGCACGAAGGTGTTCACTGAGGCATCTCTGGCGGGCAAAATTGACGAATTGCGTGGCCTGAAGGAGAACGTAATCCTTGGCCATCTTATACCGGCGGGCACTAGCTTCAAGCCGTACCTGGAAATGGAGATCAAACACAATGTGGACCTCGGCGAGCCCATCGCCGAGGAGCCAAGTGATGTCTTGAGCGACGAAGAAATTACCCGGGCCGTGCAACAGGCACTGTCGGGGCAATAGTAGCCTAACTGAACAAGAGGACGTATAGATGCCGACGATTAACCAACTGGTCCGAAGACCTCGAGTTCTTCAAAAGGCGAAGAAGAAGAACATTGCGCTGGACAGGTGTCCGCAGCGCAAGGGCGTGTGTCTTTTGGTGAAGACCGTTACACCCAAGAAGCCCAACTCCGCACTACGGAAGGTGGCGCGGGTCCGCCTGAGCAACGGCAAGGAAGTTACCGCCTATATTCCCGGCATCGACCATAACCTCCAGGAGCACAGCATTGTGCTTGTGCGGGGCGGCCGCGTTCGGGACCTGCCCGGTGTGCGATATCACATCATCCGCGGCGCGCTGGATGCCCTTGGTGTTGAAAGCCGGCGACAAGGCCGCAGCAAGTACGGTACAAAACGCCCCAAGTAACGGCAGAGAGAACTAAGGTTACACGACCATGGCATACAAGAGTTTTACGGCATCGGCTGAGCGGCTTTCCCCCGATCCGCGATATAACAGCAAACTGATCGGCAAGTTCATCAATTATATGATGTGGGAAGGCAAGAAGACAGTTGCCGAGCATCTGGTTTACGACGCGTTGGATATCATCGCCTCGAGGATCAAGGACGCTTCTCCGCAGGAAGTGTTCGAACAAGCAGTGCAGAATGTCAAACCCAGAATCGAGGTCCGTTCCAAGCGAGTCGGCGGCGCCAACTACCAGGTGCCGATGCAGGTGAGCGACAAGCGTCAGTTGTCATTGGCATTCCGCTGGATTCGGGATGCAGTTCGTTCGGGCAAGGGACAGCCAATTGCCAAGCGACTGGCGAAGGAACTCACTGACGCCTATAAGGGCGAAGGCATCGCTGTGACGACGCGAGAGAACGTGCACAGAATGGCGGAGGCCAACAAGGCTTTCGCACACTTCGCCTGGTAATTGGTTTTTGACGAGACAATCTGGCTGGTCGGCCTGTCTGAAGGCTGACCGAAAACGGTGTTGGCTGAATTGCCCATGTGGGCAGCCCCGGTCGAAAGGATAGGCCGGGGCTCAGAGACTTTCTGAGATAGGACAACCGGGTCGGCCCATCTTGGTCAGGTCCGCCGCTGATTCCCAAGCGGCGGAAAGCCTCGGGCCGGCGCCTTCCGAACACACGGCGGGCCCAGAAAACTGGCCAACCCAAGCGAGTCCACCGCATGGATGCTCTGCAATCTGTGTATGCGATCCGTCAGGGCCTGAGTATGTAAATAAAAATGGCTAAAGACCTGCAAAAACTGCGAAACATCGGCATCATGGCGCATATCGATGCCGGTAAAACGACCGTCACCGAGCGAATCCTCTACTTTGCTGGTCGGACGTATAAAATCGGCGAGGTGCATAACGGCACGGCCGTGATGGACTATCTCCTTGAAGAGCAGCAGCGCGGCATCACTATCACGTCGGCAGCGACGACGTTTGAGTGGGCTGGCCACACGGTGAACCTCATTGACACCCCGGGCCACGTTGATTTTACCATCGAGGTTGAACGTTCGCTTCGTGTCCTGGACGGCGCCGTGGCGGTATTCTGTGCCGTCGGCGGCGTGGAGGCCCAAACCGAGACGGTGTGGCACCAAGCGGAGCGATATCGAGTACCCCGTCTCTGCTTCATCAATAAGATGGACCGCGCGGGGGCGGACTTCGAGAACGTCATAGCCGAGATCGAATCACGGCTTTATGCAAAGGCCTTCATGCTGCAGATGCCCATGGGGGCCGGGGAGAATTACCGAGGTCAAATCGACCTGGTTACGCGCAAGGCCTACACCTATAAGCCGGTCGAGATAGGGGCCGAGCGACATGAGATTGATGTGCCGGATAAATACCTCGACGAGATGGAAATTCATCGCCACGACCTGATTGAGAAAGTCGCCGAGTACGATGAGGAACTGCTGGAGAAGTTCGTCCACGATGAGGAAGTAAGTGAGACCCAGATTGTTCGTGCCATTCGCAAAGGGGTTACTTCCTGCAAGCTTTTCCCCGTGCTATGCGGCTCGGCCCTGAAGCACATGGGCGTGAGACTGCTGTTGGACGCCGTAGTGGCGTATCTGCCAAGCCCGCTGGACGTCCCGCCGGTCAAGGGTCATGCTGACCTCACCAGTGAAGAGGTCGTCGAGCGTCGCGCCAACCCCGAGGAGCCTTTCAGCGCGCTTGTCTTCAAGATTACCTCTGATCAGCATGGAGATTTGAACTTCGCGAGGATTTACAGCGGCACAATCAAGGCAGGTACGCGCGTTTTCAACAGTACCCAACGGACGAAGGAGAACATCGCACGTATCTGGGAAATGCACGCCAAGCAACGCATAAAGCGTGATGAGGCCGCCGCCGGCGATATAGTCGCCCTGGTGGGTCTGCGAAAGAGCGCCACGGGCGACACGCTTTGCGATATGCGAAGCCACATCGTGCTGGAGAGGCTGGAGTTCCCCGATCCTGTAATCACGATGTCTATCGAGCCGCGCACCAATGCCGACAAGCAGAAACTGGCCGAAGCTTTGGTTATCCTGCGTCGCGAAGACCCAAGTTTTTTCTTTGCTTACAATGCCGAGACAGGCCAGAGCACGATCTCGGGTATGGGCGAGCTGCATCTTGAAATCATGAAGAACAAACTCACGCGCGATATCGGCGTGGATGTTCGTGTCGGCCGACCCAGCGTGGCCTACAAGGAGACAATCACAGGCGAGGCGACCGCCGAAGGCAGGTTCATCCGCCAGACAGGCGGGCGAGGCCAATACGCCGTGGTCGTGTTGAAGGTCGCTCCATTCGAGCCGGCTCCCGGTGAGGAACATTTCCGTTTCGTCAATGCCATTCGCGGCGGGGCGATTTCGCGGGAATACGTTGCGGCTGTGGAGCAAGGCACACGCGATGCCGCCACCAGCGGCTCGCTGGCGGGCTATCCGATAGTGAATGTCGAGGTAGCCCTGCTTGACGGCAAGGAGCACCCCGAGGACAGCAGCGACATTGCCTTCGCCCAGGCGGGGCGGATCGCCTTTGACCAGGCGGTCTCCAAGGCCCGGCCGACGTTTCTTGAGCCTATCATGCGCGTGCAGATTTCCACCCCCGAGGAGTTCTTCGGTGCCGTCAGCCACGACGTAAGTCGCCGTCGTGGAGAGATTAAAGAAGCCGAGCATCGCGGCAATCGCCGCGTGTTGACCGCACTTGTGCCATTAGCTGAGATGTTTGGTTATGCAACTGAACTACGGTCGCTCACGCAGGGCAGAGCGACCAGCACGATGGAACCGAATAGTTACGCGCCCGTACCCGAGGAGGTCGCCAAGGGCATAATGGCGTGTTTCTAGAATTCAAGCGAAAGATTTCCAAAAAAAGTAGCAAAGGTTGTTGACACAACAAGTTTTGCGCGTATGCTAGAACAACTCTGCATCTAGAGGTCTCTCTGTACTTACTAGGCGGATGTGCGGAGACTAAGTCAATGGAGCATAATAAGATACGAATTCGGATGGAAGCCTACGATCATCGGGCTCTTGACGGCTCGGCGAAAGAAATCGTTGACCACGCCGAGCGCACCGGCGCTCGTGTTCGTGGCCCGATTCCGCTGCCCACGCGAATCGAGCGGTACACCGTTCTTCGCAGCCCGCATGTAGACAAGAAGTCACGGGAGCAGTTCGAAATGCGAACTCACAAGCGGATCATCGACATCTATGAACCGACCGTCCGAACAGTGGAAGCGCTGAACCGTCTGGTCGTGCCAGCCGGTGTGTTCATCAAGATCAAGGCGTAAGGTGACGTTATGTTGGCGGCGCTTATTGGCAAGAAAATCGGCATGACGCAGGTGTACGACGACATTGGCGTGCTGCATGCGGTTACGGTCGTCCAGGCCACTCCCTGCACCGTGCTTCAGGTCAAGACCACCGAGACCGACGGCTACAACGCCGTGCAGATCGGCTCGGGCATTGCCAAGCCACATCGCGCGAGCAAGGCGTTGATCGGACATGCAGCCAAAGCAGGTCGAAAACCGGCGCGTTTCATTCGCGAAATCCGCCTGGCCGAACAGGCTGACGATGTCGAAGTGGGCCAATCCCTGGCCGTTGACATCTTTGACGATGTCGCGCACGTAGACGTCACTGCCACCAGCAAGGGCAAGGGCTTTGCCGGCGTGATGAAGCGCCACAACTTCAGCGGCCTGGGCGCTTCGCACGGGACCAAGCGCAGGCACCGAGCGCCCGGTTCGATTGGCGGCCATGCGACAAATCTCGGAACTGCCAGCAATATCAAGAAGGGCAAGCGAATGGCCGGCCACATGGGGTACGCTCGCTGCACGACGCGCAACCACAGGCTTATTCGCGTCGACAAAGAGAACAACCTCCTGTTGATCAAGGGGTCTGTTCCGGGGCCTAATGGCGGGACGGTTTTCGTCAAGGTTTCCAAGACTGCCAAGGCCGGTCAGTAGTCTCAGCAGGATAGAACCATGTTGGAAGTACCCGTATACAATACCGAAGGTAAAAAAGTCGACACGATGAAGGTCGACGCGAGCGTGTTCGGCTCGGCGATCAACGCTTCGCTGCTGAAGCAGGCTGTGGTCGCCTACCACGCCAACAGACATCGGGGAACGGCCTCGACGAAGTCTCGCAGCATGGTGGCCGGCTCGACCCGGAAGCTCTTTCGTCAGAAAGGCACCGGCCGGGCTCGTCGCGGCGCTATCCGCACGCCGGTCCAGCGCGGCGGCGGCCACACCTTCGCAAAGCAGCCTAATGCCAGCCGAAAGATGCTGCCTCGCAAGATGCGTCGAGCTGCTCTCAAGTCAGCCATTCTGGCGAAGATTGTCGGGGAAGACTTCATGGTCGTCGACGGCCTGGCGATGTCCGGACCCAAGACCAAAGCCATGGCAAGAATCATAAAGAACCTCAAGATTGATCGGTCTTGTCTGTTGACGCTGGCCGAGCCGGACAGCAACGTTTATCTCAGTTGCCGCAACATCGGCGATATAACTGTCCGCACTGCGAATGAACTGAATGCCTTTGATGTGGCGACAAGGCAGAAAATGGTGGTTACCTCCGAAGCGATGAAGGTCTTGGTCGGTCAGGAGGTCGGATCATGAAGAACACGATTTACGGAGTAGTGGTCCGCCCGCTGATCACCGAGAAAACTACGCACCAGTCGCAGACGCGCAATGCGTATGCCTTCGAAGTGTCCCCCGAGGCCAACAAGGCGCAGATCAAGCAGGCCGTTGAGAAAATCTACGGCGTCAAGGTGTTGGACGTCCGCACCGCCGTCCGCAAAGGCAAGCCACGGCGGACAGGCATGCGGTGGGGATCCACCAGACACTGGAAGCGAGCGGTCGTCGTTTTGCACGAGGACCATCGGATAGATCTGTTCTAGCTGCGAAATGTGAGACGATGGCGATCAAGAAATACAACAGGACATCAGCTGGCCGACGAAACAGTTCGGTCAATACGCACGATGCTGTCACGACTGACATGCCGGTGAAGTCTCTGGTCCGCCCGCTGAAGAAAAAAGGCGGCCGGAACAATCAGGGCAAGATTACCTCCCGGCACCGAGGCGGCGGCAACAAGCGCATGTATCGAATGATCGACTTCAAGCGATGCAAGGACGATATGTCCGCCAAGGTCACGACGATTGAGTACGATCCGAACCGCACCTGCCATATCGCTCTGCTCGAATATGAAGACGGCCAGAAGGCTTACATCCTCGCCCCGGTTGGCCTGACGGTCGGCATGGAGGTCCGCTCTGGCGAGAAGGTCGAGCCGCGAGTTGGCAACTGCATGCCGCTGGCGTCGATTCCGGTTGGCATGGAAGTGCACAACATAGAGATGCGCCCGGGCCAGGGCGGCAAGTTGGTCCGCACGGCCGGCGGAACCGCACGCTTGGGCGCCCGGGATGCAGGCATGGCGCAGCTTATCTTGCCTTCCGGCGAGAGTCGGCTGGTGAACGCAAAGTGCCGCGCTACGATCGGCCAGGTCGGCAATGTAGAGCACCAGGGCGTGCGTATCGGCAAGGCCGGGCGAAAGAGACATATGGGCAGGCGCCCCCACGTGCGAGGCTCGGCGATGAACCCGGTCGCCCACCCGATGGGCGGCGGCGAAGGCCGGCGCTCCGGTGGACGCGATCCCGTTTCACCAACGGGCAAGCTGGCAAAGGGGGGCAAGACTCGCCACAAACGTAAGGTCTCAAACAAGCTCATTCTCAGGCGCAGGCGAAACGTGAGATACGGCCAGTTGGTACTCTAATTCGGATTCAATGAATAATGACGCGAAGCGCAAAAAAAGGTCCATACGTCGACGAGAAACTTTACGGCAAGGTCCGAAAGGCCGAGCAGGCCGGCTCGCGCGAGCCCATAAAGACGTGGGCGCGGGCGTGCACGATCGTGCCTGAGTTCGTCGGTTTCACGTTCATGGTTCACAACGGCAAGACGTTTAACCGCGTATTTGTAACCGAGGATATGGTTGGGCATAAGCTGGGCGAGTTCAGCCCCACCCGGCTATTCCGAGGCCACAGTTCCGGTGGCAAGACGGTAAGCTGACGACTCAAGCAGCTAGACGGTGTGGAAGTAACTGCTATGGCATGGCAAGCGACATATAGATATGCACGCATCAGCCCGCGAAAGGTTGGGCTCATGGTCGACCTGATTCGCGGGCGCGGTGTGCAGGAAGCGCTGAATGTTCTGAAGTTCTCGCCCAATCGGGCGGCGACGCTTCTATCCAAGGTGCTCACCAGCGCCGTTGCTAACGCTGACGAGAAGTCTCACGGCGAGGCCAGGCTCGAGCAGCTCGTGGTCAAGGAAGCATTTGTCGCCCAGGGCCCGACAATAAAAAGATGGCGGCCCAAGGATCGCGGCCGGGCGCATCCGATCAACAAACGCACAAGTCACATTACCGTGGTGGTCGAGCAGGAATAAAAATATGGGTCAGAAGGTATCCCCAATTGGCTTTCGAACCGGCGTGACAATTGGCTGGAAGAGCCGCTGGTTCGCTCCCAAGAGCAACTTCGGCGAGTTCCTCGTCGAGGACGAGAAGATCCGCAGGTTCATCGACAGCCGCCTCAACCGCCAGCCGCCTTACGCTGCCATAAGTGCCGTGGAGATAGAACGCACGCGCGAAGAAGTCAAAATATCGCTGCGGACAGCCAGGCCAGGCTTGGTTATAGGCCCGCGCGGCGCTGAGGTGGACAAACTGCGCGAGGCGCTGGAAGATCTCACCGACCGGCGCGTTAGCATCAATATAGTAGAGGTCCGCAACCCGGACCTGGACGCTCAACTCACCGCCGAGGGTATTGCTGAGCAACTCAAGCGGCGCGGCAGCTACCGCCGGATTCTCAAGCAGCGGGCGGAGGCGGCAATGCAGGTCGGTGCCAAGGGGATCAAGATTATCATCTCCGGACGATTAGGCGGGACGGAGATCGCACGCAGAGAATCCAAAATCATGGGCAGCATTCCGCTGCATACTCTGGAAGCGGATGTCGACTACGGCTTCGCCCCCAGCTTTACCACATACGGCACGATCGGCGTAAAGGTGTGGATCTACCGCGGAATGTTCGATGAACAGCGGGCCGAGGCCGAGGAAGAAGAGCGGCCTGAGAGCATGATCCGCGCTCGCCGGCGCCGTCAGCGGGCGCGCAGCGACGGCGACAACCGGCCTTCGGCAAGCTACAGCCACCGCCGGGCCGCACGGGCAGCCGGGGCTTCAACTGATATGCAGCAGGCCCCTTCGGGCGACTCGGCCCCGCAGGCGGACGTCCAACCGACTCAACCGACCGACGACGTCCCGGCCGAGAAGTCTGACTAGAGAGCACAGGCAGGTAACATTATGGCGTTGATGCCGAAAAGAATTAAGCATCGCAAGCAGCAGCGAGGTAGGAATCGCGGCAATGCGACGCGCGGCAACACGATTGCCTACGGCGAGTTCGGGCTGCAGAGCATCGAAGGCTCCTGGATAACGGCTCGTCAGCTGGAGGCAGGGCGTGTCGCTGCGACGCACTTTCTCCATCGTGAGGGTCGCGTTCATATTCGGGTATTTCCGGATAAGCCCGTTTCCGCCAAGCCTCTGGAAGTTCGTATGGGCAAGGGTAAGGGCGAAGTTGAAAACTGGGTTGCAGTGGTCAAGCCCGGCACGATCCTCTACGAAGTCAGCGGCATCAACGAAGATACCGCCCGTTCAGCGCTACGCAGAGTTGCCAACAAGATGCCCGTCCGGTGCAGGTTCGTCACCCGACGGTCGATGATGTAAGGCATTCTTATCATGAAGATCGGCGAGATCAGACAATTCACCGACGAAGAACTGGCCAACGAGCGAGAGCGTCTCCGCAGGCACGTGTTCGACCTGAGAGCTCAGGCCGTTACCGAGAAGCTTGAAGACCCAACGCTCATCAAGAAAGCACGTAAGGATATCGCGCGGATTCTGACGGAAATACGGCAGCGCGAACAGGCAGCATCTGTTGCGTCGGCCCAGGACAGTGAGGCGAAGTAACAGCCATGACGGAAGCATCAAAGAATGATCGAAAGCCCAACGTGAGACGACCCACCACTGGTGTGGTGACTTCAGACGCTGCGGACAAGACCATCCGGGTGACTGTCGAAAACCTGGTTAAGCACCAGACATACGGCAAGTACATACGGCGAAAAACGAAAGTGGCCGTCCACGATCCGAAGAATGTCGCATCCATAGGCGACGTAGTCGAAATCGTGCCTTGCAGAAGGCTGAGCAAGATGAAGAACTGGCGGCTGCTGCGAGTTGTCCGCAAAGCCAGTTTGGCCGGCATCGGTAAGTAACTCCCGAGGGATCGCGCTTTGATTCAGCAGGAAACACGTTTGGACGTAGCCGACAACAGCGGAGCCCAGATTGTTTATTGCATCCGCGTGTTGGGCGGCTCGACGAGACGAGGCGGGTTCACCCGCCGCACGGCATCGATCGGAGACATCATCATCTGTTCGGTCAAGAAAGCCACACCAGGCGCGGATGTCAAGGCCGGTGAGATCGTCAAATGTGTGATCGTCCGCACGGCCTTTCCTGTCCGTCGCGATGACGGCAGTTACGTTCGGTTTGACAGCAACGCAGCGGTGCTGGTGGACGATGACGGCAACCCGCGAGGAACGCGCATTTTCGGTGCGGTGGCCAGGGAGTTGCGTGAGAAGAACTATATGAAGATTGTGTCTCTGGCATCGGAGGTGGTTTAGACGCATGGCACGGCACGTAAAGAAAGGCGATATGGTTGTCGTCATAGCCGGCGATGATAAAGGCAAAACCGGCGAGGTCTTGCGGGTGTTCCCTAACCGCGGCAAAGTGTTGGTCCAGGGCGTAAATCGCGTCTACAAGCACCTGCGGAAGTCGAGGCAGCATCCCCAGGGCGGGCGAATACAGAAGGAAATGCCCTTGGACATCTCCAATGTCTTGCCTGTGGATCCAAAGACTAACCAGCCCACACGCGTGGGTTTCAGAATCAACAAAGACGGTTCGAAGGAACGCATCGCTCGCAAGAGCGGCGAGTCGCTCGGTCTTGTAACCAAGGCAGCGAAATAGGCTCGGCCACATGACTGCACGATTGAAAGAACGATACGAAAAGGAAGTAGCCGGCGTTTTGGGTCAGAAGTTCGGCCACACCAATCGCATGGCGATCCCGAAGATTCTGAAGATCGTCGTGTCCATGGGGATGGGCGATGCGCACTCCGATCAGGCCAAGCTCGAGGTGGCAGCGAAACAACTGGCGATGATCACGGGGCAGCAACCCGTTGTGGCCAAGGCGAAAAAGTCTATCAGCAACTTCAAGCTGCGGGAGGGCATGAACGTCGGACTGAAGGTCACTTTGCGCGGCGGTCGGATGTACGAGTTCCTGGACAGGCTGATTTCGCTGGCAATCCCGCGAGTCAAGGACTTCCGGGGGCTGAACCCCTCGGGTTTTGACGGCCGAGGCAACTACAACATGGGCTTGGTCGAACAGACGGTGTTTCCTGAAGTCGACCCGGCGTCTGTTACATTCAACCAGGGCATGAACATCGCAATACAGACCTCCGCCAAGACCGACGAGGAGGCCCTAGGGCTGCTCGCGATGTTCGGTATGCCGTTCAGGACTAGTTAGAGAAGGATTCGGAGATGGCCACTAAGGCGCATATAGCCAAGGCAAAGCGCGAGCCAAAGTTCAGCACGAGGCTGGTCCGTCGCTGTCAGTTATGCGGCCGTCCGCGAAGCGTATATCGTAAGTTTCGCATCTGTCGCATCTGCCTGCGGGAACTAGCCAGTCAAGGCAAAATACCGGGTATGAAGAAGGCGAGCTGGTAATAACCAGAATAGAGAGAGCAACACAATGAGTGTGTCTGATCCAATTGCCGACATGTTGACGCGCATTCGCAACGCTCTGCGGGTTAAGCACACCACCGTCAGCGTCCGTGCATCGAAGATCTGCGAAGGTATATGTCGCGTCCTGGTGGAGCAGGGCTATATACTGGACTATAAGCGCGTTGATGATGCCAAACAGGGATTGTTGCGCATATATCTCAAGTACGGCCCGCGAGGGGAAGATGTGGTTACAGAGATAAAGCGCGTCAGCAAGGCCGGCAGGAGAGTCTACCGCAGTGCGACGGAGATGATCAGCCCCCTCGGAGGCATGGGTATATCGATCGTCTCGACTTCTGCCGGCGTGCTCAGCGATAAACAGTGCGTGGAAAAAAAAGTCGGCGGCGAAGTGCTTTGCACCGTTAGCTAGTGAGAGTGTTAACCGATGTCGCGTGTAGGAATGAAACCGATTGCCATCCCTTCCGGCGTGAAGGTCGCCGTATCAGGCAGGACCATCAACGTTGAGGGGCCCAAGGGCAAGCTCAGTTGGATGCATCGACCGGAAATTGCCGTGAACCTAGATGAGGATGCCAAGCTCATCACGGTCACTCGCAGCAGGAACGATCGCATCTGCAAGAGCCTGCACGGCCTGACGAGATCCCTTGTGGCCAACATGGTTGAAGGTTGTGCCAACGGCTACACCAGAGCCCTGGAAGTCTACGGCGTCGGCTACAGCGTGCAGCTGCAGGGCAACAAGTTGATGCTTAATGTCGGTTACTCTCACCCGGTGGAATTCGAGCTGCCCCCGACGATCACCGCGACGGTCGAGACGCCCCAGGCCCGCGGTGAAACTGACCCGGCGAAGTTCTCCATCAGCGGCGCCGACAAGCAGATGGTCTGCGAATTGGCTGCTCAGTTTCGCAAGTGCAGGCCTCCGGAGCCATATAAGGGCAAGGGTATCCGTTATGTCGGCGAGAAAGTCCGGCGCAAGGTTGGCAAGGCATTTGCCGGTGGAACTCAATGATGGCCGCTTTGGTTTTCCTGCCAGTACAAGGCATGTGAGATATGAAACCTATTGTCAAGAAAGCATTGCAGCGATCGCGGCGTAAGGCACGTGTGCGAAAGAATGTATTCGGCACCGCCGATCGACCGCGGCTGACGGTCTTCCGCAGCCATAAGAATATCTACGCACAGATCATTGACGACACGGCCGGGCGTACGCTTGTGGCGGCTTCGTCGGTCAATCAGGGCCAGGGCTATGGCGGGAACAAGCAGGCGGCCAAGGTGGTGGGCGCCGCCTTGGCATCCAAGGCGCTGGAAGCCGGCATAAAGAAGGTTGTCTTCGACCGCAACGGCTATCCGTATCACGGGCGTGTGCAGGAACTAGCCACAGCAGCCCGCGAAGGCGGACTGAAGTTTTGAGGAGAGCATAGATCGTGGCAATGGAACGGACAAGAAGAGCTCCCGCTTACGAGGACGAAAGCGGTATCGAAGACGTCGTCGTGCGGATCTATCGCTGCTCGAAAGTCGTAAAGGGCGGCCGGCGTTTCAGCCTGGCTGCGCTGGTGTGTGTCGGTGACCGCGCCGGTCAGGTAGGCATAGGATACGGCAAAGGCAAAGAAACTCCCCTAGCCGTCAATAAGGCCATAGCCGAAGCCCGAAAGAATCTCAAGTCGATCGCCCTCGACGGACAGACGATTCCCCATAAGGTGACTGGCCAGTGCGGCGCTTCCAAGGTCGTGATGTTGCCTGCCTCGGAAGGAACCGGTGTTATTGCAGGCAAGAAGTTGCGTCCACTGCTGGAACTGGCCGGCATTCACGACGTACTTACAAAGGCATACGGGTCGACCTCGCCAAAGAACCTGATCAAGGCGGGCATGGATGCGCTAATGAAACTTCGCACTGCGGAGCAGATCAGCGAATTGCGTGGAGTTAGTGTCAAATGAAGCTTGATGAAATCATGCAGCAGGCAGACCGCAACCCCCCGCGCAAGCGAATCGGGCGAGGTATCGGCTCGGGCAAGGGCAAGACTTGCGGCAGGGGCCACAAAGGCAGAAACTCCCGCGCGGGTGCAGGTAAACGTCTCGGCTACGAAGGCGGACAGAACCCGATAATAGCTCGCAGTCCCAAGCGAGGCTTCTCCAACGCGCAGTTTCGCACTAGAGTGCAGATAGTCAACATCGCCTCCCTTGAGCAATTCGATGACGGTGCTACGGTGGACGCCGAATCACTTCGCCAAGTGCGGCTTATCGATAACCCAGCCCTGCCCGTAAAAGTGCTCGGCGATGGCGAATTGACCAAGAAGCTCACTGTGGTCGCCCACAAATTCTCGGCCAGGGCTGTCGAGAAGATTCAGGCAGCCGGCGGCACTTGTCAACAGGTTTAGAGGACTAAAGGACTTAGGGAAATAGCCGTATGGCATTTGGTATCTTCAGAACCGCAGTTACCTTGATTCTAGCTGCCCTGGCCGGGTGGATGATCGTAAACGGCCTGTCCGAGGGCGCGAGCATCTTCAGCGAAAATGCGCCCAAGGCCGAGCTCGTCAAACCCGTGCTGCACGTGCTAGGCGGGGTGGCGGTTCTCGTGGTGGTGTTCTGGTTCCTGTGGACTGAATCAGCCGTAAAGCGGAACCTCGAGAATATCTTCGCGATTCCCGAACTGCTTGGCAAACTAGCCTTTACGATGGGGCTTCTGTGCATCTATCGGATAGGTTTTCATTTGCCGCTGGCAGGGCTTGACCAAGATAGCCTTGCCAGGTTCATGGGACGCACCGAGGGCAGCGTCTGGGGCCAGGCCCTGCAGACTGCCAACATGTTTACCGGCGGCAATCTGCAGAACTCGACGCTGTTCGGCTTGGGTATTATGCCCTACATCTCTGCGTCGATCATCATACAACTGCTCACGACAGTTGTGCCTTCGCTGGAGCGTCTGCAAAAGGAAGGCCCGACTGGGTACAAGAAAATTCAGGAATACACCCGTTACCTTACCGTCGGGCTGTGCCTCATCCAGGCGGTTTTCTGGATGAGTTACATGCGCAAGAATGCCTTGCTCTACATGGAGTATAGGAACAGCTTCTCTGTGATTCTGATGGGTGTGGCGGGCCTGACTGCCGGAACCATCTTCCTGATGTGGCTCGGTGAACAAATCGACGAATACGGCATCGGTAACGGTATCAGCCTGCTCATCATGGCGGGAATTATTACACGTATGCCGACGGCGATAATGGAGTTCAGCCGCGATGTCACTCTGGACGTCACTCAGGGCGGCGATGGGAAGTATGGTCCGGATGCGATAATCATGCTGATCGCGATGTTTCTGTTCGTCGTGGCGGGAGCAATCCTTATAACCCAGGCGCAGCGGCGTATACCGATTCAACAGGCCAAGCACCTGCGTGGCCGGAGAGTCTACGGCGGACAGCGGCAGTATGTGCCCCTGCGGATCAACCACGGCGGTGTTATGCCCATCATTTTTGCCTCCGCTCTGATGATGTTCCCTGCAGTGATACTAGGATGGCTGAGCAAGGTTTGGCCCAACAGTGTCACCGAGGCCATGGCCAACGCTTTTCGAATGAGTTCTTATGTTTACACGATCGTCTACATCGGTATGATCTTCTTTTTCGCGTTCTTCTGGACCACGGTGCAGTTCCGCCCGAAGGAGTACGCCGAGAACATGCGAGACCACGGCAGTTTCATACCGGGTCTGCGTCCTGGCAAGCGCACGGCTGACTATCTGGAAAGAGTAATGGAGCGCATCACCTATTGTGGCGCGGCGTTCCTGGCCGTTATTGCGGTCTTGCCAATGGTCATGAGTAATGTGGTGGGCATCCCCTGGCGAATCAGTGGTTTCTTGGGCGGCACTGGTCTGTTGATTATGGTGTCGGTAACGCTGAACTTAGTGCAAAGCATCGAGTCGAACCTCGTTATGCGGAATTACGGTGGCTTCCTTGGCGGCAGCGCGCGAATCAAGGGAGCGTACCGATGAGAATAGTGCTTATGGGCCCGCCGGGTGCAGGCAAAGGCACCCAGGCAATGCGGCTGGTGGCCAAGTTAGGAATGGTTCACCTGTCCAGTGGCGATATCTTCCGCGCCGTCCGGGTCGGCGGGTCGGACCTGGGCCAAGAGCTGGCGAAGTACATGGACGCCGGTGAGCTCGTGCCAGATGAACTGGTCGTTTCGATAATGGCTCAGGCTATTGCCGAAAACGATGCTGCCGGCGGGCTTATGCTGGATGGTTTTCCGCGGACAGTGCCGCAGGCCGAGGCGCTGGACCAGCAGCTGGCAGCAGCGAATAAGCCTTTAGATGCGGTCGTCGTGATCGTCGCTGAGGACGATCTGATCGTTAAGCGCATAACCGGGCGGCGAAGTTGCCCCAAGTGTGGCAAGATTTTTCATGTGAACTTTATGCCCAGTGCCGACGGCGACTTCTGTGACATATGCAGTGACGAAAAGGTCGCGCTCGTGCAGCGAGAGGATGACCGCGAAAATGTAGTCCGGCAGCGGCTGAAGACCTACAGGGCACAGACCCAGCCGGTTATCGATTATTACCGTAAAACCGGCTTGGCGATGATCGAGCTGGATGGCAGTGGCCGTCCGGAAGACGTGACGGCAGAGCTAATGAAGGCCCTGCAGGTGGCTGGGCTGAGGAATTGAAAGGCCCCCCGTGGCGATCGCGCTCAAGACACCCGAGCAGATCAAGCGGATGCGTGAGGCCGGGCAGCTGGTCCGGCTCGTGCTGAATCGCCTGGGCGAGATGATCGTTCCGGGTGTTACAACTGAAAAACTGGATGTCGAAGCGGAAAGGCTGTGTCGTTCCAAAGGCGCCGAGCCTTTGTTTAAAGGCGTCCCGGGCCGCGGACGTGCTGGGCCGTTTCCCGGCAGCATTTGCTGTTCGTTGAACGACGAGGTCGTTCATGGGATACCCTCAGCCGACCGTGTCATCCGAGACGGCGACATCGTCAGTGTGGATTTCGGTGTCAAGCTCGCCGGCTGGTGTGGCGATGCCGCCGAGACGTTCGTCTGCGGCAACGTGCCGCCCGAGGTGCGGCGCCTGGTCGACGTGACGCGACAATCGCTGGCGATTGCCGTGGAGATGACCAGACCGGGCCTGATGTGGTCAACCATTGCGGCGGCGATACAGAGCTATGTCGAGGCTGAGGGCTTTTCGGTCGTTCGGGAATTTGTCGGCCATGGTATTGGCAGCGAGATGCATGAGGACCCGAAGGTTCCAAACTGCATCTTGCCGGAATTCCGTTCACGCGACATACTGCTGGCTGAAGGCATGGTCCTGGCCGTAGAGCCGATGGTGAACCTCGGCTCAGCGGATGTAAAGATAGCGAGCGACGGATGGACCGTCGTAACCAGCGACGGTATGCCGTCAGCGCATTTTGAGCACATGTTGGGCATTACCTCGACCGGCGTGACAGTGCTCACAGAATGACTGCAGGTGATGTAATGAAGGTAAGATCATCAGTAAAAAGAATATGTGAGAAGTGCCGCATCATACGCCGCAAGGGCGTCGTGCGCGTGATCTGCGATAATCCTAAGCACAAGCAGCGACAAGGCTAGCCCTAGCGCTCGGAGAATAGGCATATGCCACGTGTATCAGGTGTAGACATTCCAAATGACAAGCCCACCGTGATAGCACTTACGTATATCTATGGTATAGGCAGAAAGTCCGCTGAGGACATGTGCATGCGGCTCGGGCTTGAGCCCAC